>Ga0255057_10000133_pt1 | contig 41122 bp, 45 predicted proteins | sample Cases_109_6_MG_FD_189022 | JGI IMG/M metagenome (GOLD analysis project Ga0255057, IMG submission 189022) | Seawater microbial communities from Amundsen Gulf, Northwest Territories, Canada - Cases_109_6 | ecosystem: Environmental > Aquatic > Marine > Gulf | place: Canada: Northwest Territories... | reverse complement strand
GTCGGCCGGATACGGGTCGGCAGGCGAGCGTTGCATGGCGATATCCGCCGTCGTCGCCGTGGGCGATGCAGCGGACCATCTCATCGACGGTGTCCAGACACGTATCGAGAAGCTGACTGTCGGACCTGGAGATCAGCCGGGAGTGGAAATGGGGCCCCTTGTGACTGCGGCCCACCTGGATCGAGTCAAGGGATATGTCGATGCAGGCGAGCAGGAGGGCGCCCTTTTGGTGGCGGACGGCCGCGATCTCGTCGTCGACGGTTACGAGGCCGGCTATTTCATGGGGCCGACACTCTTCGACAACGTGACTCCCGAAATGTCGATCTACACCGATGAGATCTTCGGCCCGGTGCTCTCGACGGTTCGCACGGAGCACTTCGAACAAGCTATTGATCTGATCAATCGCAACCCATACGGCAACGGGACTGCGATATTCACCAACGATGGTGGGGCAGCCCGCAAGTTCCAGCACGAGATCGAAGTGGGAATGGTTGGGATCAACGTCCCTATCCCGGTCCCACTCTCGTTCTACTCATTTGGTGGCTGGAAGGACTCCATCTTCGGCAGTCATGCGATCTACGGCCCCGAGGGCGTGCATTTCTACACCCGTCAGAAAGTGGTCATCTCACGTTGGGCCGACCCCATCCATCGGGGTGTCGATCTCGGATTCCCTACCCACGGCTAAACGATGTCGAGCCACTAACTCGGCCACTTCGGGAAAAGCGGAGTCGATCTCGTAGGAGTAGTCGTCCCAATAGCCGTCACGCTCGGGATCAAAACGACGGGCTGGAGCCATCTTGGGCGACAGGGCGACCCGTTTCATGGTGTGTTCGATTTCCCCCATCCCCGCAACAGCGGCGCCCACGGGAAGGGGGTCGAGAACTTTCATTGAGACCGGTTGGCCGAACCGAAGTCGGTTGGTGTAAGGGTGCTCCCAAACCCGATGGGTGCCCGTGATGACCACAGGTAAGACGCGCTTGGCAAGCCGGTCAGCGATCCGGAAGGGGCCGTGACGAAACGCCGCCTCAATCCCGAGAATCGATCCCTGAGGAAAGACCACCAGGCTTTGCCCGCGATTGAAGGTGGATTCGGCGTCGGCCAGTAACTGCCGGTAACCGGCAACCCGTCCTTCTGGCCTCACCATGATTTGGTTGGTGACCTTGAGGGAGCGTCCCAACCAGGTCCACTCGAATAGTTCGTCTCGCACAACAAACCGCAGGTCGAGAGGCAGATGGGCGAGAAGCAGCACGTCGGCAAACCCCTCATGAAGTGGCGCGACCACGTATTGCTCGTCGGGATCGACAAGCTCGAGCCCGGAGATGTCCTCGTCGATGCCGAGTTGGCGTCGGGCAGCGCTCGCCCATCTGCGTGCAGACTTTTGAGATCGCAACAAGGTCGATGTCGGAATGAGAGTCGAGACGGCTACGGCAGTACGAGCCAGGTCTCGTCCCTCGACCTCGAATCGACCAATTCGATAAAAGCCCATGCACTGTTGATTATCCCGGGAGTGCCGGGGTAGCTGACGCCTTTCCCAAATTGGAGTTTGAGCAGATCTCGATATGGATCTACTCGGGCTTCATCGGTGGCGCATACAGCTCCACTACTTGGTTCTTTATGAAGTGCTTCTCAACTCCGCGAGCGACTGAGTGATCGTGGCCGAATTCTTCCGGGGCTTGCTCGGGGCTGCCCCACCACCGGTCGGTTGGATTTTTTTCGAGGGTTGACCTTTCGTCTAGCTACTAGTAGACATGCACCCTCAATGAGAGCCAACAACGTCATCGCAACCCAGCTTTGGTGGTGGTCGTCCCAATAAAGGTGGCGACTGGCTCTGTCCAAACAACTTACCCACCTTCGATCGTGAGGTGGGTTTTCTGCATCCAGGGACCCTCCCCGCGTTTCCGCAAAGGACCAATACGAGATGCAACCACCATTTGACATAGCGGCCGACCTCCATACCCCGGTCTCGGCCTATCTACGTTTGAAACCGCTTCACCCTCGCTATCTCCTGGAGAGTGTCGAGGGTGGAGCGCAGGGGCGCTATTCATTCATCGGGTTCGGTGATGCCGCCCGGGTGACACTGAGGGACGGTCAGGAGCCGCTCGACACACTTCGGTCGGCTTTGGCCAATGCTGCTGAGTGTGGACCTTCCATCGCCGGTCAGCCGTTCTATGGCGGCCTGGTAGGAGTCACCTCATTCGACTTCGTGCGGCAGTTGTACCGGCTTCCGGAGGCGCCACACCCGACTTCGGTCCCACTCGGGACCTACATGACCACTGATTCGATCCTGGTCTTCGACCATCTCACCCGGCGGATCGCCCTGCTCCACTCAGGATCAGAACAAGATCGTCAGGCGTTGCGGAGTGAGGTCATCGGGACCTTGCGTGGCGCCATTGAGAATGGTCATTCGGGGGGAGCCCACGCCGATCCGACGCCCAGTATGAGCAAAGACGAGTTCATGCTTGGAGTAGAGAAGACCAAGAAGTACATCCGCGCCGGCGACGTTTACCAACTCGTTCTCTCTATCAGGTTTGGGGGTGTCACAGAATTGGAGCCCTTCGCCGCCTACCGGGCTCTGCGTCTTCTCAATCCTTCTCCGTATATGTATTTCCTCGACTTTGACGATTTGCAGGTTGTTGGCAGCTCGCCTGAAGCACTGGTCAAGCTGCGTGGCTCGACCGCCGAGCTCCGTCCCATCGCCGGCACTCGCCCCAGGGGAGACGACGAAGCAAGTGACCAGCTATTGGAACGTGAGCTGCTTGCTGATTCCAAGGAGGCGGCTGAGCATGTGATGCTGGTCGACTTGGCTCGCAATGACCTAGGTCGTACCGCTGTTGCCGGCACAGTGGAGGTGGATCCCTACCGGATCATCGAGCGCTATAGCCACGTCATGCATTTGGTAAGCGGTGTCACCGGTCAGCTCCGGGAAGAGTCCGATGCTTTCGATCTCTTCGCCGCCACCTTCCCGGCCGGGACGGTGTCGGGGGCACCGAAACTTCGAGCCATAGAACTGATTGATGAGCTCGAGCCGGTTAGCCGTGATCTCTACTCGGGGTCGATCGGCTATTTCGGACACGGCGGATCGATGGATCAGGCGATCACCATCCGCACGATGATCTTCAACAACGGGGAGTACAGCTATCAGGCTGGCGCCGGGATCGTGGCCGACAGCGACCCGGGTCGGGAGCACGAGGAAGTCCTCTCCAAAGCCGCTGCTCTTCAAGAAGCCCTCGACCTGGCGAAGGAGGGTCTGTGAGCCACGTGCTTTTGATCGACAACTACGACTCCTTTACCTACAACCTGGTCCAGGCTCTCATGACGCTTGGCGCTGAGGTCACCGTCCGTACCAATGACAGAGTCACGGTGGACGAGGCCCGGGAGTTGACGCCTAGCCATCTGATGATCTCGCCGGGACCCGGTCGACCGGAGGATGCTGGTGTTTCGATCGACATGATCGAGTCTTTCTGTGGTGACATTCCGATTCTTGGGGTGTGTCTCGGCCATCAGGCCCTCGCAGTTGCCTTCGGGGGTTCCGTGGGGTCGGCATTGAGTTTGATGCACGGCAAGTCGTCACCGATCTATCACGATCGAAAGACCATCTATGAAGGCGTTCCTAATCCGTTTCCAGCAGGGCGCTATCACTCGCTGGCCGTCCATGAGGAGCAGCTGCCCGACGTATTGTCGATCTCGGCGTACACGTCTGACGGTGAGATCATGGGTGTCCGGCATCGTGAGCTCCCGGTTGAGGGTGTCCAGTTCCACCCCGAGAGCCTCCTCACACCTGCCGGTGATCGCCTTCTTCAGAACTTCTTAGAACGAGTGTCAACCAAATCGATGCAGGTGTCGTCGTCGTGAAACCATATTTGGACAAGTTGGTCGAAGGTGAAGACCTGACCGAATCCGAGGCCCGGGGACTCCTCGACGCGATGACCGATCCTGACCTTGACCAGGTTCAGGCAGCTGCCGCCCTCACTGCACTGCGAATGAAGGGTGAGACGGCCGACGAAGTGCGAGGCTTTGCACTTCGCCTTCGCGAGCTCGCCATAAGACCCGACACCCCCGCCGAGGTTCCAGCTGTTGACATCGTCGGAACCGGTGGCGACGGATCGGGGAGTCTGAATCTCTCCACCGGGGCGGCGCTCCTCGCCGCTGCCGCAGGTGTCCCGGTCATCAAACACGGAAACCGGTCGATCTCATCGCAGAGTGGCAGTGCCGATGTTCTCGAATCACTCGGATTGTCGATTCCGCTCGACCCCGGACCCGCGGGGGATCTGTTCGATCGCACCGGATTCACTTTTCTGTTCGCGCCCGCCTATCACCCGGCCATGAAGTCGATCGCCCCGATACGCCGGTCGCTTGGTCTTCGGACAATCTTCAACATCGCCGGCCCGCTGGCCAACCCGGCCACACCGCCATTTCATGTGATCGGCGCCTTCAGCCTTCCGATGGCCGAGATCATGGCGGAGACCCTCGCCGGCATGCCGATCGAGAGGGCCTTTGTGATCCACGGCGAGTCTGGGTGGGATGAGCCCACTCCTATCGGTCCCTATCACCTGTTCGACGTGGTACCCGGTGAGGTGCGGCGAAGCGTTGAGGATCCGGCGGACTACGGGATGGCGCGATGCAGTGCCGATGACCTGGCCGGAGCCGACGCCGGCCACAATGCGGCCGAGATCGTCAAGGTTTTCAACGGCGAACGCAGCCCCCATCGTGACTCTCTTGTGCTTGGTGCTTCGCTGGCCTTTCGGGTGACTGGCCTGGGTGCGGACGACTCGATTTCGGCAGCCAGCGCTGCGATCGACGACGGCAGGGCACAAACACTTCTTGACTCATTGGCGGGTGTCAATGTCTGACTTCCTCTCTTCGATGGCCGCATCGAGCCGTCTCCGCGCCGAACGGGTAAAAGCCCGGATTGGCATGAGAGGTCTGCGTTCCCGAGCAGATTCAGCCCACCCGACTAAATCGCTTGTGCTGGATCCGAGTGGTTTCGACCTCATCGCCGAAACCAAACTGGCAAGCCCTTCTCGAGGGCGGATTGCCGGACCCTCCGACGACGTCAACCAGGTGGTCGTTCTGGCGGAGGGTATGGCCAGGTCGGGGGCAGCGGCGATCTCGGTGCTTACCGAGCCCGACTCCTTCGACGGCAGCATCGAACATCTCGAGGCTGTGGCGTCGCGGGTGGACGTCCCGGTGATGAGGAAAGACTTCCTTGTCGATCCGATCCAGATTCTTGAAGCCAGGGCAAATGGTGCGTCGGGGGTTCTTCTCATCGCACGGATCACGGGCGAGTCCAAGCTCATCGAGATGACCGACCTCGCCCTGGAACTTGGCATGTTTGTTCTCGTCGAAATCTTTGAAGAGGGTGAGGTCGACGTTGCCTCCTCGGTCTTTGACCGAATGGTGCTGGTGGGAGTCAATGCCCGCGACCTGTCGACCTTAAAAGTTGATCGGTCCCGTCATGCCGAACTGTTTTCGAAGCTGCCCTCACATTTGCCGGCCGTTGCCGAAAGTGGAATCACCACGGCCGATCATGCCGCTGAATGCTCCAGACTCGGCTACCGGCTGGCGCTTGTCGGGAGCTCGCTTGTAGACGGCGGCAGCGCCAAAGACCTGACACGAGAGATGATCGAGGCGGGCCGATGAGCCTTTTCGTGAAGATCTGTGGGATCACAACGGCCGAAGCAGCTCATGCGGCTGTCACCGCCGGTGCCAACGCCCTCGGGTTTGTCTTTGCCGAGTCTCCCCGACAGCTGAGTCCGTCCACGGCAATCGAGGTAGCCATCAACGTTCCCGATCATGTTGAGAAGGTGGCTGTTTTCCTACGTCCGCAGCCTGGCGAGATCGAGGCCGTTCTCGACGAATTCGAAGCCGATGTCGTTCAGGCCGACTGGCCGTCTCTGAAGGGTTTTGGGGCTTGTCCAGTTCTCCCTGTGGTGCGGGGCGCCGAGCCTCCGGATATCGGCCCGGGAAGGTTTTTGTTCGAAGGCCGCCGCAGCGGCACCGGTGAGATGGCCGACTGGTCGGTCGCAGCCGAGCTGGCCCGCCGGGCGCCCCTCATCCTCGCCGGTGGTCTCAATGCTCAGAACGTCAGGATGGCGATCGAAACCGTCCGCCCCTTCGGCGTCGACGTGAGTAGCGGGGTCGAGTCGAGCCAGGGGATCAAAGACAACGTGCTCATCAACGGGTTCATCAAAGAAGTCAGAAAGATCGAGAAGGAAATGGTGAAGACATGACGACTACTGAGACCGGTCTGCTGGATCAACTCATCGAAGGCAAGCCACCCCCGGACGGTCGGTTTGGGCCGTACGGAGGGAGGTTTGCCCCAGAGACATTGATGTCGATTCTGTTCCGCCTCGAAGAACGAGCGGTCGAGTTGATGAACGATGAAGTATTTCGCTCAGAACTCGACGCTGAATTGCGGGACTTTGTGGGGCGCCCCACACCTCTAACCCATGCGTCTGCCCTGGGTGCCGCCTGGGGCGCCGAGGTTTATCTCAAACGGGAGGATCTCTGTCACACCGGGGCCCACAAGATCAACAACGCCCTTGGCCAGGCTCTCATCGCGAGAAGGCTGGGCGTCGATCGGATCGTCGCGGAGACAGGGGCCGGACAGCACGGTGTCGCTGTTGCGGCCGCCGCTGCCCGTGTGGGTCTTCCTTGCACTGTCTATATGGGATCGATTGACGCCGAGCGCCAGGCTCCGAACGTCGACCGAATGCTTTTGCTCGGAGCCAACCTGGTGCTTGTCAGAACAGGAGATCAGACATTGCGGGCCGCAATCGATGAGGCATTCCGGGCGTGGGTCGCAGACCCGGATGGGACCTATTACCTCCTCGGATCGGCCGTAGGGCCACACCCTTATCCGTGGCTGGTTCGCGAGCTCCAGGCAGTGATCGGCAAGGAGGCGAGAGCTCAAATCATTGAACAGGTGGGTGGGCTTCCCGACGTGGCCGTGGCATGTGTTGGGGGTGGCTCCAACTCGATCGGGTTGTTCAGAGGATTCATCGGAGATCTCAACGTCCACCTTCTCGGAATTGAAGCTGGCGGCAGCGCCGGCCTTCACTCTGCCACTCTCGTCCACGGGACCCCCGGAGTTCTGCATGGGGCGATGACACCCCTGCTTCAGGATGAACATGGACAGATTCTCGAGACCCACTCCCTTGCCCCAGGCCTGGACTATCCGGGGGTAGGGCCCGAGCACGCCCTCCTCCGTGACCTTGAGCGGGCGTCGTACGAATCTGTCAGCGACGACGAAGCCTTGGACGCGGTACACGAGTGCTCGGCGTCTGAAGGAATCCTCCCGGCGCTGGAGTCGGCTCATGCCATCGCCGGTGCCAGGAGGTGGGCCGGCACCCATCAAGGAAGTCGCATCGTCATAGGCCTGTCGGGTCGTGGCGACAAAGACCTTCAGCTCTTGAAGGAGGCACCACGTGGTTGAGGGTGCCAGAGCCATCACCGAGGCCATTGAGACCGCAGAAGGATCGGCAATCTGCGCGTATGTCACTGCCGGGTTTCCCACACTGGAAGGGTTCTCCCACAGCCTTCTCTCCGTGGCGAAGGCTGCCGACGTTGTGGAAGTCGGTGTGCCTTTCACCGATCCGATGGCGGATGGGCTGACGATCCAACAGGCCAGTCATGTGGCGCTTGAGAACGGCGTGAACCTCGAATGGATTCTCGAGATCCTGCGCGCCGGGTCCGCAGCGTCGGAGGCGCCGATTCTGCTGATGGGCTACTACAACCCCTTCCTCGCCTATGGCCTCGATCGGCTTGGCGACGCCCTCACCGAGGCCCAAGTGTCGGGTCTGATCGTGCCCGATCTTCCTTATGACGAGTCGGCCGAACTTCGTGCCTTGCTGGATACGCACGAAATCGCCCTGGTGCAACTGGTAACACCGTCGACACCAGACGAAAGGTTGGCTCGTCTGGCAGCGGCGAGCGGTGGCTTCGTCTATGCAGTAACCACTACCGGTGTGACCGGCGGCGAGACGGCCTTCGATCAGGACAGCCTCGACTATCTCACCCGGGTGCGGGAGGTCTCACCCGTTCCTGTACTCGCTGGGTTTGGTATCCGTAACGCCAACCAGGTGAAGGAGTTGGCTCCATATGTCGCCGGAGTTGTAGTCGGAAGTGCACTGATCGACGCCATTGATCGCGGTGAGGACCCCGGGGAACTGATCGCAGGGCTTCGCTTCGAGGGGGCGACGGCGTGATTGTTGTTCTCGATCCGCACTGCTCACTGAAACAGAAGGCGGCCGTTGTTCGTTTTGTCGAACAGCGTGGCGGTCGGCTGCTCGTGAGTGTTGTAGGTGAGGAGACCCACATCGGTTTGATCGATGCCGACGCCCGGTCACTCGCCTCCGACATCTCCGCGATGGCCGGTGTCTCTGAGATTCGTGAGGTGGCACCGCCATACCCCCATGTCTCCCGGGATTACCAGCCCGAATCGACTGAGGTCCGGGTGGGCGACGTCGTAATCGGAGGCAACGAGGTCATAGTCATGGCCGGTCCATGCTCGGTCGAGAGTGGTGAGCAGCTGGAGGCCGTGGCGACTTCGGTGGCTGCTGATGGTGCGAAGATCCTTCGTGGCGGAGCCTTCAAGCCTCGCTCCTCGCCTTATAGCTTCCAGGGGCTGGGGGAGGAAGGGCTCGCTCTGCTGTCAAACATGAGTGTGATGACCGGGCTGCCGGTGGTGACCGAAGTGGTGGCGCCCGAGGATGTCGAACTGGTTGGCGGGTATGCCGACATGCTTCAGATTGGTGCCCGCAACATGCAGAACTTCAGGTTGTTGTCGGCGGCCGGTGGCCACGAGAAACCGGTGCTGCTGAAGCGAGGGATTGCGTCCACCGTCGAAGAACTGCTGCTGGCGGCCGAGTATGTGGTGTCAGCGGGGAACTCCCGGGTGGTTCTCTGCGAGCGGGGGATTCGCACCTTCGAGACGGCCACTCGGAACACATTGGACATCAGCGCAGTGCCCGTTCTCAAGGAACGAACCCATCTGCCGGTGGTCATAGACCCCAGCCATGCTGCGGGGGAGCGATCCCTTGTCCCTCATTTGGCGAGGGCGGCGATCGCCGGTGGTGCTGACGGCATCATCGTCGAGGTTCACAACGATCCCGACAATGCTCTCAGCGACGGGGCCCAAAGTCTGACCTTGGACGGGTTTGCCGAGATGATGATCGAGCTGCGAGCCATTGCGGGGGCGATGGGGCGGGCAATGGAGACCCAACCCACCTTGCTATAGCAACGTGGATCGGTATCCGAGTCCTCTTGCTATAGCAACACGAGCGGATCGGACCGCTAGTGTCGGTCGACCCCCACCCCGAGGAATCATCATGTCACTCAAGAGCACCGGTCGCACCCATTGGGATGGTGACCTCTTGAACGGAAGCGGGGTAACCAGTCTGGACAGTGGTGCGGCAGCACCCATGGCGGTCACTTGGAAGGCCCGCTCCGAAGACCACGGTGGTCTCACCAGCCCCGAGGAACTGATCGCCTCCGCACATGCGTCGTGTTATTCGATGGCCTTTGCCAACACTCTCTCTAAGAACGAGACACCCCCGACAAGTCTCGACGTGGTCGCCACGGCAACATTTGTCCCCGGTGACGGCATCACGCTCATGGAGTTGTCTGTCACCGGCCACGTGGAAGGAATCAGTGAGGAGGTCTTCGCCGACCTTGCCGAGACCGCCAAGAATGGATGTCCGGTCTCGCAGGCTTTGGCCGGCAATGTTCCTATCACCCTCGAGGCCACCCTCGCCTGACGTCAGCGGGGCAGGACGCCTTCCAGCAACATTGGGACCACCACGTCGGTCACTTCATCGGCGTCGATGGAGCCGGTGAAGATGAGTTTGGTCAGTGAGGTCTGGTGAAGAGCGCCCATCATCGCAGCCGCTGTCATTTCGATGTCTGCGATGGCCAGCTCGCCCGCCTCCATCCCTTCGGACAATGTCTGGCGAAGCGGAAACATCACGGTCCGGTCAATGTTTCCCAAGAACTCGGCGTGGTCTTCCGAAGCTCGGAAGGCGGCGACCATCTCGAGGCACATACGTGGGTATTCGGCAAACGAACCGACCACAGCTCTCATGATGGCCCGCAGCCGGTCAGGGGCGGTGCCCTCACTGGCGGCTGCTTTCTCGATAGCGGTCGCGGTGCGGTCGATTAGATCGTTCAGGTAGAACTGAACAAGATCGTCCCTGCCCGCAAAGTAGTAGTAGAGGGTGGCTCTCGGCACCCCTGAGATCTTGGCCACGTCATCGACACTGATGTCGAATCCTGAGCCTTCCGGTATCTGATCAGCGGCTTCGAGAAGCTTGTCCGCGATGTCTTCTGGAAGCTTCTTCATATTCGATTCAACATCTTATTTCCGATTTCTATTCAGATGGGGGAATAGATACATGTCCAACCCGAAAGGGATCCAGATCAAGGGGCCCCGGTGGGCCCCGCCTGGAGATACATGTCAACCGTGACCGCCAGTTGACACAATGAAGCGCAACTGATAGGTTGCATATCAATGCGCAACACATCGGTTGCTGGTCAAGAGGGAGTCAGGAATGAGAGCAGATGAGATCCGTAGGGAGGTGCTGTTGGATGCACCCATCGAGAAGGTCTGGGCGTCTTTGACCAACCCGAAGCATCTTTCGAAGTGGTTTGGCGACTCTGCCGAGATCGACCTCCGTCCAGGGGGCCGAGCCCGGTTTGGCTGGTCTGAGTTCAACGACACGGTCGAGGCCATCATCGAGGTGGTTGAATCGCCAACCCGCTTCAGCTTCCGGTGGGAGTCGGTCCGTGACACACCTGTGGAGGAAGCGTCGACCTTGGTGGAGTTTGTCCTCGAACCCGTGGACACCGGTACCCGCCTCACGTTGGTGGAGTCGGGTTTCGTGACCGTGCCAGAGGCCGCCTACCAGCAGAGATACGACGATAACTCGTCGGGATGGACTGTCGAACTGAACGACCTCGCTGGCTACCTCTCGGGTGTGAGCGCCGTTGGCTGACACGTCAGTGTTTGCGGCCCTGGCAGACCCAACCCGACGCCAGCTTGTCGACTGGTTGGCTGAAGAGGGCAGCGGGACGGCAACTGGCTTTGCCAATCGTCTCCCCATGACCAGGCAAGCTGTTGCTCGCCATCTTCAAGAGTTGGAGCTTGCTGAGATCGTGGCCTCGGAGAAGAGCGGCCGGGAGACCCGATTCACGCTACAAAGCCAAGCCCTTGTTGACGCATCCTTGTGGCTTGATCGACGTGCCGACGCATGGGACCGAACTCTTGCTCGGCTCAAGGTGCACCTGGAGTAGTCACCGTTGGCTCTGGCCAGGTGTGCCCACGTTCAAGCGAGAGCGCGACCACAGTTGCAGCGACCGACACTGAGACAAACATAAGGGCGTTCCAAGATGAGCCGATCCAGACGAGGGCTAATACTGCGCCTGAAGCGATCGAGCGTTCGGCGGCGACCCGTTGAACTGCCCGGTACACGCCGGCCACAATCGACATCAGCACCAGTGCGGTGCCGAGACCTATCGCCACCCGACCTGCCTCCGACAGAGGATCACGAGGGTGGGCGACCACTTCTTCCACTCCGACAGCGAAAAAGACGATTCCGACAACTAGCGGATAGTGAAGGAGCGAATACGCATCGCGGGCGAATCGTCCCCGCTCTTGACCTTGGAGGCGCTTGAAATGTGCCTCCACGTATGGGGCAGCATGATCGAAATATGCCCACCAGAGGGCCGCAATTCCTGCAAACGCGACGATTAGCGCCACGACGTTGGCCGGATCGTGTTCCACGCCGGCGAATGTGAGCCCGATCCCGACGACGGACTCACCGAGAGCGATGATTATGAACAATCCGTTTCGTTCAGCGAAGTGCCCTGCATCGACCGCCCAGGTACCGCGGCCGGCGTTGACGGCGCTGTATTAGGTCGAGTGCTGCTCCCGCGATCCAAAAGCCCCAAAAGCCCACGGTCCTTCGAGGAACGCACCAATGAGGATCATCGTCGCGCCCGCTTGTGACAGCGGGAAGAATGTGTAGAAAGCTTTCCGCTGGGCGGGATAATCGGCAGCAGCCACCCACTAGAGACCACCGGCCAGAAGCCGAACTACGAAGAACGTGATGCCGAATTGTGTTGACGACTCGCCGAATGCATCAGGCACCGCAGTCGCCATGAGCAAGGTGGTCCCCATCGTGGCGAGGAGGAACAGCTTGATTGCAGCGGTGTCTGTGCCGGTCCAATTGGTGGTCCATGTGTAGATCGACCAGGTCCACCAGAGCAACAGGAGCAGGAACGCTCCCTTGGCCAAACCGACAGCGGTCGGCTCGTGATGGATGAATCCGACAACCTGTGTTATCGCAAACACATAGACGAGGTCGAAGAAGAGTTCGAGTGTGGTGGCGTTTCGCTCGGCCCCGCCCCGGACAATATTCTCAGGCACGAAGGCGAAGGTAGCTAAGTGCTTCGTAGGATCAATCTGTGTGTTCCCTCTTCGTGACCTCAACCCGACCCGGATAACGCCGTTTGTCACCTTGATGTTGATCGCCGCCTCTCTGGGGGTCTACTTCTTCATCCAGGCGACAGATACGCCTTCGGAGCAACAGGAGTTTTTGTATCGCCGGGCTGCGATCAGTTGTGAGATCACCACCGGGGGCCCGCTCAGCGTTCGCGAGATCACCAATGGGGTGTGTGGTGTCGGTGGGCAACCGCTGTTCCCCGAGAAGAGCGAATTCCTCGCCGTGCTGACCTCGATGTTTCTCCACGGTTCGGTTGGTCACGTTGTCTTCAACATGTGGTTCTTGTGGATCTTCGGAAACAATGTCGAGGAAGGGTTTGGCCATGCCAGATACCTGCTCATGTATCTCTTCGGTGGTCTGGCCGCCACTGCCACCTTCGTGTTCCTGAATCCTGAATCAACTATCCCACTGGTGGGCGCATCAGGTGCCATCGCCGCTGTTCTTGGTGCTTATGCAGTGCTATTTCCGGGTCACAGGGTGCTTTCACTGTTGGGGTGGTTTGTGGTGCCGGTCCCTGCTGCTGTCTTCTTGGGGATCTGGTTCGTGGTTCAGTTGCTCTTCGTCGGCGGCAATGTTGCCTGGGAGGCCCACGTTGGTGGATTCATCTTCGGATTCGCCATCACAATGCTCTATCGACAAAGGGCGCTGCGGAGGATACGGCTGGCGAGCTAACCGCTGTCTTCTGAGTTGCGTTTGCGGTAGGCGGCAACCGCTTCTCGCGTCGAGCAGGTGTTGGAGCAGTGGCGCCGCGACCGGTTGCGGGAGCTATCGACATAGACATCGTCACAGTCGCTGCTGCCGCATGTGCCAAACCTTTCTACCCCGTGTTCAACGATGACGGAGGCGAGACCCATCGCGGTAGTGGCGCCGAGCCACGAAGACATGGAAGCTCCGGTGGGCTCGAAGTGGAGGTGGGGATGGCCGCTGTGCATTGAGACTCGGGGAATCGCCCCATAATCGTCGAGGATCTCGTTCACTCTCCCCGATGCCGTAGCGTCGGTTTCGGCGGTTATGACGTCTCGAAGCCCCTGGCGGAGACGACGGATGTCAGTGAGTTCGGTCTTTCTGGCCGGGCGGGCGACGCCGTCCCAAAGGTCCTTGTAGCCATCGAGAAACGATTCGAGCTCAGCAGGACCGGCTAGATGATCACCATCCATTTGGACGGTGTTCACTAAGGCGACAGCGAGGTCGACTGGCTGGTCGGTGTAATGAGAGAAATCCACTTGACTTGTTACCCTTAGACGTCTACCGTAACCAGTGTATGCGGTAACGATCCTTACCGCAAGAGGTTTCTCAAATACGAAAAGGACAGGCCGTGTACGAACTAGCCAAGAGCATTCAGAGCGAAAAACGTCGTCACGCGTGTGAATATCGGCGCAATGCCGCTATCCCGGCCACACGCTCATACGCCTTCGGTCGCTATCGGTTGACGCTCGATCGTCAAGCGAATCAAGGTGCTCGTCTGACCTGACGTACGGTGTGGGCCGATAGTATTTCCTCCATGTCTATCGGCCCTCCCGGCGACTTTGAGGCAAACATCGATCGCATCATTCGTGAGGCCGTTGAGTCGGGGGATTTTGATGATCTCCCTGGCATGGGAGAGCCAATTCCCGGTGCCGGAACCAAGGATGACCCACATTGGTGGGGTCGCGCATGGATAGATCGAAATCGCGTCGAGTCTGGTGTGAAGACGTCAGGCGAGGACTAATGAGCATGGCCCGGGCTCCCCTCCCCGGGTGCGAGTCGGCCCCCAAGTCATCCCGCACCCGAGGGGTTCGACGCCGTGTTTTGAGCCGGCACCGAGCCCATCTTTGAAACTTGTGTTTAGGCGGGGGCTGTTGCCAGATGGCGCGTTGTGACGTCTGTTGGTGAGACTCCGGCAGGGCGTCCGTCCGCGTCGCGCGAGAAAGCGGTGCGACTTATCTCCCCGACCATGTCGGCTGTAAAGTTGACGCTGACGTGACCACAGGCCTCGCAGATTCCCCGATCCAAGCCCGCAGAACTGACGCTCAATATTCGCGAATGTGTGCAGGATCCGGGCTTGGTCCTGTCGCTGAAGCCAATGTTCATTTCCGGTGCCTCCCAAAGCTTTTCGGCTAACGCCGCTCAGAATCCCTCGAATCTTGGGGGAAGTCCATGAGGCATACGACCCATGACCACTAGACGTGGAATCGTTGCGGGTTCAGATATGTTCTGTTGACCATGGATATCGACGGTTTGCTCGAACACCGCAAGGCAAAAGATGAGTTCTTCGCCACGAGTCACCACGCCCCACTGGATCACCACAAGCAGCAGAACTTCAATGGCCTGGCCTATTTCGATCCCAACCCTGAGATGGTCTTCAACCTGCCGGTCGACCCAGCCGGCGGGGAGGACATCAAGATCCATACGTCTGACGGTCAGGAGCGGACTTATCGCCGTGATGCCCTGGTTAGCTTCAAGGTTGGGGGTGAAACCGTGACGCTGACGATGTACACCACCGGTCAGCCGGGTTTTTTCATTCCTTTCCGCGACGGCACTTCGGGCAAGGCCAGTTACGGGGCCGGTCGCTACCTGGATATTGAAGCCAATGGTGACGGGACCGTGACTCTCGACTTCAACCTGGCATACAACCCGTACTGCGCATACAGCGACTCCTATTCCTGTCCGATGCCACCACACGAAAACTGGCTCACCATCCCCATCGAGGCTGGGGAAAAGGACTGGCTGGCGTAATGAGAGTCGAAACCTCAGCTACTGCGGACCGTATCCGGGGCGCATCGGCTCACCTTTGACCAGATGAGACGCAAATTCGAGATGATCGACGTCTTCGGTTCAGGACTCGTTTCGGGCAATCCCCTCGCGGTCGTCCACGACGCTGACGGTCTTTCCACCGACGAGATGCAGGCCATCACACGTTGGTTGAACCTGTCGGAGACGACGTTCTTGGTCCCGCCGACCACACCCGAAGCCGACTACCGGGTCCGCATCTTCACGCTTGTCAGCGAGCTGCCTTTCGCTGGGCATCCCACCCTCGGGACATGTCATGCCTGGCTAGGAGCCGGTGGCATTCCTAAAACTGAGGGGATTGTGATTCAGCAGTGTGGGGCTGGTCTGATCCCGCTTCAACAAGGTGACCGTCTTGCCTTTGCGGCCCCTCCGTTGATCCGCGCCGGCGATGTTGACGCCGCCTACCGATCCCAGGTACTGGCAGTGCTTGGGTTGAAAGACACCGAGATTGTCGACATGGAGTTGGCTGACAATGGTCCGGGCTGGGTCGGTGTTCTTCTCCCCGATTCGGCAGCTGTGCTCGAACTCCAACCTGATATCAGTCGGTATACGGGAGACCAGCAGCTCGCCATTGGCGTGGTCGGTCCACATCCCTCGGGCTCCGCGGTCGACTTCGAGGTCCGGGCCTTCTTCTCGGACGACAAGGGCCAGCTCATCGAGGATCCCGTCACTGGAAGTCTCAACGCCTCGCTAGCCCAGTGGTTGATCGGCAGTGGTCGCGCACCCACCACGTACGTCGCCGCTCAGGGCACCGCGATAGGTCGGGCCGGAAGGGTTTACATCTCAGAAAGCAACGACGAGATCTGGGTCGGCGGAGCCACAACAACTCTCGTCACTGGTGAGATCGGGTTCTAGCGATCCGTCACCACTAGCCGCTGCTCTCAGGTTGGTGTTCTATTCTCGCCCAGCCATGACCGACATCTCAGGAGAACCTCAACCGAGCCGCTGGGAGAAATTGCCCAGGCGTCGACGACGAGTCATTTCGTTCGTAGGCGTCATGGCTTCTTTTGTCGTCCTCTGGGAGGGTTACAAGCTGGTTTGGAACTCCTTCGGATGGATCGAGCCCGTTCGGCCGGACAATGTCGTCATGCCACACACCTGGGATATGATCCTCGAGTTGTTCAAGCCTGTTCGTCGTGGCGGTCAGTTGCTAATTGTTGACCTCTCGGCCAGGTCGTTCTGGACTCTCCGCGAAGCTCTCGTCGGCTTCATCATTGGTGGCTTGATTGGCTTCGGTCTTGGTGTCTTGTTCGTGAGGTCCGGTCTGGCTGAGCGAGCATTCATGCCATATGTCGTTGGAAGTCAGACGGTCCCCATCCTGGCTATCGCACCGATGGTGGTGGTTTGGGGTGGTCAGCTTGCGTTCCCGCAATGGGTATCCGTATCGGTGATCGCCGCCTATCTGACGTTTTTCCCGGTGGCGATCAACACCCTCCGTGGTCTGCGATCCCCTGATCCGAATGCAATTGAGTTGATGCGGTCTTATGCCGCCAAGCCGAAGGAGGTTCTGTGGAAGTTACAATTCCCAGCCGCGCTCCCATACATCTTCACAGCTCTCAAGATTTCGGCGACGGCAAGCGTTGTCGGAGCATTGATCGGTGAGCTGCCCGCCGGGTTCCAGAGTGGGTTGGGGCGAGCACTTCTCACGTTCTCACAGCAGTTCGCGGTCCGATCGACCAAGTTGTACTCGACGGTGATTATCTGCGCCATCGTGGGAATCCTCTTCGTTGGTTTCATCACATGGCTCGAACATCGTGTGATGAAGGAGACGCGAAGGGTCGAATCGTCATGAACGACCTTGTGGTTAAAGCAGATCAGGTGGCCAAGGTTTTTGGCCAGGGTGAGGGCCAAGTTGTGGCTCTTGAGAACATTTCGCTCCAGATCGAGCGAGGCGAGTTCATCTCTCTGATCGGCCCGTCTGGGTGTGGGAAGAGCACCCTCTTGCGCCTCGTCGGCGACCTGCTCAGCCCCACATCGGGATCTCTGGAAGTTAACGGCAAGACGCCGAAACAAGCGCGTCTCGACCGTGACTACGGCATCGTCTTCCAGAAGGCCACGCTTCTTGATTGGCGAACCGTGACTAAAAACGTCGAATTGCCTCTCGAGATCATGAACACGGACGACCGGGAGGCCACGATCTCAGACATGCTCGAACTGGTGCAGCTCGACGAATTCGCTGATCACTATCCATGGCAACTGTCAGGTGGCATGCAGCAACGGGTCGCCATTGCACGAGCGCTTGCTTTCAAACCGGCGCTACTTCTCATGGACGAGCCATTCGGAGCGCTCGATGAAATGACACGTGAACTCATGCAGCAGGAGGTGCTCCGTATCTGGGATGAGACTGAGACCACGATCGTATTCGTAACTCATTCAATTCCAGAGGCGGTGTTTCTCTCTACCCGTGTGGTGGTGATGTCTTCGCGACCAGGCCGGATCAGCGACGTGATCCGGACCGTGTTACCGCACCCTCGTGACGAGGACACCCGCGATTCCCAGCAGTACTACGAGAGGATCACCGAGGTTCGCGAGGCCCTGCGTCGAGATGAGGGTTCGTCATGACCGAGCGAGATCATGAGATTGGCGAGACAAATGAGACTGGTTTCGCATCAGCGTTCGAAGGTGACGTTCCAGTAGGAACTCGAACCCCGTCGGCGATCCCACATCGGCTCAAGGGTCTCGTTCCGGCCGGTATCGCATTTTTCGCGGTGATCGCAGTTTGGGAGGGGGCGATCAGACTCTTTGATGTTCAGGCATTTGTCCTTCCGGCTCCGAGTGTGATAGTCGGTCGATTCATCGAGACCAGCGATGTGATTTGGAGTGTCGGGTTCAACACGATGATCGAAGCGTTGGCCGGGCTGATCGCCGGCACGATCCTCGGTGTGGCTGTTGCGTTTGGAACGATTCGCTGGGTTCCACTGAGGGAAGGCTTGATGCCTTTTGCCATCGCCGCCAACTCGATTCCGATTATCGCGTTGGCCCCGATCGCCAACGGTATGTTCTCGATAACAAGTCCGGTCCCAAAAATGGTGGTTGTGGCCATCGTGGTGTTTTTCCCCGTGATGCTAAACACGGCGAGGGGATTGCTGGATGTGGATGCTGACGAGGTCGAGCTCATGAGGTCGTACGCGGCCACCCCGCGCGAAGTGATGTGGCGAGTGCGGGTACCCCACGCTCTTCCTTACTTCTTCTCGGCGATGAAGGTTGTGTCGGTCCTCTCGATAACGGCTGCCATCGTCGCTGAGTATTTCGGTGGTTCTCAGGAAGTGCTCGGTCAATACATCCTCAACAGGGCCAGCCTGCTTGTGTTCCCCGACGCCTGGGCGGGGATACTCGTAGCGTCGATCTTGGGTGTTGCTCTTTACGGTTTTGTGCTGCTGGCCGAACGGCTGGTGATGCCTTGGCACGTTTCGTTCCGGGCGACGGACGCTTCCTGAGTGCAGCGGTTCCAAGAATTCCGATATGGTCGCCCACCTAGCGGTAAAGATTCACAACTCTGAGGAGGAGCGATGAAAGGGAAAACACGTTGGTTGGCACTTCTTACTATCGCCGCACTGGTGGTTGCGGCTTGCGGTGACGATTCCAGCGGAGGAAGTGCCGAAGACTGTGCGGAGACCGACACTGTGCGTCTCCAGCTGCAATGGGTTGCTCAGGCGCAGTTCGCCGGCTACTTCGTTGCAGAAGATCTTGGCTTCTATGCCGATCAGTGTCTCGAAGTGGAGATCCTCGAAGGCGCAGTCGAGATAGTTCCCCAGCAGGTGCTGGCAACCGGCGGTGCCGAATTCGGTTTGGCGTGGGTGCCCAAGGCCCTCGTCTCGCGGGAGCAAGGTGCAGACATCGTCAACATCGCTCAGGTGTTCGAACGGTCTGGAACACTCGAAGTCTCATTCAAGGACGCGGGGATCACCACACCTGAGGACTGGGCTGGTAAGACAATCGGCAACTGGGGCTTTGGAAACGAGTACGAGCTGACCGCAGCGATCACCAGGTTTGGTGTTGCTGATGTCGAGTTGATTGCGCAAAGCTTCGACATGCTGGCTCTCCTAAACGGCGACATCGACGCCGCCGAGGCGATGATCTACAACGAGTATGCGCAGGTCCTCGAGGCTGAAAACCCCGATACAGGTGAGTTGTATCAGCCTGAAGACCTCAACGTCATCGACTTCAACGACGTTGGTACGGCCATGCTCCAAGACGCAGTTTGGGTCAACGCTGATTGGATCGCTGAAGCAGGCAACGACGACATCGCGGTGAGATTCCTCACTGCCTCGTTCAGAGGCTGGATCCACTGTCTAGACAACTTTGACGAGTGCGTTGACGTAGTCCTCAACAACGGTTCAACCCTGGGTGAGAGTCATCAGCAGTGGCAGCTCAATGAGATCCTTGGCCTGGTTTTCCCAGCCTCAAATGGCATCGGAGTGATGAATGAGAACCTCTGGAATCAAACGGTAGACGTTGCCACCACCGAGATCCCGGATCTTGCCGGGGTTGACATCTCAGCCGATGCGTATCGGACCGATCTCGCCGAGGACGCTATAGCCAACATCAGCGATATGGATACTGACGGTGACGGATACACCCGTCGTGACATCACCCTCAACCCTGGGGGCGAGTAGACGGAGGGCTATCTGGAGGACTCGCCTCAACTCAAGCCAAACGGAAAGGCGGGCCCATGTCGGGCCCGCCTTTCTTGATGGGTCAGATTGCGAGCCACCGCTCATCGTCTTCTGAAGTCCTCCTTTTGACGACCGTTTTACAAGGTTGAAGGCAGGGTGTTGCTGTGGCAGGAACGGCTTCTGAACGATTCATTAACTATCGGCGGGGTATCAGAAACCACCCGTACGGTGGCGGCATGAGTGTCGGTGGTTACTCAGGCTGTTCGGTGCTTGTGGTTGACGACGAGCCGATGGTTCGGGAGGTCGTGTCGAACTACCTGACCCGAGACGGTCTCGAGGTTCGGGAAGCTGCCGACGGGCCGACAGCCCTGGAGCAACTGCAAATTCAGCTGCCGGATCTCGTGATCCTCGATGTGATGCTCCCCGGGCTTGATGGTTTTTCGCTGTTGTCTTCTCTGAGGCGGGAGGCAGACGTTCCCGTGATCATGCTGACAGCACGGAATGAGGAGGCGGATCGAATCCTTGGTCTCGAATTAGGCGCAGATGACTACGTCGTCAAACCGTTTTCACCCAGAGAGCTGGCTGCTCGGGTAAGGGCCGTTCTAAAACGTTCGTTCGGCGAGTCCCGTGCTCCGGAAGATGCCGTGGTTCTTGGTGACCTTCGCATAGACCCTCTGACTCACGAGGCTTGGGTCTTGGGAGCGCCGATCGATCTCAAGCCGAAGGAGTTCGATCTCCTCCATTTTCTGGCCAGCCATCCCCGGCAGGTCTTCTCTCGTGGTCAGTTGCTCGAGCAGGTATGGGATTCTCACTCGGGTTGGCAGGATCCGTCGACGGTTACGGTCCATGTCCGTCGGGTTCGCCTTGCCATCGAATCCAACCCGGACCGGCCTCGTTACCTGACGACGGTGTGGGGGGTTGGATATAGGTTCGAGCCATGAGGGTGGTCCTGGGGGCGGCTGTGGTGGTGGTGGTTGCGGTCGGCATCTTCGGCATAGTGATGCAGCCCTCCCCTGCAGAACAGTTTGCGATCGGGTCAATATTCGCCTTAATGGCAGCTGGCACAGTTGCAGCCGGGTTCTGGCTGCCGAAACTTGCCAAGGGGAACCGTTCTCTTCGCACCACATTCATGACTCTCTCGATCATTTCGTTCCTGATTGTTGTTTTTGGAATGCTTGCTGCTGGTCAGCAGATGTTCATCTCTACCCATGATCTGACCCTGCTGCTTATCGTCATCGGGTTTGGGGTTGTTGCAGCCGTTTCGTTCGCCGTGCTGGTTAGCGGTCCATTGACCGGCGAACTCACCCGGATTTCAGCAACTGCCGCAGCCATCGCCGGGGGAGATCTCACTCAGCGAACCAATATTGGTCGGTCTGACGAGGTTGGTGAACTGGCTGCCGCGATTGACGAGATGGCCGCCGTTCTCCAGGAGGCAGACCTGGCGCGGGGGCGAGATGATCAGGCGAGACGAGAGCTTTTTGCTGCCGTCGGTCACGACCTTCGGACGCCCCTTGCGTCGCTTAGGTTGGCGATCGAGGCGGTGCAGGACGGGATGACCGACGACCCGAGACGATATCTCCACTCGATGCAGCGTGATACCGAGGCCCTTTCGAACCTCGTAGATGATCTGTTCTTGCTGGCAAGGCTGGATTCGGGCGACGTCGACCACAAGATCGGCCAGGTCGATCTGACCGAAGTTGTCGATGAGGCGGTGGAAGTGTTTAGGCCAATCATGGATGAACGCCGTGTCACGGTCCGCATGGAGATGGATCAACGAGTGACCGCGGATGCGTCCTCGGAAGGAGTGGCCCGTGTCGTGAGGAACCTCCTCGATAACGCCGTGCGTCACTCGCCAGACGGTGGTGAGATCGTCGTGAGCATCTCAAACGGAGATTGGGCCAAGGTACGGATCGCCGACACAGGTCAGGGCTTTTCTGATGAGTTTGTGGGGCAGGCATTCGATCGTTTCAGCCGTGATGGTGACGATCGCAACAGGGTCGACGGCGGAGCCGGTCTCGGTCTGGCAATTGCACGGCGATATGTCGATGATTTTGGTGGGAGGATCTGGGCAGATCCGGGTCCTGGGGGCAGTGTTTCTTTTGTCCTCCCAAACTCCGTCACCTTTGCCCGATCGTGAGGTCGCGCTGATCCTCGTTTTTCCCGAGTAGGTTTGCTGTTCATTCGTATGTGAGGAGAACACGGTGCCGAACATTGTGAGGGCAGCCCTTGTCCAGACTGCGTGGACCGGGGACAAAGAGTCCATGGTGGAAAAGAGCGTCAAATACGCCTACGACGCAGCCGAACAAGGCGCCCAAGTGATGTGTTTTCAGGAGATGTTCAACGCTGCGTACTTTTGCCAAGTCCAGGAGGACGAGCACAAAGACACTGCCGAGGCAATTCCGGATGGGCCCACCACGCAGCGGATGATCGAAGTCGCCAAGGAGACCGGAATGGTTCTGATCGTTCCGATCTACGAGAAGCATGACGACGGCTTCCTCTACAACACGGCCGCAGTCATCGATGCCGACGGTACTTATCTCGGCAAATACCGGAAGACCCACATTCCCCATGTCAACGGGTTCTGGGAAAAGTTCTACTTCCGCCCCGGCAATGTCGGCTACCCGATTTTCGACACGGCCGTGGGGCGGATCGGCGTTTACATCTGTTATGACCGTCACTTTCCTGAGGGATGGCGTGCCTTGGGTCTCGCCGGGGCCAAGATCGTTTTCAACCCTTCGGCCACCAGTCGTGGTTTGTCCATGTATCTCTGGAATCTCGAGCAGCCGGCGTCCGCTGTGGCAAATGAGTACTTCATCGGTGCCATCAACCGCGTCGGCAAAGAGGAATATGGCGACAACGATTTCTATGGCTCGTCATATTTCGTCGACCCTCGTGGCCAGATGATTGGCGATCAGGCGTCCGACACGGATGAGGAGGTCATCGTTCGCGATCTGGACATGGATCTGATTGATGAGGTTCGCAAGACCTGGGCGTTCTACAGGGACCGCCGCCCCGACGCTTATGACTCACTGGTAGCGCCGTAGGAGATCGACGATGACAAAGACACTGATCAAAGGCGGGACAGTTGTCACTGCCATCGAGAAGATGGAGGCAGACGTCCTCATCGATGGTGGCAAGGTCGTCGGTCTTCTTGGCCGGGACCACACCGTCGAAGTTGACGAGGTCATTGACGCCACCGGGAAGCTGGTTATCCCGGGTGGCATTGACGTCCACACCCACATGGAGCTTCCGTTCGGTGGCACCAACGCCTCCGATACCTTCGAAACCGGCACTCGAGCGGCGGCCTGGGGTGGTACCACCACAATCGTCGATTTCGCGGTTCAGACCGTGGGCCAATCGGCGATGGATGGCTGGGAAGCCTGGATGGAGAAAGCTCAGGACAACTGTGCCATCGACTACGGCTTTCACATGATTACCGGTGACATCAACGACCAGACCCTCAAGGAGATGGAGTTGCTGGTGCGGGAGGGTGTGACGAGTTTCAAGATGTTCATGGCCTACCCCGGTGTCTTCTACTCCGACGACGGCCAGATCGTGAGGGCGATGCAGACGGCCGAGGAGGAGGGTGCCACCATCTGTATGCATGCCGAGAATGGCATCGCGATCGATGTGTTCATCGAGCAGGCTCTCGAACGTGGCGAAACCGATCCCATCAATCACGGCCTTGTCCGCAAGTCGATCCTCGAAGGAGAGGCCACTCATCGGGCCATCAAGCTCGCAGAACTGACCGGCGTCCAAATCTACATCGTTCATCTCTCCGCGAAAGAGGCGTTGGATGAGGTGATCCAGGCTCGGGATCGAGGTCAAAATGTTTACGCCGAGACCTGCCCTCAATATCTCTTCTTGTCTCTCGACAACATGGGCAACGGTTTCGAGGGTGCCAAGTATGTAGCCTCGCCGCCCTTGCGTGATGCTGCTGAAGGGCATCAGGAGCGTTTGTGGCAAGGCTTGAAGACAAACGATCTTCAGATCGTGTCAACGGATCACTGCCCGTTCTGCATGGGCGATCATCACACTTTCGGAACACAGAAGCAGTTGGGGCAGGGTGACTTCACCAAGATTCCCAATGGCATGCCCGGAGTCGAACCACGTATGAGCCTTGTTTACAACGGGGGAGTAGCCGAGGGTCGGATCAGCCTCAATCGGTTTGTTGAGATCACCGCCACGGCACCGGCCAAGATGTTCGGCATGTTTCCCCAGAAAGGGACAATCGCGATCGGTTCCGACGCTGACATCGTGGTGTTTGACCCACATGGGAAACATGTCCATTCTGTGGATACTCACCACATGGACGTCGACTACTCGGCTTACGAAGGTTGGGAGATGGTGGGCAAGATCGAGACTGTGCTTTCGAAGGGCAAGGTCATCATCGCTGATGACGGCTATCACGGTCAGCCCGGTGACGGTGAGTATCTCGCCCGCGGTCCCAGTCAGTACCTCATTTGATGGATTTCGGTGTAGTCCTCCAGACGGATCCCCCTGCGAGTCGGGTCGTTGAGTTAGCAAAAATGGCCGAGGGCCTTGGGTTCTCACATGCGTGGACCTTTGACAGTCATGTGCTCTGGCAGGAGCCATTTGTCATCTACTCACGGATTCTGGCTGAGACCGAGAGAATGGCTGTGGGGCCGATGGTCACCAATCCGGGGACCCGGGATTGGACAGTTATCGCATCTCTGTTTGCCACTTTGAACGAGATGTCTGGCGGTCGAACAATTTGTGGGATGGGTCGTGGCGATTCGGCTGTCCGCTACATCGGGGGCCGCCCGAGGACGCTGGACACGATGGTCGATTCGATGGCAGTGATCAAGGGTCTGGTGGCGGGGGATGAGGTTGATTACAACGGTCAGAAGGTCTCGATCCCTTGGGTCGGCGAAGGGTGGGACTTGCCCATTTGGGGCGCCGGGTACGGACCCAAGGCCCTGGCCGCGATCGGGGCCAATGCCGACGGGTTCATCCTCCAGCTCGCCGATACCCAAGTGTTGGAGTGGACGATGTCCGCGGTCCGGACGGCGGCTTCCGACGCCGGGCGCAACCCTGACGACCTGAAGATTTGTGTGGTTGCACCTGCCTACGTGGGTGACAACATCGAGCACCAACGTGAGCAGTTGAGATGGTTTGGCGGGATGGTCGGCAACCACGTCGCCGACATGGTGAAGAGATATGGCGAAGACGAGTCAAAGGTGCCGCAAGCGTTGTCCAACTACATCAGAGCCCGCGAGGGTTACGACTATTCCCATCATGGCAGGGCGGGCAATCCCTCAGCCGATTTCGTTCCTGACGAGATCGTCGACCGTTTTTGCATCCTTGGCACCGTCGACGATCACATTGAGAAGATGACAGTCCTGAAGGAAATGGGTGTCGATCACTTTGGTGTGTATCTGATGCATGACGAGAAGGAATCGACTCTCCAGGCCTATGGAGATCGGGTAATCCCGGCAATCAACGGCTGATTCATCGCCGTCCCTGTAGGCCCTAGAAACTGGGGCCTACCGTCGATGGGGGAGTCCTTCTACTGGGTCTCCGAGCCGATCATTGTCGGATAGTCGACACCGCCGCTGACCTTGACGGTGGTGTTCCACAAGGCTTTCTGTCCGTCGACGTCGTTGATGTGAGGGAGGTCGACCTCGGTCAGACGTCCGGTCATCTTCTTCGGTGGGGAGGCAAAGAATTTTCCACTGACATCGTCGCCGAACTCAGTTGCCTCGATGTATCTGCCTGCTCCGACATCGATTGAGTGCGACATCCCGGGGATCATTTTGAACATGGGCATCATCAGATAGCGCATATAGAAGGGGGCATTGCGGGCGGCATTGGTCTCTGGTGTGGCTCCCGGTGAAACTGTGTTGACTGTCATCCCATCGGGCAAACGGTTTGCTAGCTCTGTGGCCCACCATGCAACGAACATCTTCGCGGTGGCGTAGGTATCGCCAGCCTTGTGGCTGGCAGGCTCCCGCATGTATATCTGGGCTTCGATTGCCGCCTTGAGATTTCCGTTGAACGACTCGGTTGCGAACGAAGAAAAGTCGAGCGTACTGAACGTCGGCACATCTCCACGTGCGGCCTCTGAGCCGGCGATGACGATCCGTGCACCATCGGCGAGAAGCCCATGCTCCAGGAGGCGCATTGTAAGAACGTGATGGCCGATGAGGGTCGAAGAAACGGTTGCCTCGACGCCATCGTGGGATCGAAGGACTTCGTTCCCTGGGACCATGCCTGCGTTGAGGATCAATGCGTCGATCTGCCCGCCTCGACGAGCAAGCTCTGCTGCTGCGGCCTCCACCGACTCCAGTCGATCGTTGTCGAGGACGAGGGATTCGAAGACCGTCTTCCCGGTTCTTTCCTCGAGACGGGCTTTGGCGTCTGCACCTTTCTCGTCTGTTCGGGCGGTCACAATGACTCGTCCGTACCCAGCTTCGGCCAGCTTTGCCGAAGCTTCGAATCCCAAACCTGAATTAGCTCCTGTCACCATCGCGGTCTGCTTTGCGTGATCCGACATCGCCTTCTCCTTATGCTCTTCTTTGTTCTGCACGGGCATTGAAAACCTCTTGGACAGCGATCTATTCCGAGTTCTAGACAATTATCCAATTGTCGGTGTCTAGAACGATTCCGACCGTTCTGTGAAGGTTTTTAGGGCTATAGCGCGGGTTTTTCTTCACAGAACGGATCGGATCGGATCAGGAAAGACCGCGGTGCCACTTTTGGATCGCCTTGGCCACACCCACCGGGTCGTCACACATTGGGAAATGGTTGCCTTTGGCGACCACCATCTCTGTTGGCGCGGAGAAGTACTTGCGAAACTCCTCTTGAAAGCCAAAAGGATCGTTGCGTTCTCCATAGACGGTCAGAACTGGCTTCGACCCCAGCGACTCTGCGAGGCCAAGCTTGATCGTCTCGAGAAATTCGGTCTCGGTGAGTGCTGAGCCCATCAGGTCATGAAACCTCCGTCTCGAGTTCGCTTGGCGTAGCGGGGTGACGAATGCGTGTCGCGCGGAGCGGTCAAGATTCCTGCCGATTCCAAACCTCCCAGAACTGAGTTTGGGGATGAATCCAGTGGCACCGTTGATCGCTGTCATTGGCTTGCTGGAGATGACTCCCATCATCCTTCGCAAACCGTTGCTGTCAGGCGGCCAGGCAAAGGTGTTGATCAACACGAGACCGTCGATGGCGTCCGGTCTTTGCATGGCCATTCCCAGACCGACCAACCCTCCCAAGTCGTGGACCACAGGGGTGAACGAGTCGAGGCCGAGATGGTCGACGAAACGGGTGAGTAACTCTGAGTCATGCTCGAGGCTCGCACCGGCGTCGGTCCCAGGCGAGAGGCCAGAGCCGGGGAAGTCGAGGGTGATCACTCGAAAGTCGACCACCAACTCCCTGATCAGCTGACCCCATACGAAAGACCACATTCCGTCGTGTACCAGGAGCAGCGCAGGGCCAGAGCCCTCGTCGGTGTAGGAGAGGATTGCGTCCTCGAGCAGCGCCGTCCGGATTTTGTGCGGCCACACCTCCTCGGTGAGCCATTCGGGTCTTGCAATATCAATGTTGTTTGAAGTTGTCGATGTCATCACAATGTCCTTGCTCTGAGCGGCATAGCCGCTTGGCGTGAGACCCTTCGTCGTCCGTGCAATGGTGCGACGGAGGGTCTCCTTTCTTTGAAGTGTCAGCGGGTAGCCACCTCCCGGGAAGGGGCAGTCATCATCGGAACCGTGATGGCGAGAAGTCTCTCAAGATCGGCTTCGGTGTTGTCACCAACCATCGACGATGCTCCCGGCAGGGTGATGCTTGCGAACAGGTAGATGACGATTCCGACGATGCATTGCAATCGCCATCCGATCTCCTCTGCGCTGAGATGGGGCAGCGCGGTTGCGATTGCCGAGCCGAACCGTCGACCGATTGTCTCGAACTGTTGTCCCATGATGGGTCTCATCAGCTCGGTGTTCTCGGAGTACATGCGTGCGACGAATCTCGGAAGTGCCGGATTTCGCTGTCTTAGCTCCTTCAGAGTGCGCAAATCTGGCAGCAGGAACGCTTCGAGGACCTGACGTATGTCTGGCTTGCCTTGGTGTTCGAGATCATCAAGGAGCACGAGTCGTCTTGCGTTGATTGGCACAACGACTCGATCGAGGATCTCGATCAGCAGATTCTCCTTCGAGCCGAAGTGATAGTTGACCGCGGCGATGTTGGCTCCGGCGCGTTCGGTGATCTGACGCAAGGAAGTCCCGTTGTATCCGTTCTCGGCGAAGAGGACCTCCGCTGCATCCACGATCTGTTCTCGGGTGTTGACCAAACCTATCCTATTCAAACGATCGTTTCAAGCGTACGTTTGAATAGGGGTCTTGTCAACCTGTCGTCTTGGTCATCGTTTTTGCGATGACTTCATTGATTCTCTCGACGGCCGCGATGCCGGCTGCATGGTTTGACCAGCCGCGGGTGAGGATCGCTACCACGTATCCGTTACTTGGGCCAGGCTCGTCTACCCATCCGACGGAGTTGATGGTGCGGCCAGCGAAACCATTCTTCTGGGCCACCATCCAGTTGGCAGGCACCCCTGCGGTGACACCCCAGGCCTGCTCAGGGATGACGGAGGTCATGAGGTCGAGGGCGACTGCCCGGTACTCAGGTTCTAACGGTCCCCAATCACCGACCAGCACCTGGCGGAGAAGATTGACTTGGTCAAGCGCCGAAGTTCTGGTCCCGCCCCATGCGGAACCATCGTCACCCGTTACCCGTGTTTCCCGGAGCCCGAAGGCGTCTCCCTGTTCCCGGAACCACGGTGAAGCGCCAAAAGACCTCCACAGCGATCTGACCGGGGCGTTGGCCGACTCGGTGATCATTGGGAGCATGAGACCCATCTCCCTTTCGGTGATTGGGCGTGCCTCGTTTTGGGCCTCGAGCAACGTGCCCGCCATGACCATCACCTTGAACACCGAGGCCGTGATCTGACGGTTGTCTCCATTGAGCGAATATCCACAGTTGCTTCTGAGGTCGTGGACATGAGCAGTGATCGTGATACCGCGGTAGTCCGCCGTCAGCTCAGCGGCGAACCGTTCGGTGAATGGGCTGGGTCGGCAGCGTGGCAACTCTTCCGTCGTGGTGGTGGTGGTGGTGGTGACCGCGGTGCTGGTGGATGTTGTGTCAGACGGCGGTGGACGGGTGCTGGTCGAGGCCATCGGCGTGGTGGCGATCGTCGTGGCTGTTGTCGAGGCGGCACACGCGCTCAGAACTCCTGAGAAGACCAAGATCGACCAGAGCGGTAGCTGCCTCTTCACGAGGCTCATCTTCGTCGGGTGGTCGTTTACAGACCAGCGACCTTGGGAAGCTCCACCTCTTGGTCGTTTGACGGGACCAACTCTGGTGAGGCCAGGAGACCGGGTGCGATCAAGAAACTCACGTTGCCACACCCTTCGCAAACAGTTCTTTCCACACCGACCGATTCCGTCGTGAGAGTGTCTTGATGCTCACATCCATTGCCGATGAACCTTGCCCATAACTTGTTGATGTCATCTCCCTACGGGGCGTGGTCAACAGTTTGACTCAGTGGTTAAGGAGATCGGCGGCAAGTCGGTCAGGAACTTCCTGCAAAGGAGGCGATCAAATCCTGGGCTGGTTCCGGGCCGGTGATGTCGAGAGTCACGGAGTCGCTGCCAATTCCGATCTTGAAGTCAAAGAAGTTGCAGCAGGTTTGCTCGGCCGAAGCCAACTCGGCAATGGCTCTCACATCGACGTCACGCTCGAATCGGACCCGGATTCCATCAGGCAGTTGTTCGCGCTCGATGCCAGGACGGAGGACACTTCGCCAGCTCTGGATGCGATCGGACACTGCGCCGGCCTCGAGTGAGCATGCGATCTCGCTGTGAGTGGCGGAGAGGGGAATCTTTTCGCGGCCGGGAACATCCGCTCCGGTTGCGCCTGTGCAGCCACAGTTTTCGTCGCATGGGCCTGCCGGGGTGTGATCACCAAGTCGAGCGATCGCCTGTTGAAGTTGGGCTGTGAATTCGACCAGACCGGCGATCTGGTGCTGTGAGGCCTGGATACGACTATCAACCATTTCTCTCATTCGCGCTTGCACCGGGTCGCAGCGCTCCTCGTCGAGCAGTGTCAGCAGTTCGGTGATCTCCTCTAAGGAGAGTCCGAGTTGTTTCCCGCGGGAAACGAAACGAAGCGATTCGATGGCTTGGTCGTTGTAAGCGCGGTAGCCGCTGTCAAGACGCTGAGGAACCACTATTCCTTCTTGCTCATAGAAGCGGAGCGCGCTCTCGGAGAAACCGGTTTGGGCGGCGGCCTGGGAGATCTTGTAGGTACGCATGTCTCCAGGATAAACCTTCAACCTGAGTCGAAGGTCAAGGAGTTTTCTTTGAAGTTTCTATCCGCGTCGGAGCCGTCCTGACGCGATACCGAATTCGCCTCTGTCAATATGGAGGTTGTGAAGGAAATGAATCGTGTCCAGGCCCTGGTTTTTCTTCAGCAAGGGACGCGAACGGGGAAACTGGCGACAGTTCGACCTGACGGGCGGCCCCATGTTGTTCCGATCTGGTTCGTCGTTGACGGTGACGAGATCGTTTTCAACACATGGCATACCAGCGTGAAAGCGAGAAACCTGGCAGTCGATTCTCGCGCTTCTTTGGTTGTCGACCTCGAGCAACCCCCATACGCCTTTGTGATGGTCGATGGCGTCGTGACAATCTCCGATGATCTAGATGTTGTGGTGGACGTCGCCACCCAGATCGGAAGACGCTACATGGGTGAGGAGCGCGCAGAGGAGTTTGGCCGACGCAACGGTGTTGAGGGAGAACTGGTGGTGCGAATGCACATCGACCGGATCGTCTCGCGAGACGATGTTGCGGGATACGGGGAATAGAAGACAGCCGGATCTCGCTATCGATGGGCACATGGAATTAGGTCTCACCAGCTTCGCTGAAACCATCCCTGCCGCCGGGGAAAAAGGAATCAGTCACTCGGAACGTCTTCGTCAGGTTGTCGACGAAATCGTGCTTGCCGAGCAGGTCGGACTCGATGTTTATGGCCTCGGTGAGCACCACCGCCCCGACTTCGCCTCCTCATCCCCTGTTGTGGCCCTGGCGGCGGCGGCGGGACGCACCTCCAAGATCAGACTCTTTCCAGCAGTTTCGGTCCTCAGCACCGACGACCCGGTGAGGGTCTTTCAGCAGTACGCCACCCTTGACGCGGTGTCCAACGGCCGGGCGGAATTACTGGTCGGACGTGGCTCGTTCATCGAATCCTTCCCGCTTTTCGGTTTCTCATTGAATGATTACGACGAACTCTTCACGGAAAAACTGGATCTTCTGCTGGCAATCAGAGACAACGAGAAGGTGACCTGGTCGGGAACGTTTCGGACTCCACTGGAGGGCAGCGGGGTTTACCCACGACTCGACCGGCCACTTCCGATCAGGGTTGGTGTCGGCGGCACGCCGCAATCGATTGTCCGGGCAGCCACCCGCGGTCTACCGGTTGCGTTGGCCATCATCGGAGGCGAGCCCGACCGTTTCCGGTCGCTAACAACGCTGTACACCAGGACTCTCGAGGAGTCGGGATTCGATCCGGATCTCTACCCGCTCTCGGTTCACGCCCACGGTCTGGTCGCCGACGACGATGACGAAGCCGCCGAGATCTTCTATCCGTCATATGCGGCTGCGATGACGCGTCTCGGGCGGGAGCGGGGCTGGCCACCGATGACAAAAGACCAATTCGAGTGGATGCGCAGCGAACAAGGGTCGTTGGTGCTGGGCGACCCCGAGACAGTGGCCGCCAAGATCCTGCGGTGGAAGGAAATTCTCGGTATCGAGCGCTTCGAGCTCCACGTCAGTGTTGGGACCATGCCACCGGAGAAGGTGTTGCGTTCCATCGAGCTATTCGGGACCAAAGTCGGCCCCATCGTGCGCCAAGCATGACCTAGCTGGCTGCTTCGACTTCGATCTCTATCCAGGCGACCCATGACGGCGATGTTGTGGTGGTTATCCGGATGAACTGAACCGTCTTGTTGATCGGGACTTCAAGCCGGTCACCCCAGTCCGTCTCGCCTTCGACAACAGCGATCGACATGCCCGGAACGTCATGGGCGCCTGCCGTGATCTCGTGGACGGTCAACCCTGGAGGAAACTGGTTCACGATCAGTGTGATCGTGTCAAGGTCGACGGGGGATCCGAGGTCGAGTTCGATCCATTGCAGTGCGTCGGCGCCAGAGACCCACGAGGTTTCCTCCGAGCCGTCAACAGCGTTGGCCGGTGGCTCGATCGACTCCGAGGCTCGAATCGCGACCACGAGTGGATGGTCAACGGGTGTCCAGCCGCCGGGCACCTCAATCTGCTCCTCAGGTTCGATGTCCCCACCGAAATGCTCGCACAGGTCGCCTTCGCAGAAGACCGACTGTCCATTGATCATCGTCACCAGGGGCCGGTTGGCGGCTATCCCGATTTCGGGATCGGCGTGGAAGGGGTCATCAGCCAGTATCAGGAGGTCGGCTACCTTGCCGACCTCGAGCGATCCCACGGTCTCATCGATGCCCATTGCCGCCGCCGCGTTGATCGTCATTCTCCGGATCGCCTGTTCGGTATCGACAATGTGGAGGCCATCCCATGCGAGTGGGTAACACGGCTCGCCGGTATCGATGTCGACGGCGCCACCCGTGACCGCGGTGAACATCAGCTGAAAGGGTTGGCCGGGGATGGACGGCGAATCGCCGTGCCAACTTATCCTCAGACCGGGGTTCGCTTCCTGCAGTGCCGCCGAATTCTCCAGCACAGACAGTGTCGATTCGGCGAACACCCGCCCCCACAAGTCGGCATTGGCGGGATCGCATCCATCGCCCCAGAGCACTGAAAACACCACAGGCACCATTTCTAGCTCGCCGTAGATGGCGAGCTGATCGGGTGTTAACAACGTGGTGAGACTGTTGTGATCTATCCGCTGATGATGGGCGAAAGGTTGTTGGTTGTTGGCAGCCCTCAGACCTTCGAGAGCGCTGGCGATGGCCAGGTCGCCTATGGCGTGGATCACCGTGATGCCTCCGGCCGCGTCCACTGCGGTCACCACTTCGGTCACCTCTTCAGGGGTTACGTAAAGGTCACCGTTGGCTACCCATCCCCTTTCCTTGAGGCTGTCTGGAGTGGTGGCGAGGTACTCGTCGGAGACAGCGGGGGCTCGACACGCCCCGCCATCGGCGAACATCTTCACGCCTGCGATGGCCAGTCTGAGATCAGCGTCCTGGGTGTAGGTGTGGTCCAGGTAGTCGTCCCCAAAATCGCGACCGTCGCAGAAGTCGTTGTAGACGAGGTAGAGATGGGTTCGGACGATGAGGTCACCCGCCTCGTCAAGTGTCCGAAAGGCCACTAGCTGGTCGGGGTTGACGTGTGGTTCACCGTTGGTGGTAGTGCCACCTTCGATCATGAACGCCTGGCCGTCGAGCATGCCGTCAAGATCGGGTGCCGCTACCTGCATGTGATGGGTATGTGGGTCGACAAAGCCTGGCATGACAGTGCGTCCACCGAGGTCGACAACCTTGGTGTCGGAGCCGGCCAACGCCAGAAGATCAACGGTTGTGCCGACGGCGGACACATCGCCATCCGTGACTGCGATGGCCTCGACGATGGTGAAGCCGTCGTCGACGGTCAGCACATTGCCGTTGTGAAGGATGAGGTCGGGGGGATCATTGGGAATTGGAGGAGCGATCGAGGTGGTGGGTGCCGACGGGTCAGGGGAGGTCGTCGACGCCGTTGGTAGTTCTGCACTGGTGATGTCGGTGGCTGTCGTCCCCGAACAGGCTGCCAGCACCATCATGGTTGCCAAGGCCAATCCCCCTGACCTTCGTCCTCTCATTGACGAATCTTATGCCATGGCCCGAGCCGCCGATCTGACCCGAGGCATAAAGCAGCAGACTCCTGGGAGCCCGCCACGTGCGACGGACCGCTACCGTTTCGCTGACCTCGATGTCGCTTTGTCAACTCATGGACCCCCAGTACGTGATGGTTCGGTGACCTGATGGCCGCCCAACTCCAGCGCCGTCTCGGTTTGTACGCCGTTTTCTCGCTCTCAATCGGGGCAATGATCGGCTCTGGGATCTTCGTCCTTCCCGGGCTCGCTTTCCAAGTGGGTGGTCCGAGCATGATCATTGCTTATGCCCTGGCGGGATTGGTTGTGTTCCCAGCGGCTCTCGCCCAATCGGAAATGGCGACGGCAATGCCCAGGGCTGGCGGCGCCTACCTCTATGTCGACATGGCCATGGGTCCGCTGATGGGCACCATCGCAGGGTTCGGGGTCTGGCTCTCGCTTGTCCTCAAGGCGGCCTTCGCTCTCGATGGATTGGGTCTCTACCTTGGCCTGTTCACCGATTTCGATCCCGAGCTGATGGGACTTGTCATCGGAGCGGGCCTGGTGATCCTCAACCTCATTGGGATCAAGGAGACCGGCTCGATCCAAGCCGTCCTCGTGACGATCGTATTCGTCGTTCTCCTCATCTTCATTGGGGGCGGAGCCACTTTTGTGGAGAGCGCCAACTACCACCCATTCATGCCCGCAGGGATCAGCGGGCTGTTCGCGACTGCGGCTTTGGTGTTTGTCTCTTATGCCGGGGTGACCAACGTGGCCAGTGTCGCTGAAGAGGTGTCCAACCCGGCGCGGACCATCCCAGTCGCGATCCTCAGCTCCTTGCTGGTGATGATGTTTATCTACCCGACGGTTACCTATGTGATGGTCGGTGTGACTCCACCCGACGTTCTGGCAGGAGACCTGACCCCTCTTGCCACCGCCAGTGAGTTCATCTTCCCAGGTTGGATGGTGACAGTGGTAGCCGTCGTCGGCGTCCTCGCTTTGATTTCGATGTCAAATGCCGGACTCCTTGCATCGTCGCGGTACCCCTTCGCCATGGCCCGCCGGAAGCTCGTTCCGAGCCTGTTCAGTCATGTCAGTGCCCGGTCGGGAACACCGACTTGGGCGGTCCTTGCTACCGGGGGGCTGTTGCTCAGCTTGGTTGCGTTTCTCCCCGTTTTCGAACTTGCCAAGCTGGCCTCTGCCTTCCAGCTGTTGGTCTTGGCGATGATCAACCTCGCCCAACTGGCCTTTCGCAGTTCGGGGTTGTGGTGGTATCGGCCCAAATTCCACGCACCCGGCTACCCGATTGTCCCAATACTTGGGACCGTCGCCAGTCTCGCTCTCATCACCCAGCTTGGATTCAAAGCCATCCTGGGGGCAGTCGCAATCATCGTCATCGGAGCAATTTGGTATCAGATATATGGCCGTTCCCGGGCGATCAAGGAGAACGCCTTCCGTGAGAGTGTCCGTCAACAAGGCATGTCTCGCATTCTCCTCCTCACGGACGAAGCCCTCAGCGACGAGGGTCGGAGGGTTGCGGTGATTGCCGGCACCGAGGGTGAGGATGCCAAGCTGCTCCGCTTTGGCCGTCCAATGGCCGGCTCGGCCCCGGCAACCGAAATGGTTCGTTTCTTTCAACCCGACGACGAGCTGGATAAGAAGATCAGCGAATACGACCCGGATCTGCTGATCGGCTCGGCACCGACATACAACCTCCACCAAGCTGACCACTTCCCACGCGATCGGGACGTCCTCCTCCTTACCGGGGAAGATCTTGGCGAGATCAAGACAATCGCGGTCCTCGGTTCTGGCGGGCCATATGACGTATTGAAAATCTGTATGGCAACCAAACTTGCTGAGGAGGAGGGTGCTTCGATACGACTCATCCATGTCCTCGATCCCAGTACATCACGGGCGAAGGTCCGCTCATTGGAGAAGTTTCACGAGGAGTTGGGTGAGTTGGTGGGCGTCGCTACCGAGTCTCGTGTCGTGGAATCCGAAGACCTGCTCGCCGCCCTCACCTCCGAAGTGGATGACGTTGACCTCGTGATTATTGGCGCCCCCCGGGGACGTCACTTCTTCACCGACCTGATCGATCGTATTGTCCAAAGAGTTGCTGTCCCCGTCCTACTCGTCCGAGTAGCGGACCGACAGGAACGGGCCACCCTGAGAAGCACCTTCGATCGATTGGTTACCAACCGAGTTGGCCGTGGGGACGCCAAACATCGTGAGTAGGCGCTCGGGTTCCTACCGAGAAGTCACCAACGCGATCCCTTCGCTCAGCTCCATCGCGGCGCCTTTGTCCCATGCCGTCTCAAACACTTCTGACTCCATTTGAGTTCGCAGCGATTCGGAACGATCGGCTCCTCTCTACGTACCCAACATCGCAACTGGAACGTCGTTTTATCATGGAAGGAATGGACATGACATTTGAAACAAGCACCGGAATCGGAGCAGATGTGCTGACGACCACTGAGACCCTGGCGGCTCATCTCGAGGATGAGACGGTCGCGGTGGTGGAAGTCGACGAGGACACTTCGGCGTTCGGCAACGGGCATATCCCTGGCGCGGTCTCCCTTGACTGGGCGCAAGAGTTGCACGCCAAGCCACGACGCGACTTTGTATCGGGTGAGGAGCTGGCAGAGCTCTTCGCAAGCAAAGGCATCTCCTCTGACCAGGCCGTTGTTCTCTATGGCGGCAATAACAACTGGTTTGCGGCCTATGCCTACTGGCTCTGCAAGCTGCGGGGCATCGACAACGTGACCTTGCTCGACGGTGGCCGGATGAAATGGGAGCTCGAAGATCGTCCGCTCACCACCCAAGAGGCCGACGTTTCAAGGGGTACTTTTGAGAGTGGGACCGACCGACCCCAACTCAGAGCGAGTCGTGACGAGTTGATCGAGATCGCCATGAAGGGCGATGGCCTCATGGTGGATGTCCGTTCGCCGGGAGAATTCTCCGGCGAGGTGATGGCACCGGAACATCTGCCCCAAGAGCAGCCATACGTGGCCGGCCATATTCCTGGCGCTGCCAACATCCCGTGGTCTCAGGCCGCCAATGAAGACGGAACTTTCAAGTCGATCGATGAGTTGCGTGATCTCTATGCCGCCAAGGGAATCACGGCGGATGGGACGGTCATCGCTTACTGCAGAATCGGTGAGCGCTCGTCACACACCTGGTTTGTCCTATCGGAGCTTCTGGGGTTCCCCAGCGTCAAGAACTACGACGGTTCGTGGACAGAGTACGGGAGTCTCGTTGGTGTTCCTGTCGAGATTGGGGCCTAACGGTTTCTTTGGGGGAGTTCGGTGGGCTCCCCCAAAACCCAAGTCAGTCAGCCGAGTAGATCGAGATCCAGCGATCGACGTGTGCTTGGAGCCACTCGTCATCGACTGCCTCACGGAGGATCAGTCCCCTATAGAAGATCCCGGCGGCAAGGTCGCCTGCCATCTGAAGTGAGTCAGTCTGCGGAGACAGCTCGCCTCGGTCGACAGCGGCTTCGATGAGGCCTTGCGTCGCTTCCCGTCTTGTTTTGGTGAATTTCGAGTTGAGGGCCGCCAGTTCGGGGTCCCGAGTCGATTCGGCCACAAACGAAGCAATCACACCCCTGGTGGTGTCGTCGCTCAACATGGATGTGATATGGGCGAAGCTTCGTAGCAAGTCGGCTCTGAGATCGTCCGTATAAGTGGCTTCGATGTCTGCAAGGTGTTTGCCCATCGACTCGAGGAGAAGCTCGGCGCGGTCGGGCCAGTGGCGATATATCGTCGATCGGGCGACACCTGATCGCTCCGAGATAGCCTCGATGGAAGTCCGGCCAAACCCACATTCACCGATCAATTCGGCAGTGGCTTCGAGGACGACTTTTCGGGTTCTTTCGATACGGGGATCGAGATCGGTTGGAATAGTCATTGCTTCCCTCAGGTTAACAGGGCAGTTGTGTTGCGCTATGAAACATCTATGTATTACTATGCTACACCTCTGTACGATAAGTGTGTAGAAGCGAGGAGATGAAATGGCCCGGATATCAGAGGAACAGAAATACCAACGACGATGGTGGACTCTGGGCGTTCTCAGCCTCAGCCTTGTCATCATCGGGCTCGACAACACCATCCTCAACGTTGCCATCCCCACCCTTCAAACAGAGCTCAATGCCTCGGCGTCCGAACTCCAGTGGATTGTCGACGCTTACGTGCTGGTGTTCGCCGGAACGCTGCTCACCATGGGCGCCATGGGGGACCGTTTTGGGCGTGCCCGTTTCTTATCGGCAGGTCTTGTCCTCTTCGGGCTCGCCAGCGCCTACGCAGCCTTCACTGAGACAGCAGCGGAACTGATTACAGCCCGAGCACTGATGGGTATCGGTGCCGCCATGATCATGCCCGCCACCCTTTCGATCATCACCGACGTGTTCCCGCGCGAGGAGCGCGGTCGCGCCATTGGGATCTGGGCAGCGGTTGCCGGTCTTGGGATCGGTCTCGGGCCGATAGTCGGTGGGCTCCTTCTCGAAAGCTACTTCTGGGGCTCAGTTTTCCTGGTGAACGTGCCGATTGTGATCGGGGCTCTGGTGGCGGGGTATTTCCTGGTGCCGGCTAGCCGCGACCCGGAGGCGACACCTCTCGACCTCAAAGGTGCCTTTACCTCGATGGTGGCGATCACTGCGCTGGTCTTCGGAATAATCGAGGGCCCAGCGGAAGGTTGGGGCTCACCCCTGGTCGTTAGTGCCTTTGTGATTGCCGCAGTGTTTGGAGCAGCCTTCATCTGGATAGAGAGGCGGGTTGAGCATCCAATGCTGAATCTCGATTACTTCCGCAATCCACGATTTTCCGGCGGAGCTCTGGCAATCAGCGTCGCCTTCTTCTCGCTCTTCGGAGTGATCTTTCTTCTCACCCAATACCTCCAGTTCGTGCTTGGCTACTCAGCCCTCGAGGCCGGGGTGAGAACGGCTCCGATTGCCCTGGGAATGGTGGTTGGTTCCGCGATGTCGCCACGGTTGGCTGAAAGGTATGGCACTACCAAGGTTGTCGCTTTTGGTCTTTTTGTACTGTCTGCGACCCTGGTCTCCTTCACGTTTCTCAGTGTGACAACCGGGTATGCGATCATTGGAGTGTCGATTGTGGCCATGGCATTTGGTATGGGAAACATCATGGCCCCCTCAACAGACGCGGTGATGGGTGCGGTCCCCGTGGCCAAGGCTGGAGTTGGGTCGGCTACCAACGATGTGACCCGCCAGGTGGCCGGAGCGATTGGTGTGGCTGTCATCGGCTCGGTGTTCAACTCGGCCTACCAATCCAACATGGAACCGGCAGTAGCCCAATTGCCACCCGAAGCCGCCGGGGCCGCCGGCAACTCGATTGGTGCCGCCCTTCAAGTGGCCGCCCAACTTCCCGGCCAAGCCGGAGAAGCGCTGGCGATCGCCGCCCGTCAGGGGTTTGTTGACGCCATGGGTGTTGCCACATGGATTCCTGTTGGCGTCGCCTTCTTGGCAGCGCTCTTGGTCCTCCGGTTCCTTCCGCCACAACATCTTCCTCCGGCCGAGGAGCCAGGAGCAGCACGGTCCTCTGCCCCTGTTGCTCAGGAGTCTGCCTGAACCCATACAAAAAGCCCCCCGGCCTCGCTCAATGGCGGTCCGGGGGGCTTTGTCGTTTGGGCTATTCGTATGATGGATTGTCTTTAGGGATGACACTTCTAGCGTGACGCGTCAACTCTCGCGGATTGAATGGCCCTCATTACGTTGCGCTCACGCCATTGCGGGCTCGCTATCGACGACATCTTTCCGAGCCACCCGGTATACGTCGATGGCGAAAGCCAAATTCATGATCAACACGCTGGCGAACATGATGCCGTAGAGAGTTGGCTCTGACTCTTTGATGCCAAACTCCACGTAGGTAAGCCCGATAACCCCCAGCAGCCAGAGCACTGCCAAACCTTGCTTGACGCCGGCGATCAGATAGCCCAACCCCGGAAGAAAGAAATTGGCGATTGTGGCCGCCCATACTTTTCCCATTGCTTCTCCTTGTTATTGACTTGACTTGGTTCAGACCGTAATCTCTCCGAAGAGACGTGTGAATAGGGTTTAGTCCTTAATTCATATTGAATAGTTCAGGTGGAAAGTGTCTGATGCACTAACCGATATCTTGCGCTCGGTACAAATGGAAGGCTCCGTGTTCTCACGCGCCGCTTTGAGCGCACCCTTCGGAGTTGAATCTGGGGTGATGTCCTCCGGGATATTTCATGCCGTGGTTCGAGGCCATCCCTGGGTCCGTCTGGAAACAGGTGGTGAGCCGATAGAGCTCGAGCCGGGCGATGTCGTCATGTTTCCGTTTGGTGACAACCACCTGATCACGGATGCTCCGGATAGCCCCTATCGACCAATCGGATTGCTCACCGCGGTCGATGACAGAGGGATGGGTCATCTGGTGGTTGATGGCGGGGGGTCGAGCACCTCGCTCATCTGCGGAACTGTGACTTTCGATCGAGGAGAGGCACATCCGGTCTTTTCGATGCTCCCGGCGATGATCCGCGTGCACGACCTGGATGGGCAAATCTCAGGCGTGCTCGAGAGTCTGATAAGTCTGATCGTCGCTGAGGTCGACAACCCCGTCCCTGGCAGTGAGATTGTCGTGGCACGGCTGACCGATGTTCTGATCGTCTATGTGCTTCGGGCTTACATCGGTGAGCTTTCACCTGGCGATGGCGGCTGGCTTGGAGCCCTCAAAGACCCGGCAGTTCGAGAGGCGATCGGTCTCATGCACCGCAACCCCGAATATCAGTGGACCGCGAGAGAATTGGCGGAAGGGGCCGGATTGTCCCGGTCTGCCTTCTTCGCCAGGTTTCGAGAGACCGTGGGCGAGACTCCGGCCGAATACCTGACACGTTGGCGCATCCACCTCTCGACCAAACTCCTAAGAGACGACGACTATTCGGTAGCGGCAGCAGGTCGTCAGGTTGGTTATTCCACCGAAGCCGCCTTCAGCAATGCGTTTCTGAGGGTGATGGGGGTTCGGCCTGGCGCATATCGCAAGGCTGCCTAACCAACCAGGTGGACGTTGTTGACCGAGAGCCAGCTCAGTATTTCCTGGTGAACCACGGGGTCGCGGAGCAAAGCACGGTGATTGCGTCCTCCCAAGACCCGCACGTTGTTCGCGGTCACACTCCTGGATTTGCTCTGTCCGGTGGCGCTGGCCACGGGAACGATGAGGTCACCGACGATCCGGCCAAGGATGTTGTCTGGCTTGTTGGTGACGGTGCCGGCGACGAATTGGTAGTTGACCTTGCCGTTGTGGTCAGAGTTGTCGTCGACGGTTCCAAAACGAAGATCCTTGATGCCGGCGCTTCTCTGGTCGAGAAACATACTGATCGGCCTGCTCTCCGGTGTCTGAGCAAGACCTGCCGCCGCCAGAT
>Ga0255057_10000132_pt1 | contig 41376 bp, 35 predicted proteins | sample Cases_109_6_MG_FD_189022 | JGI IMG/M metagenome (GOLD analysis project Ga0255057, IMG submission 189022) | Seawater microbial communities from Amundsen Gulf, Northwest Territories, Canada - Cases_109_6 | ecosystem: Environmental > Aquatic > Marine > Gulf | place: Canada: Northwest Territories... | reverse complement strand
GTTACCGATCAGGCCGCCGGTGTATAGCTCGTTCTCGGCACCCACGACCACCGTGTCGGTCTCGGGCTCGATGCCCAGCACATAGAGTCGCTCACCGCCGCTTAAGCCCAGCCCGCGGCGCTGGCCAATGGTGTAGCGATAATAGGGTGCTCCTTCGCCCAGGCTCGTGCCCTCCCGGTCGACCAGACGGCTCGACCCTGCCAGCCGCCCACCGGGATAGCGCTCGGGGTTCTCGGCGAGCTCGCCCTCGACAAATTCCCGGATGCCGGCCGCGACAAAGCAGATCTCCATGCTCTCGCCCTTCTCGGCCACGACCAGACCCTCCCGCCGGGCCAGCTCCCGCACTTCCGGCTTGGACATGTCACCGAGCGGGAAGATCGACGCCCCCAACTGCTGCTGGTCGAGCTCGAAGAGATAGTAGCTCTGGTCCTTGTCCGAGTTGACTGCCATATGCAGCTCCCAGCCGTCCGATCCCGGCAGAATGCGGGCGTAGTGACCGGTGGCGATGCGGTCGGCCCCCAGGGTTCGTGCCCGCTCGAGGAAGAGATCGAATTTGATCCAGGTGTTACAGCGGGTGCACGGCATCGGTGTGCGGCCCGCCAGGTAGTCCTCGACAAACGGCTCCACCACCTGGCGGCGAAACTCGGTGTCCAGGCGCAGGGTGTAGTGGGGAATACCGCACTGCTGGGCGACCCTTCTGGCGTCCGCGAGGTCCAGCGCGCCGCAGCAACGCCCGTGGATCTCCTCACCCGAGCGGTCCCACAGTAGCATCGACAGACCCACGACCGGTTGGTCTTGCCGCGACAGCAGCCAAGCCGCCACCGAGGAGTCGAGACCGCCGCTCATGGCGACCGCGGTGAGCTCGCTCATGACGAGGGCTCCTCGGCGGCCCGGCTTCTCAAAATCGCTACTTCTTTGGTGAGCACCTCGAGCAAGTCGTCTACCTCTGCAACCGTGTTGGAGATGCCAAGGCTCACCCGCAAAGACGAGAGCGCCTCCTGGCTCGTCATGCCGAGTGCCAGCAGCGTGCTGCTCGGCTCGACCGTTCCCGACGAGCAGGCGGCACCGGTGGAGACCGCGTACCCCGCAAGATCCAATCGGATCATCAACGCCTCGCCATCGACACCACCCAGAGCGATATGCGAGGTGTTGGGCAGCCTTGGCACCGAGTCTCCGTGCACGACGATATCCGAGAGACGGGCCAAGCCCGCTTCGAAGCGGTCCCGCAGCGAGGCCAGCTGCTGCTGCCGATCCGCCAGCTCCCGTCGGGCGATCTCGGCGGCGGCCCCGAGGCCCACAACCGCCGACACATTGACGGTACTGGCACGACGGTGGCGTTCCTGTCCTCCTCCGATCAGCAACGGCGTCAGATCCGCCCCCTTGCGTACCCATAGGGCCGCCGCCCCGAGTGGTCCGTAGAACTTGTGAGCGCCAAGGGTCAGATAGTCCACCTCGAGGTCCTCCACCTCGACCGGTATCTTGCCCACGGCCTGCACCGCGTCGCAGAGAACCGCCACACCCCGCTTGCGGCAACCACGAGCGACGTCTGCGACCGGTTGTAGAGTACCCAGCTCGTTGTTGGCCAGCATGAGGCAGACAAGAAAGGTGTCGTCCCGAACGGCGGCCAGCAGTCTGGCTGGATCCACTCGGCCATCGCCTTGGGGAGCTACCCTGGTCACCTCGACACCGAGCCCCTCTGCCAGGGTCGCCGCCGCCGTCACCGATGGATGCTCGATCGCCGATAGAATCAGATGGCCGGAGAAACCGGCTCGGCGGGCGCTGGAGAGGATGACGGTGTTGTTGGCCTCGGTACCCGAGGCGGTGAAGACGAGCGCTAGCGGCGCGGCGCCGATGAGCAGAGCGGTCTGCTCCCGGGCCTCCTCCACGGCTTCCTGTGCCTGGCGCCCAAAGGAGTGGACCGACGAGGGATTGCCGTGGAGCTCGCCCAGCCAGGGGAGCATGGCGGCCCGGACCCTGGGGTCGAGGGGGGTGGTGGCGTTGTGGTCGAAATAAGTGCGGTGCATGGGAACGTTGATTGTAACGTGGCCAGGTGGCCGCACCACACAACTCCGGTGGTGGCAACTCCGTGAATGGTGATAGCTACAGTCGTTCTCTTGTCGTTCTGGTGGTCCTGGCGACCCTTGCGCTCGCTTTCCTGGCGGGACCGGTCGACGCTGCCAAGAAGACCAAAGAGCAGATAGCCAATCTCCCCGCCCAATACCGTCTCTGGCTGCAGTCGGTCGACCTGCTGATCACCAAGGAGGAGAAAAAGGCTTTTCTCGAACTGAAAAAAGACTACCAGCGCGACGCCTTTATCGAGCGATTCTGGAGTTTTCGCGATCCCTACCCCCAAACCCTGCGCAACGAGCTCAAAGAGCGCTGGATCTCCCGCACCGAAGAGGCTCTCTCGATGTTCGGTCGGCTGGACGAGGATCGCTCCAGAACCTTGCTGCTCAACGGCTCTCCCGAGGTCCGAATCGAGATCAAATGCACCGAGGTGTGGCCGCTCGAAGTTTGGTACTACCAGCGCACGGAAAACGTCGGCTCCGAAATCCTTCTGATGTTTTATCAATCGGGCGGTCTCGGAGTCTTCCGGTTGTGGTACCCCAGCGACGGGGCCAATGCCCTTCTGCGCTATCCCTCAGGCAACATCAGCAGCTGCAACCTCAGAGACCTGGAGGCCATTCAGGCTGCCCTGAACTTTGCGCAGCTCTCCGGTGGGGTTCTCGGTTTTGGCTCCCTGGTGGCCTCACTTTTCGACACCCCCGAGCCCCCTTCTGGGGAGTGGATGGGCACCTTTCACGCCTACTCCACCGATATCCCGGAGGACGTCGAAGCCGTCGATGCGGCGGTCGAGATCGAGTACCCCGGGCGCCATCAATCCCGCACCGTCGTCCAGGGAATCATCTCGATCGATACCGAAAAGGCCGGGGTCTCTACGCTCTCCGAGTTCGGCTCCTACAACTTTATTCTCACCGGTGAAGTTGTCCGCGACGAGAAGCTCTTCGACAGCTTCCGGTATCAGTTCAACATCCCGGAGTCGGATATAGAGGGGGACAAGTTTCCCCTCGTTTTCGAGCGCTATCTCAGACCCGGCGATTACCTCCTGAATCTCAAGCTCGAAGATCTCAATGCCAAGGAGTTCTACCTGGCGTCAAAGGAGATCTCTGTTCCCCTCGTCGAGCATCTGAAACCGGTGACCCCCAAAGACTCCGAGACCGCACGCATTCTGGCAGAGGCCAACGCCGCCATCTCCACCGGCGATACGACCATCCAGATCGTCCAGCCGCGAGGCGAGTTGCAGACCGGTATGCTCCGCGTGGACACCCTGACCACCGGCAGCGACATCGCCGTCGTCGAGTTTATTATCGACGGCAAGCCGCTGTTTACAAAACGAACTCCACCCTTCAGCGTCGAAGTCGATCTCGGCTCGCTGCCGCGCATGCGCACATTGGCCGTGATCGCAAGAGACGCGGAGGGTAACGAGCTGGCCCGCGACGAATTGAGTCTCAACACCGGTGCCCAACGCTTTGATGTCCGTCTCATCGAGCCCCATAGGGGTCAGACCTATTTCAACAGCCTCAGAGCCGAGGCCCAGGTTCTCGTCCCAGAGGACAAGATTCTGGAGCGGGTCGAGTTCTACTACAACGAGACTCTGGTGGCCACCCTCTATCAGCCACCCTTTGCCCAACCCATTCTGCTCCCCGCCCAAGAAGAGCTGGCGTATGTGCGAGTCGTGGCCTATCAACCGGATGAGAACTCGGTAGAGGACTCGGTATTCATCAATGCCCCGGACTACATGGAGAATCTGGAAATCCAGTTCGTCGAGCTCTTCATCTCGGTGCTCGACAAGGAGAAGCACCCGGTCGGTGGTCTCGAGATGGGCGACTTTGTCGTCTTCGAAGATGGCGTCCAGCAAGAGCCCAGGCGCTTCGACCTGGTCACCAATCTGCCCATTCATGCCGGCATCATGCTCGATGTCTCGGGGTCCATGGTAGAGAACCTGGAGATCGCACAGCGAGCCGCACTACGGTTTTTCGAGGAGATCTTAGAGCCACGCGATCGGGCGGTTCTCATCACCTTCAACGACCATCCCAACTTGCAGGTCAAGTTCACCAACGAGATCGAGAAGCTGGCCGGCGGGCTGGCGGGACTCAAGGCCGAGCGCGGTACCGCGCTCTACGACAGCCTCATCTTCGCGCTCTACTACTTCAATGGGATAAAGGGCCAGCGGGCGCTGATCCTGCTATCCGACGGCAAGGACGAGCACAGCCGTTTCAGCTTCGAAAACACCCTCGAGTACGCGCAGCGGGCGGGCGTCGCCATCTATACGATCGGGCTCAACATCTCAAAGCGCGGAGACGCACGCAAGAAGCTCAATCGAATCGCCGAGGAGACCGGCGGTAGGGGCTTCTTGATCCACAGCGCCGGCGAGCTGCCCGCCATCTACGAGACCATCCAGCAGGAGCTCAGATCGCGCTACTACCTGGCCTACCAGTCCGGCAACACGGCCGAGGATACGGACTTTCGCACCCTCGATGTGGAGCTCTCGCGGCCCGGATTGGAGGCCAAGACGATGCGCGGTTATTATCCCTAGGCAGGCCAACCTGATGAGCCCGAAGTTGATCCTCGCCTCCGGCTCGCCACGGCGGCGCGAGCTGCTGGCAGGCCTGGGGCTGGCATTTGCAGTCAGGCCGGTGGATCTCGACGAGACTCCTTTGGATGGTGAAGATCCCAGCGGCTATGTGACCCGCCTCGCCACCGCCAAGGCACGCCCCCAGACCGACCCCGATGAGATGACGCTGGCCGCCGACACCATCGTGGTGCTCGACGGTGAGCTTCTCGGCAAACCCAGGCACCCGGACGACGCCAGGGAGATGCTCGGCCGCTTGGCTGGACGCGAGCACCAGGTCCTTACCGGCGTCGCCGTCTCTGACGGGGCGGCTGAGCGACTGGTGTCCGGAGTGGAATCTTCAAAGGTGCGGATCGCCGCTCTCAGCGACGAGGAGATCGCCTGGTACGTAGCGACCGGCGAACCCCTGGACAAGGCCGGCTCCTACGCCATCCAAGATCTGGGGGCACTATTTGTAGAACGCGTGGAGGGTAACTACACCAACGTCGTCGGCTTGCCTTTGCCTCTGACCTACCGGCTCTTTCGCCGGCTCGGCTCCGACCTTCTGAGCTTTCGCACCCCCTAGCCGCCGTACTTGATCGGCTCCCCAAGCTCGTCGAGCGAGAAGTTGGCCATGATCTGATGACCGTTGAAGTCCAGCACCCGCAGATCTTCGACGCCCTGCAGGTCCTCGGCAATATTCTCGTAGGCCGCGGCGTAACGCTTCTTGACCGCCTCGGTGTCGACCTCGTAGGCGATGAATTTGATGATCCCCTTGTAGCGCAGCTTCTTTACCAAGCGCTCGTCGGTGAGCTCGGGGAAGGTCGACAGAACGAGTATCGGGCCGGTGCCGGTGAAGATCAGAAAGGTCCGCGGGGTTCGATCATCACTCATGGCTCTCCTCTCAGGCCAAAGTCCACACCAGTCAAAGTAGCCGTGGTGAGCGGCGCTGTCAAGATGGGGACCCCGGCCGGCACGGAGGCCGGCCGCTTCGTTTTCGCTAGTGACATACCCACGGGGACCCGGTTGCCTGGCGGGCCTGGGATTCGTCACAAACCGCGGTAGATTTGGTGTTATGAGTCAGCATCTGGCACCTGCTGTTGTTCTTGTTCGCCCGCAGGAGGAGGGCAACATCGGCGCTGCGGCTCGAGCCATGGCCAATATGGGTCTCGAGCGGCTGATTCTCGTCCGACCGGTGGCCGGAATCGGCCGGACCGCGCGGGCTTTTGCGGTGGGCGCACAGGACGTCCTGGACGGCGCCGAGGTTGCGCCTTCCCTGGCCGAGGCGCTGGGGCCCTACCGTTTTGCCGTCGGCACCACCTCGACCCGCTCCCGCCAGCTGGAGGTGCCGCTGGCCAGCCCGCGAGAGCTCCCGGCACGGCTACGGGAGAATCCCCCGGCCACCCCCACGGCACTGGTTTTTGGTCCCGAGGCCTCCGGCCTCAACAACGACGAGCTGTCGCTGTGTGGCCTGCTGGTGACCGTTCCCTGCGCCAGTCGCCAGCCGACGCTCAATCTGGGTCAGGCCGTGCTGGTGCTGGCCTACGAGCTCTATCTCGCTCGTCACTCGCCGTCCGACACCACTCCCGCCGCCGAGCCGGCCGCCTCCACCGGCGAGATCGAGGGTCTTTTCGACCAGCTCACCCCGCTGTTGGAGAGCGTAGGCTTTGCCCGCGACGACACCTTCGATGGGGTGATGAGGGATCTACGCCACCTGGCCGCGCGTTCCGGCCCCACCAGCCGGGAGGTGCAAATCTTGCGGGGTATCTGTCGACGCGCACAACGCGCCATGGAGCCTCGCAGGTAAGAAGCCGATGATAGACTCACCGGCCGAGTGAGGGAGGGAATCGTCATGCACTCCGCCGTTGCCAGCAGCCTGGCAAAGTCACCTATCATCGGGGTTGTCCGCACCGGCTCCTCGGAGGAGGCCGCCGGACAGGCCCATCTCTTTATCGCCGCCGGGATCGAGCTCGTCGAGATCACTTTTACCGTTCCCCAGGCCGCCGATCTCGTCCGCGAGTTGGTCGCAGAGCGGGGGGATGGTGGTCCACCCTGGATCGGCATGGGCACGGTCACCGACGGCGAGCGGGCCAAGTCCGCGGTGGCCGCAGGGGCTTCGTTTCTGGTCTCTCCCAACCTCAGCTCCGAGGTGGCCGCCGTTGCTCGGCAGGAGGATCTGTTCCTGGTGCTCGGAGCCCTGACCTGTACCGAGATTGTCGCGGCCCGGGATCTTGGTGCCGATCTGGTCAAGGTCTATCCTCTGCCGCCGGTGGGAGGGGCCAGCTACCTGGCCACGGTCCGCCAGCCGCTTGACGACATCCCGATGCTCGCTGCGGGGGGCTTCGACATCGAGGAGATTCCCGCCTATCGAGAGGTCGGCGCCCAGGCCTATGGCATCGGCGCTCCCCTGCTGGGTCGTGACGAGCAGGAGAGTCACCAGCGCATTGCCCGAGCGCTGGAGCTGGCGAGGGGAAACTCCCCCCGATGACGGTACCGACACCACCCCGGCACGTCATCTTCGATCCTACGCCCGAAATCTTCGCCACCGACGGCGCCGGGAACTTCTGGTTCCCGCTCCAGATCGACGGCCAGGCGCTGCAGCCGACGAGCGCCTACGACGAGGCCCGGCTGCTGGTCTCCATTTGGCACCCGTCGGGGAAACGGGCCATCGACCTCGACCGGGCCTACGTCGAATCCCGGGTCTCTCTCGATCCGAACCAAGCTCATTGGTTCAAGCTGGCGGAGATCGAGCCGGTCGTCCCCCCCTACGACACCGGACAGACCTTTGACGGTTGGATCGTGTTGCCGGTTCTGGCCGAGACCACTGCCTTTGGCATCGCCGGTGGCGGTTTTCACCCCCGGGCGCGGCTCCAGATCCGGGCAAGTGCATACTTTGTCGCATGAGCCACATCGACTTGATCTCTCGACTCTCCCAACCCTCCGACCGTAAGGCCGTGCTGTTTGTCCTCGATGGTGTCGGGGATCTACGAACTGAAAACCAGCCTCAAACGGCTTTGGAGGCGGCCCGTCTACCCAATTTCGACGAGCTGGCCCGGCGCTCGGCTCTCGGACGCATCGTCCCCGTTGCCCAAGGGGTCACCCCGGGGAGCGGACCGGGCCATCTGGCGCTCTTTGGCTACGATCCCACGCAGCCCGAGGCCGACATCGGCCGCGGTGTCCTCGAGGCCCTGGGACTCGATCTGGATGTGCGGCCAGGTGATCTGGCCATCCGTGGCAACTTCGCCACTGCGGACTCCGCTGGACTCTTGACCGACCGCCGGGCAGGTCGCATTCCGACCTCCGAGTGCCGGCGCTTGTGCCGGCAGCTGCAGCCGGCCTTGGCCGACTTCGCCGACCTCGAGGTGGTGATCGAGCCGGGCGAGGAGCACCGCTTCGTCCTCATCCTGCGCGGCAGCGGGCTGTCACCCCAAGTCGCCGACACCGACCCACAGAAGACGGGTGTCCCGCCGCTGGTCCCGGAAGCGCTTTCGCCCGCGGCCGAGACCACCGCTCGGTTGCTTGGTGAGGTGATCGATCGTATAGAAGTGGAGATCGCCGGTGAGCCCGCCGCCAACCGGGTTCTGTTGCGAGGGGTCTCGCTGCTCCCCGATCTGCCACCGTTCGGCGAGCTCTACCACCTGCGGCCCGGGGCCTTTGCCGGCTACCCTCTCTACCGCGGGGTCGCCTCGGCTTGCGGCATGGAGGTGGTGCCGTGCGGCAAGAGCGTCGAGGAGACACTCGGCACGGTGGAGGAGCATTGGGATCGGTTCGACTTCTTCTTCGTCCACATCAAACAGACGGACAAAGCCGGAGAAGATGGCGACCTGGACGCCAAGGTGGAGGTGCTGGAGAGAGTCGACGCGGAGCTGCCCCGGCTTCTGGAGCTCGGTCCCGCGGCTCTGGCCGTCACCGGAGACCACTCCACCCCAGCGCCGATGGCGGCCCACAGCTGGCACCCGGTGCCGCTGCTCATTCACTCAGAGTTCTGTTTTGTGGACGAGACCACCGAGTTCACCGAAACGGCGGCGACTCGCGGTCACCTGGGGACCTTCCGGTCCATCGATCTCATCGGCATGCTGCTGGCCAATGCCGGCCGGCTGGCCAAGTTCGGCGCCTGATATCTGGTTCGGCGACTACCTGAATCCCCGTCGCAGCTCGGCGCGGAAGGTGTTGAAGGTGTCGTCGTCGAAGAGGCAGACCAGGACCCGCTCCAATTTGGTACCGCCCTGTAGGTAGCGATGGATCTCGGTCAGCGTCACCTTGGCGCAGCGGGGTACCGGGTAGCCGAAATTTCCCGTCGAGATGGCCGGCAGCGCGATCGACAGCAGACTGTGACGATCGGCCAGGGCCAACGAAGAGCGCACAGCCGCAGCCAGCTTCCGATCCTCGTCGCCTTCACCCATCTTGGGTCCGACGGCGTGGATCACATGCCTGTGCGGCAGCAGACCGGCGCCGGTGATGACCGCTGTGCCCACCGGGGTGCCACCGATGCGGTCGCACTCCTTCTGGATCGAGGGGCCACCCTTCTTCCGAATGATACCGGCAACACCGGTTCCCAGCTTGAGCTGGGTGTTGGCCGGATTGACGATGGCTTCGGTCTCGAGTTCGGTGATATCCCCCTCGACGAGCTCGAGCTGGGTACCATTCATCTGTATGCAAACGTGGTTCTTGTCCTTTGTGGTCTGTGCCATGCCTGATCCCTCTTCTTCCCGTGTGACAGCCTGCCAATGATATCAAGAAGTGAGCCTGCCAAAATGGCAGGCCCCTGGTGTAGACTCCGTTGGCCATGCTGACCGGTTTCAAGCAGGAATTGGCCGCTCTTTTGTCCCGGCGCATCCTCGAGGTCTACGATCTGGAGCATGAGCCGGTAACCGAGGTGCCACCGCGAAGAGAGCTGGGGGATTTGGCCTTCCCGGCCCCTCTCCATCTGGCGCGAACGCTCAGAAAGAGTCCGCGGTCCATCGCCGAAGAGCTCGCCGACGGGCTCGAGGCACCCTCCTGGGTGGGTGAGATCCGGGTCGAGGGAGCGGGGTACCTCAACTTCTTCCTCGATCGCAGCGTGGTGGCCGGGCGTCTGCTCGCCGGGCCGCCCTCACCCCCGGCCGAGCGCCGGGCCGAGAAGGTGATCATCGAGCACACCAATATCAATCCGAACAAGGCGGCTCACATCGGCCACTTGCGCAACGCCACCCTGGGCGACGTGCTGGTGCGGGTGAGCCGGGCACTGGGCTATACCGTCGAGGTGCAGAACTACATCGACGACACCGGGGTGCAGCTGGCCGACGTGGTGGTCGGTTTTCTCGACCTCAGGGGCATGGGCCTCGAGGAGGTGACAGGCCTTCCCGACCCCTTCGACTACATCTGCTGGGATATCTACAGCGAAGTCGGCCAATGGTACGAAGACGACCCCACCCGCCTGGAGCTCCGCCGTGAGACCCTACACGACCTGGAGCAGGGCGAGGGCTTGCGGGCCGAGGTGGGGAGGCTGGTCTCCCGGCGAGTCGTCGCTCGCCACCTGGCCACGATGGCTCGCATTGGGGTCGGGTACGATCTGCTCACCCACGAAGGCACCATCCTGGAGCTCGACTTCTTCGCCGAGGCCTTCGAGCAGCTCGAGGCCAAGGGCGCGGTGCGGCTCGAGTCGGAGGGCAAGAACGCCGGCTGCTGGGTCATGCCGCTGGCCGGTAGCGAGGAGTTCGCGGGCCTGGAGGATCCCGACAAGGTCATCGTGCGATCGGACGGGACGATCACCTACGTGGGCAAGGACATTGCCTATCAGTTGTGGAAATTCGGGCTCTTGGACAAGGACTTCGAGTATCGATTCTGGGAGACGGAAGGTCTCTGGGAAACGACCATCGAGGGAGTCGCCGACCACCCGCACTTCGGCCACGGCCAACGGGCGATCAATGTCATCGACGCCCGTCAGAGCTATTTGCAAAAAATCGTCCGCGCCGGACTGGAGGCCGTTGGCTACACCGCAGAGGCCGAGCAGTCCATTCACTTTGCCTACGAAATGGTCTCCCTGTCCCCGGCGACGGCCCAACAGCTAGGCTATCTGGACGACACCGCCGACGGGAAGACACGCAGCCTCGAGATGTCCGGTCGCAAGGGTATCGGGGTCAAAGCCGACGATCTTATCGATCAGTTGGAGGCCAAGAGCCGCAACGAGATCTCCAGCCGCAATCGGGATGTCGACGAGGCCGAGCTCGACGATCTGGCCCGTCAGATCGCCGTCGCGGCGCTGCGCTTCTTGATGGTCAAGGCCACGACCACCCGGGTGATCGCTTTCGATCTGGACGAGGCACTCAATTTCGAGGGCGACTCCGGCCCCTATCTGCAGTACTCGATGGTGCGGGCGCGCAATATCCAGCGCAAACTGGAGGGCGCCGGGCTGGCGACCGAGGTCTCCTCGGGCGAAGCGGCCGCCCTGCCAGCCGAGGTCTGGGCGGACGATCTCTGGGATCTGAATCTGTCAGTGGCACAGATACCCGAGCGGGTCGAGATGGCTGGAAAGAGCCTGGAGCTGTCGTTACTCGCACGGCATGCCCTGGATCTGGCACAGAAGTTTCACGCCATCTATCACCGCCATCCGATTCTGCAAGAGACCGACGAGAGTCTTCGCCAGGCCCGCCTGGCCACCACCCAGATCTTCATGCGCGGGTTGGAGACTCTGGCCGATCTGCTGGGTCTCCCGCTGCCCAAGAGGATGTAGCCTCGGGTAATCCGGGGGCGAGACATGCAGGCCGGCGACCCCACCCAACGCTTCTCCGACCGCGTGGCCGACTATCGGCGTTGGCGACCCTCCTATCCACCCGAGATCGTCGATTTTCTGGTCGAGCAAACCAGGCTGACCAGCGACTGGGCGATCGCCGACATCGGCTCGGGGACCGGTTTGTTGAGTCGTCTGTTTCTCGACCACGGCAACCGGGTCTTTGGCGTCGAGCCCAACCGGGAGATGCGCGAGGCCGCCGAGGAGTTGTGCGGAGAGGATGCTCTCTTCACCAGCGTGGCAGGGAGCGCCGAAGAGACGACGCTGGCCGCCGGGAGTGTGGAGCTGGTTGCCGCCGGTCAGGCCTTTCACTGGTTCGACCCCCACCGGGCACGCACAGAGCTCGAGCGCATCCTCAAACCCAGCGGCTGGGTGACCCTGATCTGGAATGACCGCCGCAAGACCTCAACACCTTTTCTCAGGGCCTACGAGCAGCTGCTGCTGACCTGGGCGACCGACTACCGGGAGGTGGATCACACCCGGATCGGCCGCTCCGAGATCGAGTCGTTCTTCGGTGCCGACGGTCTCGTTACTGCCAGTTTCGACAATCGCCAGTCCTTCGATTGCGAGGGCCTCGAGGGACGACTCCTCTCTTCCTCCTATGCCCCTGCCGCCGGACACCCGAGCCACGAGCCCATGGTCGAGTCGCTGCGCTCGATCTTCGACACCCACCAGGTCGACGGACAGGTCACCTTCGAGTACGACACCCGCGTCTACCTCTACCAGATGTAGCTCCTGGCGATGGCCCTCTTGTCGCGGCCCGCCAGGATGTGGAGTACCCGGAGTTTCCTCAGCGTCACCGGCGACAGCGAGGCCAAGGGGATGTGGACGAGCTGTTTCTTCTGGGCGGCGGCATACCGGCGCAGGCGCTCGGTCGGTGTCTCGGCCGCGACGTGGATCACGATCTTCTCCAGACTGTAGTCGACCGCCGCCAGGGTCAAGACCTCGCCTTTGTCACGGGCAAACCGGTAGTCGCGGTCGTGCCAGACATCGAAGAGCCGCCCGCGGGGCAGCGTCAGCATAAAGCCCCCATAGGTTGCCCGCATGATCCCCGGGCCCACCACTTGTTCGGCCGGACTGGTGGAGTAGAAGGCCATGTCCGATTCCTGATCGTGCTCACCCAGCCAGGTCATGGTGAACGGGAAGCGCTCGTTGGTGTGATCGCGATCGAATATAACCACCACCGAGCCCGCCTCGCCGCCGACCCGGCCGTACTCCTGGACATAGACCTTCCCCTGATGGAGATTGCGCAGGGTCTCGCGAATGTCGATGCCGTCCAAGAGACTGGTGGCGAAGGGCTCGACCCGACGTCGCTCGACCGAGAGGATGGAAATCGCCTTCTGCTGCAGAAAACGGCCATAGTCCTCGATCACCAGATCTTCAGGGGGATGGGAGCAGAGGCCTTCGGCATCGAACCCCTCGAGCCACTCGGCTGGATCCTCGGGCTGCGGCCGCTCCCGGATCGGCAGCGCCACCGGCCGCTGCTTGACGCGGAAGAAGCGCCGTCGAAAACGGATCTTGCGGGTGCCGAGATCGAGCTCCGAGCCGTCGATGCGAGCGGTTTCGATCTCGGCCTGCGCCTCTTGCCAGGGGTACGTGCGGGCAGCGTCGAAGAGCTCCCAGGCCAGGTTGTCGTCCCCCACCCCGCGGGCCGCCGTCACCCACTCGTAAAGGCCGGGCACCAGCTGCCCCTGGACCCGTGCACAGCGTTCGGCATAGTCGAAGAAGAGCCGCCGTTGCCAAGGCCCGGTGGCCTCTCCTGTCTGTTCCAGGTAGGAGCCGGTCCCCACCTTCCAGACCACCCGGCCGAGGGCCCGGCGGTCGGGAAAGGACCGATCACCCCACGCCTCGCGGATCCCGTGTCGGCAGGCGTAGTCCACCAGCCGCTGTCTTCGCTTGGCCTCGTCTTCTCCTCCCTGGCCGGTGATCACGCGCAGACCAAAACGGACCACCGAGACCCGGCGAGAAAGCGTCTCATCGAGCTCCGCCTCGGCGGCTGGCTCTCCACTCCGCCAACGCTCCCAGACGGCATGTGCCAGAGGAGCATCGGGGAGCAGACCGGTGAGGCTTTCGGGGTGGAGATGTCGCAGATCGACCGAGGTCCGGGTCACCCGGGCAAAAGGGTGGGCCACCGGCCGATTGACAGAATCTGCCAGCCGTCGGCTGTGCGCGGCCCCGACAAGAGCCAAGAGCTCTCCACCCGGCAGCTGGTCGCGGGCGCTGACGGTATGGAACGCCATCCCCGCTTCCCTCTGGCGATCCGACTCGGCAGCCGGCGCGGCGCCAATCCTGGCCTCCAGCAGCCCTAAGTAGGCCTCCGCTCCGAGATGCCAGATCGAATAGGGGTCGGGAATCGGATCCCGGTGCTCCTCCCGGTAGGGCAGATCCGGGTCGACAAAAAAGACCGGTCTCTCCCGCTCGGTAGCCCAACGCAGAGCCTCGACCAAGGGATCGCCGGGGACCACCACCCACACCAGGGCGTCCTCACCCGGCTCCTCGGAAACGATAAGCGAGATCCTGGGGAGCCGCCGCACGGCTCTCCCCACCGTCTCCGCCAAAGTCGTCGGCAGCTCGAGCGCCACCCCGGCGGGCTCCAGTTGGTCGAGAACCGCCCGCACGACGGCCGTCATCTCGAGCCGCTCGTGCACCACTGGGAGGATGCGGATACCTGCCGCGGCCTCTGGAGCTAGCACGTCGAGATCGAGAGGTGACAAGTCGCGGATCACCAGAGATCGAATTCTTCAAGCTCGTCGGCGCCGACCGACAATTGAAGGGCACTGCGGACGGCCTCTTCGGCATCGCTCACCTCGCCACGGCGCAGCACCTTCATGGCATAGCGCACCAGATTGATGCCGTCGCGTACCGTATAGCGAAGATCATGCTCGTGGGCCTGGCGCAAAAAGGCGAGCACATAGTCCAAAACCTCGCCCTCGGCGAACGGGATCTGGGCCTCCAGGATCTCCCGCTCCTCGTCTTCCTCCGGAAAGTCGATATAGATCTGGGGCATCAGCCGCGAGTGGATGTACTCCGGGATCTCGTAGGTCGAGGCATCCTCGTTCATGGTGGTAACAAAACGGAAATCGGGATGAGCCGGGATGCGCACACCGGCCACCAGGCTCTCGACATAGCGGCGGTGATCCAGCATCGGAGCCAGCGACGCCCACGACTTCTCGCTCATGCGGTTGCCTTCGTCGAGGATCAGGGCTCCGCCCTTGACCATCGCCGTCACCAGCGGTGAGGCCATGTAGCGGATCCCACCGTCGGGGGCCAGCACCGGTGAGACGATCAGATCTTCGGGACGGGTGTCCATAGTGGCCTGGGCGATGTAGATCCCGAGACCCAACTCGCGGGCCGCGGCACAGGCCAGGGTGGTCTTGCCCACACCCGGCTTGCCCAGCAGCCGGGGATTGAGAGGCAGATCCGTCTCCTCGATTCGCGACCAGGCCGCTAGCAGTTGGATCAGGACCTCTCGCTGACCGACCCAGGGCGGTATCTCCTGGATCGGAGAGCCCAGGAAAATCGTGACTCCGTCGATGGTGACGCTCTCGAGCTCGCTCATAGTGGCCCTGCCATCATCTCCCTCCGGGTTCTTGGATTCTATTCTGTCACTTCGGGGACCACCCTCCGGGTCCTGAGGTCTCGAGGTCCTGGGGCCTTGAGGCCATTGGGTGCGTGGCGGACACCTAGGTCACTGGAGCGGCCACCGTCAGGCCACGCGCGGCGGTGACGGGGCGGCGGTCTGCCGACGGAGCGACTAGGCGCTCGGGCGCTGACATTCTGACTCTCTTCCACCGTAGCGCGTGCACTCTTGGAGCGGAGCGGCAGACCGCCGGTCCGTTGCCGTCGCGCCGTCGCTGCCCGGCTTCGGGACCGGAGGGGGCTCTCCGGAGCGGAGCCATAATCCCGCGGAGCGGAGGGGAGCCCCCGGAGGACCCGAGGCCGGGCCACCACGGACCCTCAAGCCTAGGGTGGGTGGGGGTCAGATTCGGATGTCGAAAATCGCATCCGCCAGGGTTTCACCCTTGCGGACGAACGGCACACCCAGCAAGCGTGAGTCGCCGAACTCGATGTCGTAGCGCAGATTCTGGAGGGTGTCGGGTTTGTCTACCTCGGAGGCGATGAGTACGAAGTGCGCCAGCTTGTGGGCGTCGGCCTCGTCGTAGCAGCCCCCGAGCAGACGCTCCCCGAGGCGCTCTCCGAGCTCGGGCAGCGCCTCGGTGTAGCGGCGCGTCAGCTCGGTCACCGCGGCCAGCGGGGCGGGAAAGGCCGGGAGGACGAAGATGCCCTCGCCCGCCGGTGCCCGCGAGTCCGACCGGTCACCGAGAAAGAAGCTCATTAGACCGGAGAAGGCCCCACCCGCGGCCATGCGCTCCTCGATCGAGACCCGTGCCGACACCAGCCAGAAGGGCTTGTAGAGGTCGGCGCTCACCTGGGGCAGCGAGACGAACGCGACCTTCACGGGAACCAAACGACTCTCCTCGAGGTCGAAACGATAGCCGTTGCGACAAGCGGTACAGTAGTAGACGACATCCTCGCCTTCGGCCGCGATCGGCGCACCACAGCTCGGGCAGTCGAGGGCGACGAGCTCAAATTCCATCCGCTCCGCCACCTTTTCGGTCACCACGGCTCACCCCCGACCATCTCCTCCAGCAACTTCTCCCGCTCCCGGCGGCGGAGCACTGAATTGGCAATTCGACCCAGACCCGGACGCTTCTTGGCCCCGGTTCCCTCGACGACGACACCCCCATAGCGGAACTTCTTCCATCCCCAGAGCAATATAGCGAGCATGGGAATGCCGACAAACATCAGCGGCCCGAAGCCACCATCCAGAAGTCGGATGATTGTCGTGCCGACAAAGAGTGTGATGGCCTGGGTCGCCACCAGCATCAGCGCGCGGTAGAGGTCGTTTCCCGGCGCCTTGCCAAAGCCGAGGCTGCCATCCTGGGCGTCGATCAGGACTTGATAGGAGCGATCATCGAAGCGGTAGCGAACGACCCAAAGTGGGTAGTAGATGACCGTCAGGCGCTCGCGCAGGGACTCGAGAAAGCGAAAGCGGACTCGCTTCAAACCGGTCGACGGCTCGGCTTCCTTTCTGAACTGCTCCAGGGCACTCTTCTTGACCACGCTCTCGGACAGGGTCGGCGGAAAGACCATCCCCTGCCGCGCCAGTTTCGAGGAGTCGAACGGCACCAGGATGTCGCCGTGGAGATCGATCCACTGCAGACCCCATTCCGCGACGTTGAGGGCCGGATAGGTGCGGTCGAAGCTCCGCTGGACGGCGCGCTCTACGTCCACCTCGTAGGTCTCGGTCCGTCGACGTTTGCCGCTGCCGACCGTGCGCCGCCGCTCCTCGGTCCCCAGGGAAAATCCCAGACAGTCCGCTTCGACACGAAAGAAGGGGAGAAAGGAGAGGAAAGCCTCACCGACCCGCGCCTCGCGCCGCAACCGCGGGTTCTTGTTCCACCCGCTGCCGAGCCACCGCTGGACGATCTCGCGTGCCTTAGCCGTTTCAATCTGTGGCTCCACCGCCAACCTGCGGATGCCGATCTCGCTCAGGACCAACAGCCGGGTCTCGCAGTAGGGACACAGCACCACCCTCAGGCCGGTGGCCACATCGAGCGCCCCACCGCAGCTCGGACAGGTGAGTCCCCTGACCCGGGCCGGTAGACGGTTGGGAATCTCCTGCAATCGAGCTGGCGCCGCTCGAGTCATACTTTGCGTGCGACCCAGAAAGCCACCAGAGTCAGGGGGATCGCGGTGACGGCATAGGCCAGGAGCTTGACCACCAGATTGGAGATCGCCAGCCCTTCAATGCCGAATAGCAGCAGACCCAAGACCGCAATCAGCACGTAGGGGCTTTCGGCCTTCTCCGGATAGACGGCGGCTAGTACGATTCCGGTCGATGCCTCTACCAGGGCTCGATACGACCGTCCGTCAAACTCGTATCGGCAGTGCCAAAAGGGAACATCGACCAGCGCCGTCTCGGTGACTCTTTCCACCCCCCTCTGCTCCAGCCAGCCCCTCGCCGTCTCCAGCGGGACGGTCGGTTCCATCGATCTCACCGACTCGTCGGGCTGACGGAAGGGCTCGAGCTTACCCGCCGGCACCTCGAGATCGGCCACCTGGGGGATGGGTGTGGGCGCCGCCGGCTCGACAAAGACCACCTCCCCACCTTCGGTGCGGGCCCGAAACAGCCACATGGGAAATGTAAGCGGCTCGATACTCTGTACCTGGGCGCGGCGATCCAGACCCTTGACCGTCTCGTTGCCGGCCATCCACCGGCGCAGGGAGCCGCCGCTTCGTCGCCATCGAGAAGCGCCGGCAGACTGTAGTGACTGACGACGGCTGAGCGATCGACAAAGAGAGTGCCGCTACAGAAAGGACAGCGAACAAGCTGTCGTCCCGTGGGCAGCGGACTCTCACCGCCGCACTGGGGACACTGGATCGTGGTTTCCCCTACTCGGCGACCTTGGTGCCACAGGAAGGACAAAATCGGGCTCCTTCCGGCAGTCCCTGACCGCACTGGTGGCAGAAGAGGGTGGCGGCACCTGTCGCTGCCGCACCCGTCGTGGTCTGGTCCCCCGGCTCAGGCTTGGACGGCGCCTCACCTCCCGCCGTGCCTCCTTGACCGGAGTCCTGCATCGCCTCTTTCATCATCTGGGGCAGCATCATGCCCATTCCGGCACCCATGCCGACACCCAGCCCGGCGCCGACGTTGCCCCCACCTTCGCCGCCCTGCTCGGCTGCATCCTCCATTGCCTTGGCGGCTTTGAACTTCAAGTAGGCGTTCATGTCACCGACCGCGGCCATGCCGCTGCGCTCGTCGATCACCACCTGAACCTCCTTGGGCGGCGTGATGGCTCCCAAGAAGAGGTCTACCAACTCGATGCCGTACTTCGAAAAGTCACCGGCAACCCGAGACTTGAGCGCCATCCCCAGCTCGTCATAAACCTTGGGCAGATCGAAGATGGATTGGAGATTCTCACCCAGAAGATCGGTCAACCGGGCGACGATGGCGTCCTTGAAGTAGCTCTCCACCCCGTCGGTGGTGTAGATCCCCATGGTGCCCACGACTTCGTTGACAAACTGTTGTGAGTTCGAGACTCGAACCGCAAACTTGCCAAAGGCGCGAAGGCGAACCATCGCCAGCTCGCTGTCGCGAAAGACCACCGGCTCCTTGGTTCCCCACTTGAGGTCGAGAAACGTCTTGGTGGAAACAAAGACGACCGCCGCCTGAAAGGGTGACTTGCCATCGAATGGAACCCCCAGCAATCTGGTCAGCAGCGGCAGGTTCTGGGTTGCCAGGGTGTGCCTCCCGGGACCAAATGTATCGAGGGCCCTGCCGTCACGAAAGAAGACCGCCTCTTGACTCTCCTCGACAATCAGCTGGCTACCGAGCTTGATGGCCTCGGTGCCCTGGCGCGGCACACGCGCCACAATGGTCTGACCGATGGGATCAACGTATTGGATAACTTGCATGGTCCTGTCTCCTTGCCGAGAAGCTGCCGACTAACCGCTAGCCTTGACGACTTCGCTGACGACGCTCTTGCGGCCCGCCCATTTGTCCTCGAGGGCTCCCAGCCGTATCAGAGCCTGCTCGACTGCTTCGCCGGCATCTCCCTTGCCCGGCAGTGGGATGGCTGCCAAGTCCCCTGACAGCAGGGACACGTCGTCGAGCACCGAGAGGTCGAACTGATAGAGCTTCTCCAGCTCCGGCTCGTTGATCTTCACCACATCGAAGAAACCGCTGGCACCATAGTCGCTGAAGCGGATGGCCTGCGAGAGGCCATCGAGCTGACGATCCAGACGCTCGAAGAGGTGGAGAACCCCGATCTGCCCTTCGTCCGAGTAAGCTCGCGCCTTTCCCCGGGTCACGACTTTCAGCCGGCCCAGCTCCTTGGCCAGGTGCTCCCGTTGCATTTTGTCGACTTCTCGCCTCAGCTCCCGGTCTTGAAAACCGCGAAAGCCGGGAATCATCTCCCCCAGACGCTCGAGCCAGTTGCGGCGCGACCTGGCGTCTTCGAAACCCTCTGTCATCGAACCACCTCCCGGTGAAATGCCCGTTCGGAGGTGATGCTATCGGGAAATTGGGGACAGGTACAAATCCTTCCCTACCGCCATCATGTCCGGTGCCCTGGTTGCAAGAATTTGATACCTGCCCCCAATTTCCCTAGTCCATCTGCTTCCTCAGCACCGTGGGAATGTCGAAGTCGTCGACGTTTGACCAGTTGGGCCCGAAACCGTTGGGGTCATCCCCTTGGGTCTGTGCGATCACCTTGCGGTAGAAGGGGATGTCCTGTGGTTGCTCGAGCGGCATATCCGCTGGCTCCTCGACCTCTGCTGCGGCCGCGCTCGGGCTCTCCACGCTCTGCTGGGTGGCCACGTAGGGAGCTCTCGGCAGCGTCTCACCAAGCGGCGTGTCGAACCCGGTGGCGATAACGGTGACCTTCATCTCCTCTTCCATCGTCTCGTCGATAACCAGTCCGGAGATAATGTTGGCGTTCGGATCGACCGCATCGGCAATAACGTGCGCGGCCTCGTCGACCTCGTGGAGAGTCAGATCCCGGCCACCCGAGATGTTGATCAATACTCCCTTGGCGCCCTCGATCGAAGTCTCTTCCAGCAGTGGGGAGGAGATCGCTCGCTGCGCCGCCTCGAGCGCCCGAGTCTCGCCCTTTGCCATGCCGGTTCCCATCAGCGCCATTCCCATTCCGGTCATGATGGTCTTGACATCGGCAAAGTCGACGTTGACCTCGCCCGGAACCGTGATCAGGTCGCTTATGCCCTGAACCGCCTGCCGCAGAACGTCGTCGGCGATCCGGAAGGCCTCCGAGAGTGGAGTCCCTCTGTCCACGAAGTTGAGAAGGCGTTCATTGGGGATGGTGATGAGTGTGTCCACCGCTGTGCGCAGTTCCTCGACGCCCCTCTCCGCCAGCTCCATGCGCCGCCGACCTTCGAAGGCGAAGGGCTTGGTTACCACGGCCACGGTCAGCGCCCCGATCTCGGCCGCCAGGGAGGCCACGATCGGCCCGGCGCCAGTACCGGTACCCCCGCCCAGGCCGGCGGTGAGAAATACCATGTCCGCGCCGTCCAGAAGCTCCAATATCCGCTCGGTATCCTCGAGCGCCGACTTGCGGCCGATCTCCGGGTCGCCGCCCGCCCCCAGACCGCGCGTCAGCGCCACACCGAGCTGCAGCTTCACCGGCGCCTTGCACTTGCGCAGGGCCTGCAGGTCGGTGTTGGAGGAGATGAACTCGATGCCACGCATCTTGGCATCTATCATGCGGTTGACGGCGTTGCTGCCACCACCACCGATTCCCACTACCTTGATCTTCGCGGTTACTCCGTCTATCTCTTCCAGTGTGATTGGCAGGCTTATGTCGAATTCCTTGTCGTCGAAAAGGATCATGTCTGAATCTCCTCTAGGGGTGTTGTCCAAAGCTCAGAGCAGGTCCGTGAACATCCCGCGGAGGCTTCCCACCACGTTGCGCACACTGAAACCAGGGCGCGAACCCGATCTTCGAATGTTGTCTTCCGACGAGCGCCCGTAGAGCAGTAGCCCCGATGCGGAAGCCCAGGTCGGACAATTGATGACGTCCACAAGACCGCTCAAGCCTCGAGGCAGGCCGTAGCGAACCGTGCAATTGAAAATCTGCTCGGCCATCTCCAGAATGCCGTCCAGTTGAGCGCCGCCGCCGGTCAGCACCAAACCCCCTCGCAGGCACTCATCGGCTCCGGCCTTGGTCAGATCCTCCCGCACGAGAGTGAGTAGCTCCTCCGCCCGTGGCTGGAGAATGTCGCAGATCTCTCGCTGCGGCACCACTCGCGCCGGTCCGCCGGCAACTGTCGGCACCGAGATCCCCTCATCCTCGCTGACGAGATCGCTCAAACAGCAACCGAATCTCACCTTGATCTTCTCCGCCTCGGAGAAAGGCGTGCGCAGGACCATGGCCAGATCGTTGGTGAAGTGGCCTGCCCCCACCGGAACGACGGCGCTGTACTGCACCTCGCCTTCGGCAAAAAGGGCGTACTCGGAGGTACCGTCGCCGATATCGAAAAGCAGAGCTCCCAGCTCCCGCTCATCGTGGCTGAGAACGGCCTCGGCCGTGGCCAACGGCTCGAACACCATCTCCGCCACTTCTACGCCGGCGCGGTTGATACAAGTCAGCAGGGTTTTGCGACGGGTAACGTTGGCGGTGACCAGGTGCAGTGCTACCTCGAGACGGCTGCCGAGCATCCCCATCGGGTCGGCGATGCCCCCCTGCTCATCGACAATGAACTCCTGGGGAATGGCGTGGACGATCTCCCGGTCCGAAGGCAACGCCGCCGATTGGGCCGCCTCCAGAACCCGGTTGATGTCCTGGAGAGTTATCTCCCGATCCTTGCGTGCTACCGACACCATGCCTCGGGAGTTGATGCTCCTGACGTCGGTACTGGCTACACCGACAAATGCCCGAGAGATCTCGATCCCGGCCATTACCTCCGCTTCCTCGCTGGCGTGCTTGAGGGCTTCCACCGTCGCCTCCACATTGACGATATTGCCCTTGCGCGTGCCGCGGTTCGGGGCAAGCCCCTTGCCGACGACCTCGACTCCACCGTCCTCGTCACGCTGACCGATCAGAACGGCCACTTTCGACGATCCGACATCGATGGCTACCAAATAGGGATCCGGTTTCGACATTAGGTCTTACCCTTCTCGACGAACTGGTTGAATGACAACTTGTCCGGAGATCCTCAGATCGACCGCCGCCACCTCTCCATAGCGACGCAAGATCTCCGGCAAGAATCTTCGTAGGTTCAATATCCCCGCCTCCACCCGCCCTGGGCTCACCAAGAGCGGAAATGGAACGGCTACAGTCTGCAATCGAAAGTCTCGGGGCCCCAGCACGCTCATCTCCGACAGACCCTCTTTCCACTCCGGTGCCACTCGGGCCAGATCGGATATCACCGTCATGGCCTGTGAAACACTGACCAAATTCGGATCGGCCACGTCGATGACGACGAGATCCGCAGCAGCCTCCCGAGAGTCGAGTTTCTCGATCTCCCTGCCGGAGCCATCGACGTAGAAGAGCTCTCCATCATGGCGGAGCAGGGCCATCGGTATGCGCTCGATGACGTTCACCACGAGACCGTTTGGCAGCTGCTTGCGGATCTCGGCTCCGCTGACCCACGCGTGTCGGAGCAGGCGCCCTTCGATGTCGTCGAGAGAGAGCCAGAGCAGGTGCTGTCCCCGATACCGCTCCAGCTCAGCGGCCACCCAGGCCGACGGCACCCTCTCGCCGGTGGTGACCTCCAGGTCATGGAGCAAGAACTTGGGTGACCTCAGGATCCACATCCCGGCGGCAGCTGGAATCCCCACCAATAGGATGGCGGCCATCAACGGCTTGATGAGAGCCACCCACAGACTGCGCCGGCGGTGCGACTTTACAAATCGCCGCCGACGGTAGGGGACGGGAGGCTCGGTCTGAACCCGCAGAATCCTCACGCCGCCACTCCCTCCTCCACCAACGCTTCCGCCAGTCGATAGATGTCGCCGGCCCCCAGCGTCAGGATGACGTCACCCTCCTCGATCGCGGTCGCCAGGATGTCCGGAGCCTGGCGCCAATCCGGACAGAGGATGACGTGACGATGACCGCTCTTTTGGGCGGCATCGACCACGAGTTGGGAGGTAACCCCTGGCAGAGGCTCTTCCCGCGACGGGTAGATATCGGTTACCAGCGCACGATTGGCCCCCAGGAGCGCTCTGCCAAACTCCTCGGCCAACTCCAGGGTTCGCGAGAAGAGGTGCGGCTGAAAGACCGCATGCAGCTTGGCTTGAGGAAAGACCTGACGGGCCGCCATCAGGGTCGCTGCCACTTCGGTAGGGTGGTGGGCGTAATCGTCGACCACCGTCGCCCCACGCCAGCTGCCCATACGCTCGAATCGCCGGTGAACTCCCGAGAAGCCGGCCAATGCTTCGGCGATCGACCGAAAGGGAATTCCGAGAGCCAGACCGACGGCCACCGCCGCGAGCGCATTGCGCACGTTGTGCGCACCGGGCATGGGAAGCTCCACCGGGCCCAACGAGCCCTCACGCGAAGACTCCACCGAGAATCGTGTGCCCGTTTCCAGCTGCTCGACCTCGACGGCCCGGATATCCGCTTGTGGCGACAAGCCGTAAGTCACCTGCCGGTGGCCGGCCAGATCCTGCAGCATGCCCTGGATGATGGGATCGTCCAGACAGACGATCGCCTGACCAAAGAACGGAACCTTGCCGGCAAAGGTGAGGAAGGCCTGCCGAATCTCATCCAGATCACGGTAGGTGTCGAGATGATCGCGATCGATCGAGGTGACGACGGCGATGATCGGCTGCAGTCGGAGAAAGCTACGATCGTACTCGTCGGCCTCCGCCACCATGTACTCGCTCTTGCCCAGCCGCGCGCCGGTGCCGGAAACCCGGAGTCGACCACCGACGATCACCGTTGGATCCAGCCCCGCTTCGGTCAGCACCGTGCCGACGAGAGATGTTGTGGTCGTTTTGCCGTGGGTGCCGGCGATCGCAATGCCGTACTTGAGCCGCATGATCTCGCCCAGCATCTCGGCCCGCCGGACCACGGTTACGCTCCGCTCGAGCGCCGCCTGCACTTCCGGGTTGTCCATCGAGACAGCCGAAGAGACCACCAGCAGATCGACCCCCTCCAGGTGTTCCGGCTGGTGTCCCTCGAAAACGCGCACCCCGAGCCCTTCGAGACGTCGTGTCGCCTCACTCGGGGCCACGTCGCAGCCGCTGACTTCGAGCTCGTAGTCGAGCAGTACCTCGGCGATGCCACTCATGCCGGCACCACCGATGCCGACGAAGTGAACGCTCGTGAGATCGGCGAATTGTCGGAACACTAGGCGGCCTCCCCCAGCTCTATGACCAGGTCGGCAATCGCCTCGGCGGCTTCGGGTCTCGAGAGCTCGTGGAGCGACTCGCCCATGGACTCGAGTCGCCGGCGATCGGCCAGCAGCTCACTCAGCACCTCGGCCAGCCTTTCGGCGTTCATTTCATCCGCGGGGAGGACGACGGCGCCGCCAGTGGCCGCCAGACGTTCCGCGTTTTGTTCCTGGTGTCCCCCCGCCAGGCGCAGCGGTACCAGGACCGCCGCCCGCCCGACAGCGCAGATCTCGGCCAGGGTCACCGCGCCGGCACGGGAGATCACCAAATGGGCGCCGCTCATCACCGGCGCAACATCATGCAGGAACGGCTGCAGCTCGATCTCGAGCCTCCCCAGATCGCAATCTTCGTAGGCCTGTCGGGCCTCGTCCAGATTCCGGTCTCCGACCTGATGCAGCACCCTGAGCTCCGGCAAGCGCGGCGCCACCAGCTCCAGCGCGCGTGGCAGGGTTCGATTCAGCTGGCGGGCCCCCTGGCTGCCTCCCAATACCAGGAGCACGAGTGACTCGGCGGGGGGGCGCCGGGGTCCGGCAAAGAACTCCTCTCGAACCGGTATCCCGGTAGGTTGCACCCGACAGCGGAGCCCGGCCGCGGTTTCGCGATAACCGGTTGCCGCCACCGCCGACCAACGAGAGAGCCAACGGTTGGCGGCGCCCGGCTTGGCATTGGGCTCCAGCAGAACCGACGGCCGCCCGGCCAGATGCGCCCCGGCGACACCCGGGACCGAGGCAAAGCCGCCGGTTCCCAGGACCACCCCGATATCCAACCGGCGGATGATGGACCGGGCGGCGAGCGCCGAGCGGGCCAGAGTCCACAGAGCCTGCAGACGACTCACAGGACCACGCCCGACGACAGCAAGCGCCGGCAATCCGTGATAATCGAGGCCGCGTCCTTCCACGATCTCTTTCTCCATACCCTGCTGGCGACCGAGCCAGCTCACCTGCCAACCCCTCCCCACCAGACTCTCGGCGACGGCCAGTCCGGGAAAAACATGGCCGCCACTCCCACCGCCGGCGATAAAGACGTGTCTAGCGCACATTTCTCCATCCCCAGCTCATCCGTGCTGCGACACATTCAAAATCACCCCACACGCCATCATGCTGACTACCAGCGACGACCCTCCGTAGGAGATAAAGGGCAGCGGGATCCCCTTGGTCGGTAGCAGCGAGAGTGCGACGCTGATATGGACCAGGGCCTGAATCATGATCACCCCGGTCAGGCCCCATGCCAGATAGCGGCCCATGACATCGGGAGCGTGCCAGCCCGCGCGTATACCTCTCCACAGCAGAACGCCAAAGAGCACTAATACCCCCACCGCTCCCAACAGACCGAGCTCTTCGGCGATGATCGAGAAGATGAAATCGGAGTGGGGGTGGGGCAGAAAGAAGAGCTTCTGACCGCTCTCGCCGAGCCCCAGACCAAGTATCCCGCCGGAACCCACCGCGATGAGAGATTGGTGGGCCTGATAGCCGGCATCCAGCGGCTCAGCGGCGGGATCCAGGAAGGCGAGCAATCGCCGCCGTCGGTAGGGCACCGAGTACACCAGAGCCCAGAGCGCCGGCACCAGTACCAGAGCACCGGCGGCGAAGTACCGCCAACGCACGCCGGCAAGAAAGAGCATGAGGAGGGTAGCGGTACAGATCAGCACCGCCGTGCCCAGATCCGGCTGCAGGATGATCAGTGCCGCTACCAGCCCCAGGACCAGGACAATGGGAAGCAGCAGGTCGCGCTGGCTGTCGCGCTCCAGCTTGCGCTCGATCTGATAGGCGGCAAAGGGGATGACCGCCAGCTTGGCCAACTCCGAGGGCTGTATGGACAGCCCCCCCAAGAAAAGCCACCGCCGGGTGTTGTTGAGTGCCGGCCCGAAGAGGGTCAGGGTGAGCAGGAACAACACCACTCCCACCAGGCTGTAGATCACCGCTGGCCGGCGCAGGAGGCGGTAGTCGATGTGCATGACCGTCCACATGACGATCAGCCCCACCGCGGCGGCAAGGGCCTGCTTGAGCAGAAAGTGGTTGAAGCGAAACCCCTGGTCGCGGGCAAAAGCGGCGCTGGCCGAATAGACCATGGTCAACCCGAGGCCGACCAACACGATCACGGTGGTGAAGAGCACCTTGTCGAAGGCGAGTTTTCTAGCCATCCAGCGCCCTCACCAGATCCTGAAAGTGATCCCCGCGGGCGTGGAAGTCGAGGTACTGGTCGAAGCTCGCGCATGCGGGTGAGAGCAGAACGACCTCCCCCGCCCCGACCCGGGACGCTGCCGAGGCAACGGCCGTTGTCAGGTCGTCCGCCTGCTCGCAGGCGACCCGGTCGGCCAGCGCCACACCCACCCTCTGTGCGGCTTCGCCGATCAGGTAGACGCGGACAGCCTTGCGCTCGACAACCGGCGCCAGCGCCCCAAAATCGCTCCCCTTGTCACGGCCACCCAGAATCAGGTGAACCGAGCCGTCGGCAAAACCCTCCAGTGACTTGAGGGTGGCTCCCACGTTGGTGCCTTTCGAGTCGTCGTACCAGAGAACCTCACCCAGGTCACGCACCAGCTCGAGGCGATGAGGAAGCCCGGAAAATGCGCCCAGCGTCGGGGCTATCATTTCCCGGTCGGCGTCGAAGGCTCGAGCCAACAGCACCGCCGCCATGGCGTTTTCCAAGTTGTGGGTCCCTGGAAGTGAGAGGTCTCGAGGGCGGAACAGTTCGCTCTCCGGTTGGCCCGGGGTGACTTCGACAACCCAATCTCCGTCCAGAAAGCAGCCGTCCTCCACCGATCGCAGCCGCGAGAAGAAGCGGCGCCTCGATCTGACCGCCACCTCGGCCACCAGGGGATCGTCGGCGTTGATGACCGCGATGTCCCCTTCGCTCTGGTTGTCGAAGAGCCTCTTCTTGGCGGCGATGTAGCCGTCGAGACCGGCGTGGTGGTCGAGGTGATCCGCCGAGATGTTGAGCAGCGCCGCGGCCCGGGGGTGAAAACCATCGATCGCCTCGAGCTGGAAACTGGAGAGCTCGGTGACGAATATGCGCCCCGCTGCACCTTCGGCGCAGGCGCTCAATGGCCGGCCGATGTTGCCGCACACCTCGACCGCGAAACCGCTGGCTGCCAACAGCGCACCGGCCAGTGCCGTGGTGGTGCTCTTGCCGTTGCTGCCGGTGATGCCGATGACCGGTCCGTTGACAAAGGCGTAGCCGAGCTCCACCTCGGCGATCACCGGGATCCCCGCCTCGCGAGCGGCGGCCAGCAAGGGCCGCTCCGCCGGCACCCCCGGGCTCACCACTACCCCATCCAACCCGGCAGGTAGCGCGGTGGGCTCCCGACCTAAGAGCAGCTCGACACCGGGATCGGCAGCCAGCTCAACCAGATCGAGCTCACCCGCGGCCCGCCGATCGACACCGACCACCTCGACCCCCCTCGAGCGCAGCAGTCCCACCGCTGCAAGACCCGATAGCCCCAAGCCATAGACCAGGGCTCGCTGCCAATCCTGCTGGGACCAGGGAGCTTTCATCTCAGTTTCAAGGTCGACAGGCTGAGCAGTGCGAACAGCACCGCGATGATCCAGAAACGAACGATGATCTTGGACTCCGCCCAGCCGGAGAGCTCGAAATGGTGATGCAGAGGCGCCATCCGCAGCACCCTGCGACCGGTGAGCTTGAACGAGGCCACCTGGACGATGACCGATAGGGCCTCGATGACGAAGAGGCCGCCGACCAGAACGAGGACGATCTCTTGCTTCGACAGCACAGCCACCATACCGATGGCACCACCGATCGCCAGTGAGCCCACGTCCCCCATGAAGATTTCCGCCGGATGGGAGTTGAACCAGAGAAACCCCAGGCTGGCACCGACCAGGGCGGCACAGAAGATGGCGACTTCGCCGACGCCGCGAAGATAGGGCACCTGCAGATAGCCGGCCACCACCGAGTTGCCGGCTATATAGGTGAAGATGGCGTAGGTGGCCGCCGCGATCAGCGTCGCCCCGATGGCGAGACCATCGAGCCCGTCGGTCAGATTCACCGCGTTCGACGAGCCGGCCAGGACGATGGCCACGAACGGCAGATAGAACAACCCGAGATCGAACACCGCCTTTTTGAAGAACGGCATCGCCACTGTCCCGCCAAATCCATAGTCCGGAGGCAGGGAAAGGATGATGGCGGCGGCGGCCAGTCCGACCGAAATCTGCAGGAGGAATTTGACCTTCGCCGAGAGACCGAGGTTGCGGCGGAAGCGAAGCTTGAGCAGGTCGTCCACCAGACCGATCGCACCGAAGGCCAGAGTCACCCCGATGGCCAGCCAAACAAAGGGATTGGTGAGATTTGCCCAGAGCAAGGTCGGCAGCACGACCGCCAGCAGGATCAGCACTCCCCCCATCGTCGGTGTACCGGCCTTCACCTGGTGCCTTTCGGGACCTACATCGCGGATGCTTTGCCCGACGGACCAGCGTCGCAGCAGTCGGATAAAACCCGGACCCAGAAGCAAGGAGAGCAGGACAGCCGTGACCACCGCCATGGCGGCTCTAAAGGTGAGGTAGCGGAAGACGTTGAACAGCGCGAACTGCTCGTGGAGCGGGTAGAGGAGGTGGTAGAGCATCAGTCGCCCCCCTCCGCCTCGGCCAACAAGGAGTCGACTACTCCCTCGAGAGCGACGCCACGCGACCCCTTGACCAGCACCACGTCACCCGGCTCGAGCCGATCGCGCAGCTCTCTGGCGGCCTCGAGCGCATCCTCGAACCAGAGCCCTTGCGTATCGGCCTCGCCGGCACCCGCCACGATCTCCCGCGCCAGCTCACCCACACCGATGACGGGCTCGAACCCCAGCTCGGCCGCCTCACGACCCGCTGCGAGGTGGTAGTCGGCTGCTCCCTCACCCAGCTCGAGCATGTCCCCCAGTACCACCCAGTGCCGTTTGGCCGGCAGCGCGCGGGCGCTCTCCAGGGCACGGCTCAGAGCCACCGGATTCGAGTTGTGGGAGTCGTCGATGACCACCCTGTCGGCGGAGAGCCGGTGGACGATGCCCCGCCCCGCGAGCGGGTCGACAGTCATCAACCCCGCCCGGATCTCCGCCAAGCTCACCCCGAGGTGGGAGGCGCAGGCAGCCGCGGCCAGACAGTTCTCCACGTTGTACCGGCCGTAGAGCGGCAGGTGGATCTGGCCACTTTCTGTGCCCAGCGTGAGGACAAACCGCGTACCCGCATCCGGTGCCGCCGATTCGATCTTATCGGCGCGCACCTCGGCCGGCTGATCGATGCCGAACCAGACCACCTTGCCCTGAAAACCTCGTGCGATTCGTGCCACCTCGGGATCGTCCCGATTGGCTACCAGGACCCCGCCGGGAGCCAGCCCCTCGAGGATCTCCGCCTTGGCCTCAGCAATGGCCCGCAAGGAGCCGAAGAACTCCAAATGCACCGGCCTGATATTGATGAGCACCGCCACATCCGGTCGACCGAGGCGACTGATCCGCCCCAGCTCGCCGGGTGTCGACATCCCCATCTCCGCCACCATCCACTCGGTATCCTCGGGGATGCCCAGCAACGCGATGGGAAACCCAAGAAGATTGTTGAGATTGCCCGGGTTGCGCGCCACCTTGAAGCGGCACGCCAGCATGGCGGCCAACAGCTCCTTGGTCGTGGTCTTGCCGATCGAGCCCGTTACCGCCACCAGGTGGCTGGGTGTCCGTCGCCGCACCTCCCGGGTCAACAGGTGAAGAGCTGCAAAGGTGTCGGCCACACGGATGACGCCGGCACCCTCAGGGGCCTCGACCTCCCGGTCGACGACGACAGCGCTCGCGCCCCGCTCGAGAGCAGCGCCGACATACAGGTGACCATCGCTCTGCTCACCGGGCAAGGCAAAGAAGAGCTCCGCGCCGCGAACCGTTCGCGAGTCCAGAGAGGCTCCCCGCCACTCGGTCTGCGGCCGACCCGAGATCAATTGCCCCTCCATCGCCGCCGCCGCCTCATCCACTCTTCCCTGCACCGACATGCCCCTCCAACGCCCGCTCTACCTCCTCGAGATCCGAGAACGGCAGCTGCTCGTCACCGATGATCTGTACCTCCTCGTGCCCTTTGCCGGCGATAAGGACCGCCCATTCCGGCCCCGCCTGAGCTACCGCTCGCCGAATTGCCTCCCGTCGATCGGGAAGGATGCGGTAGTTCGGGTCGCCCGATTGCTGGAGACCTTTTTCCACCTCGGCAATGATGGCCAGAGGATCCTCGGAGCGCGGATTGTCCGAAGTGATAATGGAGAGGTCGGCTAGCTCGCCGGCCACCCGGCCCATCAACGCGCGTTTGCCGGGGTCGCGATCCCCGCCGCAGCCAAAGACCAGAATGACCTTGCGGCCGGTGAAACTCTTGAGAGAGCCCAAGGCCGCCGCCAGTGCGGCATCGGTGTGGGCGTAGTCGATGACCACCGGGAAAGCCTGCCCACAGTCGACCATCTCCATGCGGCCGGGGAGTGCCTGGCGAGCGGCCGCTCCTTTCTTTACCGCCGGATGTGGAAGCTCGAGCACTTCGGCGGCCGCTACCGCGGCCACCAGATTGTTCAGGTTGTAGTCACCCAGAAGCGGCGAGACGAGATCGAGCTCACCCCGTGGCGTCATCAACCGGCAGCGAATTCCCTCGAGATCGAGCTCCGCTTCGATCACCCTCACATCCCCGGCCTGGCCAAAAGTGATCGCACCCGGAATCTCGTCCGCGAGGCGGCGCCCGTAGGGATCGTCGATGTTGACCACGGCGCGACCCTCCGGCTTGAGCTGCGCGAAGAGACGACGCTTGATGTCGAAGTAGGTTTCGAAGTCGTGGTGGTAGTCGAAGTGATCCCGCGTCAGATTGGTAAACACAGCCAGATCGAAGGAGCCACCCTCCACACGATCCTGGGCCAGGGCATGCGAGGAGATCTCGGCACAGACCGCCATCGCACCCTGGTCGAGCATCTGCCGCAGCAGATGGAAAAAATCGGTCGCCTCCGGGGTGGTGCGATCACCGCCAAAGTTCCGATCGTCAAAGCGGTAGCCCAGGGTGCCAAGCGATCCGGTCGGAAAGCCGGCCACTTCGAGGAAGTCCGCCAGCAGCAAAGAGACCGTCGTCTTGCCGTTGGTGCCGGTAACACCGACGGTGACCAGCTCCTGGTCGGGATGTCGGTAGATGCGTGCCGCCAGCGGACCCAGGACGCTGCGAGGATTCTCGGTGACCAGCCATGGCTTGTCGAAGCCCGGTGTGGGAAGGTCCGAGGCAAGCACACCGACCGCCCCACGCTCCATGGCCTCGGGCACGAACATCCGCCCGTCGTAGCGCTGACCTACCAGAGCGGCGAACAGGTCACCCGCCCCCACCCGACGCGAGTCATGAGTGATGCCGGATACGGTGGGGTTCTCGCCCGACGAGCAGGTTATAGGCAAATCTTCGATCACCTCTGTCAGCCTCATAGCACGGGACCGGAGGCGAGCTCCACGCTGTCGAGATCGACCGCCGCTGTCGCCGGAGATTCAAGGTCTTGCTCGTCGATGCCGGCCACCAGCTCACCGGGCCATCTCTCGAGAGGTTCTCGCTCGGGTGGTACCCGCAGATAGAGGAGAACTTGACGCACGATGGCCGAGAACACCGGCGCGGCCACCACACCACCGTGGTAGGCCCCTTTGGGCTCATCGATGACAATGAGAGTCACTACGGCCGGTTCTCGGGCGGGCGCAAAGCCGACAAAGCTGGCAACAAATTTGGTCGGTGAATAGCCACGACCAGCCTCGGCCTTTTGTGCGGTTCCGGTTTTTCCCGCCACTTGATAGCCGTTGATCGCAGCCTTTTTCCCCGTACCCTCGGTGATCACCGCCTCCAGCAGCCGCTCGAGCGTGCGAGCGGTGCCAGGGGTAATCGGCATCCCGCGCAGTGTCGGCCGCGGGTGGACGAGCTCGATGTCATCGCCCCGACCGACGCCTCTGACGATGTAGGGCTGCAACAGCTGTCCGCCATTGGCTACCGCCGCAAACGCGCTGGCCAACTGGATGGAGGTCACCGAGATTCCCTGGCCAAAGGAGATGTAGGCCGTCGCCAGCCGCGGCCAGCGCTCGGCTGGACGCAACATACCGGCGGACTCGCCCGGAAGATCAATGCCGGTGGGTGCACCAAAGCCAAAGCTCCGGATCTGCTGATAGAAGAGATCCCGGCCGACCATCAAGCCCGTCTTGATGGCCCCGATGTTGCTGGATTTGGCGATGACTTCGCGAAAGGTCAGCAGGTCGAACGGATGGTGGTCGTGGATGCGGATTCCGTGAAGCGTGATGCTCCCGCGCTCACAGTCCAGAATGTCGGTGGGATCGACCAGATTGGCCTCCAGAGCCGCCGCCGCCGTCACCATCTTGAATGTCGAGCCCGGCTCGAAGGCATCGGCCACCACTCGGTTGCGCCGTTGGGCGGCTTCGAAGTGCCGAAACCGATTGGGATCGAACGAGGGCAGGGAGGCCATGGCCAGGACGGCTCCGGTGTGAGGGTCGAGAACGAGTGCCATTCCCCCGCGCGCCTGACTCTGCTCGATTGCCCGTGCCAGCTCTCGCTCGACAATGTGTTGAATCGCTATGTCGATCGTCAGATAGAGATCCTTGCCGGGCTCGGCGTCACCAAACGACAGCGTCGGTGAAGAGACCGTGCCGAATCGAGCATCGCGGATGACCCTTCTGTTGACAGGCTCGCCCGTGACCACCTGGTCATAGAGGCCCTCGAGCCCCTCCAACCCCTTGTGATCGACGCTGGCAAAGCCAACGACCTGTGAGGCCAGCTCGCGCATCGGGTAGTACCGCTTGCTTTCCTTGAGAAAAGTGACGCCGGTCAGATCGAGATCGCGGACCGCCGCCGATAGCGGCGAGTCCAGCTGCCGCGCAATCCAAACGAACTCCTTGTCCTTGGTCAGCTTTTCCTCGAGCTTCCGCCGGTCGAGACCCAACACCTTGGAGAGCTGGGTGGAGGCGGCCGCTGGGTCGTCGATCTCCCTGGGACACGCCCACGCCGAATCAACCTCGAGAGACAGTGCCAGCTTGCGACCGCGGGAATCGTAGATGGTGCCGCGTGGCGGCTCGAGGGTGATTCGCCTCAGCTGCTGCCTTTGGGCGAGGTCCTGGTATTCCTGGTGTTCCCGCACCTGGAGCTGGTAGAGACGCGCCCCGATCCATCCAATCCACGCCAGCAGAAGGAGGAGTGTGAAAATCCAGCGTGCCTTCAAGGAGCTTCCTCCGCAAAGACCAATTGCTCGAGAGAGACCGGCACCATGCCCAGCTCCTCGCGCGCTCGGACCGTCACCTGTTGAGGGCTCGACAGGTAGGAGACCTCGATCTCCAACTCGCGCCCTTTCTGCTCCATTTGCTCCAAAGCCCTGTCCAACTTGTACACCTCGTAGCCGATGTTGAGCAGCTTGACGTTTAACCACACGTAGCCCAGCAGGGCGGCAGCGACAGGAAGAACCGCCACCACCACCAGTGCCAGCTCCTGGCGCCGTCGCCGATCTCGCTGACGGACCAGATAGCTGTTGGTGACGCGCTGCCGAACCGAGTAGGTGGATTTCACGTCTCTACAGTCTCCCAGCGGCTCGTAGTCTGGCCGAGCGGGAGCGCCGGTTGGCCGCCACCTCCTCTTCGCTCGGTCGAATCGGTTTCTTGGTCAGGACCTCGATCACACGTGACTCGGACCGAGTCCTGCCGGTGATCTCATCGACCTCACCACGAGCCAGATCGCGAAAGGTGTTCTTGACAATGCGATCCTCTAGGCTGTGATAGGAGATGACCACCAAACGACCGTCCTTTTCCAGCAGACGAACCGCCTGCTCCAGGAGCGCTTCGAGACCGAGTAGCTCTCGATTTACCTCGATGCGCAGCGCTTGGAAAACCCGTGTGGCCGGATCGATGCGGCCGTCCGGCCTTCGCCTTTGCCCTCGCCCTTGCCTCGCCTTGGCCTTGGCCTTGGCGACCAGCCCACTCAGCTCAGTGGTTGTTTCGATTGCTCTCTCCTTCCGACCCTTCACCACGGCACGGGCAATGCGACGTGCTTGAGGCTCTTCACCGTACTCGCTGAGAACTCGTTCCAAATCGACCTCCGAGTAGTCGTTCACGATCATTCCTGCCGTCAAACGGCCGGGGCCCATGCGCATGTCCAGCGGCCCCTCCCGACGAAAACTGAATCCCCGCTCGGCCCGCTCGAGCTGTAGCGAAGAGACTCCTAGATCGGCCAAGATCCCACCGACCGCCTCCACCCCCTCCTGGTGGAGGAGAGCCTCCAAATCGGCGAAGTTGCCCGCCAACAGCCTTACCCGCGGTTTGAATGGGCGCAGCCGCACTTCGGCCATCTCCAACGCCTGCGGATCGCGGTCGATCCCGATCAGGCGTAGGCTCGATGAGGCCTGAAGAAGTGCCTCTGCGTGCCCGCCCAAGCCGACAGTACAGTCGACGACGAGCCCGCCCCGCTCCGGCTGCAGGAGGCGGATTGTCTCCTCGAGCAGAACGGGTAGGTGGCGCACCTTCGCCGATTCAATGAACCAAGCCAGAGCGAAGGGACACCATTAGATTCCCTTCTCGCTCAGGTTGTGAAAGTCCTCGTCGGTGAATGGCTGCTCGGAGAACCGGGCCTGGAGGCGGTCATGGTTCCAGACCTCGAAGTGATCCAAGCGCGCGTTCACCACCACTTCGCCGACCATCTCGGCCCGCTCGCGGAGAATCGGAGGCAGAACCATCCGGCCCTGGCTGTCGAGCACCGACTGCTGTCCGAAGTAGCTGACTCTCTCCAGGTACCGCAGTTTCACCAGATCGGTCGACGGCAAAGCCATCAAACGGTCCTCGATCTCCTGCCACACCGTAAGGGGGTAGATCAGAACCGACTCCCCACGGATCGAAGTGACAAAGATTTCGCGGCCGTAGCTTTGCTCGAGATCCCGGCGAAACGCCGTCGGGAGCTTGAGTCGCCCTTTGTCGTCAATCTTTGCCGGCGCACTTCCGCGAAACATCGATTTCGCCCTTCCAGCCTGAAATCATTGGGGCGAAGTCTAGCATCGCACTCCACTTTTGTCCATTTAATTCCACCACTCTTCCAGTGGAATGGCTCACACCAGCAAAAACCGGCGCAAACGGGGCGAAAATCTGAAATTGTGACTAAGTGCTACCAACCAGGGGGTGACTGGGACTCGGACTCTGATTCTGGCTCTGGCTCGTCGTCGAAGGAGTCCGGCGCCGGCCCTTCGAGGACGCCCAACGGGTCGACGGTGGGACCCGGTGCAGCCGCTCGGAACCCGGCCGCCTCCGGTGGTGGATCGGCCACGATATAGGACTTCGCTTCGAGCTCCTCCATGTACTTCTCGACCTCTTCTTGGAAGCGGCGATCCGTCTCCTTGGCCTCGATCTGGTCCCGGACCTCCGAGAAGGGAAGAAGTGCGGCCTCCTGTCGGTCGAGAACCGCCAGCAGGTGGAGCCCTCCCCGCGCCAGCACCGGCTCACCCATCTCACCCGGCTGCAGTTGCCAGACCGCCTCCTCCAATTCTCGGTCGAGATCTCCTACTTCGACCCAGCCGAGGTCGAAAGGTCCGGCGGTCAGCCCTTCAGCGGCATAGGTGTCCGCCAGCTCGCTCAGGGCATCGCCGGCCAGGTACTTGTCTCGAATCTCCTGCGCCATGCGGGCCATGTCCTCGGTTCCCAGATCGTTGGAGTCGAGAACCACGATCTCCTGCAAGTGTAGACGCTCGGAAACCTCGAACTCCTTCGAGTGACTTTGGTAGTAGCGCCGCAGATCTTCTTCCTCCAGGGCGACGCGGCCTTGAACATCTCGACCCATCACCCGGCGCATGGTCATGTTGCGGCGGTACTGATTTTGAAGCCTCCCCAGGGTCATGCCCGAAGCCTCGAGGGCCGTCTGGAAGTCCTGCGGAGTTTCGAGCCCCATACTCTCCATCGTCGATTGGATCGCTTCATCGATGTCCGATGGGGATACCTCGACATCCAACTGATCGCCGCGTGAGAGCAGAAGGAGCTCCTCGAATAGCGTGCTCATCGTCTCCTCGCCCACCCTCGACAGGTACTCCTGCTTCTGCTCTTCGGTCAGATTGGGTGCATTGCGCAAAGCTCTGACACTCGCGGCCCGCCGCACCTGGAAGTCGTAGGTAGTAGCGATCCGGTCGTTGACCCGCAGCACGATGCGGTTGACGTTGCCAAGAGCCAGGGTCGGCAGGAGAACAGCGACGATGAGCAGGGGGCTCGTCTTCAGAGTCAGTTTCATAGAGGTTTCTCGGCCCAGTAGACACCGGCGTAGTTGAAGGGAATATTGCGCCGGAAAACCTGCACATTGTAGCGTTCCCGCGCCTCCGCCACCAGCTTTTCGAGCCCGTCATCGACGAGCTCTCGTCTCAGGATCTCGCGAATCCGCTCTTCCGCCCTCGCCAGCTCCATCTGCTCGGGGGGTAGGCGCTCGACCACCTGGAAGATGTGGAAGCCATAGTCGGCGGCTACGACCTCGCTTACCTCCCCCGGCTCGAGGGCGAAAATGGTGGCCGCCAGGACCGGGGGGAGATCGGCTGAGGAGAGCTCTCCCTCGTCACCCCAGAGGGCCGACGAATTCAAATCGGAATCCCCGAGCACTTCTTCGAACGGGATTCCCGAGAGCATGCTGCGACGCACCTCCTCGGCCGTGGCTCGATCCTCGGCCAGGACCTGACGCAGCCTCACACCCTCCTCGATCTCGAAGTCGTGCCCGTGATCTCGATAGTAGGCCGTTACCCGTTCCACCGGAATGGTGCCGGCCTCGAGCTCGCCGACGACGGCCCGGACCGCAGTCCGCCGGGTATCGGTCTGCGCAATCAAGCCCCTTTCCACGGCGACTCTTCGCAACAGCTCCTCGTCGAGAAATTGATCGAACAGCTCGCTCAGCACATTGCTGGCCAGGGCCAACCCCGAATCCACCGAGTTCTCCTGCAGGTACATTTCGAACTCGGAGTAGCGCACCTGCTGATCCTCGATCTGTGCCACCATGTGGGGCGCGGGAAGCCTGTCGCCGCCGCACGCAGGCAACAGCAGCGCTAGGCAGAGAAACATTCCCAGCAGCGCGCGGTAGAAGTCGCGCCGCCCGGCCATCTGCTCGATCAGACTTGTAGCCATCAGCCGCGCAACTCCTCCAGAATCTCTCGCGCCAACCGGGTCGGCGACTCACCTCCCGACCGCTCGACGATGAGCACGCCGGTGGGGCTGAAGCTAGCACCCGGCCGGTTCGAAACCAGCCGCACCAGGCGATCGAGGTCGATGTGGGCATCCCGGCGCAACCGGATCTGTAATTTAGCACCCTGAACCGAAATCGACTGTGCACGCAGCGACTCGGCCAGGCGTTTTAGAGAGGCCACTTCCAGCAGACGATCGACGGCCGGTGGAGGCGCCCCGAAGCGGTCGCGCAGCTCGGCCAGGATCTCTTCGTCGGCGACTTCTCCACTCGCGATTTGGCGGTAGACGTCCATGCGCAGGTTGGCGTCCTCGATGTACTCGTGGGGAATCGCCGTCGAGATCGACAGATCCAGAGCCACCGAAGGTCCCTCCTCGACAGCCTCGCCACGCAGCTCCTTGACCGCGTCCCTGAGCATCTTGAGGTAGGTCTCGATACCCAGAGCCGAGATGTGGCCGCTCTGTTCGGCTCCCAGCAGATTGCCGGCACCGCGAATCTCCAGGTCGCGGGCGGCGACTCGAAATCCGGCACCCAGCTCGGTAAAGTCGCGGATGGCTCCAAGACGCTGGCGAGCTTCCTCCGACAGGGCTTGACCGGTGGGCACCAGCAGATAGCAGTAGGCCAGTTGATTGCTGCGACCCACTCGCCCACGCAGCTGATAGAGCTGGGCGAGCCCGAAGCGGTCTGCCCGGTGGACGATCATGGTGTTGACGTTCGAGATGTCGATGCCGTTCTCGATAATCGTCGTCGCCAGCAGCAGATCGAATTCTCCGCCCTTGAAGGCGCGCATCCTCCGGGCAAGCTCGGTCTCGTTGAGCTGCCCGTGCCCTACGGTCAGCCGCAGTCCCGGAACCACTTGGCGCAGCTGCCGCGCCATCTCTTCGATTCCTTCTACCCGGTTGTAGACGTAGTAGACCTGACCGGAGCGCTCGAGCTCGAATTCGATCGCTTCGCGGATGAGCTCCGCAGAAAAGGGAAGGATCGCAGTCTCCACGGCCATCCGGTCGCGGGGCGGGGTCTCGATAACCGACAGATCTCGAACCCCGGCAAGGGAAAGCTGCAGGGTCCGGGGTACCGGGGTAGCCGACATGGCCAGCACGTGAACGCTCTTCTTGAGCTCGAGCATCCGCTCCTTCTGTGCCACCCCAAACCGCTGTTCTTCATCGACGACCAGGAGACCCAGCCGCTGAAAGTCGATATCGGAGCCCAACAGGCGATGGGTCCCGATCAGAATGTCCAATTTGTTGCTGGCCAGGCGCCGACGAATCTCACGCATCTCGCGTCCTGAGCGTCCGCGAGAGACCATCTCGATCTCGACCGGGAAGCCGGAGAAGCGGGCGCGAAAGGTATCCAGGTGCTGGTCGGCAAGGATGGTGGTGGGGGCCAGCACCGCCACCTGGTAGCCACCATCCACGACCTTGAAGGCGGCTCGCATGGCCACCTCGGTCTTGCCGAACCCAACATCACCGCACAACAGACGATCCATCGGCTGCTGCCGCTCGAGATCCGCCTTGATCGCCGCGATGGCCTCCAGCTGGTCCTCCGTCTCCTCGAAATCGAAAGCGGCATCGAATTGAGCCTGGAGATCGCTGTCCGCCGGCATGGCAGCGGCCTTTGCCAGATGACGCTCGGCGTAGTGGCGCAGAAGGTCGCCAGCCAGCTTGCGCAGCCCTTTCTTGATGCGCTCCTTGGTGCGCGACCACGAGCTGCCCCCCAGCCGGTCGAGCCGCGGGGCAATTCCCTCGATGCCGCTGTACTTCTGGATGAGGTCGAGATGAGAAAGGGGAAGCAGGAGATTTCGGTCCCCTTTGTAGGCGACCTCCATGACCTCGACCTCCCCCAGGCTGTCGTCGGCCCCGAGCGCTACCAGCGATGGCGGCAGCTGTTGCCGCATCCCTTCCTTCTCCCCGATCGAGCGCAGACCCATGAACTGTCCGATCCCGTGATCGGTGTGGACGATGAAATCGCCCGCTCGCAGGTCACGCAGACCCGAGACAAAGGGTCCAAACCGGCGGCGAGGTCGAGGGCGCTCGGGGGCCAGGCGAGCGAACAGCTGTTGCTCGGCAAAGACCACAACACCCGCTGGCGGGAGGCGAAAACCCCGCTGCAGCTCCCCCGTGACCAACTCGAGACCACCGTGGCCGCGGGGAATCTCGAAGGTCTCGCACCACTGCTCCAAACGACTCCAGTGCTCGGCCGGCGCCACCACCAGCAGGCGCTCACTTCGCGCCTTCGCTGTTTCGATCTCACGGGGAAACCTCGGCAGCTGCCGATGAAAGATGTCGGTGGTGCTGCCCTCGAAATCGATCGCCTCCGGCGACCCGCCTGCAACCACATCCTCGATGGTCACCTCACAGCCACCCGCGACCTCTCTCACCGCTGCCGCCGGCTGCTCGAGTAACTCCGGCGGCACCGCCAGCCGCTGCACCGAATGACGAGCCTCGAAATCGGCAGCCAGACGTCGCTCGTGATGGGCGATCTCGGCTTCCAGAACATCGGGGTCGACGCCGACGACCAGTGGCGGACCGGCGAGGTCCGTAAGAGAAACCGTTTTCTCGGCCAGGAGTGGAAGATAGTGCTCCCAGCCGATGAATCGACCTCGCCGGCGAAGATCCTCCATTTTGTCGTTGGCGTCCATCCCCGCCTCGTCGCCCAGACGGGTGGTCAACAGCTCGGCGAGCCGGGTGGCCTCATGGGGACCTGCGCGGAAGAGCGACAGGGGCAGCACCCTGATCGCCTCGAGGTGATCGCGGGAGCGCTGGTCTTCGACATCGAATCGCCGGATCGACTCCACCGTGTCACCAAACAGATCCAGACGCACCGGACCGGCCTCACCCGGGGGAAAGAGGTCGAACACGCCGCCACGCACGGCGAAGTCCCCCACCTCCCCAACCAGATCACTCCGTCGATAGCCGTAGCTCGAGAGGTGTTCCACCAGCGCCTCGATCGGCTGCTCCTGACCCACACCGATCTCGAGCCGAGAGCGGCTGAATTCCCCAGGCTCGGGTAACCGCCGAAACAGGGCTCTGGGAGTGCAGACCAGGGTCCTGACCTCACCGGATAGAACTCGATCCAGGGCCACAGCCTCCTGCGCCCGCACCGGCAGCGAAACTTCGGTCTCTTGATAGGGACTTAAGGAAGGGGCGGAAAAGAAGGCCCCCGTGCCGCCGCAGAGCTCCACCATCTCCAGCCAACCCAGGGCGTCGGCTTCCCTGGGCACCACCACCAGCAGCGACCGGTCCAGGTCTCGAGCCAGCAGCTCGCACACCCAGGCGGCCGCCGCCAACGGCAAATGAACCACCGGACCCAGTCGTTGACGCAGCTCGCGGTAGGCTTCGCTGGCGCGCAGCTTCCCGCTCAGATCACGCCAGGTCTCGTCGCCGCTCATCGGTGACGAGTTTACCCTCTGCACCAAATCCCCTCGATGGTAGGATAGGCCGTCTTTTTGATCTCTATGCGGCGTATTCTCCTCGCTCTCGCTCTGCTTGCCATCCTTCTTGCAGTGGGATCGGGGGGAGCCGCGGCAACCGAGGCCGCAGAGGATGGGCACGGCGGCCATGCCGGAGCGATCACCCTGGTGCTGCTGGGAATGGTCATCATGCTGGTCGCCGCCAAGGTGGGAGGCGAGCTGGCACAACGGGTCGACCAGCCGGCAGTCCTGGGAGAGCTCGTCGCTGGTGTCGTCCTCGGCAACCTTGCGCTTCTGGGTTACAACGGCCTGGACTTCCTAGCCACCGACGCAGGCATCGCCATCCTCGCCGAAATCGGTGTGGTTCTACTGTTGTTCGAGGTAGGACTCGAATCGAATGTCCCGGAGATGCTCTCCGTCGGCCCCTCGAGCCTGCTGGTGGCCGTTCTCGGAGTCGTTGCCCCCTTCTTTCTCGGCTGGGGGTTGTCGGCGTGGATGCTGCCGGAAGAAGACCTCCTG
>Ga0255057_10000131_pt1 | contig 41378 bp, 37 predicted proteins | sample Cases_109_6_MG_FD_189022 | JGI IMG/M metagenome (GOLD analysis project Ga0255057, IMG submission 189022) | Seawater microbial communities from Amundsen Gulf, Northwest Territories, Canada - Cases_109_6 | ecosystem: Environmental > Aquatic > Marine > Gulf | place: Canada: Northwest Territories... | reverse complement strand
TCTCAACTCTAGACTCTCAACGCTCTACTCTCGACTATGCTCTTAGCCATTGACATTGGAAACACGAACACGGTGCTGGGCCTCTTCCGGGACCGAGAACTTGTACACCATTGGCGGATAGCCACCCGACGAGACGGGACGGCCGATGAGTACGGGATCCTACTGAAGAATCTCTTTGAAGTCGTGGGGATTCCTCGATCGGCAGTAACCAGTGTGATTATTGCCTCGGTCGTTCCGCCGATTCAGCCCGTCTTTGAAGAGTTGGCCAGCAGCTATTTCCAGGTGACCCCCATAGTGGTCGGGCCTGGGATCCGGACCGGGGTGCCAATCCTCTACGATAACCCTCGCGAGGTGGGGGCAGACCGTATCGTCAACGCCGTTGCGGCCTACGAGACCTACGGTGGTCCCGCCATCGTGGTTGATTTTGGGACCGCCACCACCTTTGATGCAATTTCGTCAAAGGGGGAGTATCTTGGCGGAGTCATCGCGCCGGGGGTCGGGATATCGGCCGAGGCGCTTTTTGAGCGGGCGGCCAAGTTGCCACGGGTCGAGATCGTGCGCCCCAAAATAGTGATTGGAAAGAACACGGTTGGGAGTATCCAAGCCGGTCTGTTTTATGGATATCTTGGTCTCGTGGACGGAATTGTGCGCCGCATGGTCAAAGAGATGGAGCGGCAACCCGAGGTTATCGGCACGGGTGGCTTGGCCCATCTGATCCTGCCCGAATCAGAGACCGTCAGCCGGATCGACTCCCTCCTGTCCCTGAAGGGTCTGCAGATCCTCTTCGACCGGAACCGCTGAGAAGACAAGCCAGAATTGTCTCGCCCGCTCTTCGGAGCTTCCGCCAACCAGCGACTTGACCCCTCACCCTTGACCCCTCACCCTCCTCACCACCTCGCATTCAGGCGTTGGTTCGGCGTCAAGGTTTCCTCTTGCGCTGGCCGGCCCGCAAGACCTTTTTGCGCAACCGGAAGGCGTGGGGTGTGGCCTCCACCAGTTCGTCCTCGCGGATGAACTCGAGGGTCTGCTCGAGGCTGAGCCGCCGAGGCGGGGCGAGGTGCGCCATCTCGTCGGCGGTGGACGAGCGCATGTTCGTGAGCTTTTTCTCCTTGGTGATGTTCACGTCCAGATCGTTGGGCCGGGAGTGTTCTCCGACGATCATACCCTCGTAGACTTCCTCGCCGGGGGAAATGAAGAGGGTACCCCGGGGCTGGAGGTGCTCGATGGCGTATGCGGTGGCACGCCCCGGTCGGTCTGCCACCAGGGCGCCGGTGAAGCGGTGGGCGATGTTCCCCTGCCAGGGCTCGTAGCCGTCGAACAGGTGGTGCATGATGCCGCTGCCCTTGGTCTCGGTCAAGAACTCGGTGCGGAAGCCGAGCAGGCCCCGGGAGGGGACTCGGAACTCGAGGCGCACCCGGCCGCTGCCGTGGTTGACCATCTGGATCATGTGTCCCTTGCGGGGACCCATCTTCTGGTTCAGGGCACCGATGAATTCCTCGGGAGAATCAATGACCAATCGCTCCATGGGCTCGTGGAGGACGCCGTCGATGGATCGCGTGAGGACCTGCGGCTTGCCGACTGCCATCTCGTGGCCCTCCCGCCGCATCATCTCAATAAGGATGGCCATCTGGAGCTCGCCCCGACCTGAGACGGAGAAGACGTCGGGTGACTCGGTCTCCTCGACCCGGATCGAGACATTGTACAGCACCTCCTTGTCCAGCCGTTCCCGGAGCTTCCTCGAGGTGGCATACTGTCCCTCGCGGCCCGCCATGGGTGAGGTGTTGACATAGAAGAGCATGGCGATCGTCGGCTCATCAACATGGATCGCAGGCAGGGGCCTGGGGTCTTCCACCGCAGACAGGGTCTCACCGATGTTCACCTCTTCGATGCCGGTCACGGCCACGATGTCACCGGGTCCGGCCTCCGCAATCTCGATCCGGCGCAGGCCCTCGTACCCGTAAAGCCCGGTGACTTTGGAGGACACCACCTGGCCGTCGAGGCGGCAGAGGGCTACGTCCTGCCCCTTGGAGAGGCGGCCGTTGAAGATCCGGCCCACGGCCAGGCGGCCCACGTAATCATCGTAGCCCAGGGTGGTAATCAGGAACTGAAGGGGGCTGTCGGGCTCGTAGGTGGGGGCCGGTATGGTACGCAGGATCTCCTCGAAGAGAGGGATGAGGGGCGTGTCCTTGCCGTCGGGACTGGTGCGGCATATGCCCTTGCGGGCATTGCAGTAGTAGACAGGGAACTCCAGCTGCTCCTCCGTGGCATCGAGATCGATGAAGAGATCGTAGATCTCGTCCAGGACCTCTGACGGGCGGGCGTCGCCGCGGTCGATCTTGTTGATCAGCACGATGGGGACCAGCCTGGCCTCCAGGGCTTTGCGGAGCACGAAGCGAGTCTGGGGCAGGGGCCCCTCGCTGGCGTCCACCAGCAGCAGTACCCCATCAACCATGTTGAGGGTGCGCTCGACCTCGCCTCCGAAGTCGGCGTGACCCGGAGTGTCCACGATGTTGATGTGGGTCGTGTGGTAGACGATGGCGGTGTTCTTGGCCATGATGGTGATGCCCTTTTCCCGCTCCAGGTCGATGGAGTCCATGACCCGCTCCACGACTGACTCGTTGTCGCGGAAGATGCCGCTCTGCCAGAGCATGGCATCCACGAGCGTCGTCTTGCCGTGGTCCACATGGGCAATGATGGCCAGGTTGCGGACGTCCTCTCTCCTTTTGAGTTCTTTCCGGTCCGTCTGCACGTGTACCGCTGCTTGTCCTTCCACTGCTACCTCCAGTGTCGCTTCTCAGGAGAATCCCACCTGTCAGCTTCCGCAGGGTGTGTCCGGCTCGCAAGAAAGCTCCAGGAGAAAAGAAAGGCCGAAGCGTAAACCCTCGACCGTTCTAAAGGTACCATGTTCCCGTTGTAAGTTCAAGGGGCCGTCAGTGCCGTTCAGCTCATGTTTGGGGTCCCTTTGAGGTAGTCCCGTCCAAAGGTGTCCGGTACCTTTACCAGGACAGCAATTCAGAACGGCCTAGCCATGGCTGTCGAGAACATCGAGAACTTCCTCCGAGGCACGCCTACGCACGTCGTGACCCCGACCTAGAACGAAAGGCGTTCGGTGGTTCGAGTGTTCGGCAGTTCGAGAGTTCGATGGTTCGGGGCACCCACATCACGGCGGGTATCCAGCGTGGTGCAGTGGGCCTGGCAGTTCGGTGGTTCAAAACTCCCCGGCATCCGGGAACAACCGAACCACCGAATCCGCCTAAGGCGGAAACTACCGAACGTTTTTTCCCCCTGCGGGCGCGGCGCCGAGTCCCGCGGCGCGTCCTGTCGCCCACGCCCATAGAAAGTTGTATCCGCCGATTGGGCCGAACGCGTCGAGCGCCTCACCGCAAAGGAACAGGCCAGGATGCTTTCGGCTCTCCATCGTTCTCGGATCGATTTCCGAAAGGCTCACCCCGCCGCCGGTCACTTCGGCCTTCTTGTAGCCTTCGTCTCCCGTCCACGGCAGCACGCCGCGCACGAGTGTCTCTATCACGCGGAGCCGCTCATCACGGCGCAGATCCGAGAGCACCCGCGCCGGGTCTACGCTCGTCATATCCAGCAGCGCCCTCGCGAGCCGATCCGGCAGCTCCGCGCGCAACGCACCCGCCACAGTGCGAGACCCTTGGGGGCGCAGAGCCGACTCCCATTCCTTTTCGCCGAGTTGCGTCCACCGCACGAGTATACGCGCCTGGGACGCCTTCTCGGCGCGGGAGCGCACAGCGACATGGGATACATCGAGCACCACCGGTCCGCTATAGCCGTGATGCGTGAAGAGAAATCCGCCGGTCGCCGTGGCGGTCCGCTCGCCTGCGCGAGCGGTGAGCGTGACCGGCAGCGACACCCCCGCAAGCTGCGCGAACGGAGCCGGCTCCGCCGTGATCGGCGTGAGCGCCGCGTACGTTGGATGCACCGTATGACCGAGTCTCTCGACGACCTTGAGGCCCAGCCCATCGCTTCCCGTATTCGGGACAGAGAGCCCACCCGTCGCCACGATCACAGCATCCGCTTCCAACGGCGGCGCCCCCTCCCGGTCTATTCGCCAACCCGCCGCCGAGGGCGCGAATCCGGTAACCACCGTATTCATCAATATGCTCACGCCTCTGTGTACCGCGAGCGCGAGCAGTCCGTCCCGCACGTCGCGGGCGCGGTGCGATGCCGGGAAGAGTTTCCCCGACTCCTTTTCTTCAACGAGCGGGATTCCCAGTTCGCCCTCGAAGAAGGCGATCTGCTCTTGCAGAGGCCATGAACGGACCATCTTGCGCAGGATGTTGGGTGAGGAGTCGGTTACGAAGCGAGACTCGTCGACCCGTACTGGCAGGACGTTACATCGGCCGCCGCCGCTGATGAGAATCTTGCGCCCGCCGTCCTTGGTGCGCTCGAGAAGCAGCGTCTGCGCGCCGGCGGATGCTGCGAAGATCGCCGCCATCGATCCGGCCGCACCTGCGCCGATCACCGCAACACGCCGCATTCAACTTCCAGTTGTGAGATTGTGTGGCGGGGCTGCCCGCGGATCCCCGCTTTGGTTCGTCGGGTCTCGCTGCTATCGAACTATTGAATATCTGGTTTCCGCATAACACCCCGCAGTCCTTGGGGGCGACACCGAAATCGGTTCTGTGTGCACTCGGGGGAAAACCGCCGACCTAACGGCGCGGAGGCCGGATGTGTGCGGGAAGGGATCTCGGGGAGCGAGACTCCCACCAAATGCAAAAGTGGGGGGCCTCGGAGGGAAGCGTATCGAAGGTGTTGCTGGGTGTCAACCGCAATAACCGGAAAGATGTTGGGCGCCAGACGGGCTGTCCGGTTCGAGTCCTGCGTGGCTCCCCAGCAAAGGCAAATCTGGGCACTGCGAGCAGAGGGTTTGGCTGGCGTGAGGACCAACTATTAAGTCTGCTGCGGCTTGCCTTTGCAGCATAGCAAGGCAGCCTCAGCAATCCATTGGTGGGCAAGTCTACCGCAAAGTTCAACACTTATCCACCACCTTGTCCGGTGCGACTCTCCCGGAAAGACTGCGAATCTTGCAGGGGGAAAGGGGGATATTCTTCTTTTCCCTTCCCACGGTCCCCGGCACGTTTACCTGGGTTCCGCCGGGCCTTGCATGAAGGAGGTGTGGTCGCGGCCGGCGGGGAAGAGGGGGTGGGACGCAAAGCCCCGGTTCATGGCGTGGTCGGTGGCACCGTGGCATGCAATGTGGGAGGGGGCGAGGCATGGGAGGGGGTATGCGTCATGCGGTGGGAGTTCCGTCAACGAGCGACTTGACCCCGTCCTGATTCTCCTATTTGTTTGTTATTTGTTGCTCTTGTCAAGCCGTCAACGCGCGCTCAGTGGGGCCGGAGTAGCCGCGTCAGCACGCGATCCAGTGCTGCGGCGAACGCCTGCTTGGCCCGCGCGTTGTAGGGTGGAGGGCCGCCGGTCACCACCCCGGCCGTGCGTAGCTGGTCCATGAAGTCCCGGACCGACAGCCGCTCCCCGATCGTCTCGGCCGTGTGCTCGTCGCCGCGGGGATCCAGCACGGCGACCTGCTTCGGCACCAGCACCGCCGCCAGTGGAATGTCCTGGGTGACGACCAGGTCGCCGGGTTCAGCGTGGGCGGCGATGTGCTGGTCGGCCACATCGGCGCCGCCATCGACCCAAATCGCCGTGACAAGGAGATTGCCAGGCGGTGGCTGCAGCCGCTGGTTCGTCACGAGTACCGTGGGCACATTGAGTCGCTTGGCGGCCCGAAAGACGAGCTCCTTCACCTCGCGCGGTGCGGCGTCAGCATCGATCCAGATCTTCAGAGGCGCCCCGTCTTGATGGTGGTGATCGGCCTAACGGCTGCGAGCTCAGCGGCCCGGCAAATCGATTCTCGATCGAAGGCCGCGCGCTGGCCGGGTCCGCTGCAGCGAGTTGTTATGCTCTTTCGAGTAACTATTTCCCTTTCTCCTTCTTCTTTTTCCTTTTCTCCTTAATTGTTAGCTGAGGCTTTTTTTGATCTTCTCTTCTCGCTTTGTCTTTCTTTCCTTTATCGCCCATATCAACCCCTTTTGAATTGGAAATGGCAAAATCAGCTGTTCTGTACTTGTCAGTGTTTCATCATGCCGAATATACACAGACGAGCATAACTATTGAGTAGATTGGTCAGCCTATCTCCACTGATGAGTTTTGCAGTTACGGCAAATCCTATGAGCTTTCTCCGGGCTTAGCAAGAAATTTTCAGCTCCCTGGAGCATGGCAAACACTGCATGTCTTGTCAGCCTATTCAGAGAGCGCTTCCACGGAAGGCGGGAAAGGATTGAGAATTTGCGGAGGGGGGCTGTTTCCAAATAGGCGCGGTATCTGGTAGATTGGGGAGGACAAACCGACTGACAGGCGCTGGGGGGGGATCGCGATGAAGAGCGGTGCATCTGAGGCGAGCTGCGATCCGATCATCCGCGCACGTCAGCGCGACGCGGTTCATGCGACGGACCTGACAGCGATGAGATCGGTGTGTTGCACCGGCCGTACGTCTCTGACGTTTAGCGTTGCGAGCGCCTGAGTTTTGCCGGATGCAGTCGCAAACTCGACTTCCAAGCCATCGGGTTCGTAGACCTGGACGACCGCCCCGAGGTCTCCACTACGGAGCCCATGCTGCGGAAGATCTCGGTCGAGCACTACGGTATCGAAAACCTTGTACCTCATGTCATTTCCCCCGGAAACGCTGTCACGAACTGTGGTACATCCCCACCGGAAAGGATGATCCAGACAGTCACCACATCTGCCGACTTCCCTGAAGGTCCTTTAGGGTACCACGAATCTGGTACTTTTGGCCATACGGGCGCAATTCCGGGGACATAATACATATATTCAGGAGGCCCTTATGGCCGGCCGCCCCGAGCTCTTCCAGAAGCGTAGGGCTTCGCGCTTGAACTCCTTCGTAAAGCGTTGCCGTTTGCCCATGCGATCCCTCCGGCTCGATTTCCCCATTTTGAGGTGTCCGTCAAATCGGGGGTAGCTCAGGCCCTACTTTTTTTTGCGCGACGCCCAGATCCCTGTGGTCTCCACCTCCTTTTCGGGACCCCCGAGGCAGGGGGAGCCTGGGCTGGGCTGAGCATTGGGTTGACAACGGAGAAAATGTTGTTAGAATTATCCGGTTGAGCACGAGTCGAAGGAGAGAAGATGGCAGTGGCGGGACGCACATATAGCGCAAAGCCAGGAGAGGTTCAGCGGTCCTGGCATCTCGTGGATGCACGGGGAAAGGTCCTGGGGCGACTGGCGACTGAAGTGGCAATGGTCCTGCGGGGGAAGCGGAAGCCTCAGTTCACTCCCCATGTGGACACCGGCGACTTCGTGGTCGTCGTAAACGCCGAAAAGGTGCTTCTGACCGGAAAGAAGTTGAAGCAGAAAATGTATTACCGCGCCTCGGGATATCCCGGAGGGCTCAAGGCGACCGCCGCAGGTACCTTATTGAAGAGTCATCCCGAGCGGTTAATCCAATACGCGGTCCGGGGGATGCTTCCCAAGACCAAGCTGGGGGATGCGCTGTACCGGAAGCTGAAGGTGTACGCTGGGGAGAAACATCCCCACCAGGCCCAGAAACCCGCTCCATTAGAGATTCGGTGAGACCTATGACAGTTGCCGCGACCTATTACGGGACAGGCAGACGCAAGACCGCAGTGGCGAGGGTCCGACTCAAAGAGGGGGAGGGACAGATCGTCGTCAACCGCCAGCCGCTGGGAGAGTATTTTGGCCGGGCCACCCTTCGCATGGTTATTGCCCAGCCCCTGAAGCTCACGGGTCTTGACGGAAAGTATGACGTGATTGCGAACGTTCGGGGTGGTGGGAGTACAGGACAGGCTGAGGCCATTCGGCATGGCATCTCTCGGGCCCTCCTGGAGGTCGATGGGGGGCTCCGCTCTACCCTTCGGAAAGCGGGTCTCCTCACCAGGGATCCTCGGATCAAGGAGCGAAAGAAGTACGGACAGAAGGGTGCCCGGGCGCGATTCCAGTTCTCCAAACGGTAGAAGGACCGTGAGTGGAATAGGGGAAGGTCACTCGGGTGACCTTCCTTTTTTTGTCTCTGGGAGAGGGAAGGCTACGTGATGAAGCGAAAGGTGGCCGTCGTTGGGGCGAGCGGTTACGCTGGCGCGGAACTCCTCCGTCTTCTCGTCCCCCATCCGGGCGTGGAGTTGGTGGCGGTCACTTCGGAAACCTATACCGCGAAGCCGGTGGCGGCCGCCTTCCCCAGCCTTACGGGTTTTGTGGATATTTCTTTCGAGCCGTTGGAGCCTGAACGGTTAGCTTCCGTGGCCGAGATCGTCTTCCTGGCCTTGCCACATACGGCATCCGCCGGTCCAGCCTCCTCCCTTCTTGGGGCGGGGTGCCGGGTTATCGATCTCAGCGCGGACTTTCGTCTGAAGGACCCCAAGACCTACGAACACTGGTATCAGGCGACTCACGCTGCTCCGCACCTCCTCGGCGAAGCCGTCTATGGGCTCCCGGAGATTTATCGGGAGGCCATCCGGCAGGCCCGTCTCGCGGCCGTGCCGGGTTGTTATCCAACGGGCGCTCTCCTGGGCCTGCTCCCTCTGATGCGTGCGGGACGCATTGGCCAGGATTCGATCATTGTGAATGCGGCCTCTGGAACCTCCGGAGCTGGGCGGAAACTCGACCTGCCGCTTCACTTCTCCGAGGCCAACGAAAACTTCAAGGCCTATGCGGTAGCCTCCCACCGCCATACCCCTGAAATAGAGCAAGAGCTTTCCCGGGTGGCGGGAAAAGAGATCGCAATCTCTTTTGTCCCGCATCTGTCCCCCATGACCCGAGGAATCTTGAGCACGATTCACGCCACGCTCATCTCCCTTGTGGAGGTGGAGACGTTGCATGATCTCTTCGTCCAAGCGTACAAGGGAGAACCCTTCCTTCGGGTCCTTCCCCCTGGGAGTTTTCCTGAGACGAAGCAGGTTTGGGGCTCTAATTATTGCGATGTCGGGGTCACCGTAGATTCGCGAACTGGCAGGGCCATCGTCATCACGGCGATCGACAACTTGGTCAAGGGGGCGGCAGGGCAGGCGATTCAGGTGATGAATCTAATGGCTGGCTTCGAGGAGACTCTCGGACTGGCGGCTCCTCCCCTTTTTCCTTAGACGTGATCCGATGACCGACGTCCGACGACCGATCACCGACCACCGACGACCGCATTTTGATGACCGGCGACCATGTCAAATTTCGAAATTCGAATTTCGAGCGGTGAACCCTAAGCTCTTAACTCTCAACTCTGAACCATGAACCCATCCTTTATAGAACTGCCAGGAGGGATTACGGCTGTCCGTGGGGTGCGGGCCGCGGGTGTCCATTGCGGGATTAAAAAGGCAAAGCCTGACTTGGCCTTGATCCGGGCAGCGGATTCAAGCCTGGTGGCGGGTGTCTTCACGACTAACCGGGTCAAGGCCGCACCGGTCCTCTGGTGCCAGCGCCGCATGCAGGGGGGCCGCCTGTCTGCGATCGTGGTGAACAGCGGGAACGCCAACGCGTGCACCGGGATTCAGGGGCTCAAGGATGCCGAGACGATGGCGAGCCTTGGCGCGGCTGCAGTGGGCTGTCCGGTGGAGGAGACTTTTGTCTGCTCTACGGGGGTCATCGGCCAGTGCCTTCCGATGGACCAGATCGTGCGAGGAATTCATGAGGCGGCCGGACGCCTTCGCGAGGATGGGGGGCCGGAAGCCGCCCGGGCGATCTTGACGACCGATACTGTCCCGAAGGAGGCGGTGGTAAGTATGGATGTTGAGGGGCGTCTGGTCCACGTGGGGGGGATGGCAAAGGGTGCGGGGATGATCGGCCCCCAGATGGCTACCATGTTGGCCATTCTCGCCACCGATGCTGTTGTTGAAGCTCCGTGCCTTCAGGAGGTGCTCCGGGAGGCGGTCGAGCAATCCTTTCACTGCATTACGGTGGACGGGGACACCAGCACCAACGACACGGTCCTCTGCTTTGCCACCGGTCAGGCTGGGGGCGCCGGGCTTCACCCGAGGGCGCCAGGGTGGGCGCTCTTTCGGGATGCCCTCTTCCAGGTTACCCAAACGTTGGCAAAGAAGATCGTAGCTGATGGGGAGGGGGCAACGAAGGTCGTCACAGTTCGGGTGGCAGGGGCCCCGTCCGGCGAGGCGGCCCGGCGGATCGCCTTCCGGGTGGCGAATTCTCCGCTCGTGAAGACCGCGTTTTTCGCCCAGGACTGTAATTGGGGACGGATTATGGCGGCCATAGGAGCTTCCGGAGTAGAGTTGGATCCGGATCGGGTAGAGATTCACATTGGTGAGGTGCCGGTGGTCTCAGGGGGTATCGGTCTAGGAACGGACGCAGAGCGGGCGGCCGAAGAGAGTATGGCCGCTCGGGAGTTTGATGTAGCCATCAGCCTGAACCAGGGTGAGGGGGGGACAGTCGTCTGGACCACTGATTTGACCTACGATTACGTGCGGGCAAACGTCGCCTACCGGAGCTAGAGCTTGTGACCGATGACCGACGACCGATGGCTGATGGGAACAGAAAGCAGCGATTAGCGCTCAGTGGCTGGAATGTTGGTGCGCTGGGAAGCTAGTGCCCCTCCAACTAACTTCTCCTAAGATTCACAAGATACGGCTAGGGGCACTGAAGGGGGTGGGGGAGAGGCTCCCCCACGCCTGGGGGGTGCTCAGCGAGGCCACAGCCGAGCGCCGAAGGGGGGCCTGCCCCCCTAGCGGAAGTGCCGCACCAGAGTGGAATGTTAGCGAGTAATAGTTGGTGCGGCACTAGCAGGCTAGATGGCTAAAAGGCTGTAAGTCTAAAAGCGTCCTAGCATACGAGCTTGCCAGCATTCTAGCTACATGTAGCGGGTGTCGGCTTGTCAGGGGTGCTCACAATGTGATATGAAGGAATCTGTGTCGAGGTGGCAAATTCACACGCCCTCGGATCTTCCGGTCGGTGTTTGCTATAGGCAAAGGGCCTGGAAGAGGTGAAGAGGGCGGAGGTTAAACCAAAGCAGAGGAGACGAATATGGCGGCTATTACCATGAAAGAGCTTTTGGAGGCGGGGGTTCACTTCGGACACCAGACCAAGCGCTGGAACCCGAAGATGAGGCGGTATCTTTTTGGAGAGCGGAATGGCATTTACATCATTGATCTCCAAAAGACCATGCAAAAGTTTGAAGAAGCATACCAATTCCTCAAGGACGTATCTCAGCAGGGAAAATCCGTCCTCTTTGTCGGCACCAAACGCCAAGCGGCGGAAAGCATCAGGGAGGAGGCCGAGCGGAGTGGCACGTTTTACGTGAACCATCGCTGGCTCGGGGGAACCTTGACCAACTTCCAGACCATTCGTAAGAGCATCAACAGACTTAAGCAACTAGAGCGGATGCAAACGGATGGCACTTTCGAGAAATTGCCCAAAAAGGAGACCATCCACCTCGGCCGCGAGATCGAAAAGTTGAACCGGGCGCTGGGGGGGATCAAGGACATGGATCGATTACCGGGGGCGGTTGCGGTCGTCGATACGCGGCGGGAGCGGATTGCCGTCCGGGAGGCGCGACGCCTTGGCATCCCGGTAGTGGCCTTGGTGGACACGAACTGCGATCCGGATGAGATTGATTATCCTATCCCGGGAAATGATGACGCCATCCGGGCATTGAAATTGATCACCTCTCGGTTGGCCGATGCGGTTCTGGAGGGGCGGGGGCCGGTCGATAGGGCACTGGAACAGGAGATGGCTGAGGAGGTCGAGGCGGCGGGTGAGACGGTGGAAGATGTGCTACCCGTGGCCGAGGTGGAAAAGGCAGAAGCACTGCAGGACGTCAATGGTTGAGGGTGACACAGCAGAGGGGAGGAGAGGATCTCGAAAACCAAATGGGGATGACGGAACGATGACAGAGATTGCTGCCACACAAGTCAAAGAGCTCCGACTGGCAACCGGGGCCGGGATCATGGAGTGCAAGTCGGCGCTGGCAGAAGCCCAGGGGGATATCAATCGAGCAGTATCCATCCTCCGGGAGCGAGGAATTGCACGGGCAGCACGGAAGGCAGAACGGACTGCGGCCGAGGGATTGATTGTGTCTTACATACATCCGGGTGGCCGGATCGGGGTTCTCTTAGAGTTGAGCTGCGAAAGCGATTTCGTGGCCAGGAACGAGCAATTTCAGGCCTTGGCCAAGGATCTGGCGATGCATGTGGCGGCCATGAATCCGCTCTACCTGGGGCGGGAGGAGGTCCCCGAAGCGGTCCTCGAAGAGGAGCGGCGGATCTTGCGAGTCCAGACAGAGGGAAGCGGGAAGCCATCTAACGTGATCGAGCGCATCGTCCAGGGGCGGCTGGAGAAATTTTTTCTCGAGACCTGTCTGATGGATCAATCGTTTGTGAAGGACCCGGATCGGACGGTTGAACAGGTCGTAAAGGAAGCGATCAGCACCATTGGAGAGAATATCGTGGTGCGCCGGTTCTCCCGGTATCAGGTCGGGGAAACGTCGAATACGTCTTGACCTTCGGAGGGTCCACGGTTCACTGTTGACAGTTCACAGTTGGGGTATCCGGGCTTAACCGTGAACCATGAACCGTGAACTGTGAACCAAGTGACGCAGTCACCGGTTGGAGATATGGAGCTCAAGTACAGTCGGATCGTACTGAAGGTGAGCGGTGAGGCATTAGGGGGAGATCTGAAGTATGGGATCAGCCCAGATGTGATCCACTTCGTCGCCGGAGAAATTGAGGAAGTGCACACCCTGGGAGTTCAGATCGCCGTGGTGGTGGGGGGTGGCAACATCTTCCGCGGTTTGAAGGCCACCGCTTCCGGGATGGATCGGGCGACCGCCGACTATATGGGGATGCTGGCGACGATCCTGAACGGTCTGGCCCTCCAAGATGCCTTGGAGAGGCGCGGGGTCCACACGCGGGTGCAGTCGGCTATCGAGGTGCGGGAAGTCGCGGAACTTTTCATCCGCCGTCGGGCGATTCGGCACCTGGAGAAAGGTCGCGTGGTGATCTTTGTCGGCGGGACCGGCAACCCGTACTTCTCGACGGACACCGCCGCGGCCCTGAGAGCCATCGAGATTGGGGCGGAGGTGGTCTTTAAGGCGACCAAGGTGGATGGAGTGTACACCGCGGATCCTTTGAAAGACGCCTCAGCGCAGAAATTCGATGAGCTGAGCTATATCGAGGTCCTCAGCCGGGAGCTCAAGGTGATGGATTCGACTGCGATCTCCTTGTGTATGGACAATCGCTTTCCCATCGTGGTGTTCAATCTGCACGAGCAGGGACGCTTGAAGGGATTGGTATTGGGCGAGAAGGTGGGGACCATCGTCAAGGGGCGATAGGTCATGACGAACGATGCCCTGAACCGGGCAGAGGCGTCAATGAGAAAAGGGGTGGAGGCCACGGTGCGGGAATTCGCGGGAGTTCGCACTGGGCGAGCCTCCACGGCCTTAGTACAAGGAATTGCCGTCGATTATTATGGGACTCCGACCCCGCTGCATCAGGTGGCGGCTGTGGCCACTCCAGAAACTCGGCTCATCACCATTCAGCCCTGGGATCAGAGCTTGGTTCCAGCCATCGAAAAGGCGATTCTGAAGTCCGATCTAGGGATCACCCCCTCGAATGATGGTCGGATAATCCGAATCGCTATTCCTCCCCTGACCGAGGAGCGGCGGAAGGAGTTGGTCCGAATCGTCCGGCGAATGACGGAAGAGGGACGGGTCGCGATCCGGAATATCCGTCGCGACGCCAACGAAAAACTCAAGTCCCTCGAGAAACAGAAACAGGTCTCCGAGGATGACTTGAAGAAGGCGACCGACTCGGTCCAGAAACTGACCGACAAGTACATCAAGGAGATCGAGATGGCCTTGGCCAGCAAGGAGAAGGAGATCCTTGAGTTCTGACAGGCTTCCCGCGTCGGCCAGGCGTGGCTCTTGAAGACTGCTCGTCATCTTTCCATCTGGTGTCCTTTCTCTTCTCCCTTTCCCTGTACGCTCGATAGGTTCCCGTACCCCCGGTTGGCGAAGACGTCTCGTAAGAGGATCTGGTCGTGCACGGCAGAAGAGTCCTGAGCGCGCTGATCCTCATTCCCCTCTTTTTCCTCGTTGTGGTCTACGGAGGAGAGGCGGGCTTTGCCCTGCTGATGATGGGGGGTGCAGGATTTGGGTTGTGGGAGTTCATCAGGTTGGTAGATCCTCTTCGCGGGGTCTGGGGGATCCTTCCTCTCCTGGGAGGAATGGGTTTGGTCGGGGCCACGTACGGGGGTGGGTTGGAGTGGTTGAGTATAGGCGTGACGTTTCTTCTACTGCTGCAGCTTTCCCTGTCCGTTATAGAGGCGGGGGAAATGGAGGCGAACCTGCGACGGGCGGCTCTCCGCTTTCTGGGCATGCTGTATGTCGCGTGTCCGCTGAGCCTCGCGGTGGCGTTGCGCGGGATGCCAGGCGGGGTGCAGTACATCCTTCTTGCGTGCGGCATTGTGTGGGTTGGAGATACAGGGGCTTATTACGCTGGGTCCACGCTGGGGCGCCATCCCTTGGCCCCGCGGGTGAGCCCTCACAAGTCTGTAGAAGGGAGTGTGGCCGGGCTGATCGCAAGCATGGGTACGGCCTGGATATTGGCCAGGGCTTTGGGAATGTCGTTGGGCCCCCTTCCGAGTCTCCTCTTCGGGGGGGTGATCGGCGCTGTAGGACAGATAGGAGATCTGGCAGAGTCCTTCATCAAACGGGCCCTCCAGGTGAAGGATACAGGTCGCCTCATTCCCGGTCACGGGGGGATGCTGGATAGGATTGACAGCCTTCTCTTTGCCATCCCTGTCTTTTATCTCTGGGTCCGAATGGGATGGATCTAGAGAACCCGCAGCCGGAGATCAGCGGGTATGGGGACGGGGTACCTGGGTGACGCGAGATATTGGCCTACCTGGGGGAGGGAAAATGTCGAGGCCCGAGAGGATAGATAAGTAAGGTGAAGGGCACCCTGCTGTCGGGTTCGATGCTGTGGCGGGGAGGACTGGCGGTGCTGAGCGGCGTTCTTCTCGCCCTCAGTTTTCCCAGGTTCAATCTGGCACCTTTCGCCTTCGGGGCCCTCGTCCCGCTCTTGGTTGGGTTGGACGGGGTGCCTGCTCTCCAGGGAACGTACCTTGGGATCATCGCCGGGCTGGTCTGCTACCTCCTGAGTATCCCGTGGGTGGTTCACACGATGACCACATACGGCGGGCTTCCCCTTCCCCTCAGCTTTCTGCTCCTCATAGCCCTTTCGCTGTACCTTGCCCTCTACGTAGGCGTTTTTGCGTACGGAGTGACTCGGTTATCGGCCAGGGGTACTCTCGCCTATCTTGTAGGGGTGCCGGCCCTCTGGGTGGGTCTGGAATACGTGCGAACCTTCCTCCTCACCGGGTTTCCCTGGAATCTGTTGGGGTATTCCCAATACCAATACCTCTCGGTTATCCAGATCGCATCCATCACCGGTATCTATGGGATCTCTTTTCTCCTTGTTCTTACCAATGCCGGCATGGCACTGGGCTGTCTCCTCTTTCGACGGGGATGGCGGCCCGCGTTGCTCCCCGTGGGAGGTGTGGGCGTTCTCCTTCTCGGGGTAGTTCTGTTCGGGATGGGACGAATGGTGTCGGCCGAAACGCGGCGGGGAGAGATCCGGGTCTCGGTCGTCCAGGGGAATATTGAACAAGGGGTCAAGTGGGACCTCGGATTTCAGAAGCGGACTATCGACATCTATCGGCGTCTCAGCCGGGAGGCCGACAAGGAGGCCGATCTCATCGTCTGGCCCGAGACGGCCGTCCCCTTTTTCCTCCGCGAGAAAGGGTCCTTGCGTCAGCGGGTGCTCAAGGTGGCCGAGGAGGTCAGGTCTTATCTCCTTGTGGGGAGCCCGGATCGGACCCGTGGCCCGTCGCCCCGTCTGTACAACAGCGCCTTTCTCATCTCTCCAGGGGGGAAGATTGTGCAAAAATATGATAAAATCCATCTGGTCCCCTTTGGCGAATACGTCCCTTTGCAATCACTCCTCTTTTTCGTGGAGAGGATGGCCACAGGGATCGGGAATTTCAAGGCGGGACAGGACTTTACGGTCTTCGAAACTCCCCTGGGGCAATTCGGGGTTCTGATCTGCTTTGAAGCTATTTTTCCCGATCAGGTCCGGCGGTATGTTCTCAATGGCGCCAACTTCTTGGTGAATATCACGAATGACGCCTGGTTCGGTGACTCTGCTGCGCCATATCAGCACCTGAGTATGGCGACCCTGCGGGCGGTGGAGAACGGGGTCTATCTCGTCCGGGCTGCGAATACGGGGATCTCTGCTCTGATTGCGCCGACCGGCCGGATCTTGCAGCAGTCAGATCTTTTTGGCGAGGCCGTGCTTTCCGGGACGGTCACTGCCGGAACGGCCAAAACCTTCTACACCAGGTACGGTGATCTGTTTGCCTGGGCGTGTAGTTTGATCAGCGTTCTGCTCCTGGCCACGAGGGGAAGGAGAGGGCGCGGCGAAGGAGGGAAACCATGACAACAGATCTCGGGAAAAGGCTCGAGGCCCTGGGGGCGAAATTAGGAAACCTTGGGGGCTATCTTTGACCTGCCGGAGAAGGCAGAGCGGGCCGGACAGCTAGAGCAGGCCGCCCAGCACCCTGACTTCTGGAAGGAGCCCGATCGAGCCCAACGTGTGCTGAAGGAGCTCGGAGATCTGAAGGAACAACTTACGCTCCACGCTGCCTTCCGTTCCGAGATAGAGGACCAGCGGACACTCCTCGAACTGGCCCGGGAGGCTGAGGACGAAGAGACGCTGCGGGAGGTCGACCGGACGGTCAAAACGTTAGAGCAACGGATCGGCGATCTGGAAATTCGCGTTGCCCTCTCGGAGCCCCACGATCGGGGCAATGCCATTCTCTCGATCAATCCGGGGGCTGGTGGAACCGAGTCTCAGGATTGGGCGCAGATGCTTCTTCGGATGTACCTTCGCTGGTGTGAGGGGAAAGGATTCAAGACGCAGGTCCTCGATCTGCAGCCGGGAGAGGAGGCGGGGATCAAGGGGGCGGTCGTTTCCGTAGTCGGTGCCTATGCCTATGGATACCTCAAGGCAGAGGTCGGGGTGCATCGATTGGTCCGGATTTCCCCCTTTGATGCCAGTCGCCGCCGGCACACCTCCTTTGCCTCGGTCGCCGTGCTACCAGAGGTTGAAGAGGTAGAGGTCGACATCAATGAGAAGGACTTGAGGATCGATACATTCCGGGCGAGCGGTCATGGTGGGCAGCATGTGAATGTGACCGATTCTGCCGTTCGCATTACCCACGTCCCGACCGGGACGGTGGTCTCCTGCCAGAACGAGCGTTCCCAGCACAAGAATAAGGCCCTCGCCATGAAAGTGCTCCGATCCCGGCTCTACGAGCATTTCCGGGAGAAACAAGAGAAGGAAATGCAGGCCCTGGCCGGTGAAAAGAAAGAGATCGCGTGGGGTTCTCAGATCCGGTCCTATGTCCTCGCGCCGTATCAGCTGGTCAAGGACCATCGAACAGGGGTGCAGACCGGCAATGTGGAAGCGGTGTTGAATGGAGAAATCGACCAGTTGGTGAATGCCTATCTCTTTCATGCCGCTCGCCGCGCCTCATCTTGACAGATGTGAATATTCTCCTTTAAGATCGAGCAGATACTATCAGGAAAACAAAGGGGACGGGAGTGGAGGAGATCAATCAACTGATTCGGGAACGGCGGCGAAAGCTCGAGGAGCTCCGGCGAATCGGGATCGACCCGTACGGCTCTCGGTGGGAGGTCAATGCGCTGGCGGGTGAGCTCCAGCAGCGCTATCGAGAGACACCGGCCACTGTTTTAGAGACGGAACCGGTTTCGGTGAGCCTCGCCGGTCGGGTGATGACCTTGCGCGACCACGGCAAGGCCACCTTTGCCCATCTTCAAGATCGGTCCGGCCAGATTCAGATTTACCTCCGCAAGGACATTTTAGGGGAGGAGACGTACCAGCTCCTCAAGCTGACAGATATCGGCGACTTGCTGGGGATCACGGGTCACCTCTTTCGCACCCGAACCGGCGAACTTTCCGTATGGGTCCAAGGGTTTCGTATCTTGACCAAGTCCCTGTGGCCGTTGCCGGAAAAGTGGCATGGGCTCGTCGACGTCGAAACCCGGTACCGCCAGCGATATCTCGACCTTGTAGCAAACCCTGAGGCAGCGATGATCTTTACCCGTCGGTCCCAGATTATTCGTGAAATTCGCGACTTCTTTGACCAGCGAGGGTTTCTGGAGGTTGAAACCCCCATGATGCAAGGCGTGGCGGGGGGTGCGGCAGCTCGGCCATTCATGACCTACCACAATGCTTTAGGCATCGACTTGTATTTGAGAATTGCTCCTGAACTGTACTTGAAGCGGCTTCTGGTGGGCGGGCTGGACCGCGTGTACGAAATTAATCGCAATTTCCGAAACGAAGGGATCGATACCCGGCATAATCCCGAGTTTACGATGCTGGAATTTTACCAGGCCTATGCCGATTACCGCGATCTGATGGCCCTGACGGAAGAAATGGTTCCTCATCTCTGTCGGACGATCCTCGGAACCGAGCAGTTGACCTATCAAGGAGAGCGGATCAATTTATCCCCCCCCTGGCCCCGCTTGGCGGTTGCGGAAGCCCTGAGGAAGGTAGGCGGAGTTCAGGAGGAAGACCTGGGAGATATTGAGAGGGTTCGAGCCGTGGCTGGGCATCGAGGGATTCAGGTCAAGGCGGAGTGGGGGTGGGGGAAGCTGCTCGACGAGTTGATGGCGCACCTGGTCGAGCCCCATCTCATTCAGCCGACGTTCCTCGTGGACTTTCCTCTCGAGCTTTCCCCGCTGGCCAAGCAGAAACCGGACGATCCTCGCCTTGCGGAACGGTTCGAGCTCTTTGTGGCCGGGATGGAACTCGTGAACGCCTATACCGAGCTGAATGACCCCCAGGAGCAACGTCGGCGCTTTCAAGAACAGCTCCAGGAAAGAGAACGAGGGGATGAGGAAGCGCACCGGATGGACGAGGATTTTGTGCGGGCTTTGGAGTATGGGATGCCGCCGGCTGCCGGGGAAGGGATTGGGATAGACCGTCTGGTCATGCTCTTCACCGACTCACCCTCTATCCGAGATGTCATTCTGTTTCCGCAGCTCCGCCCCAAAGGAGAGGGTATTGGCCCCCCTGGGAGTAGCGATGTCGTATGAATTTTATATCGGGTTGAGGTACCTGAAATCGAAGCGGCGGCAGGCGCTTATCTCGCTCATTACGCTGATCTCGAGTGGCGGGGTAGCGCTGGGTGTTATGGCCCTGATCGTCGTCATCTCGGTTATGAGCGGCTTTGAAAGAGATCTCCGGGACAAGATCCTCGGAACCAATGCGCACGTGGTCCTTCTCCGGTTCGGCGAGAAAGGGATAGCCGATGTCGATCGGCTCATCCCTCGGGTCGCGCAAACCCCGCATGCAGTGGGTGTAGCACCCTTTACCCTGCACCAGGTCATGCTTACCTCTCGTTTCGGGGTGATGGGAGCAGTGCTTCGGGGGATCGATCCCGAACAGGAGAAGCGGGTCACCGACCTGGAACGGAACATGAAAGAGGGGAGCCTGGATGCCCTCAGACAAGTGTCCGAGGGGATCATCCTTGGCAAGGCATTGGCAGCCGGATTGGGGGTGAAGCTGGGGGATCCGGTCAATGTCATCTCCCCTGTCGGGGGTGGGGTGACTCCTCTGGGGATGGCCCCCCGCGTCAAGCAGTTTACGCTGGTCGGGGTTTTCGAGGCGGGAATGTACGAGTATGATGCGGGATTAGCCTATATCCCCATCCCGGCCGCCCAAGCTTTCTTTCGGATGGGTGATTCGGTAACCGGGGTCGAGATTAAGATCGACGATATTTACCGAGCCCCGCAAGTGGCTGGCCATCTCCAGGAAGAGTTAGGATTCCCCTTCTTTACGAAGACGTGGATGGAAATGAACAAGAGCCTTTTCTCGGCATTGAAACTCGAGAAAACGGTGATGTTTATCATCCTGGTGATGATCGTCCTCGTGGCGGCCTTTGGAATTGTAAGCACGCTGACCATGGTGGTGATGGAAAAGACCAAGGAGATCGCCGTCCTGAAATCGATGGGTGCCACGGCAGCCGGCATCATGAAAATCTTCATGATCGAAGGGATTGTCATCGGGGCGGTGGGCACCTTCCTCGGCCTGCTGGGGGGGTTGGTCGTCACCGCCAATCTGGACGGGATCGTCAGGTTCGTCGAACGCGTCTTTGGAATTACCGCCTTCCCTCGAGACGTGTATTTTCTGGATAAACTACCCCATCAGGTGAACACCCCGGATGTGGTGGCGGTGGTGATTGTGGCCCTCGTGATTAGTTTTCTGGCCACCCTGTATCCATCTTGGCAGGCCTCACGGCTGAACCCGGTGGAGGCACTCAGATATGAGTGAATTCCTCCAGGTCCGAGATCTTCGTAAGTCCTTTCGGATGGGGGCTGAAGAGCTCCACATCCTGAAGGGGGTGAATCTCTCGGTCCGACGGGGGGAACTCCTCGCCATCGCGGGCCCGTCAGGGGTGGGAAAGAGTACCCTCCTTCATATCCTGGGAGGGCTGGACCGGCCCACGGCGGGTGAGGTATACTATGAGGGTGTCGAGATCTCCCGGTTGCCCGAAGGGGAACTGGCGGCGTTCCGGAACCAGACGGTGGGCTTCGTCTTTCAGTTCCACCACCTCTTGCCGGAGTTCACGGCCTTAGAGAATACCATGATGCCGGCCCTAATCGGCCGGCAACCCTTGGTGAGAGCACAGGAGGCAGCGAAAGGTATCCTCCAGCGGGTGGGACTGGCCGAGAGATTGGCACACCGGCCAGGCGAACTCTCCGGCGGTGAGCAGCAACGAGTTGCCATTGCGAGGGCGCTCGCGCTCTCCCCCGATGTGCTTCTTGCCGATGAACCCACCGGGAATCTGGACTCGAAGACGGGTGAAGCGATTTTTGACCTGCTCCGGGAACTCAATCAGGAACAGGGCCTCACGGTGATTCTGGTGACCCATAATGAGTGGTTTGCGCGGAGGACAGACCGTCTGCTTCGGATGGCGGATGGTCAGCTCGGGGAAGTGGCAGTTACGCGTACAGAAGCTGAATAATCTTCCTTGGTCTAGGTAAAGAAACCTGCTATACTACGTACAAAGGAGTCAATCATGTTTGAGCGGTTTACGGAACGGGCTCGGAAGGTAATCATCCTGGCTCGAGAAGAGGCGATCCGTCTCGGCCATAACTTTGTGGGGACGGAACACCTCCTCCTCGGCCTCGCCCGGGAGGGGGATGGCCTGGCCGTGGCGATCCTCAAGAAGCTCAACGTGACCCTCGCGACGCTGAAGAGCGAGGTGGAAAAGATTGTCTCCGTGGGCTCCGACGTGAGCCCTGCGGGTGAGATCCCTTTCACCCCCCAGGCCAAGAAGGTCCTCGAATACGCCATCTCCGAAGCCCGATCCATGGGGCACAACTATATCGGTACGGAGCATCTCCTCCTGGGGCTCATCCGCGAAGGAGAGGGGATCGCCTCGTTGGTGCTGCGGGACGTTGGCGTGACGATCCCGGCAGCCAAAGCTCAGGCGCAAGAAATGTTAGGCGAGCAAGCCGACAGGGGGACGGGCACCCCGCGGACGCCCGCCCTTGACGAGTTTGGATTGGACCTGACCGGTATGGCACGTCAGGGGAAGCTGGATCCGGTGATCGGTCGCCATGCAGAGATTGAACGGGTGGTTCAAATCCTGTCTCGGCGGACGAAGAATAACCCGGTTCTCATCGGCGAGGCCGGGGTTGGCAAGACGGCCATCGTCGAGGGATTGGCTCAGCAAATCATCGCCTCCGATGTCCCCGAAACCTTGCTCCGGAAGCGCGTGGTCCAACTCGACCTCCCCGGGATGGTAGCGGGTACCAAATATCGGGGCCAGTTTGAGGAGCGCCTCAAGGCGGTCATCAAGGAGATCCAACAAGCAAGAAATGTCATCCTGTTCATTGACGAGCTGCATACCCTCGTGGGAGCCGGTGCAGCCGAGGGCGCCATCGATGCCTCCAACATGCTAAAACCCTCATTAGCCCGAGGAGAAATCCAGGTGATTGGGGCTACCACCATGGACGAGTACCGTAAGCATGTGGAAAAGGATCGGGCCCTGGAACGACGGTTCCAAACGATCGTTGTGGGGCAGCCCAGTGTGGACGAAACCATCCAGATCCTTCGAGAGATTAAGGATCGATACGAAGCGCATCACTCTGCCGTCATCACGGAAGAGGCGGTGTTGGCAGCGGCCCGGCTCTCCCAGCGGTATATTGCGGACCGCTTCCTGCCGGATAAGGCTATCGATGTCATGGACGAAGCAGGCTCCCGGGCCCGCCTGAAGTCGCTCATGCTTCCCGACGACCTTCGGGATATGGAGAACGAAGTCGAGCGCCTGCGGCAACAAAAGGAGGATGCCATACGGACGCAGGCTTTTGAGGTGGCTGCTCGCCTCAGAGATGCAGAACGAAATCTTCGATCAGAGCTTGAGGACAAAAGGAATACGTGGAAAGAACTTCGGTCGAAAGAAAAGATCGTTGTGACCAATGAGGACATGGCCTACATCGTTTCCAAGTGGACGGGCATTCCTCTCTACCAGATCGAAGAGGCAGAATCTCAAAAGCTTCTCCGGATGGAACAAGAGCTGGGCAAACGCGTGGTGGGGCAGGAGGAGGCGATCCGGGCGGTGACGCGGGCGATTCGGCGATCTCGATCCGGCCTCAAGAATCCGCGGCGGCCAGTGGGATCGTTCATCTTCATGGGCCCGACGGGCGTCGGAAAAACGGAACTGGCAAAGGCCTTGGCGGAGTTCCTTTTTGGAACCGACGATGCCATCGTCCGCGTCGATATGTCAGAGTACATGGAGCGATTTTCCGTCTCCCGGCTCATTGGGGCACCACCGGGCTACATCGGCTATGACGATAGCGGCCAGCTTACCGAAAAGGTGCGGCGTCGCCCATTCTCAGTCGTCCTCCTCGACGAGATCGAAAAGGCGCACCCCGAGGTCTTCAATCTCCTCCTCCAAATCTTTGAGGATGGCCACTTGACCGACAGCTATGGTCGCCAGGTGGACTTTAAGAACACGATCTTGATCATGACCAGCAATATTGGGGCACGGCAGATCGGCGTCCATGCTCCCATGGGCTTCACCAAGGGGGGTGAGGAGCACACGTACGGAAAGATGAAGGAGACAGTGCTCGGCGAATTGAAAAAAACCTTTAATCCCGAGTTTATGAATCGGGTCGATGAGGTGATCGTCTTTCACGCCCTGATGAGAGAACACCTGGGGGTGATCGTCGACCTGATGCTCGAGCGACTCCGGTCCCAGCTGGTGGAAAAGCAGATGACCTTGGAGGTTTCTGACGATGCCAAGGAGTTTCTAGTCAACAAAGGATATGATCCTCAATTCGGGGCGAGACCTTTGCGCCGGGCCATCCAGCGCCATGTGGAGGACCTGCTGGCTGAAGAGATGCTTCGAGGAACCATCTCCGAAGGAAGTACCGTTCGTGTAAAGGCCGGGGTCGACCAGCTCGAGGCGGAGGAGGTAACCGAGCTTCATGGCACAACGGGCACCCCGGACCAGACGCTTCCTATCGGTCAAACCAGCTGATTGGCCACGTTACCACCAAAGGGCCCGAAAGGGCCCTTTTTTTTGTTTACTTTCTGGTCTCTAAATGTCATATTTTGTGGTTGTTTATGTAACGCCTTTTTGATCCTGCATCCTCATTTCTATTCGACAGGAAAGGTAGCCCAAAGGTGGTGCGTACCCTGTGGACTATCTTGATTTTGGGTCCTGTCTTTTTCCTTGCCCTGAGATGTCCCACCATTGCTTGGGGCCAGCAAACACCTCTGATCAAAGAGATAGACATTCGGGGGAATCGGCAGGTCGAGTCGGGTGCAATCCGACAACGTATTCAGACCCGGGTGGGGGATCCTTTCTCACCCCCAAAAATCCGTGGAGATGTGGAACGCCTGTTCAAGATGGGATTCTTCGATGACGTCAAGGTAGAGGCGGAAGAATTGGAGGGGGGGTTGCGCCTGGTCTATATCGTCAAGGAGAAGCCCTCCGTCCGGGCCATTCTGATCGAAGGAGTCGGGGACATCGATGAAGACGACATTCTAAACCGTATTGACTTCGGGGAAGGAACGGTTTTCAATCCGCAGGCGGTCAGTCGGAATGCCGACAACATCCGAAGCCTGTACGAGGAAGAGGGGTTTTATACGGCCCAAGTGGTCGGGCGATTCGAAAAGGTCTCCGATAGGGAGGTAGATGTCATCTTCGAAATCCAGCAGGGCCCCAAATTCTTCGTGAGGGACATCACGTTTGTGGGAAACGAGGGATTATCAGCTAGGAAGATGCGCAAATTCATGGCCACCAAGGAGCGTTTTTTTATTCCGTTTCTTCAGCCCGGGGTTCTCAAACGGTCGGACCTCAAGCAAGATGTGGAACGGATCAAGGCATTTTCTCTCGATCAAGGATATCTGCGGGTCAAGGTGGCCGAACCGGAAATTCACGTCGATAGAGAGGACCAACGTTTGGACATCGTGATTCGAATCGAGGAGGGCTCCCAGTTTCGTGTGGGGAACGTACAGGTAGGGGGGAGCAAGATCTTTACCGCAGAAGAACTTCAGGCTGACCTGAAACTTCCCAAACAAGAATTCTTTAGTCGAGATATCCTCCGACGGGACATGGGATTCCTGACCGGGAAATATTCCGAACTGGGGTACGTTTTTGCGGACATCGTTCCGGTCACGCGGGTGCGGCCGGACGAGACGATGGTTGACGTGACCCTCGAGGTCACCGAAGGGATCAAGACGTTCGTGGAACGGATCGAGATCCGCGGCAATACGAAGACTCGGGATAAAGTGATCCGAAGGTATGTACCGCTGGCCGAGGGGGATATCTATAACGGCATCCTCCTGCAGCAAGCGCGGGCGGCCCTCGGCGGACTCGGGTACTTTGAAGCGGTGGAGGTCAAGACAGCTCGCGGATCCGCCCCGGATAAGCTCGTGCTCACGATCGATGTAAAGGAGAGGCCCACCGGAAAGGTTGGCCTTGGGGGTGGCTTCAGTACCTCCGGGGGAGCCCTCGGGTCCGTCTTTTTACAGGAGGATAACATTTTTGGGCTCGGAAAGCGGATGCGTCTGTCTGCAACAATTGGCACCGTGACGAGTGCGCTGAATTTTAGCTGGGATGATCCCTTCTTCCTGGATTCGGAATACTCGATGCACTTTGCTGTCTTCGACCGGATCTCCGACTTCGACGATTTTGATGAGGACCGGTTGGGTGCCGAAATCTCATTCGGCCGTCGATTTCTCACGTATAATTCGGCCACGATCGGTTACCTGATTGAGCGGGTCAAGATCAGTGACGTCTCGCCCACTGCGTCGCAAAGTATTAAAGACGAAGAGGGAACGACAAGCACCAGCTCCATCAACTTCGGGGTGAACCGAGCCGTTCTCGACAATCCCGGCCGGCCCACGCGGGGATACCGGGCCGGCCTCGCTGGTGAGGTGGCGGGTGGATTCCTAGGAGCGGATAACAACTTTTACAAGGCCGTTCTGAACGCCCAATATCACTACCCCCTGTGGGAAGAGCTCGAGGTCCTTGGAATGATTCGGGGGCGAGGCGGCTTTGTCAAAACCTTTGGGGATACGGTCGAGGTTCCCCTCCAGGAACGGTTCTTCCTCGGCGGATCCGGTTCCTTTCGCGGAAGTAAGTTCCGGGAGCTGAGCCCCCGGGATCCGGTAACCTTGGACCGGATCGGGGGCAATAAGTTTGCCCTCTTGACCGTCGAGGCGGAATTCCCCATTATCAAGACATTCCTAAACATCTCGGGGGCGCTCTTTGCTGATGCCGCGAATGTCTTCCGCGATGGCAAAAGTTTCGAATTCGACATGTTTTACGCATTTGGGGTTGGCATCGGCGTGGTAACGCCCTTTGGCCCGGTCCGGGTCGATCTCGCATACAACCCCGATCCGACGATCAAGAACGGGAACGAGGAGTTTCTTTTCCATTTCAATGCGGGACGGGCCTTCTAATTTCCGCAGAGGAGACGGACCATCATGAGGCGAGGATTTCCATACGCACTGACGGGATTACTGCTGGCCGGCGTTTTCGTGGGAGCCGGGACGGTCCCGGTGGGGGCCCAAACGGCCAAAATCGGTTTTGTCGATCTCCAGAGAGTCTTGGTAGGGTCGAAGAGAGGACAGGAAGTCCTGGCCAACCTACAGGCAGAAAAGGACGCGAAGCAGCGGGAAATTCAGGCCCAAGAAAAGGAGATTCGCCAGATCGAGGCGAATCTGGAGAAGCAGCGTGACGCATTAACTGAGAATGCCAGGAAAGATCGGGAGCGGGAGATTCGGGATCGCACGCGAGACCTGCGTCGGACGGTGGAAGATGTCGATCGCTCTTTTAGCGAGCGCGGACGAGATCTTCAACAAAAATTGATTCAGGATGTTGCCGTGGTGGTGCGGGCCTACGGCAAGAAAAAGGGCTATCTCCTGATCATGGAGAAGCGGTTAAGCGGGGTCCTGTACGGCAGTGATGCGGTCGATCTGACCGACGAGGTGATCGCTGCCTATGATGCCAACGTGAGCAAAAAATAGCTGGCTGGGAGAATCTTGGCGACCCGAAGACGTGTCTTCGTGGCCACACACTCCCTTATTTCCTTGATTCTTATGCTTCTTCATGATAAGAAGACACAGTTTTACGGGCGCCTGAGGGTCTGGGCACCTCTGAACCATGCAGAGTCAGGGTAGAGGCGATGGGTGACGGTGTGATGGATATTCTCGAGATTCAAAAGCACATTCCCCACCGCTATCCTTTTCTTCTGGTGGATCGTATCTTTGACGTGGAGAAGGGCCACAGCATCGTGGGAATCAAGAATGTCACCATGAACGAGCCTTTTTTTGCTGGCCACTTTCCCGGGCGTCCTATCATGCCGGGAGTCCTCCTCATCGAAGGAATGGCGCAGGTGGGAGGAGTGCTCTGGAGCATAACAATCGATGCGCCTCAGGGGGGCACACCTCAGTACATGTATCTTGCCGCGATCGATAACGTCAAGTTCCGGCGGCCGGTCTATCCCGGCGACCAAGTCCGGTATGAACTCAAGATGGTGAGTCGCAAGAGTCGATTCTGCAAGATGCGAGGCTTTGCCTACGTGGATGGCCAATTGGTGATGGAAGCGGAACTTGTCGCGATGCGCGTGGAGTCCGACCAATGAGCACGGTGGCGAGGAAGAAGAGGCGCGGTCGTCCGGGACCTCGAGGAAAGGAATCGATACACCTTCATCCCACAGCGATTGTGCCCTCGACAGCCCAGCTTGGTGAGGGTGTGACCATTGGCCCCTGGACGGTCATAGGGGAGCAGGTGAGCATTGGTGAGGGGACCAGCATTGGGTCTCACGTGGTCATAGACGGATGGACGGAGATCGGTCGCGGATGCCGAATCTTTCCCCATGCCGTTCTCGGCACGGAACCACAGGATCTCAAGTTTCATGGAGAGAAAAGTCATCTTTTTATTGGTGATCACACGGTCATTCGGGAGTTCGCCACCATTAACCGGGGCACGGCAAGTGGTGGCGGGAAGACGATGGTGGGCAATCACACGTTCGTTATGGCGTATGCACACGTCGCACATGATTGTTTTTTGGGTGACCACGTCATCCTCGCCAATGCTGCTACCCTGGGAGGCCACGTGACCATCGAGGATTACGCTATTGTGGGTGGCCTGTGCGGCGTACATCAGTTTTGTCGAATCGGCAAGTACTCGCTCGTCGGGGGCTGCTCCGCTGTCAATCAGGATATCCCTCCTTTCATCAAGGCCCAGGGAAACCGCCCCGACCTGTATGGCCTCAACTCCGTGGGGCTGAAGCGTCACGACTTCTCGAAGGAAACCCTCCAAAAGTTGCGGCGGGCCTACCGCCTTCTCTTTCAGTCTGGTCTCAACACCTCAGAGGGCATGGCGCGAGTGGAAGAGGAAGTCCGGGACTGTCCCGAAGTCACGTATCTCTTGCAATTCATCAAATTCTCCCAGCGGGGGATCACACGATGAGGTTACACACAGCTACCAGCCAGCCACCCGTCAGGAAAGCACCCTTCTTACTGCTCCCCCTAATACCGCCGACCCTAATTTGCTGAGGCTCTGCTAGTGAACCGGGTCGGGATTATCGCTGGTTCCGGGCCCCTCCCCATGATGGCTGCTCGTGAGGCCAAGGGATTAGGTTGGGAGGTGGTAGTCGTCGCCATCCGGGAAGAGGCAGACCCTGCCGTGGAGGCGGTGGCGGACCGCATTCACTGGATTGGTGTGGGTCAATTGGGGGGGCTCATCCGTGCATTCAAGCGCGAGGGGGTGACCGAGGCGATCATGGTCGGTAAGGTTCGGATGAGCCACCTCTTCACCCGTGTTCGCCCCGACGTCCGAGGGAGCCTTCTCCTCTTTCGCATGAAGGACCGCCGGGGAGACGCCATCATGGACGCGGTTGCCCAGGAGCTCGACCGGGAGGGGATATCCCTGCTCGATTGTACCCGGTTTCTCACTCAAGTATTGGTAGAGCCAGGGGTGCTTACCCGGCGGGTCCCGACAGCGCGGGAGTGGGACGACATCCGGTTCGGCCAAGAGGTCGCGCGAACCGTGGCCCAGTCCAAGATCGGGCAGACGGTCGTGGTGAAGAATGGCACGGTTCTCGCCGTGGAAGCCATTGAGGGGACCGACGCTGCAGTAAGGCGGGGGGCGGAGCTCGGAAGGGGAGGCGTGGTCGTTGTCAAGGTCTGCCGCCCCGATCACGATTTTCGTTTTGATGTGCCAGTAGTGGGGCCTGCCACCCTTGCAGTCCTGCGGGAGGTTGGAGGGACGGTTCTCGCCGTGGAGGCGAAACGGACCCTGCTCCTTGATCGCGAGGAAGCCCTTGCGCTCGCGGATGAGGCCGGCATTGCCGTCGTGGCCGACTAGGACAAGTTCACAGTTCACGGAACGGATGATGTTGCTTGGACTGTTCTGGGACTCTTCGTACTATCTGTGAACCGTGAACTATGAACCGTGAACCATCAGTGGTGAACCATGGGTGGTGAACGAAAAACACGGGTGGGTGTCATCGGGGTGGGGCATGTGGGCCAACACCACGCCCGGATCTACCGCGAACTTCCTGGGGTCGAGCTGGCGGGAATCGCCGATATCGATCCCGCAAGGCTTCAGGAGGTCAAGAGAGTGGCAGAGGCTCCCGTGTTTCAGGATTATCGGGAGCTTTTTGGCCACGTTGAGGGCGTCAGCCTTGCCGTCCCCACGCATCTGCACGCCCAAATCGCCCGTGAGTGTCTGGATCGAGGGGTCGACGTCCTCGTCGAGAAGCCCATGGCCCAGACCTTAGAGGAGGCAGAAGAGCTGACGGATCTGGCAAAGCGGCGCGGCCGGATTCTCCAGGTGGGACACGTAGAGCGCTTCAACGGGGCCGTTCGGGCCCTTCACCGGATTGTCAAGACACCGGGGTTCATCGAGTGTCACCGCCTCAGCCCTTTCCCTCAGCGCGGCACCGACGTGGACGTGATTCTCGATCTCATGATCCACGACATCGACATCATCCTGAGTTTGGTGAAGTCTCCCGTCAGTCAAGTGAACGCCGTCGGGGTGCCCGTCCTGACCGATCGGGTGGACATTTCCAACGCCCGGCTCGAATTCGCCTCAGGGTGTGTGGCCAACGTGACCGCCAGCCGGGTGAGTATTGAGCGCCTCCGTAAGATCCGCATCTTTCAACCTGACATGTACATTTCTCTCGACTACGCTAGTCAAGAGATTACCCTCTTCCGTCGCCTGCCGCCAGACCTTGCGTCCCAGCCGCCCCAGCTTCCACAAATCGTCCGGGAGGAGGTGGTCGTAGAGAAGGAAGAACCCCTCCGCCTGCAGCTGATGAGCTTCTTGAGTTCCGTTCGGGAGCGCACGCGGCCAGAGGTCTCGGGGGAGGAGGCAGTGGAAGCCCTCCGGGTCGCCTCCCAAATCCTCGCGAAGATGTAAACAGATGTCCAAAGTCCAAAGTCCCAAGTCCGACGTCGTCAAAAACATAGAGGAGCCCCAGGCGGTTTTTGACTTTGGACGGTGGACGTTGGACCTTGGGCCATGAATAAGAAGATCTTCATCGTGGCCGGTGAGGCCTCAGGGGATCTCCATGGAGCTGACCTGACACGGGCCCTCTGCAGCCTAGACCCCGAGGTCACCCTTGTGGGAATGGGAGGGGAGCGGATGCAGGAGGCTGGCGTCCATCTCCTGGTCGATGCTGGGGAGTTAGCCGCGGTGGGTCTGACCGAGGTCTTCTCTCGCCTTGCGGCGCTGGGACGGGCTTTTCGTAAGCTCCGGAGGACCATTGCGGTCCAACGTCCCGACCTTCTCATTCTTATTGACTTCCCCGACTTCAACTTTTGGCTCGCTCGGTCCTCCCGGCGGATGGGGATTCCAGTCCTTTACTATATTAGCCCTCAAGTCTGGGCCTGGCGCCGAGGACGGGTCCGAACACTGAAAAGGCTAGTGGAGAAGGTGGTTGTCATTTTTCCATTTGAGGAAGTCCTTTATCGTGAGGCGGGAGTCCCCGTCGCTTTTGTCGGACACCCCATGCTGGACCGGCTCCAGGACGTCCCCACCAGAGAGGAAGCCCGTCGCCAGCTGGGCTGCGGGGAGTTGGAACTCATCGTCGGCCTCCTTCCTGGGAGTCGGGAGGGGGAGATTACGCACCACCTTCCCGTGCTCAAAAGGGCAGTGGCCCAGATTGCCCAGGCAAAACCCGAAATCCGGTTTCTCCTCGCCGTGGCCAATTCTCTTCCCCCCCGCCTCGTGGAAACGCTACTCGAGGGGAGCAATTCCCTCATTCGGCCTCTGTACGGGCAGACCTATCAGGTCATGCGGGCGGCGGATTTGCTGATTACCGCGTCAGGGACGGCAACACTCGAAGCAGGTCTCCTCGGAACCCCGATGATTATTGTCTACCAGGTCTCTCGGCTCACGTGGTGGGCCGGGAAGCTCTTGGTGGATGTTCCCTCCATCGGGATGGTAAACTTGGTTGCAGGAAGGCGGGTGGTCCCTGAGCTCATCCAGCATGATTTTACGCCCGAGCGGGTCGCGAGAATCGCCCTGGAGCTACTGCACAGCCCCGAGGCCCTCGGTGCGATTCGTCAGGAGCTGAATGAAATTCGGGGTAGGCTAGGGGAGGAGGGGGCCTCTCTTCGTGCCGCCCGAGAGGTGCTGAAGACGCTGCAAGAGACAGAGGACAGGGGTTAGCGGTGGGACGAGGCTGGAAGCGGTACCGGACGCATCCTGTTGTCCTAGGTGTGCTCACCAGGCTAGCGGCAGTGGTGATGCGTGGACTTTTCCGGTCCCTGCGGGTTGCCTATGTGGGGCGCGAGGTCCTTGACCGGCTCATTCAGGAGGAGGGGAAGCAGGTCCTCGTGGCCTTCTGGCACGGGCGGCTCTTCATGATGCCCTTTGGGCCCTTTGGCAATCCCCAGGTTCGCTGGAGCATTATGGTCAGTCGGCACGCGGATGGGGAATATATCAGTCGGGTGGCAGAACGCCTTGGCATTTACTCGGTTCGGGGATCGGCCCGCCGGGGCGGTCCCTGGGCGCTTTTGGGCATGATTCGGGCCTCCCGGAAGGGGTCTCACCTGGCCATTACACCCGACGGGCCCATCGGCCCCAGGGAACAGGTAAAGCCCGGGACCGTAGAGCTCGCCCGTCTAGCCGGCACGCCAATCATCCCCGTTGCCTTTGCCGCTTCACGGGGGAAGTTCCTGCACAGCTGGGACCGGTTTCTGATTCCCTATCCTTTTGGGCGCGGGGTCTTTGTCTGCGGAGAGCCGGTCTTGGTATCACCCAAGGCCGGGCCCGACGAAGTGGAAAAGGCGCGGGCCGTCTTGGAAGAACGCCTTCACCACATTACGGCGGCGGCGGATGCCTATTTTAAACAGCGGCAGTCAGCCATCTGAATGAGATACGGAGAAGCGGTTTCCATGGTGACAGCCGACGCTGACAGCGGATTGAACCGATGAGAATCCTGTACAGCATCGGACTCTTCTTTGCCATGCTTCCCTACCTACCTCGCTACCTCCGCCGCATGGGTCGGAGCGGTCCATTCGGTCTCGGGCTCACGGAGCGGCTTGGCCGATACCCGGAGGCGCTCACCGGCCGGCTTCAGGGAAAGCATCCCCTCTGGCTGCATTCGGTCTCGGTCGGGGAGGCGGTCGTAGGGAGTATTCTGGTTTCAAGGCTCCTCGCGCGGCGTCCCGGACTTCCCATTCTTGTTTCGACCGTCACCCCGACAGGGCGAAAGGTGGCAGAGGAGCGGATTCCCCAAGCAGAAGCGTTCATCTACTGGCCCCTAGACTTCTCCGGATCGGTGAACCGGGCCCTCACGGCCGTCGCTCCCAGGCTTGTCCTGCTCACGGAGGGGGAGATTTGGCCAAACTTCCTTAACACCTGCCACCACCGACAGGTTCCGGTCTTGTTGGTCAATGGTCGGATTTCGCAGCGATCCCTCCGGGGCTATCAGTTCGTCAAGCCGCTATTCCGCCGGGTCTTGGATCAGATCTCCCTCTTCTGCATGCGAGGGGAGGTCGATGCTGAAAGGATCTTAGCGTTGGGAGCCGATCCTCAGCGAGTCGTCGTGACCGGGAACATCAAGTATGATGACGAAGATGGAAATAGCCACTTCCCTCCCCATCTCGACGCGGTTGTACGTCTCATGGACGGCCGACCCGTCTGGGTCGCAGGGAGTACCCACCGGGGGGAGGAAAGTCTTATCCTGCAAGCCTTTCGTCAGGTCAGGAGCAAAGTTCCCGATTCAGTGCTGGTGCTTGCGCCACGTCATCCGGAACGGGTTCCCGAAGTGGAGACGCTCCTCCGGGAGGCAGATTTTCCCTTTGTCCGCCGGACCCGTCTCCCAGAAAACAGTTCCGCGCTTCCGCCGGTCATCCTGGTCGACACGATGGGAGAACTCGGTCACCTGTATGCCCTCGCCACGGTGGTCTTTGTTGGGGGAAGTCTGGTCCCGGTGGGTGGGCACAATATCCTCGAGCCCGCGAGATATCGGCGGCCCATTCTGTTTGGTCCCCACATGGATAATTTTGCAGAGGTGGCTGAAGCGTTCCTGGGAGAAGGAATGTCTCACCAGGTTCGTGACACCCGTGAGCTCGTCGCGCGGGTTGTTGAACTCTTTCGGGATACCGCTGCTGCACGCCAGATGGGGGAAGCTGCCTATCGGGTGCTGGACAGGAACCGGGGGGCGGCAGAGCGAACCGTCACCCTGGTCGAAAGGTTTTTGTGAATCCGGTCGTGTACCGACAATATCTTCGCTGGATCGCCGGTCACGGTCCCTTGGGTCGGCCGGTCCGGGGTGTTCTCCGTGTTGCTTCCTGGATCTACGGCGTCGGTGTGGTAGGACGCCTCGGCCTTTACCGCACGGGCCTCCTCAGGCGGGAGCGCCTTTCCGCTCGAATCATTAGTATTGGAAATTTGACAGCCGGGGGGACTGGGAAGACCCCGTTTGTCATCCTTCTCGTACAGGAAGTCAGGAACCGAGGACTTCGGCCGGCAGTGGTGGTGAGGGGTTACGGAGGGAGGAAAGAGGGGAAGACGGTAGTTGTTTCAGGGGGGGATACGATTCGACTGGGCTATCCGGAGGTCGGAGATGAGGCGGTGCTCTTGGCGCGGAAACTTCCGGGGGTTCCCATTCTCATGGCCGCGGATCGGGTCGAGGGGTGCCAGGTGGCGATTCGCGATTTCGGGGCTCAAGTCATCATGCTGGACGACGGCTTCCAGCATCTCCGGGTCAAGCGAGACCTCGATATCCTTCTCCTCGAGCAAGAAAATCCCTTCGGGTACGGTTATCTTTTACCTCGAGGGCTCTTGCGGGAGCCAGTGCGGGCCCTACAGCGGGCAGATCTCGTAGTGGTGACGGCCGCTGGTGACGGGGGAGAACCTTTGGAATTTCCACGTGTGGTCCGCCATGCTGGTTCGACGCCCGTGCTTCAAGCGGCATTTACCCCCACCGTCTTGACCAACACGAGGACCGGAGAGACAGTCGATGAGGAGGACCTCCGCCGCGAGCAAGTCATCGCCTTCTGTGGGATTGCGAACCCGCCGGCCTTTGAGCGGACCCTCCGGTCGCTCGGGATATTTTCCAAGCATCACCTGATCTTCCCAGATCATCACCCGTATGATCCCTCGGATCTTTTGAAAATCGCGCAGCGAATGGAGGAGGTGGGGGCGAAGGTTGCCCTGACGACTGAAAAGGACGCCGTTCGCCTCGAAAAAATGTCCCCCCACTTTCCCATCGTTACTCTAGGGGTGAAACTCGTTCTCACTGTGGGGCACCCGGAGTTCAAGCAATGCTTGGATGCCTTGTTTCCTTAGCAAGACCGCGAGGTCTTGGCTGACTACTGATACATTTGCATGTAAAAACCATGAAGGTCATCGAGCGAAAGGTGCTTGATCCGGCTCAGGTCCACCGTATTCTGATCCGGGGTGTGAACTGGGTCGGGGACGCGGTGATGACCACGCCCGCCATCGCCGGGATTCGGAAGACGTTTCCCACTGCAAAGATCTCTCTTTTGGTGAAGTCGTGGGTTGCAGGGGTCTTTGAAGGGAGCCCGCACATTGACGAGATCCTCCTCTACGACCAGGAAGGCCGTCATGCAGGATTGTCCGGATTGCTGCGCCTGGCCCACGAGCTTCGGAACTACCGGTTTGACGTGGCCATCTTGCTTCAAAATGCTTTTGAGGCAGCTCTTCTCACATCCCTGGCCCGAATCCCCCACCGGGTTGGCTATAAAACCCAGGGAAGAGGCTTTCTCCTCACCAAGGCGGTGCTCCCGGATCATTCGACGAGAGCGCTTCATCACGTGGAGTATTACCAGACTCTCCTGAGGGTATCCGGCTGGCGAGAGGGAGAGCAGCCGCCGATACTATACCTCAGCAGTGGGGTAGAAGAGAGAGCACAGGCTCTTCTGGGGGAGGAGGGAGTGCGCTCGGAAGAATCCCTCGTTGCCTTTAATCCGGGCTCCACCTATGGCTCTGCCAAGCGTTGGCCGGCGGATCGGTATGCGGCCCTTGCCGATCACCTGATCGAAGGCCTGGGGGTGAGGATACTACTGACCGGGACTCAGGCCGATGGAGTGGTGGCGAGGGATGTTCGAACCCTGGCCCGTCATGGGGAGCGCATCATCGATCTCACTGGTCGAACGAATATTCAACTCCTGGCGGCTGTCCTCAAACGCTGCGCCGTATATGTAACAAATGATACTGGGGCAATGCACATCGGGGCGGCTGTCGGTATTCCTCTCGTCGCCCTCTTTGGACCCACCGACCCGAGAACTACGTCCCCTGTGGGAAAGCACGTCTTGCTGAGACACCCGGTCCCGTGTAGCCCCTGCCTCCTCAGAGAATGTCCCATTGACCACCGGTGTATGACGAACATTTCTGTCGATCAATTAACGTCTTCAGTTATAAATCGTTATAGAACAATAAATAAAGTAGTACATTAAGGATTCGATCGAGGTGAAAGGCTCACCGGCGATCTTTCTGGACCGGGACGGGACCATTAACGAAGACCCGGGGTATCTCACCCATCCCTCCGAGCTCCGCCTTCTTCCAGGTGTCGGGGAGGCGCTCCGACTGCTTCAAGAGCAGGGCTTCCGTCTGGTGATAGTGAGCAATCAGTCGGGAGTTGCCCGGGGGTTTTTGACAGAATCGATGTTAGAGGAGATTCAAAGAAGTCTTGATATCCTTCTCAAAGGTGAGGGGGTAACGCTGAGTGGAACATATTACTGCCCCCATCACCCAGAGGGTGCTCCCCCCTACCGGCAGGCATGCGAATGCCGAAAGCCAAAAGGGGGGTTGGTAGAGCGGGCCGCGAGGGAGCATGGGCTTGATTTGAACCGTTCCTATGTGGTCGGGGATCAGCACATCGATGTCGAACTCGCGCGTGAGATGGGGATGCCGGCCATCCTTGTCCTCACCGGAAAGGGGCGGCTCAGCCTGGCGTCGGGAAAGATTGAGCCAGATTACATCGCCCCTGACCTTACAGCCGCAGCCAGATGGATTCTCCAGAGGCACTCCACTGTTGGGTGACCGACCACCGACGTCCGATGACCGACCAAGCATGGATCGGGCATCTGTCATCGGACAGCGGTCATCGGTGATCTGTCGTCGGTCAACGGTCATCGGTCAACGAGGTGAAGAATGATTAGGCAGGCAGCCGTCGCAGGCATGTTTTATCCGGGCGGGACCAAAGCACTCCGCCGTGAGGTGGAGGATCTACTCCCGACGGGGGAAGAACTGGTTGAGGGAGTGGGGGTCGTGGTCCCTCATGCTGGCTACCTTTACTCTGGCAGGGTCGCCGGAGCAGTCTACGCCCGGGTAAACCCTCCCGAGGCCTGTGTCATTGTTGGCCCCAATCATAGCGGACTGGGGGCCGGGGCGGCGGTCATGACCTCTGGGACTTGGGAGACGCCTCTGGGGGAGGAGGCGATCGATACTGAGCTCGCTCGCGCCATCCTGGATCGATCCCGGGTCCTGGAGGAGGATGATCGAGCCCATCGGAAAGAGCACTCGATCGAAGTCCAACTACCGTTTCTTCAGCTCCTGTTCCCTCAAGTGCCATTTGTCCCCATCTGTCTTTTCAGCCATGAATATGGCGTGTGCCATGATGTGGGTGAGGCCATGGGGGGGGCGATCCAGGCTTTAGGGAAACGTGTACTCCTGATTGCCAGCACCGACATGAGCCATTACGTTTCGCAGGAGATGGCCGAGAGAAAAGATGGAATGGCCATCGACGCCATCGTGAATCTGGACCCCGAACGGCTGCACACTACGGTTCTCCGCGAGCGAATTAGCATGTGCGGCTTTCACCCGACTACCGCTATGTTGATTGCTGCTAAGGCGTTGGGTGGAACCCGGGCCGAGCTGATTCGCTACGCCACGTCCGGGGATATCACCAAGGACTACAACTCCGTGGTCGGCTATGCCGGCCTGATCATACACTAAACCTCGCCAATCTTTCGCCAGCACGAGTGTGGCAGAGCATCTGATCTGAACGGATTATCCGCCTTCCCTATGTTATCCGAAATACTAGTCAGAAGTTGAGATCTTCAATGAAAAGAATCCTGCTGGCCATCGCTTTGGGGCTGGTGATCCTGAGCTCTGTGGTGTTGATCAAGACGGTACGGTTTACGTCGAGGCAGTTGCGGGTGGATCCGGTGAGTCAAGTTGCGATGAACGAAGCACAGATCGCCGAGCACCTGGCAAAGGCCATCCAGTTCCGAACGATCTCAGATCAAGATCCAAAGCAATTCGATAAAAAGGAATTCTTGGGTTTCAGTCAATATCTCGAACAGGTGTTTCCCAAGATTCACTCCGTACTCAAAAAGGAAGTCGTAGGGGATTACAGTCTTCTCTATACATGGGAAGGGCAGCCAGGAGGGTTGAAGCCAATTCTTTTCATGGGTCATATGGACGTTGTACCCATTGAACCTGGGACGGAAAAGCATTGGACCCATCCTCCTTTTGCGGGGCGTCTCGCGGGTGGTTATGTGTGGGGAAGAGGGACCATCGATAACAAGGTCAGCGTTATCGGGATCCTGGAAGCTATTGAAGTACTTTTGACACAAGGATTCCATCCCTCGCGCACCATTTACCTCGCCTTCGGCCACGACGAAGAGGTCGGTGGATTAGTGGGAGCTGCCAACATTGCCCGTCTCTTATATTCGAGGGGGGTCGAGCTCGAGTACATTCTTGATGAGGGAGGTGCCGTCACCTACGGAATCGTGCCGAGAGTTTCCGCCCCTGTTGCTTTAATAGGGATTGCCGAGAAAGGGTATCTAAGTATCAAGCTCACCGTGCACAGTCAAGGAGGGCACTCTTCAATGCCCCCACAACAGACGGCGATTGGCATTCTCAGCACTGCCATACAGAATCTCGAACGGAATCAGTTCCCTGCAGAGATCACCGGGGCGACAGGAAAACTGTTCGAGTATCTGGGTCCGGAGATGCCTTTGACCGAAAGGATGGTATTTGCCAACCTCTGGCTATTTGGCTGGCTGGTTGAACGCCAGCTTGTGGCGTCCTCCCTGACCAATGCTCTCGTTCGGACCACCACGGCAGCGACGATGTTTGAGAGTGGGGTCAAAGAGAATGTATTGCCGACAAAGGCAAAGGCGGTGATCAATTTTCGCATTCTTCCTGGCGAGAGTGTTCAGAGTGTGATCGATCATGTCCGCAAGACGATTGGAGATGCACGGGTCAAGATTACACCCGTGAAGAAGGTGCTGAGTGAACCGTCTGCCGTATCGGTCCCGGAGTCATCCAGCTTTGAAAATCTTCATCGGACAATTCGGCAGATTTTTCCGGATGCCATAGTCGCTCCCTGGCTTGTTGTCGGAGCGACGGACTCCAGACATTACGCAAAGCTAAGCGGCAATATATACCGGTTCGTTCCAATAAGGATGGATCCTGGTGATACACGTCGATTTCATGGGACCGATGAGCGTATTTCAGTTGACAACTACGAGAACTGCGTCAGATTCTTTATGCAACTCATCCGTAATTCCCATTCGTAGTCCATTTGCTCTGCATTGTGACTGTCCGTGATTCCATCTAATGGTTCGGTGAGGAATCTTGCCTGCTGATAGCACACATACGAAGAGCAATCACGAAGCCTTGCCATACTGGGTGAGACTCATCCAAGACGGGTTTGTCATTTGGGTGCTCCTGGGTGCCTTGTGGGGATATCTTGCACCTGAGATGGCCGCGCCAGGCAAGACCTGGATCCCGGAAGCTCTCGCGGTGATCATGCTCGGGATGGGGCTCACACTGACAGGGGAGGATCTAAACAATCTGCGTTCTGCAGGCAAACCCCTGATCATAGGTGTTGTCCTGCAATATCTCGTCATGCCTATCGGTGGGTGGCTTCTGGCCCTGGCCCTTGGACTACCAAAGCTCCTCGCCCTAGCCCGCATTATTCACGAACGGAGTGCCTTCGTGAATAATGCGCCTACAGGTGCGGCCTCGGCCGCACCGGCAGGTTTCGATCCCGCCGCTGCGGCGGGACTCAAGGCTAGCCCTGAGCGACGCCCCGCAAATGCGGGCGGAGTCGAAGCCCGGAGGGCGGATATTCACCTCTGCGTGAATAATCCGGGCTAGGCGTCATCCTCGTGGGTGCCTGTCCCGGTGGGACGGCCTCGAACGTCGTTGTCTTTCTCGCACGGGGCGATGTTGCGCTTTCCGTCGCAATGACCACCGCCTCGACCCTGCTGAGTCCCGTGATGACACCCCTGTGGGTGTGGCTGCTAGGTTCTGCATGGGTGTCGATCCACCCAGTGCCGCTGTTTTGGACTGTCATCCAAATTGTGTTGATCCCCGTGATCCTCGGTACTGTCATTCGTCGGTTCTGGACGCCCGATCGCTGGATTTTGGAAGGCGTGCTTCCGATCTTTTCCATAGCGGTTATTGCGTGGATCGTGGGAGTCATCGTGGCACTGGAGCACACCCGCATCGGTTCGGCAGGAGTTGTTCTCATTGCTGTCATCGCTCACAACGCCGTGGGTCTTATTCTCGGGTACCTTAGCGGTCGGCAGGCGAACCTCTCCGTGTCCCGGCGGCGCACCGTTTCCATCGAAGTCGGGATGCAGAACTCTGGGCTCGCCGTTGCGCTTGCAGTCGCCCATTTCGGTCCGCTGGCAGCCGTTCCCGGTGCCGTCTTCAGCGTCTGGCACAACGTCACCGGGCCGCTGCTTGCCGCCATCTGGCGCCGCCGACAGCCGGGAGATCAGAAGGGATGAACGTTGGTGTCCGATCTTGCACTCCAAGGATGCCTCTGTTACCCTCATATTTTGGTTTCCTGCCCCCAGAATCTCGGTCTATAGAGGTGTAAGAGCATCATGCGTTATGTCCGTGGCAGCATCACCGTGGTCCTCATCATGGTAATCGCAGGATCGGCTTGGGCTGGCGGCTCGAACTACGGCATCACACCGGGGACAAGACCGGAAATCGAAGGCAGGATCTCCGAGTGGACGGTGCCCACGCCGATGTTCGCCCGCGATCCCGCCCCCGGGCCCGACGGCATGATTTACATCACCGTCATGTACGCGAACAAAATTGCGCGGTTTAACCCTCTCACGGAGACATTCACGGAGTGGGAACTGCCCGCACGAGCGAGGCCCCACGGCCTCCTCGTGGATTGGGACGGCCAGGTCTGGTATACGGGGAACGGCAATGGCACGATTGGCCAGCTGGATCCAAGCACGGGAAGGGTGGTCGAGCACAAGGTGCCTTCCGGTGGCGACCCGCATACGCTGGTTATCGATGATTGGGGCATCATTTGGTTCACGGAGCAGCACGGGAATCGGATCGGCCGGCTGGACACCCGTACCGGGATGATCACCGAGTTCGAAGCCTCTGGGCAACCCTATGGGCTTGCTCTTGATAAGGCGGGCAATGTCTGGTTCTGCGAGATCGGTGCCGGTAAGCTGGGTAAACTGGATCCGAAGACGGGCACGATCACTGAACTGGTCCTTGGGAAAGCCTGGGCGCCGCGCCGCATGGCCGCATCGCCCGACGGTTCGCTCTGGGTCACGCTCTTCGGCAAGGGTTCCCTGCTCCACTTCGACCCCGTTGCCGAAAAAATCCTTAAAGAGTACCCATTACCGGCCGGGCGCAGCGGAGGGCCCTACGCCGTGACCGTGGACGGAGCCGGCATGGTTTGGGTCAACGAGTTTTACAGCAACACGGTTGTGCGATTGGACCCAAATACGGGGAAGATCCGGATCTTTACGCTTCCCTCGAAAGGTCTCGGCATTCGCAAGATGGTTGTGGACGCCGAGGGAAGAGTCTGGTACATGGGCAGCCATAATGGTCATCTCGGCGTGATCGAGTAGGGAAAAATGGGGGAAGATGTAGGATAGGATCACTATGCTGACCGCTGGGAAATCCTGAGCCCCGACGGCACGATTCTGGCGAAGCGGGTCCTCTTACATCCGCACGTGGATGAGCAACCATTTGCGCGCTCGTTAAGGGTGTTAGCACTGCCCGAGGGTGTCCAGCGCGTGCGGGTTCGAGCCCACGATAATGTCCATGGATTTGGTGGTCTTGAGAAGGAGGTCATGGTTCCAGATTGACATGGTGCATACGGACACATTTCCGGATGACGCCAATACTTGTATTTATAAATGCTTACGGCATATTAATTAAAGTATATTATACCGTGGATTTCAAGGCGGGAACGAGCAATCAAGTAGGGGGGAGCCGGCAAAATCATGGCGTACGAGAAAGAACGTCGCGTGGCTGTGGAAGCCGTCCTCAAAGCGTGCCGCCTATGCCAGGTAGTG
>Ga0255057_10000130_pt1 | contig 41578 bp, 34 predicted proteins | sample Cases_109_6_MG_FD_189022 | JGI IMG/M metagenome (GOLD analysis project Ga0255057, IMG submission 189022) | Seawater microbial communities from Amundsen Gulf, Northwest Territories, Canada - Cases_109_6 | ecosystem: Environmental > Aquatic > Marine > Gulf | place: Canada: Northwest Territories... | reverse complement strand
CGGGAGCCGCTACCGGCTCCAAGTCCACCACATTGTCCCCCGCAGCCAAGGAGGCACCCACGAAGTTGGGAACCTGACCACGTTGTGCTGGTGGCACCACCATGTTGCTATTCACGGTCGCGGATACCGTATCGATCCCACCAGTCCCCCCCAACGCAGACACATCATCCCCCCAGAACACGACCCAACCAAAAACCCACCCTGACGGATTGCGGGTCGACAGCCCGGCGCGGAGTGCATGCCGTTTTGTTCCGACTGCTCACGTGCTCGTCCGTGTCCGGGACTGAGGGCACGACCCGCTAAAGCCGCCGGCTGGAAGGGTCGCGCCTTTACGCTCTGGTGATGTTCGTAGCGGCCAGCCTTTCCGAAAACGTCACAAGCTACGCGGCCATCTCCAGCTACGTGATAGTGGGGCTGGTGCTGGTGGCGACCTGGGCTATCACCCGCTGGGGCCATCGAGCCGTGGATCGCGTTGTGGAACGGCGTGGGACAGACAGCGAACGTCGTCAGCGCATCAGTACGTTGTGGATAGTCATTCGCCGGGTCACCCTGGTGGCGTTGTGGATCCTCGGCTTGCTCATGGTGTTGAGCGTGTGGGACATCAGCATTGCTCCGCTCCTCGCCGTGGGGACTGTTGTTGGTTTGGCTTTGGGCTTCGGAGCACAATCGCTCGTGAAAGACCTGATTGCCGGGTTTTTCATCCTCGTGGAGAATCAGTTCTCCATCGGCGACGTAGTGGAAATTGCCGGCACGTCGGGGACGGTGCAAGACATTCAGCTGCGTGTGACTGTGTTGCGGGACCTCGACGGCAAGGCCCACTACATTCCCAACGGGTCAATCGTTGTGGCCACCAACTACACCCAGGACTTTGCCACCGCGGTCATCGACATCGGGGTCAGCTACGACACCGACGTCGATTTCGCCATGTCGACCATTCTCGACGAGGCAGAGGCGATGCAGGCCGATGAGGAATGGCAGGAGTCGATACTCGAGACGCCCCAGCTGTTAGGCGTTGACGAGCTGGCGGATTCGGCCGTCGTCATTCGAATCCTGCTGCGGGTGGTGCCCGAGCAGCGCTGGGCGGTCCGCCGCGAGTTCCTACGGCGGGTGAAGAACCGGCTCGACGCCGCCGGGATCGAGATACCGTTCCCCCATCGCACACTGGTCATCAAGGGTGGGGAACCAGCGCCCGGTTCCTAGTTGTCCGCCCGGGGTGCCGCTACCAGCAAGGCATTGGGCACATTCGTGATGCGCAGTTCACCAAGCTTGCCCCAGAGCTCGCCGTCTGCCTGGAACAGCGCCGGTGGGTCTGCTTCCACCGTCAGCTCGCCGACGGAGGGCCAGACTGTGGCTCCAGGGATCTTGTCGAGTCCCCTCCCGGCCGCAGTGGTCAGTGCCAGCCCCACGCCCCTGCTTGCCGTGGCTCGTTCGACGATCAGGGCACTGAGGCCCTCTGCCGGTGCGGGTGTCAGGCGCAATGGGAGTCTTCCGAAGTAGGTGTACGGCCAATGCACCTGGGTCAAAACCGCAACCGCGTTGGCCTGTTGGTCGGCGGACGTAACCCGCATTGTGGCCGCCCGGTTGCGGAACCTGCTCAGGAAGAGCCAGGTGGCTGAACGGGCATAATGGAGCCCGCCGAACCAGGCCTTGCGATGTGGCGTGGCCTCGGCCTGCTGGACTATCTCCGCATCGAGCCCGATCCCGGCGGCGAACAGGGCGTAGCCGGACAAACGGGGCCCCGGGCCATTGCTTTCCACCCTGGCCACCGGGATGCGGCCGGTGTTCGGGCTGGCGGCCAGAAACTTGGCGGCAGCCAGGGGTCGGGAGGGAAGTTTGAGGATTCGGGACATTACGTTGGTGGTGCCCACGGGAATCAACCCCAGGGCGCTATCGGTGCCGACCAGGCCGTTGGCGACATGGTGGGTGACGCCGTCCCCACCCATCGCCACCACCATCTCTACCCCGTTAGCGGCTGCCTTGGCGCTGGCATCCCCGGATTCCTCGGGGCCGTTGGGCCACACCGATTCCACCTCGTAGGTCTCCGAGAGGACCGCCAGCACCTCCCGGTGGGTGGCGCCGGTGAATCCAGAGGCGAGAGGGTTTGCTATTAGCAGTAGGCGCGGCATCAGCGCAGGCTAACGGCCCCAAATCGCTCACACATCGCTCATAAGCCGCGACAAGAGAGCTACGTGGTGCTCGCCCAATCCCGGGGGGAGTCGTCGACCCGCGCCAGGACGACCCTGGCGACCACCAGGAAGATGAAAAGGGCACCCATAGCCGTCATGCGCCCGAGGCCGGCGACGTCCGCGATCAAGGCCCAGAGCAGTGGCCCGAGGATGGTGGCGAAGCGTCCCACCGTGGCGTATAGGCCGTAGAATTCGGCGAAGTGCTCGGGCGGGGAGATGCGGGCCATGTAGGTGCGGTCGGCGCTCCAGGTGGCTCCCAGAGCCAACCCACCCATGACCACGAGCGTCGTTCCTAAAGATTTAGCGTCCAGAGCGGCAGCGAGAAGTCCGAAGATCCAGGCAGCCATCCATAGGTAGAGCGCCAGGTGAAGGGTGCGACGGGGGCCGATGCGCTCGGTGAGGCGGCCGCCTCCGATTCCACCGGCGATAGAGGCGAGGATTCCGTATGCGAGTACGATCTCTAGCTCGCTGAGGGTGAATCCAACCTCTTCGAGGGCGAAAACGGTGAGAAAGCCGCCGATCATGGTGTTGATGGCATCGCTGTAGAAGAACCGCCCGATGAGAAACGGCACTAACCCCTCGTAGTTGCCGGCTGCTCGCCACGATTTCTGGACCTGAGAAAGAGCCTGTCGCACAGATGGCGGGTTGCCTGGCCTGCGGGGCCGAGGGCGTTCCTTTAGAAAGAAGAACGCCGGCAACGCGAAAATCAGAAAGAGCACCGCCAAGGTACGAAACACCACGGCATGGCCATGATCATCAATCAAGAGGCGCCCCACCCCAACTGCGATGAACGAGCCGATATAGCCAATCCCGACACCGAGGCCTGATATCCGTCCGCGGTTCTCTTCCGTCGATACGTCCACCAGCAGGGCATCGTAAAAGAAGGAACCGACATGGAATCCCACAAGGGCGAGAGAAAACAATGCCAGCGAGACCCCGACGCCGGGGCTGGCAAGGAAAAAGGTCGCCGAAACGGCAACCAGGGTTGCTCCTATGAGGTAAGGACGCCGGGTCCCCCGATGATCGCTTCTAGCTCCCAGCCATGGTGCGAGGATGATCACGGCAATCATCGCGGCGTCGATGGCCAGAGCCAGATCGCGATCCCGCCATTCGTTTGTATCAACCACCCATTCCGCGAAATAGAGGCCGCCAACGCCGAGGGCAAAGACGGTGTTTGCCAGGTCGTAGGTCGCCCAGGCCGCCACGCTGCGGCGGGTGGGCCGCCATGTCACTCCGCTGGCAGCTCGATGGCGTAGTAACCAGCGGGAGGTCGAAAGACAGAGCGGTTCATCGGCGAGAGCCAGGCAGCCGGATGGATCACGGGGAGAACTCGGCCGGTGGCCTTCCAACTCACAGCCGCGAACCGTCGATGAGTCCACATGGTTGCCGCGTCCCGAGCCAGTCCAGGAAGCAGCAGCATCTCGGCCGAGTCCACAGCACCAAGCTTGATGGGAAGGCGAAGGTATCCGAGACCGCGTGCGACCGCCCGACGGTCGGTGATGATCGTCGCCTGGGTCGCTCCCAGGACGGCGGCGGTCTCGAGAGCCCAGAGTGACTCGTGATGCAGCGAGAGAACGCCGATGGTCGCGGCGTCGGAGATCTCCATGCCAATCTCACTCGCCCACGACTGATCGTTGAGGACATCTAGAACCGAGCTCAGGCCTTGCGAGGCCCGATAGGCGTCGGGGTCGAGCGCCGGCTCCGTGACGGCGAGGATCAGTGGTGAATCGGGCCGGCGGCGGCGGATTTGTTGGGCGGCATCTAGCCCTTCGCCGACCCAGTTGTCCCTGGTCAGACCCATCAATCCCTCGGCGGCAAGGCGCGCCAAACTCAGAGGATCGGACCACTCGTCACGAGTAGCACTTTCGAGAAGCTCGAGAGGTTGCGTTTTCCCGCCTTAGCCGTTCCTCTCAATTTATCCGGTTTGGCGGAACTTCGCACTTTGGTCGAGGAGAGCCTGGATCTCATCGCGAAGGTGGCCCGGCCTGAAGGGTTTGGTGATGAAGCCGTCCGCCCCTCTTCGCTCGGCGGCGGCCGCCACTTCGGGTTGGGCATGAGCGGTGACGATGATGATGCCGATATCGGCGGTGGCGGCATCGCCGCGCAGTTCCCGTAGGACCTCCCACCCATCGATGCCGGGCAGGCCAATATCGAGCAAGATGACGTTGGGCAGCTCAGCTTTGGCCATGGCCAAGCCGGAAATTCCGTCCTCCGCGCTCAACATGCGAAGGCCGAGCGGGCGAACGCTCACCTCAATGAGGCGACGCACGCTCGGCGAGTCTTCAACTATGAGCACAGTGGCGGCCGCTCGGGGCGCTCCGGAGTGCATGAGCTGATTGTCGGCATGAGCCAGGTTTGCCTGTAGCTAAAAGGCGCGGCGGGCCACTACATTCCCAGAGGCGTCGAGTAGGTAAGCGGTGTCGCCCCCATTGTTCCAGATCGCGTCGCCATCGCACCAGTAAAGCTTGTCATTTCCATCGTCGCCGCAGCCACTCAGAACCCGGACTCGCTCACCAGCTTCGAGCTCGAATCCTGCCGGGAACCTAAATCGGTGCCGGGAGGATTCGTCGCGCAGGGCCCAACCTGAGAGCTCGACGGTTCGGCTTCCCTCGTTGGCGACTTCCACCCATTCCCCGTTGGGGTTCTGCGAATCATCCCCCGGGGCATCCGGCTGGAGGTCGCTGATCGTGAGCGTGGCAGAAGTGGTCGGACCGCATGCGCCGCCTTCCCACAGGCCCAGGCGGTTGGCGAAAGCGCTGGCCTCTTCAGCCTTGAAATCATCCAAAAGGGCATGCCCATTCGACAGTGCGAGCGCGAAGCCGCCGGTGATGAGCTCCTGGTTGATGAGAACGCCGTCGTCGGTGTAGACGTAACGCAGGAGGCGCCCGAACTGGTCGTCATCGTTACCAGCCAAGCGAACTGTGGGCCCGACCAGATCACGCGTGGCGGCCCTGGCTTCTTCCGAGAAGCATTCGCCCAGTTCCGGGGTGTTTATGCCCAGCAGGCGCACATCGCGCTCTCCGCCGTCGATTCGAACCACCAGGGAGTCGCCATCCAGAACCGTGACGACCTCTACGGTGTCCTGCGGAAATGGCGGCTCCACGGTGCTGGTGCAGGCAGCGGCAACCAGTAGCAGGGGGATGACCAATCGGGGGCGACTCACGGCGAAGACGTTACTCAAGGCGGAGTCAGCATTAGGCAGTAGGCAGTAGGCAGTAGGCAGTAGTCAGTAGGCAAGAATCCTGCTTCCTGCCTCTTGCTTCCCGCTCAGCTCCCGCTTTGTGAGAAGTGCATCCAGTCTTTGAGAGTGTTCCAGTTGCCGCCCCAGGCGAAGCCGATATCGGCGAAGGCCTCGGTAACCACGTCGTCGGAGAGGATCATTCCCACCCGCACGTCGGCACGGTCGGTGTAAACGGATGCCAGCTCTGGAATCACCAGATCAGCCTTCTGGTACGGGTTGTGGAAGGGGTTGATGTCGACGGCCAGGCCGAAAGCATGCTGCGACCAGCCGCTGGATCCAACGGCTGGTCGGCACACAAACGACGTCGTCTCGTTCCAGTCTCCGGTGGGCGGGTCGTCCACCTCATCCAGCCTGATGACTCGCATCTGTTCGATCGGGAAGCGGGCACTGTGCAACCGGCGAAAGACACCGAGGACATCCTCCGCCACGGTGGCGTTGACCATTATCTCGCCGGTGTGGAAGCGCCCGTCGAATCCGTAGTGGGAGACGGTGAGGTAGGCCAGCTCGTCGACCTCAACGGGGCATTCCGCCGTCCACGAAGACCTGGCGAGCACGTCGGGCGGCACGGGTCCCAGTGTCCACAGGAAATCATCTGCGGGAGGCCTGGGCAACAGGTCGATGGTTTCGAACGTGCGATCCTGCAGTTCGAGCGGCGTGGGTTGCACTTCCCCGTTTTCGTCGGGACGTAATGGGAGGATGCGGGTGCCAAGCCAATCTGGCCTGGCGAACGGCGACAAGGTGGTGGTCGTAGTAGAGGGCGGTGGGGTCGGGGGACCCGGTGTCGTGGTTGCAATGGGCGTTGTCATGGAAGGCGCAGCGGTGGGCTCCTGGGAAGTCTCCGCAGAACAGGCGGCGGCAATCAAGATGAGGGTGAGCGTTGTGGCTACGCGCTTCATGGAGTCGACGGTAATGACAGATCCGATTTGTGCCTACGAACGGACACTGAGTTCGTCTCCGGTTATCGCACCTAGGGCCCTGCGGCCGTGACCGCCATTCGGAATGTCGTCCCCACAACCACCATGAGGTCGGCCGGACTGGGCCCGAAATCGAGGTTGACGTACAGGATGCCGTCGGCGCGGCGGTACACGGCCAGTGTGTCGTCGCCATCCCCATCCCAGTCGCCGGAGACGATCTGATCTCCGGCGATCCCGAAAAGGAAGTCGTAATCGGCCGGGCCGGTCGTATGCGAGCCGCGAATGTATACGCGGCCGGTGGTGGGCCGGTACAGGCCAACCGTGTCCTTGCCGTTTCCGTTGAAGTCGCCCGCGAATGGAACGTCACCGGTAGCTCCGAAGTAGTACTCGATTTCAGCCTCTGCGGTTTCCAGGCCGTTGCTGATGTAAACCTTGCCCTGCCGGGGCCGGTAGATCCCGATCGTGTCGCAGCCGTCGCCGTCGAAGTCGCCTGCGAAGGGGATGTCGTTGGGTTCCCCGAAGTAGAACTGCTGGTCGGCAAAGCCCTGGGTATTCAAATTTCGCAGATACACGAAGCCGGTCGAGGGTCGGTACATGCCGGGAGTGCGCTCACCGATGCAGTTCCAGTCTCCGGTGACCGCGATGTCACCCGGATTTCCGTAGTAGAACTCATTGGCAGGCCCGACCAGTGAGGCCATGTGATGGAACTCTGAGGAATTGGTCACAAGGGCCACTCCGTCGCATGCGCTTCCTCCAAAGCAAGGATCAACCGGCGGCGGCGAGAGAGCTGCATTCAGGTGGGGGTAGGAGTTCACCGGCCCGATGCCGGGAGCGTGCAGTTCGAAGTGAAGGTGAGAGTCTGCCCATTCGGCGTTCCCCGAGTTACCCACCCAGCCGATCATTTCACCTGCCTGAACGAAAGTCCCGTTCTCGATGCCGTCGGCGATGCCCCATCCGGCGCCGTCGTCCGTGCCCGGGGTGTCGTTGTTGAGGTGGATATACATGCTCGACCAGCCGTCGGTGTGGTTGACCTGCAGTGCGCAGCACGAGCTGGAGATCCATCCGACGTATCCGTCGGCGACTGCCAGCACCGGAACCATCTTGTCGGCCATCATGTCGGTTCCCTCATGGACCCGGCCCCCGGATCGAGGGGCATGCCACGTGTCGGTGTAGTGGTTGTCACCGGCGAGCGGGAAGACCATCGGATAGATACCGTTAACAGCCGGTGCCGGGTAGGTCGAGGGGTCGGGATCCGAGCCGTCGTGGTCGGCGAGCACCGGCGCCACGCCCAGGGTGGTGGAAACCAGCAGCGTCGAGACCAGCAGCGTCAAGAACGGCACAGCGCGAAACACGGGGCGGACCTTACGCATAGTGGTCAGGTCGGTCAATAGCCCGAATTCTTTAGAGCACAGCGGGCTCCTAGCCTGGCCGCATGCCGATGGTCACCATCAATGGACGGGAGCTGCACTTCGCACGCGAGGGGAACGGCCCGCTTGCCGTCTTGATCCATGGATACCCGCTGGACCACACCATGTGGCTCGATCAGCTTTCCGGGCTGTCGGGTGTTAGGACGACCGTCGCTCTGGACCTTCCTGGCTACGGGATGTCGGAGCGCGTCACGGGCCAGCCGTTGACCATGCATCAGCTGGCCGACGATGTTGCCGGCCTGATCCGTGAGCTGGGGGAGTCTTCGGCCGACGTTGTCGGGCTGTCCATGGGCGGATATGTCGCGCTGGCCCTATGGGAGCGTCATCAGGAGGTTGTGCGGACCCTCGTGCTGGCAAACACGAGGGCGGCGGCTGAGTCTGAGGAGGGCCGTGCCGGCCGCGAGGCCCAGGCAGTCGCAGTGGTCGGCGAGGGGAGGGCTGAGCTTGCGGCCCGGCTGGTGGACGCATTGCTCAGTCCCGGCGCCGAACTGGTGGCCAAAGCCCGCCTCCGCACGATGGTTGAGTCCACCCCGGTCGAGACTATCGTCGCTTCGCTGCGAGGCATGGCCGAAAGATCAGACCGGACTGAGCTTCTCGGGTCCATAACCGTTCCGACGCTGGCTATCGCCGGCGAGGAGGATGGACTGATCCCACCGCTGGATATGCACGAGCTATCGGCGGCGATTTCTGGCTCAAAGTTCCTGGTCGTCCCGGGCGCCGGTCACCTGCCGCCGATCGAGCGCCCCGCGGCGTTTACGGAGGCTCTCCTCGACTTCTGGAGTTGACTCCGGCCGGCCATAGTTGGCAAGCCCACCCTCAACATGGCGCGGATAGCTGAGGGCAGTGATGTCCTGATGCCGAGCTGCTGCCATGCCGGCTGCCACGTTCACACGGCTCAGCAACAAGCCACCGCCGACGAACAGCACGGCCAGGCTGGCCACGGCCGGGCGGCTACTGTCGAAAAGGGCTACCGCGCCGCCAAATAACAAGGGACCGATGACGGCGCCGAAGCGGGCGACAGCGGTGAAGAAGCCGAAGAACTCACCGCTCTGCGAGGCCGGTGCCAGGTTGGAGTACAAGCTGCGGCTGAGGGCTTGGCTCCCACCTTGCACGATTGCCACCGCCCAGGCCAGGAACCAGAACTCGATGACGGTATCCAGGAAATAGCCCCAGATGACTATCCCGGTGTAAACGACCAGCATCATCAGGATGCTGCGCTTGGTATCCATCGCGGCAGCGACCGAGTTGAGTTTTCGACCAAAGGCCAGGGCGATGAAGCCGGAGACGCCGAGGACCCCACCAAGCAGAGCCAGAATCAACCCGAGGTCCGAGGTGCGCAGCGGCTCGAGAACTTCGAACTCGCCGAGCGATATGACGTTCCCTAGAGAGTCCGGGTGGGCCCGGGTCGTCGCTACCAGCGACAAGGTGTGGAGCCCTTCGGTGTCTGCTTTGAACGTCTCCGGCACCCCGAAGCGAACCGTAGGCCGATAGGCGTCGATCGTGGCGGCCTCGCCGTCTTTGAGGAATGGCCTGCCGTCCATGAGCACGTCCCAGATGCCATGGGCGGCACCCTCCGAGTGGATGATCTTGATGCGCTGTCCGTTGAACGGGATGTCGAGCCTGGCACCGGCAGCACCGGCCAGGACATAGTCCGATCCGGCTCCAGACGGCAGCTCGTCGGGGGTCAGAGTTTGCCACTGGCCGGTGAAAACTATTCCTTCTGCGGTTGACTCATACTCACCTTCGCCCAGAAACTCGTCGACCGCCGGGTAGGCCGGATCGAGCCTACCCACGGTGTCTCGATCGAGGGTATAGGCAGCGGCGATACCCACGGCCGGCACCGCGATCACATTCACTACCAGGAGGGTCACGATGGTGCCCCGCCACACAGAAGCCCTGTTGGTGCTCGAACCGAACATGAGAGTGAAGGGCACCCCCACGAATTGCACCAGGATCAGCGCGCCCACCAGTTCCACGGTTCCGAATCCGAGCTCGGCGCCGTAGACCACGGCGAGAGCGATAACCGTGCCGATGCCATTGCCGTAAAGGAGAAAAGCGAACAGGAACTTCACCAACTCCTTGTAGCTCCGCACATTGCGGCTGGTGGTGCCGAGCCGCTTGAAGCTGGTTCTCAGCACCGATGAGCCCTTAGCGAGCTTGGCCGTGGCGGCAGGCGGCTCAGGGAGCCGACGCAGTATCGGAAGCGAGAACAATGCCCACCAGACGGCAACAAGAACAAAGGATGCTCGGACTCCCTGGTTGTCGTCGTTTGGCAGCAGGACGATCAATGCCACCGCCCCAACGAGGACAATCCCTCCGCCCAGATAGCCGAGGGCGTAGCCCCGTGCAGACACTCTGTCCCGATCATCTTCGATCGCCGCATGAGGGAGCAAGCTGTCGTAGAAGACGTTGGCGAGGCCGAAACCAACCCGGCCGACAACGAATAGCGCCGCAGCCAGAAGCCAGTCACCGGTGCTTACCAGAAAGAGCATTCCTGTTGCCGTCGCCCCGACGATCGTGAATACGGCAAGGAGGTACTTCTTGCCGCGCATGATGTCGCTCATGGTTCCCAGGACCGGAGCCAGCACGGCCACGATTAGCAGGCTGATGGCGACAATGATGGCCCAATAGGTGGCAGCTGTGGATGGGCTGTCCAGGCTGGTCCCGGCGACTTCAACAAAATAGGTGGGGAGAATCGCCGCCAGAACAACGACGGCGAAAGCCGAATTAGCCCAGTCGTATAACGACCACGCCCTTACTCGCCTACGGTATTCGGCTCGACTGAGCCCTGCCGTCTTCCGCCCCAACTTGCCTCCGGCGGCCAGGTTAGTTGGTCACGTTCCGTGGCCCCCATCAGTCGGCAAGTTATTTTCGCGATGCCTTCTGCTCTTCGGCACACGGCTCCTGCGGAGGTGAGTGCTCGCCTAGTCGTCGAGTGTGCCGGCGTCCATCGCGGCGGCGATCCGCTTCCCCTCTTCGACGTCGACGCTTCTGAGGAGCAACCCTCCTGCTATGAAGAACACGACGATAAATAGGACCGCCGGTCGGCTTGATCCGAAGATTTGCACGGCGGCAAAGAAAATCAGCGGGCCCACCAGGGCGGAGAACTTGGACATGATCGAGAAGACGCCGAAGAACTCGCCGCTTTGTGATGTGGGAGACATCGCGGCGTACATGCTCCGGCTAAGCGCCTGGCTCCCACCCTGAACTATGGCGACCATGAAGGCCAGGAACCAGAATTCGACCACGATGTTGAGGAAGAAGCCCCAAACCGCAATGACCACGTAGGCGAGGAGAGATAGGAGGATCGTGCGCTTGGTGTCGAAGCGTTTGACGGCGCCGGCGAGGAGCCTTCGTCCCGGCCCGAACGCAAAGGCCAGTCCGATGACCTGGACGAGCCCCAGCAAGCCGAGGATCGTAGCCAGGTTCGAGGTGCGGGTGGGGTCGAGGACTTCGAATCCTCCTATTCGCATCGTCTCGCCATCCCGGTCGGTGTCGAAGTTTCTGAGCCCGAAGATCTGGACGAAATGTTCTCCCGGTTCGCCCACATCGATGAGGGCTCGCTCTTCGTGCCTCTCCGCCCGGTTGTAGCCGTCGATGGTGAGGCCGTCTTCTCCGGTATCAGCCTCCGGGTCCGGGCTAAAGCCGTCGATGGTGAAGCCTTCGATCCCCAGCGGGCTCTCGCCGTCAATGCGTATCAAATGGGTTCCCCCGTCGGGGCCCGTTCCGTAGATGATCTCGACCTCACGGCCGTTGAACGCAAAGGTGAGCCACCCACCCGTACCCTCATAGACGACGTAGTCCCGGCGGGCACCAGCCCCGATGTCATCCTCGGACCCCTGGACCGAGGGCCGGAGATTTAGCAGCTCAATCTGTTCGATCCCGTATTCCCCTTCCCCAACGAAGCCGCCCTGGGTTGTGAATTCCGGACCGGGACGACCCACGGTTTCGTCATTGAGAACCCTGGCGCCGACAACACCCACTAGTGGCAGTGCCACCAGGTTGAACAGGACGAAGGCCAAAAAGGCCGACCGTCGGGGCTCCGTCGGGTCGGGGATTCGGCCGAAAATCAAAGCGAAGGGGATTCCGGCAAACTGGACGAGCAGGAGCGCCAGGATCAGCTCTTTAGCGCCGAAGCCAAGCTCGGCCCCGTAGATAGCGGCCACCCCGATGATCGTGCCGATGCCGTCGCTATATATGAGGAAGGCCACCAGGAACCGGAGGAGTTGCCGGTAGCGGCGAAGATGGGCGAACGTGTCCTTGAGTCGGTCGATGGACACGGAAATGAGGGTCTGACCCTCGGTCAACTCGACCGAATCCGCCGGCGGCTCCGGCACCCGGCGCAGCAGCGGGATAGAGAAGACTGCCCACCACAGGGCAACGCTCAGGAAAGACAGCCTGGCTCCACCCTCAGGACCAATTATGAAGATCATCGCCGCATTGATGGCGAGGAGGATCCCCCCACCGAGGTAACCGAAGGCATAGCCGCGGGTCGACACGACATCCTGATCCTCCTGGCGAGCGACGTGAGGAAGAAGGGCGTCGTAGAAGACGTTGGCCGCTCCGAATCCAACCCTTCCGATGATGAACAGGATCGATGCGAGCAACCAATCTCCCGAACCGACCAGCACCAGCAGCCCGGTGGCGACCACCCCGACGCCGATTGACACGGAGAGCAGCTTTTTCTTGCCGCGGCGAATATCGGAGATCGTGCCCAGGATGGGGGAGATGATGGCCACTATGAACAGAGCGATGCTGAGCCCGGCAGTCCAGTAAGCAGTGGCAACCGAAGCGCTTGGCAGCGTGTCTCCGGCCACCTGGCTGTAGTAGATGGGTAAGACGGCGGCGAGGATGGTGGTGGCGAACGCCGAATTGGCCCAGTCGTAGAGAGTCCAGGCCCTGATTCGGCGCTGATATTCGGCCTCATCTAGGCCTTCATGGGCGGGCTTGAACGGCACGGTGACACCGGAGGCTAGGTGGTCGCATCACCCCCCTCAACCGATAACCTCCCTCTATGCGACGGCTGGTGTGGCTGGCAGTTCTGGCGGCTGCTTGCAGTAGACCTGAGGCGACCCCTACATCGAAACCTGTGGTGCTTCCATCTACGACGACTACGACCATGCCGGCGCCCGACCCTCCGGCGACGGCGCCACCTTCAACCGTTCTTGCGCCGGTGTCTGCCCTCGAGCTGGAGACCGTGGCGTTCGGTTTCGATCAGCTGGTGGCAGTCCGTCTGGACCCTGCGAGTGATGTGTTATTGGCAGTGGAGCGGCGAGGTGTCATCCATGCCGTGGGTGTGGGAGTGGCCCTCGACCTGTCCGATCGGGTCGGCGCCCGAAACCGGGAGCAGGGCTTGCTCGGTTTGGCTTTTCATCCTGATGATCCGAATCTGCTCTATGTCAACTACACGGATCGCGGCGGCGACACGGTGGTGTCTGAATTTCGCCGCACGGACGGTAGTTTCGACGCCGATAGTGAACGGATAGTGCTCCGGGTCGACCAGCCGGCCAGCAACCACAACGGCGGTCATCTCGAGTTTGGGCCAGACGGGATGCTCTACATCGGTCTAGGTGATGGCGGAGGGGCCAACGATAACTTCGGCAACGGGCAGGACCCTTCCCGGTTGCTCGGCTCAATGGTGCGAATCGACCCGCGACCGACCGACGGCGAGCCATTCCAGGTCCCGGGTGACAACCCATTCTTTGGAGCTGAATTCGCCAGCCCGCTCGTGTGGGCATACGGGCTACGTAACCCGTGGCGTTACACGTTCGACGGTGGGCTGTTGTACGTCGCCGATGTCGGACAGCGACGCTGGGAGGAGGTGACCGTTGTTTCCCTGAGTGAAGTGAGCCCCGGTAATCCTCTCAACTTCGGGTGGTCCGTGCTCGAAGGCACCAGCTGTTTTTCCGGCGGCAGTGATTGTCTCCGAATTGGGCTCCTCGAGCCTGTTGTTGAGTACTCCCATGAGGTCGGCTGTTCCATCAGCGGTGGCGTGGTCATGCACGACCCGGCGATCCCCGAGCTCGACGGCTCCTATTTATACGGGGACTTCTGCGGCGGTTGGGTTCGAGCCCTCCGACTGGACGCTAATCGCGCAGTGGAATCAGACGGGGAGCTGTTCGCGGGAGTCGGCTCGGTTGTCAGCTTCGGTGTCGACGCCGAAGGGGCGGCACTGGTCGTCACTCTCGAAGGTTCAATCGAGCGCATCATTGCCCTGCGGACCGGGGGGTAAGGGTGGGCTTCGGAGTGAGGATCCCATAGAGCCTGCCAATCCGACCCGCACGGCCGGCAAGCTCGTTGCGATCGTTCACCCGAACTATTTCAAACTCTGTGCACCAACTCGCCGGCGATGGTCAGGATCTCGCCCATCTGCCGACCGGTGGGATAGAGGATGTTTCTGCCCGCGATCAGGCCTCGCACCTGGGGCAGACGCAAACCCTCCTCCCATCGTCTTAAAGTGAGATCGGGGTTGCGATTCGGATCACCACCCTGCATCAGCGTAGGTAGCGAGCTGGCGCCTAGAGAGCGCTCCAGGTCGCCGATGGGGGGAAGCTGCAGCCAGGTGTACGCGGAGGTTGCCCCCAGGCCGGAGGCCACAGATACCGCCCGGGCCATCGCCTCCGGATCGGCGGTAGGTTGCGACCTCCCTCCGAGTCGAACTGATGGCAGCGGCTCGACTAGTGATATGAGCTGGGATCGTGCCAGCCTGGTGACGTTCTCACCGCAGGCGACGATGGTGGCGTTACTGGCCGGGTCCTTCATGTCGATTCGCAGAAGCATCTTGCCTCCGTCCAATCTGGAGTCGAGGAGACCCGGGGGGTCGTAACAGTTGAACCGGTCGTCCATCTCCCATGCGGACCCGGCCAGGCCACTGCGATTCATCGAGCCGATGACGATCTTGTCGTCGAGGGCACGTAGGAGGAGAAGCTCTTCGATGACATCTGCGGTCGCAATTATTCCGTCGACGGCCTGGTGGTCCATGGCGACGACAAGACGTCCCAGCAGGTCGCGGCGTGAGGCGAGTGCGGTCGGATTCTCTTCGGTGCCCACCACACCCCGGGCGGCATGGTCGGCAGCGATCAGGAGCAGCCCGCGGCCTGTATCCATCTGATCTCGAGGTTTACGGGAGCGGGCAGCCTCGGCGACCGCTTCAGGCCGACGGGCTCTTGTTTCAATGAGGTCGTCGTACTGTTGATCGCTGAGCACGCATCTACTCCCGTGTCCCTGGTATCACGATAACCGACCCAGACCGCGAAATCCCAGACTAAGACGCTAATCCTCGATTAGCTCGACTTCCACTGCGACTTCATTGGGGACCGGGGTCTCACCCCGGCGCAGGTCGTCGGCCAGGTCGTCGATAACAAGCTGCGAATTCTTCCAGCCTTTGACTCGAAAAGCCCACTCCGGCTCCTCATACTCGTAGCGGGTAACGCCAATGACCCACGGCCTGCCGGTGAGCGTGTTGTAGAGGATCCAGCCTCCAACCAGTAGCCAGAACAGCGCATACTCGGCCAGAAAGATGAGCCCGGGGACTAGCACGAAAACAGTGAGAGCCGCAACCGCCGCGATCGCCACCGCGATGAGAATGTAGAGGAGGGCTTTTGCCAGGACGGCCAGGAGGCCGGCTGCACCCGACGCGGCGCCTGCGCCCCCACCACCACCGCCGCCTTTGCGAGAGCCCCCGCCGCCGCTCGACGACCGGCGACCCCCACCCCCGCTCGATGAGCGGCTGCCCCCGCCACCGCCAAGACCACCTCCGGACCGACCGCCGCCCGAGCTTCCCCACGACCCACCACCTCCCCATCTTCCTCCCCAGAAGATCCAGCCGCTTCCCCGATCCCGTCGGGCTAACTCGCGGTTGTCCCGGTAGGGATTGGGAAGCGGGGGTTGGATGGGGTTGGCTCGCGGCCGGTGGATTTCTGGCTTCAGTGGTGGTTCGAACTCCTGAATTGGCTTGGGGCGTCGAAATCTGTACCCCAGATACCCCGGGCGCCGAGCCAACCAGTGGCGCGCAACCACCCACCGGATCCCATCCGGGCCCTCGACATATCGCTTCCTGAATCTGTTCGCCAACCCGGACCTATCCTACGGAGACCGTTGAGGGAGACGAGTGAGAAGAGCTGTTGCGGGCTGCGTAGCGGTGCTGATCATGCTGGTGTTGAGCAGTCCGGCCTGGGCGCAACAGGAGATCGCCGATGCGCTGCGGAACGACCCGGTATATGTCGCATCCGGTGCCGAGGACGTAGATCGTGCCTCTTTGCAACGGTCAATCGACGAGGCCGCCGCCTCGGGCATAGATTTAAGGGTCGTAATTCTGGCCGGAGGGAATGCCGAGCAAACTGCCGAGTCGCTCAAGGATGAACTCGGAGCAACGGTGCTTGTCTTCACGCCCGACGCCTTTTTTGTCTCCAGCGACGAAGTCGGGCAAGGACGGCTCGGAGACGCTCTCGAATCTGCGGCCGATGAACTGGGCAGCCTCGATACCGCCGCCGGTGTGGACGCTCTGGTCAAGGATTTGGTGGCCGAGAGCAGCGGAGGGATCTCTGTCGGCTGGGTCGTGTTCATTGGCGGCGTGGTCATGTTGCTGGTTGGTATCGGCGGCCGAATGTGGGAGGTCCGCACACGGGCGAGTCGGCAGGCCAGGCGAAGGGAACGCCGCCGGGCGGAGCTCTCGCTGAGAGCTCAAGCCACGGGAGGCCAGGTGGTGGAGTTGAGTGACGCCGTGCAGCTGGCCGAGTCCAAAGAGGTGTCTGGCAGGTACGCCCGGGCCGCGGCGATTTTCAATGACCTTGACAGAGAGCTGGCCGGGGCCGCCTCTATGAAAGATCTGGATGGCGTGGCCGAGCGGCTGAGCGAGGCCGATTCGCTGCTCGCTGAAGTGCGACGGGCGGTCCGGCCTGGACGGGAGAATTGAGCTAAGACTCCAGAATGAACCTGGCGTAATACTCCGGCCAGGCCTCGCTGCTGCCCTCGGCCTCATGAGCCTTTACTGCCGCCAATAGCAGGTAGACGATTTCGCTCCGGGTCGGTTGCCGTCCGAGGTAGTCCGGCAGCTTGTCCTCGAGGTACTCGGCGTACCACAGCGGCCATTCCGGGTCGTCGCCGTCGGTTTTGATGAAAGCCTGGTGGTGATCATGACCGGCCTGGCGGAGGATATCTGGCAGCGCTTTCATTCCTGGCAGACTACGCCCCGGCGGGGAGGTAACGACTGTTCGGTTCCTATCAGCGGTCGGCCGAGGTTTACGACGTCTTCTACAACACCCTGGTCGACTACGAGGCCAACGCCGGCAAACTACGTGATCTGATTCGCGATCGGACCGAGGATCCTGCGAAGGTGTTGGAGGTGGCATCTGGGACGGGGGCATACGCCACCTGGCTCGATGAGTGGTTCGACATCACCGGTCTCGACATTTCCCCGGAGATGCTGGCAGTCGCCCGCGTTCGGCTGCCCGACAGCGTCTTCGTCGAAGCCGACATGACCGATTTTGACCTCGGGCAGGAGTTCGATTTTGTGTTTTGTCTGTTCTCCTCTATTGGGCATCTCACATCCTCCGAGCAACTGGTGTCGAGCCTGGCGGCAATGGCGCGACATACTGCCCTCGGAGCGGTGGTCGTGGTCGAGCCATGGCTGACACCGGATGCCTGGCAGGAGGATCGCAACCTCACGGTTAACACCGCCGAGGGGGACGACGTAACTGTTGCCCGGGTGGTGAGCTGGGTACGGTCGGGGGACATCGTCACCATGAATTGGGGCTTTGTTGTGGGTAGGCCCGACGGAGACGTGGAGGCCTACACCGAAGAGCACGTCACCAGGCTGTTCACGCACGAGGAGTATCTCGACGCTTTCACGAGCGCCGGCCTCGAAGTCGAACGCGACGGGGAGGGCCCGACGGGAAGAGGCCTGTACATCGGGACTAAACCCTCATAGTCGCCCCGTTCGGTCCCGGCGGACGCTGCGCGAGAGAGGTGTAGACCCACTCCAGGTTCTCGCTAGCTTGGTGGTAACCGGGGCCTACCGAGACGGAACGGGATCAATGGACGAAGAAAAGTCGAGCAAGGATCGGGAACGCGAGGAACGCCTGGCCCGACGCGCCCGGCACGAAGAAGAACGCAAGGCCGAGCACGCCCGCCACGAGGAAGAGCGGCTGGCCGCCCGCTCCCGCCTTAAGGGCCAGCGTAAGGCGGAGGGCGAGCGAGAGCCCAACGATCACGCCGAGCGCGATAGGGCTGAGCGACAACGTCGCGAACAGCGCGAGGTGGCCGATCGGGCGCGACGTGAGGAGCGCGAAGCGGCCGATCGGGCGCGACGTGTGGAGCGCGAGGTGGCCGATCGGGCGCGACGTGAGGAACGTGATGCGGCTGATAGGAGACGGCGAGAACGAGATCGCTGAGGTCCAGGTGCCGGATTGCCCAACTGCCGGGCAGGAACCATCAAGGCACGATAGGGCGTAGGCGGAAACGACTCCCCGGGATTTGGAATCTGGTGGGGTCCTCCCATGGGGGATCGAGTCTCTCCGCCCACACCGGGACCAGCCGGGCACTTTGGAGTGGGCTCAACCGACATGCCGGGCCCACGGCAATCACCTCGATTCTCGGTAGTCCGGGGCTCTTGCGTATATTTCGGTCAGTGGACGGCAGGGGGGTCACTCCCCGGGGGGTTGTCCGCGCAGCTGGTCCCTTCCCCTGGTTAAAGCATGGAGAACTAATGAGTCGTGAAGCCGGAGTAGTTTCGATCGGGTTTCTCAGCACCTACCCGCCCACGTCCTGCGGGATCGCGACCTTCACGGCTGCCCTGCGCCAGGCCATTTCCGACGAGCGCGGCTCTGACGACGGCCTGGGCGTAGTGCGCTTGATGGATGATCCAACTGCCGACGCCGGACCGGAAATCGTATACGAACATCCTAACGGCGATCGTTCCTCCCTCCAGAGGGCCATCGAAACGCTCAACCAGTTCGACGTCGTGATCGTCCAACACGAGTTCGGGATCTACGGCGGGCCCGATGGGGTGGAGGTGTTGGATTTCCTCTCGGGCCTTGACATCCCGGCGATCGTCTCGCTCCATACGGTGCTCACCCGGCCCAGCTCGAGCCAGCGGTCGATCCTGGAGAGCCTGTCGGCTCTAACTGAGCGAACCGTGGTTATGAGCGATACTGCTCGTCGGCGTCTCGTAAATGGCTACGACGTCGACCCTGCTTCGGTCCGTGTCATTCCACACGGGGCGGGAACGAGGTTGGGGGGCCCTTCTCTGGCTAACGGAACCCGGCCCGTCGTGCTCACGTGGGGCCTCATTGGGCCTGGCAAAGGGTTGGAGATGGCCATCGACGGGTTCGCCAGCCTCAAGGACATCCATCCGCTACCTCGCTATGTCATTTTGGGCAAGACCCATCCCAAGGTCCAGGCTTTACAAGGCGACGCCTATCTCAACGGGCTGATCAGCCGGGTCAATGACCTCGATTTGGGCGACATTGTCGAGTTCGACGGGCGGTACCTCGACCTCGAAAGCCTTGCTCGGGCGGTTCGGCGAGCCGATGTGGTCGTGCTGCCGTACGAATCCACCGAGCAGGTCACGTCCGGGGTGCTGGTGGAGGCAATCGCCGCCGGCAAGCCGGTAATCGCCACCACTTTCCCTCACGCTACCGAGCTACTGAGTACCGGCGCCGGCATCGTGGTTCCACACGATGATCCCCCAGCCTTGGCGGCAGCCCTCCGTGAGGTGCTGGCTCAGCCGGGGCGGGCGGCCGAGATGGCGACAGAGGCGCGGAGGATCGCTGCGACTTTGTATTGGCCCGCAATCGCGGAGAGGTATGACAATATGGCAGCGAAGCTGCTGGCGCGTCACCGGGCGACCCGCCTGCACGCCGAGACCGTGGCGCAACAGAAGGACTACCTTGCTGCCGCAGGCTGAGTCGGAGCCCGCGGTCGGCGATGGCCCGGTTGAGCAGGTCGGGTCGGCGGGCCAGAACCGCACCGGCAAGTTGCCGAGGCCCCGGTTCGATCATCTCAGACGGCTCACTACCCATCTGGGCGTCTGGGAGCACGCGCATTTCACCACTCCCCGTCCCGAGCACGGTTACTGCACCGACGACAACGCTCGGGCGCTCATCGTCATCTGTCGTCAGCCGGAGGGCTCCGCCGACCTGGTACAACTGGCTGAGACCTACCTGACGTTCCTCGAGCAAGCACAGCTGCCCGGTGGCGGATTTCACAACCGACGCCGCTCGGATGGAGCCTGGGCAGACGAGGTGGGTTCCGATGACTCGCAAGGGCGGGCTTTGTGGGCACTCGGCTCTGTTGCCAACCGTGGCCCGACGCCATCGATGCGCCGGGCAGGGCTGGACTTGTTCACCCGGAGCAGCGACTTCGACTCGCAGTATCCGCGGTCAAATGCCTATGCGGTGCTTGGCGCTGCCGAAATGCTCCGGGCGGCGCCGGAACACGAGCCTGCGTGGAAAATCCTCGAACGATGCGCGGGCCGCATACCCGTGGTCCCTCATGATGCTCGGTGGCCGTGGCCCGAAGACCGCCTCGCCTATGACAACGCACGTATCCCCGAGGCGCTTATGGCCGCCGGCGTGTGCACCGGCGACGACTTCCTCCTGGACAGCGGGCTCCGTCTTCTCGAGTGGCTGGTGGGAATCGAAACGCGCCGCGGCTACTTCAGCTTCGCGCCCGTGGGGGGATGGGCACCAGGTGAGCGTCGACCCGGTTTCGACCAGCAGCCCATCGAGGCAGCGGCAATGGCTGATGCCTGCAGCCGGGCCTTCTCGCTCACCGGCGACAAGCGGTGGAGGGACCTGGTCGAGCGCGCCGCGCGCTGGTTCGTGGGTGACAACGACGGAGAGGCCTTGCTTTACGACACGACGACGGGGGGAGGCCGGGACGGCCTCACTCCCCGGGGAACCAACCTGAACCAGGGAGCGGAGTCGACACTGGCCGCCCTCGCCGCGCTCCAGCAAGCACAAGCCCTTTCCGATCACAGCGACTGAACCAGCCGGATACGCTGGCCAAGGCCCCCGCGGCGCTCTAGGCTCACATTTCGCGTTCTCAGGCCGATACCCGGACGGAACCGTCTAACGATTGACGTACCGCATGAAGCCCATCTCCATCACCCGCCGACGAGTTCGCTTCGTACCGGACACGCACCGGGTCATAGCCAAGCCGTACCTGCCGGGAGAGCAGGTTTTCCCGGATGGACAGTCGCGGGTTGAGCTTGTCATCAAGCGGATCCTGGCCATGCCAGAAAGTGAAGTGGCGTCGACGCTGGCCGGTGTGCGGGAGCGTTTCGCAGATAGGCACATGGGCCTCGACAGCATTCTGGAGGGCAACTTCGCGGTGGTGGCCGACCACATAGACAACCCCGACGACCTCTCTCCGGAACGACGGCTACTCATCGGCGGCTACTTCACTCGCGAGTACTCGATCGAGGCGGCTGCCCTCACCAATCCATCGATTGTCCCGGCTCCCGATCAGTCTGGCCTGAGTTCAGGGGAACAGCGGTTCATCATGAGTCTCCGGGCGGTTGGCGAGGGGCACATCTCGTCCATCGAGTTTCGTTCTGGCGTGGTTGACGTGAGCGGAAAGATAACTATGGAGAAACCGAGCCGATATGCGACGACCGGCGACCGCAGGTCCCCTACCTACGACAAACATGTCTTCTTCGCCAAGCTAGAGGAGCTGGACGCGTTCAACGACATCGCCCGCATGTGCCTTGATCCGCTGCCCTCTCAATTCACTTTCGAGCAGCTCGAGACGGCAATTTTGGAGCTCGACCGCCGGGGCGTGGATCGTGCTATCGCCTTCCAGACAACCAAGATCATCCACTGGCTGGCGTCGTCTAACTACGAGAGCACCTTTCCGGCGGGGTCGGAGATTTCGGAAAGAGTGATCTTCCCGGCAGGACCCACCGAGAGCCACGGGATGGAGGACGCCCGCTTCGTGCGTTTCACCGATGACGACGGGACCGTGATGTATTACGCCACCTACACCGCGTACGACGGGACCCAGATCCTTCCCCAGCTCATAGAAACCAGGGACTTCGTCTCCTTCCGAATCGCCACCCTCAATGGGAACTCCGCCCAGAACAAGGGCATTGCCTTCTTTCCGCGCAAGATCGACGGCCGATACGCTGCGCTGTCCCGCCAGGACAACGAGAACAACTACCTCATGCTCTCAGACAACGTGCGGTTCTGGAACGACACCGAGAAGATCCAGATCCCCGACCGGCCGTGGGAACTCATGCAGATCGGCAATTGCGGGTCCCCGCTTGAAACCGAGGCCGGTTGGCTGGTGATCACGCACGGGGTTGGGCCGCTGCGGCGGTACACCCTGGGAGCCATCCTTCTTGACCTGCAGGATCCATGTCGGGTCCTTGGTCATCTCAAGGACCCGCTTCTGGCACCCAATGAGGACGAGCGCGAAGGGTACGTACCCAACGTCCTCTATTCATGCGGCAGCATGCTTCATGGCGATCTTCTCATCCTCCCCTACGGCTTCTCGGACGCCGGAGCGGGCATCGCCACCGCCTCCCTCGACGACCTTCTGACCCGCCTCACGGAGAAGTGATTCCTTCGCTCTCCCGGTAGCGACCGTAGAGGCGTGAAAGATTCCTAGCCGGGTCCTGCCAGTAGTCATCGGGTTCGATGTCAATCCACTCGTAGCTGCCGGGAACCTCCCCCCGGTCGGCATCGGCGAACGCCGCTACGGACGAAACGGAAGGTTTGGGGCTTCCGTCGGCGCGCCACAGCCCAAAGAAACGTTCGTGGACCGCTTCGTCGAGCGGCGGATCGCTCCAGATGGCGGGCCGGTAGTCCGAGTAGCACCACAGCATGGCCCCCGCGCACCCGGCGCGTTGCAGTTCAACCAATGCCCGATGCGTGTATGCGGCGGCAGCCTCCTCCTCGACAAGTGGGGAGCTGCTCTGTCGCAAGGCGCTCATGGCGCCCGGATCAGAGGGCCGGTAGGTGGGCAGGCCGAATTCTGAAAATAGGAGCTCACGACCGTCTCCCAACCAGCGGGTGACGTGGGCCAAGAACGGCAGCAGATGCTCATCCGTCGGGCCCTTGGCCCAGCCGGCGTAGATCGGATAGCCGTGCATGCAGAGGAAGTCGCAGAACTCGGAGGCTTCCGCCGGTCCGAGCTTGCGGTCCTCTTCCAGATCCTCCATGTGCAGGCCAACCGTGATGAGAACCGCCTGGTCGGCATTATGGATCGCATCTGTGATGCGACTCAGCCATGCCCGGGCGGACGACCGACTGGGCGGCACCACGCAGTTGGAATTCTCGTTGCCGAGATCCCACGCCCACAAGGCGTCGTGGCCGGAGAGCGCGGTGGCTGCCTCTCTCGCCAACAAAGCGTGAGCCCCGGTAATTGCAGTGTCTGTGTACCAGTTGCGCAATCCGGGGTTGGCGACGCGCCCGCCGGACATCACCCGGAAACGGCCGCCGCCTTCCGGCCCGCCCACCGCCCACGGGGGGATCCAGTTGACGCCGCTCATGTGTCCCGTAAAGAGGGTCGGCATGATTACCAGGCCGGCCTGGTCCGCAAGATCCGCCACGGTGACAAGGCGCTGGAGCAACCCGGCATTCACGGTTTCGGGGGCAGGCTGGAAATCCTCCCAGAGCAGCGACAACCTGACTGAGTCGAATCCGCTTGCCGCAATCCGGGCGAAGTCGGCGCCGACTTCGGCGCCGTCGAAGTCTGTCCACCAGCCCATCGCGGTGCGGGCCGGCCAATAGTTGACACCGAGTCGAAAGCTGTTGGATTGATCGGGTGGTTTGGTGTCAGCTGGCATCGTCTAGTTGGGTCCGCTTCATTGAATGTAGCTCTACAACCCTGTGATAAACCGCGATGTACTCCTCCACCATTCGGTTCGAGTCGAATCGACTCTCGACTGACTTACGCACTGCCATCCGGTCGATGGTCTCGGCGGCGTGGACGGCCGCGACCGTTTCGCCGATGGAGCCCACGAGGTAGCCATTCTCACCCTGGCGGACAATTTCCGACATCGACCCTCGCCGGCGGGCGATGACCGGCGTTCCACAGGCCATCGCCTCGACCACGCTAAAGCCGAACGGTTCGTCGAAGTTGATGAGATGCAGGAGCGCCCGGGCTCCACCGAGCAAGTCGTCGCGGAGATCCGGGCCGACCGGACCGACGTACTGGATCCGATCTCCGTCCAGCTTGGGCTCTACGAGCCGCGCGAAATAGTCATCGTCCTGGATGATGCCCGCAATCGTCAACGGCATTCCTGCCTGTTGGGCTACCTCGATGGCCTCCGCTGTGCCCTTCTCGGGATGGATACGCCCGAAGAACAGCAGGTAGTCTCCCGTCCCCTGTCGCAAAACAAACTCCTGCATGTCGATGCCATGGTGGATGGTGGCAATGTATTCGAGGTTCTCATGCCGGTCTGCTTCGCTGATCGCCACGTAGTAGCTGCGCTGGTTGTACTTCTCGAATACGGGCAAGATTCTCTCCGACGAGAATCCGTGAATTGTGGTGACGACCGGAGTGTCGACCAGGCTGCTGTAAGTGAGCGGTAGGTAATCGAAGCTGTTGTGGATCACATCGAACGCTTCGGCTCGCTCGAACACCTCCGAGATATGCAGGCACTCCCAGACCTTCGGGTCCAATCCCGGGTCTTCGGAGTATCCACGGGGAGCCGTCCCTACTAGATGCGCTCCTGTGACCGAGTCGGCGGTGGCAAACAGAGTGACGTCGACACCCCGGGCCACCAGCCCTTCGGTCAGAAGGGACACGAACTGCTCCCACGGTCCATAGTGGCGCGGGGGCACTCGCCATGAGATCGGGGCAAGCAGTGCCACCCGGAGTTGCCTGTTTGACGGCGCCGCAGACGAAGTCACACGGCGAGGGTAGCCCTGCCCTCGGAGCGCGGATGCGGAAGACGCGAACCTGGAAGCGCGTCCGGGCCGGCGGGTTGCGTTGCAGAGGCCCCAGGCCCTCTGAATCGCGCTGGCCCCCCAATCGCCACGCGCTGCCACCGGAGGCGATGCCTCGCGCCGATGGGAGTGGGACACCCGATCAGTAGCATCGGTTGTACCAACGATTCTCTACCCGGGAGGAAACGTCGGTGAGCGCCAGCCCATCCTCGCCTAGTGACAGCCACGTCGTGACCACGATGACGGAAGGCAGATCTGCCACTCACGACGACTACGACACGTTTGAGGAGGCGATGGCTCAGGCTCGCGCCGAAATCGTCGAGGCGACCCGCCTCACTTTCCACAACAAGACTCTGGTGGTCGTGTCCGACGACCAGAACCGTATCCTGGGGGCGGCAGCCAGCGATGGCTGGGAGGTCGATTACCGGCCGGGATCGGCTCCTGAAATGCACTGAGAGGCACCGGGCCAATAACGGGAGACCCCTTGCTCGCCACATATCGTGCGACCGACAGCGACGGGCATGATTGGGGGGCTGCCTAACGGGGAGCACCGGCGCGAAGAGTCGAACAACCGTGTCACACCGCACCGTTACCATCTCTTCCAATGGCTCGCCTCTATGTCGAGGAATGGTCGCCGGAGTACGGTGCCTCGGTTGATACTGATGAGTCGCTCGCGCCCAGCGAGGGTGAGGTCGATGTCACTGTTGAGCAGGCTTCGCCGTGGCATCCCGTCGACGGCGTCGATGACGGATTCCCGGCGATTGCATTTGTCGATGGGATCAGGCGGGTGGACGCCCGGCTGACCATCGATGATCCCGCGGTCGGGCCCACGCCCGGGATCTGTGGTTCCTTTGCCGCCGGTGCCGCGGTGTGGCGCAGGGAGCCGCTGGCGACCGACGTGGAGGCGGTCCGGGTGCAGCGGCTTGCCATCTTCACCGGCGGAGCCACCGCCGAGCTTCCCGAGCTGGGGTACGGCCTCAGCTACGAGATCGAATCGGTTGCTGAGTCCGATCCGGGCCTGCTCATTTCCCACTTTCACACGCAGATGCGCCGCACGGAGGCTGAAATCGCCCTCGAACTGGCGCGGTCCGGTTACTTCGTGGTCGCCGACGGCCCGATTTCCGAGCTGGCGGCGGAATCGGTGGTGGGGTATATCAAGAGTCATCGGGTTTCCTATCTGCCGCAAGATGTGATGCCGATCATGGCCCGGCTCGAGCCCGGCCAGCGGACGCCGCTTTTTGGCATGCCGAGTTACAAGCGTTACTCCTGGTACCAGCGATTGAGTCGTCCGGCCGGCGGCCACAGCTGGTCGGGAGTGGTCCGGTGTGAGGCACCGCAGTCTCTTGGCCTCGAACGAGCGGTGGTCCTGGCCAACCGCACAGCGGCACTGTTGCCCCGCTTCCGCTCTGAGCCGCACATCGATCCTCGCGCTCCGCAGAACCTGGTTCCGATCGGTGCGCTGGAACGCCAGCTCCGGGCCCGGCTTGGCGATCGAGACCTGATCTACCGGGCTCTACGGGCCGCGACCATGGGCGTGCCGGTGTGAGGGCCATAATGGGCTCGCCCTACGCGCTGGAGGGATGTTGGTGAAGAGCAAAAAGGGGGTCGGGCGTGTGCTCGGCACCCAGCACACTTCGACGCGTGAATTCCGCGTTGTCCTCGAGGACGACGAGTATCTGCAGCTCGACGACCTGGTTGTTGTCACCACCGGAGTGCCCCAGCAGGGCGAAGTGAAGACCTACGGCATCGTCACAGAAGTCGAGGCAATTTTCGAAGGTGCCACCTTCGAATCCGACACCCACCGAATAGCCGCAGAAGGCATTCTCCCCGCAGCCAAGGTGCGCTCAGCGCAGGTGGCGATCACCCGGATCGACCCCGAGCTCTGGGTGTCGCCTGACCCGGGAGAGGTGGTCGAGCGCGCGACGGGAGCAGAACGGGATAAGGCGCTGTACAGGGACGAGATGGGACGAGCGCTGGCCATTGGCCTGGGTCGCGACGGCGAGCCGGTGTTTGTCGATCTCGACTTCTTTGACGGGCGCAAGGGCGGCCACATGTCGGTTTCCGGGATCAGTGGCGTGGCCACCAAGACCAGCTTCGCGTTGTTCTTCCTGCGCATGCTCACGGCGAAGCCGGAGGTGGTCGGCGAAGGCGCCGCCAACATGCGAGTGCTGGTTTTCAACGTCAAGGGAGAGGACCTCCTCTGGCTGGATAAGCACAACAAGGATTTCGACGAGACTGCTGCCAAGGGCTGGGATCGGCTGGGCGTCAAGCCGACCCCGTTCGAGTCGGTGGGGTTCTGGGCCCCGCCCCGCCCCAAATCGGGTGATGTGGTGGTCCCGGACATCAGCGGTCGTCAAGAAGGAGTCGCCGCCTTCGCCTGGACGCCTCGCGAGTTCGTCGATGAGGGGTTGCTGCGCTTCCTGTTCACCGACGCCTCTGACACCCGCAACCAGATACCTTTCGTTGAGGAACGGGTCGAGGCCCAGCTCAAGCGTTATGCAGTCGACGTGGCCGGCGAGCCCGGGGCAGTGGTTCTTCGTGATCCGGTCGAGGGTCACAAGCCGGGTGACGTTGTCACCCCGGGCCGGGGTGAGAGGGTGATCCGGGACCTCAAGAGCCTGGCTGAGGCAATCGAGGAATTCGTCGACCCGGCCGACGACGAGCCAGACCAACGCTGGACCGGTCGAGTGCAACCGGGGACGGTTTCGGCATTCATGCGGCGGCTGCACGCCGCCACCAACCGTCTCGGACATCTGATCAGGTCGGGGGAGAGCCGACGCATCGACCGCTTGGCAGCTCAGGTGACTGTGGTGGGAATCCAATCCCTCCACGATCTCGGCCAGAGATTTGTTGTGGGTGCTCTTCTGGCTGAGACCTTTGCTGAAAAGGAGCGCAGCGGTCGGCGCTTCCCGTTGTCGGTGATCGTCCTCGACGAGCTCAACAAGTATGCGCCCCGCGATGGCACCAGCCCCATCAAGGACATGCTGATCGATATTGCTCAAAGGGGCCGCTCTCTTGGCGTGCTCCTGGTGGGGGCTCAACAGACTGCCTCCCGCGTGGCGTCCGAGGTCATGGAAAACGCCGCTCTCAAGGTGGCGGGACGGCTTGATGCCGCTGAAGCCGAGCGGGCCGAATATGGCTGGATGCTCCCGTCCACCCGGGCTCGGGCCCGGCTCTTGAAGCCGGGGACGATGATTTTGAGCCAGCCGGCGATTCCGCTTCCCCTGGTGGTTGACTTCCCGTTCCCGCCCTGGGCCACACGCCGCGAAGAAGTCGTCGAGGAGGGCGACCCCTTCGAAGGGCTGTGATGCGGATCCTCCACACGTCTGACTGGCACGTCGGAAAGAGGCTCGGACGCTATGACCGCCTTGAAGAAGTGGTCGCCACCATCTCCGAGGTCGCCGGGATTGCCACCTCCGAAAGCGTCGACCTGGTGGTGCACTCGGGCGACCTGTTCGATCGGCCGTTCCCGCCCATCGACGCCCTACGGGTGGCGCTCGACGGTCTGGTCAGTCTGACCGGAGAGGGCTCGCGTCCGGTCGTAGTGGTCGCAGGCAACCACGACTCCGGTGACCTGTTCGAAGCTTTGGCCCCTTTCCTCGCCGGGTGGGGCATCTATCTGATTGGCTGGATCAAGCCCCCGGCCAACGGCGGGGTCTTCGAGCTCGACACCGCGTCAGGTCGTGCAGTCGTGGCCGGCTTGCCGTTCCTGCGGGAAGGCCATGTGGTCGACTTCATGGCCGATACCGATCGGTGGTATGGGCAGTATGCAGAGCGGATCCGCCGCCTCACGGAGGTTTATTCGGATCACCTGGTCGAGACGGCGGGGACCGACGCGGTGTCGCTGCTCGTCGCTCACTTCATGGTTACGGGAGCAAGGGTGGGCGGCCATGGCGCACCCCGCGGCGAACGGGAGCTCCACATGGGAGAGGCGTACGCCGCCGGTGAGGGGGCGATCCCCGCCTCGCTGAGCTATGTCGCCATGGGTCACATCCACGCTCCCCAGCCCGTGCCAGGGGCCAACGTACCCGCCGAATACGCCGGCTCCCTTCTCGAACTCGACTTCGGCGAGGCCGGTGAGCAGAAGCGGGTGGTAATCGTCGATGCCGAGCCGGGGCGTCCAGCGAGGGTCACAAGCGTGCCACTGAGTACCGGCCGGCGGTTGGTGCGAGCCGCCGGCACCTGGGACGAGCTGGCGGACCGCACCGACCTGGACGATTTCTATCTGGATCTAGCCGTGGACACGGAAGGACCCGAGCCGGGGCTCGGCGCCCAGGCGGTGGAGCGCTTTCCATACCTCGTCAAGGTGACGGCCGTCTACGAACGGCCCGAATTGGAAGAGGTGTCGCGTGGCCAGCTTCCCTGGGACCAGGTGTATGCCGAGTTTCGTGAACGCGAACGGGGTGAGCCTGCTTCCGAGGAGCTGCTGGCGACCTTTCGCGAGGTGTCGGACGAGGTGGAACATGCGACCCCTTGAGCTGACCCTGAAAGGCTTCCAGTCGTACGCCGACCAACAAACCTTCGATTTCCGGGATCGGCGGTTGGTAGGAATAGTCGGCCCGATCGGCGCCGGCAAGTCGTCCTTGCTGGATGGTATCGCCTTCGCCCTATACGGTCGGACTCCCCGAGCCGGCAAGTCGACTAGAGGGCTCATCAATCAGCGCCAGGGCTCGGCCCACGTCGAGCTGTGGTTCCAGGTAGAAGGTGAGACCTGGCGAGCCGTGCGAGCCCTGCGGCGCAAGGGACAGAGCGCCCACAACCTGTACCGGTACGCCGGTGATGAGCCGGGGGCCGAGCGACTTGAGGAATTTACCGGAGAGAAGCTGGTGACCGCCAGGGTATCCGAGTTGCTCGGCCTCGATTTCGAAGGTTTCAGTCGGTCGGTTTTTCTTGCGCAGAACCGCTTTGCCGACTTCCTGGAGGCAACGGCCAGTCAGCGCGATGTGGTTCTCAAAGGAGTATTTGCGCTCGACCGGCTCGATCGCATGGAGGAGGTTGCCAAAACTCGTCGCGATGGCCTTCGTGCCGAACTGGCGGATCTCGAGCGGTTGCGCGGTGAGGTCGAGGCAGATCGGTCTCCTCTGAAAGAGGCTCGGGCGGCTCTCAAAAAGGCCACTACGACGCTTGCTGAGATCGAGTCACATCGCGAAAACGCACGCCGGCTCGAGGTGGCGGCTGCCGAGGCGCTCGGTGATGGCGAGCGGGCTCAGTCGCGTCTCGCTGAGCTCTCCGGCCTGGCGGCGCAGCTCCCGGCCAGGGACAAGACAGGCGTGCTACTCGATCGGGCTGCAGCCGGGAGCAAAGGCCAGGCCGAGGCCGAGGCGGCATTGGCCGACGCCACCAAAGGCCTGGAGGTCGCCCGTCGGCATCAGGCGCAAACGGTCAAGAAGACGGGTGGGCCGGCGGCTCTGGAGCGAGTTGGTGGCCGGCTGGAACAACTGGCCGCTCTCGAGAAGCGAGCCAAAGACGCAGCCGCCGGCTCGAAAACAGCTCGAGCCGGCCTGGAGCGAGCGCAGAAGGATGCGGCCAAAGCGGAAAAGGATCTCGCATCCAGCTTGGAGGCGCAGACGGTCGCGGCCGTCGCAGTGGAGTCGGCAGCTGAAGCCACCGCCACCGCAGAGGAGGCATGGCACAGGGCAACTCATGAAGCCGGCGCGCTGGCTCTTCGCGAGGGCCTAGTGGTCGGAGAGCCCTGTCCCGTCTGCGAGCAGACGGTTGTGGTGCCGCCGGGAGCCAAGAAAGCACCGAAAGCCGACCAGGTCGACCGTGCCCTGGACCGGGCACGGAGGACGCTCGGCAAAGCGCAAGCCGTCAACACCGATGCCGCCACGGCTCACGCCACTGCGCTGGCCAGGGTGGAATCGACCCACAAAGCCCACCTGGCGGCTGAACAGCACGATAAGGAAGCGCTTTCGGCCGAGGAGTCGCTGGCCGCCGAACGTCAAGGCATTTCCGATCAGCTCGAAAAGGCTGTCGGGAAGGAGAAGCCGTCTCAGGTCCTGGGACGATGGCGCTCCCAGTTGGACGAGGCCGATGCCCTCGTAGAGCTAAAAGTCGCCGCCGAGAACGCGACGAGGGATCACCTGGCAACAGAGCAGGCGGCACGTGCCGGGATGGGCTCAGAGTTAGTCCAGCTTGCCACCACGGTTGCCACTCTGGCCGGGCAGCTCGGCGGCGAGATCCGACCCGCGGCCGACGCTGCCGAGTTGTCCGACTCGCTCGATCAGCTCCGCAAGCTGTGGGAAGAGCGTTCGGCGGCGGCCCAGGATGAGCACAGGGCTTTTATCAAGCGAAGAGAAGAGGCTGAAACAGCAGTTGCCGGGATCCTCCAGCAGCTCGGCCTGACGCCTGGAATAACGTTGGCCGACGCGATCAAGAATGCCGGTGCCAATCAGGCGCGTCTCCAGGAGAGGGTCGAGACCCTGGAGGGTCGAGCGGAGCGGCTCGCCGAGGCGGAGAAGGGCTCGGCCGAAACGGTACAGGCGCTCAACCTCTACACGACACTTGCAGACGATCTGCTGCCCAGCCGCTTTCTCAAGTTTGTCCTCGATGAGGAGCGACGATCGTTGGCCGCATTGGGGAGCGAGCACTTCGCTCGCATGACCAGGGGCCGCTATCGGTTCACGGAAGACGGCGCCTTCAACGTCATGGATCTCAGCGCCGCCGGGGTTGAGCGGAAGGCCGACACTCTATCGGGTGGAGAATCCTTCATTGCCTCGCTCGGATTGGCCCTGGCGCTTGCCGAGATGGTGACTCGTACCGGAGGCCGACTTGACGCTTTCTTCCTCGATGAGGGCTTCGGCTCCCTCGATCCCGAGCATCTTGAGTTGGCCATGGAGGGCATCGAGGCACTGGTCGGTGGCGACCGGCTGGTAGTAGTCGTGAGTCACGTTCCCCAACTGCGCGAAAGGGTGGAAGACCTAATCGAGCTTGATAAGGACCCAACCACGGGGGATACCAGGGTCGTCCGGTCGTGATCCGGCCTCTCCTCAGGGGTGTGATAGTGGATGAGGAGCGAGTGTTGCTGACTCTGAGTCGTTTCGATTACGAGGTGTACTTGCTTCCGGGAGGAGAGCCACGAGCCGGCGAGTCGTCCTCGACCGCCCTCAGTCGCTATGTTCAAGAACAGACCGGGTACGAGGTAGCCGCTCATGAGCTCCTGTGGATCCGGGATCACACGACATCCAATCATGGGCTCTTGCTTAACCCACCGGGGTCGTATGTGGTCGAGCTCTTCTACAGATGCACCTTGAGCGGAGCGGCGGTAACGGTCGCGCCCGGCGGTGGGCCTCAACAGGTGGCCGTCGAGTGGGTCCCGGGCGACCGCCTTCCCAGCGTGGAGTTTCTGCCTAAGAGTTTGGTGGAACCGTTGGTGGCATATCTGGCAGATCGGAGCGTGATCCCGCCTGTGTATGTCGTCGAAGGCGCTTAGCGGCCCGTCGCACAATTAACGGGGTCGCCGGCCGACGCCGGGTCTACACTCCGGCGGCTCATGGGAATCAAAGTCGGCATCGTCGGATTGCCCAACGTTGGCAAGTCCACACTCTTCAACGCTCTGACCGGAGCCGGGATAGCCGCGGAGAACTATCCGTTCACGACCGTCGAGCCCAATATCGGAGTGGCCTTCGTTCCCGACCGCCGGCTCCCCGTTCTGGCCGAGATCGTGGGTCCCGAGGATGTCGTGCCCACCGCTGTCGAATTTGTCGATATCGCCGGGCTGGTGGCGGGAGCGTCCGAAGGAGAGGGCCTCGGCAACAAGTTCCTATCGCACATTCGCGAGACGGATGCTATTGCCCACGTTGTCCGTTGTTTCGCCGACGACGATGTCGCACACGTTGAGGTGGACGTCGATCCGCTACGAGACATCGAGACAATAAATACCGAGCTGGCCCTTGCCGACCTCGGATCCGTGGAACGAGCAATTGAGCGGGCCGGTCAGAAGGCCAACTCGGGGGACAAGGACGCCCAACAGCGGCTAGACACTCTGACGAAGCTGCACGCCCACATCGATGCAGGTAATCCGGTCCGTACGCTGGACCTGTCCCCGGACGAAGCCCTCGTCGCCAGAGACCTATTTCTGTTGACCTTGAAGCCCATCATGTACGTGGCCAACGTTGCTGAGGACAGGGATCAGAGATTCGTACCGGCGATGGCGAATCAGGCTGGAGCCGAGAGAGCTCCGCTGGTGGTGATAAGTGCAGCCGTGGAGGACGAGATCGTGGCGCTCGACGATGCCGACAAACACGAGTTCCTGGCCGAGCTCGGCGAGACCGAGCCGGGCCTGAATCGCGTTATCCGGGCGGCGTACATCCTCCTGGGATTGAACACCTTCTTTACTTTGGGGCCCAAAGAGGTACGGGCGTGGCCATTCCGACATGGCGCCACTGCACGCGAGGCAGCCGGCTCGATCCACACCGATTTTGAGCGGGGTTTCATTCGGGCCGAGGTGATCTCCTATGAGGACTTTGTTGAGCACGGTGGGGAGAAGGGGGCAAAAGATGCCGGTCTCTGGCGCCTGGAGGGAAAGGACTATCTCGTCGCCGAAGGCGACGTGATCTACTTCCGCTTCAATCTGTGAGCCCGCCTTCCCTGGGGGGAGGTGGGAACCGGATTCAAGAGGCTTTAATCCTCCCCCTCCTCACCTTCGCTTTGCTCAGGCGGTCCTCCCCAGGGTCGGCATAGAGGTTCTCCTTTCCCGGGGGGAGGTGACGCAAGGGGGAACGGTTCCTGTATATAGCACGATGAGTGGTCGATCAGACAGGGCTTTTCGCCAAGCAGCGAAATGACATTCTGATGTCTAGTCATTCGTGACTATTGAAGGATGGTCCCTCAAACCACCACGGATAGTGGTCGATAGTTTGGGTATGGACTTCCGGCAAGACCACGAGGCTGTTTCGCTCCCGAGCCGCGCCGAACGGCTCCAGGAGCTGGCCCGCGAGATTACGGAAGGGACATATCGGATTCCGGCCGAATGGGTAGCCGAGGCCATACTCACGTGGCGAGGCCGGTCCGGACGCCGCAACTGATCGCCCACCTTCCAGTACGCTGATCCGCCATGATGCCGCTGCAGTTCCTTCGCGGTTTCCTCATGGGATCCGCCGATGTTGTCCCCGGAGTATCCGGCGGTACGGTTGCCCTCGTCGTCGGGATCTACCCGCGGCTGGTGGCGAACATTCGCCAGGGATCCAGGGCTCTGGGATCTTTTGCCCGGCTGCAGTTTTCAGCCGGCGGACAGCACGTGAGGCAGATCGAGTGGAATTTCCTTCTGCCACTTCTCGCCGGGATCGCCGTGGCCCTCGTCTCGCTGGCCCGTCTGGTCGAAACGTTGCTTGAAAATCACCCTGTGGAGATGGCTGCCCTCTTTTTCGGGCTTGTAGCGGCGTCGGTGTTTGTCGCCAGGGGCATGGTCTCCCGATGGGATTGGGCCCGGATCACCATCTTCATCGGCGTGGCCCTGATCGCTTTCGCCGTGCTGGGCTATCGCTCAGGAGAAGCCGACTCGCCCGCGACCTGGATCTTCTTTTTCGCAGGCGCGTTCGCCATCTCTGCCATGATCATTCCTGGCGTTTCGGGCTCATTTCTGTTGCTGGTGCTCGGCATGTACGAAGCGGTGCTGGCAGCCGTTAACGATCGGGAGATCGACGTGTTGATCGTTTTTGTTGTCGGCGCGGTGATCGGGCTGGCCCTTTTCTCGTCGGCGCTGCACTGGGCACTCGAGACTCACCACGACGTCGTGATGGCCGCCATCACCGGTTTGTTGCTGGGCTCGTTGCGGGTGTTGTGGCCGTGGCCGAACGGGATCGACGGCCCCGAGCTGTCGGGCCCCATCGCCGATGAGTTCGCGGCGCCATTTCTGCTGGCTGTTGTCGGGGTGGGGATCGTCTTGCTTCTGACCCGGCTTGGCCAGCGCAGCGGAGCCGCGGTCGACGCGTGAGGGCCGTTGTGCAGAGGGTGTCTCAGGCCTCGGTCATGGAGGACGGAGTCGTTCGCGGCGAGATCGGCTCCGGGCTTCTGGTGCTGGTCGGCGTCGCCCCGGGCGACGAATCGGCCGACGTCGACGCATTAGCCGACAAGCTCGTGAACATTCGCCTGATGGCCGACACGGAGGGCAAGATGAATCGCTCAGTTCTGGAGTCGGGTGCGTCCATTCTTGTCGTGAGCCAATTCACGCTCCAGGCCGATATTCGCAAGGGTCGGCGACCCTCATTCACTTCGGCCGCCGAGCCGGATTTGGCCGAACCTCTGATTGAGCGCCTGGCAGACCGCATCTCCGAAGTGGGCGTCCCCGTGTCCACCGGTGTCTTTGGAGCTCACATGGAGGTGGCGCTGGTCAACGACGGGCCGGTAACGCTGGTGATCGACGTTGCCAACGGCAAGGTGGCGTAGCAGGCTCCTGGGAACTGCGTCTAGGTGGCTCGTCTCAGGTCGGCGACGAACTTGGGGGCCGTTATCAGGAGCACACCCAACCCGAGTGCTACCAGGGCGACTCCGGTGTCGATGCCCCAGCCAACCGGCAAGTCGAGTGCCACCCAGGCGATGGTGGCGGCGGTGTAGAACGCCAGGCCCAACAAGGCCCCCTTGGCAGCTGATCCCATCAGCCGGGCCGTGCCTGCCATGAACGGGACCGCGACCACCAGGCCGAGGGGCCAAGCCGCCATCGTCACTCCTCCCGCAACCCCGAGTCCCTTGCCGCCTCGAAACCGAAACCAGGGGTTGAGTATCTGCCCGCTGATGGCCGCCAGCCCGCCCGCCACCGCGCCTCCGCTGCCGACCAGTGCTAGGCCCAGCTGCACGGCGAGGAACCCTTTGAGGATGTCCACCAGCAAGACGGCTCCGGCCAGTTTCTTGCCCCCAACGACAAGGGCGTTGGCAGTGCCGGGGTTGCCCGTTCCCTCTGTCCGCAGGTTGTGGCCGACCGCCAGCGCCAGCAGATGAGCCGAGGGGATGGCCCCGAGGCCGAACCCGATGAGGAGTGCGGCGGCGGTCACTCGAGCGCCTGGTTATCGGCGAGCCATTGCCGGCCCGGCTCGCAGAATTTGACGAAGTCACAATGACGACAGGCTTCCGACGGCTCGGGCTCGAAGCGTTCAGTGTTGATGTCTTCGAGAATCGTCGTGAGCCGTGACCGCGCCGTGTCCAGCCAACCCGTATCCACGGTCGTCGACTCCTCTTCCAGTCCGTTCCCGAAGTAGGCGAAGGTAACTGCCAGTGAGTCGGGGCGGGACCCAAGGCTTCCCTCATCGGCAGCCACTCCGTACGCCTGCAACTGCACCTGACGGGCCGGGTCGGTCCGGTTACGCCCACTCTTGAAGTCCACGATCTCCCAGAAGTGGTCCTTCGTGTAGATGGCGTCGATCCTGCCTCTTATCCGGTTGTCGCCCATCTGCATCACAAACGGTCGTTCCACCCATGTCGGTTTGGTGGTAGCGAACCGTGACGCCTGAAAGGTCTCATATGAATCGGGGGAGGGCTCCTGCTCGTCCGGCACAAAATCATATGTGTCCTCATCGGCCACTTCGAGGGGTATGACTCCACGGTTGTGGAGCTCGATGCGGCGGTGCAGGTCGATGCCCGCCCGGAGCCAGGGTGCCGGCCGCCTGGGCAGGCGATCCACGTCGCTCCAGTAGAAGCGCTTAGGGCAGGTCGCATAGGTAACCAACGAGGACACGGAGATCACGGTTGGGCCGTCCGGCTGTGCATCCTCGGGCTCGGGGAGCCCGCTAAGGATCAGTGATAGCTGTTCCACCTGGGCATCGTACGCCGTCGTGTCTGCGGCAGCTTCCCGGGGCCACTGGGGATCGGCCATCGTATCCAGCAGAGCTGCCTGCCATCCCTGGCCGAAGTGAGGGTCGGGCGCTACCACGCGAGGCGGGGCAGCTGAGGAGTCCGGCCTGGCGCCGGCATCTTCGCAATCGGCCAGGCGAGAGCTGATATCCAGATCATCGATTATCGAAAACAGGTCGCTGGGGCGTTTGGCTCTCTTCTGGCCGTACCAATGAGCTCCCGACACAACGAGGCGCTTCTTGGCCCTGGTCACTGCCACGTATGCCGTGCGCCATTCCTGATCAGTGTGGAGGTCCCTGAGAGCGTCCTTGCGGGCGTCCGCGTCATCGGGATCGAGGGTGGGAAGGTGTTGGGCATCTAGCCGGGCGGTGAACGGCAGGCTGGCAGGCCGGGCAAACGGGTCGTCGAATGCCCGAGGACGGCTTGGGAACGTGTCGTTGACGACCGCCGGGAGGTACACAGAGTCCCATTCGAGCCCCTTGGCGCGGTGGGCTGTGATGAGCGTTACGGCGTCGCTGCTGGCGGCTGGAGCCAGGTCGAGCTCCTCGGCCGCCCGCTCGTCCACTAGCAGCGCCAGGTATTCGAGGAAGGCGGTCAGGGAGGGGCGGCCTTCAAGCGGGCTCCACGCTTCGGCCAGATCGAGGAAGCGATAAAGGTTGAGGCGGGCACTGCGGCTGGCGCTTTCCTCGAGTGAATCGATCTCGATCCACACGCCCAAGCGATCGAGCACGCGGCGGCAAAGCTCGACCAGTGAGACGCCTTGCGCCTCTTCTACAAGGGTCGAGTGGAGAGAGCGAAACCGTTCCAATGCCGTGGTGGCTTCGGGGCGGGGGAGCTCTGTAACCTCCAGGATCGCCTCGAGAAGCGTAAATCCCGGGACGTCGCCTTCATCGGAGGTCGTGCCATCCTGCTCCCGCACCCACTCCGCCGGGGGTACCAGGTCGCCGAACCCGAGCCCGAAGTGAGGCCCGAGCAAAATCCGCAACAGTGCCGGGCCATCGCTGGGATCTTCGAGAATCCGCAGCCACGACCACAGGTCGGTGACTTCGGGAACGTGAAGCAGGCCACCGAGGCTCACTACCTGGATCGGCACACCCGCCTCAGCCAGTACCTGGCGGATCAGCGGGATCTGGGCGTTCTTTCGGAAAATCAATGCGATATCGCGCCACTCCAGACCGGCCTCATGCGCCGAAATGATCTCGGCTGCCAGCCAGTCGGCCTCCTCACCGGCGGTGCGAAACCAGGCGGTCGCCACTTCTCCCTCGCCTGCGGTGTCGAGCGCCCGTAAGGGCTCGCGGTTTGCTCGCCGCGAGATCTGCTCCGCGACGGTGTTGGCGACCGTGACGATGTGATGACCCGATCGGCGGTTGAGTGACAGCTGGAGAGTGGGGCTTGGAGTGCCGCCCGGCCCGGGGAAGTGCTCGGGGAATCTCGCGAAGTTCTCGAGTGAGGCCCCACGCCACTCGTAGATGGTCTGGTCGGCGTCTCCCACAGCCGTGACCGGAAAGCCGTCGCCGAAGAGGGAGCTTAAAAGCTCGCGCTGGGCCGGGTTGGTGTCCTGGTACTCGTCGAGGAGGACCACACCGAATCGCCCCCGTACTGCCGCGGCGACGGCGGGTTGCTCCGCAACCAGCCGGTGGGCGAGGGCAATGAGGTCGCTGAAGTCGATCACGCCGAGCTGGTGCTTGAGCTTGCGGTAACGGGTGAGGGCCGCGAGCATCTCCGCTCGCCTCTCTCCGACGTCTCCTTCCCCGCCCGGCACCGATTCAGGGTCTCGAAGGTTATCGGCCAACTGCCCGGCCAGGGCAGCGAGCTCCTCTACTCGCTGTCCAGGGGCTGAGAGGTCGAGATGCTCGTAGGACCCGCCGCCCAACGCATCTCGCAAGAGCTGACGTACGAACCCCGGCGTCACCAGGCGGGCGGTGCGCTCAACGCCGACGTAGGCGCCGAATTCGAGAAGCAGATTGGCGGCGAAACCGTGATAGGTCGTCACCTCGACGTCGCCGGTATCCGTCAACTGTCCGGCCAGAGCAGCCAGCTCCTCGATCCGCTGGCGAAGCTCTTCCGAGGCCTTGTTGGTAAAGGTCACACCGAGCGCGCTTGCCACCTGGCCCGTGCCGAGGAGGTTGACGAGTCGCAGCGCCATCGTTGTCGTCTTGCCCGTGCCGGCGCCGGCGTTGACCCGCAGGGGTCCCAACGGATGGTCGATCACCTGCTGCTGCTCGGGAGAAGGGTCGAATGTCATCACGACTGGTATGCCATGTTTCCTTCAGGGAAAGCGGGGCAGACGAGCCTTACCGGGCAGCGGCCGCAGTGTTCGTTGGGGCGAGCAGGCCAATCGTCACTGTTGATGCCTTCTGCGACCGCCCGCAGTCTCTGCTCCACCCCTTCCAGGTTTTTCGGATCGAAGGGGATCATCCGCAACGACTTGCGGTCCGTCATCGCCACCATCCACAGTTCCCCGGCGTCCGGCAGCCCGTGACCCGTGAGCCCCGGGTCCTGACGGGCCGCGAGGATATAAAAGCCAAGCTGGAGGGATTCGGCGCCGTCGGCGTCAGTGACATTTCTCCCACCCGTCTTGTAGTCGACAATTCGCACCACTCCATCACCGGCCTCAATGCGATCCGCTCGCCCGAACCAGGCGACCTCGTCGATATTGAGACTCAGCGGTCGTTCGAGATCAATGATCGAAGCCGGGCGGTCCGGCCAGTGTTTGTAAACGAACTCGAGTACCCGCTCGGCGCGTCGGCGCCATGGCTCGGACCAGGGAGACGGCCCGAATCGGGTCGGATCCCATCGAGCCTCGAGGTGAGCCTGGGCCCGAGCTTCCGTCCCGTGCGGGAGACCGTTCTCGTGGGCGTCCCGTTCGGTTTGCTCGAGCACATCGTGGATCAGCGAGCCGAACTCCAGATGGGAGCTGGTTCCTTCCCGCACTCTCAGCCGCCGTTCGATCGCATACCGGCGAGGGCAGGTCTCGTAGGAATCCGCTTGACTCGGCGAGAGGCGCAGCACGGCGGGTTTCAACCCGCCCTCGGGCCCGGGCGGTTGGATGCCTGCGAACAGGGCTGGTTCGCGGAGGCCGTACTGTGGTCCGGTGGCCAGCGCGTGCAGGGCCGCCAGTCGATGCGGGGCTGTTACCTCGGGATCGGCGGCGATTCGGCGAAGCCAGGCTTCGGCTTGAGCCTGAGTAACCGGATGGTCGCCGCGGTCCGGTGGCGGCACGGGCCCCTCGGGGGCTACCCGGTGCAGGAAAGGGCTCGGTGCGCCAAGACCTTCGTCGATCCCGCCGGCAGTAGCCGTCCAAATCACCTGCCGGTGAGCTCTCGTCATGGCGGTGTATGCGAGCCGCGTCTCCTCCTGCAGGCGAAACCGGCGGTAAGCGGCCGGGTCGGAGGGAAGGTGGGGAGACAAATGCCGGGTGCCGATCAGCGACTCCCGGGGGCGCAGGTCGGGGAAGACTCCGTCCACTGCATCAGCAATGAAGACAACCTCGAACTCCAGCCCCTTCGACTGGTGCAGAGTCGTGATGGTTAGCCGGTCGGTGCCCTGATCCCGGAAATCGAGGAGTGGTTGAGCTTCGAAGCTTTCCTCGTCGGACCATCTCACGAAGTCGGCGAGGCTGGCGGCGCGATCTCGCTCGAAAAGCCTCGACAAGACCTGCGAGAGCGAGCTCCAGGCTGCCCGTTCCTCGGTGCGCCGCTGGTCAACGACGAGGTCGGCAAACTGGGGGAGTGTTTCCCACAACTTCCAGAAACCGTCGGCGGCAGGGGCGCTTGTGGCCCAGGTGGAGTCGGCGATGAGCTCACCCAGGCCTGCCGCGTCGGGGACATCCGCAACGATGACCTCCGGCCAGGCCCGCGGCGGGGCACCCCGGCTTCGCTCCAACCCCCGCACCTGTCCGATCGGTAGGCGAAACAGTGGTCCCAACAGGAGCCGGCGCAGTGCCAGATCAGCCTCACGGCCGCCGGACGTGGCGGCGGTGACGCAGTCAAAGACTGCGCGTACCGCGGGATGATCACTGAGTCGCGAATCCGGCTGCACGTGGGGTATGCCAAGGCGCTCCAGTGCCCGCGAGAGAGTTGGAAGAAACCGACGCTTGGAGCGGACGAATACGGCCATGTCTCGGAAGGGAAGCCCTGCGAGATGGAGGCCCTGTATCTCGGCCGCAACCCATTCCGCCTCTTCGCTTGACTGCTGAAACAGCACGGCTTCTACCGAGCCCACTCCGGACGCTGGGGTTACCGGGCCGGCGGCTCCGGGTAATTCGAGGCCGGAGGTGAGGCGGGCGGCGGCGTCGAGTATCGCTGCGGGGGTCCGGAACGAGGTTGTGAGGACCAGGCGCGATGCCGGCCTGCCATTTTGCGAGAACCTCTCGGGGAATTGTTCCACATTGGCCAGGTCGGTCCCGCGAAAGCTGTAAATCGACTGATACGGATCTGCCGCCACTGTGAGGTTGGCTCCGCCGCTTACCAGGAGCTCCAGCAGGCGGGCTTGAGCGATTGTCGTGTCCTGATACTCGTCGACGAGCACGTAGCGAGCCCCTGCGGTCACTCTGTCCAATGTGGGGGCGTGGCCCAAAGCCTGTACCGCCGCGGCCTGCACCGTGCCGTAATCGATGCGGTTGCGTTCCTGCAGCCGGCGTCGGTAGCTGCGCAAGAATTCTGGTAGGGCCCGCCAATCGTCGCGGGCAAAGTCGGCTATCTCCTCGGGCCCAATGAGAAGCTCATTGCAGCGGAGTAGGAAGTCGGAAATTTCCTCGGCCAGCGTGCTGGTTTGTAGCAAGCCCCGGAACAGGACCGGCCACTGTGCCGGGTTCTCGGCAGCGAGGAGCGAACGGATAAGGAGTACGTATTCGAGCGATGTGAGCAAAGTGGGCATTCGCTCCCAGCCGAGGCTGTCTCCCCCGTGAGTTTCCAGCAGACGGAAGGCATATGAGTGGAACGTGGAAGTGTCCATCGCAGGTGTCGAACTCTGGGCGCCCTCCTCGAGTCGCCTTCGCAAGTCGGCGGATCCCCGTCGCGAGAAGCTCAACAACAGGATCTCGTCGGGGAGGGCGATCCCCTCAGCAACTAGATAGAGGGCTCGCCGAACCAAAAACTCGGTCTTGCCGGTTCCCGGACCTCCCACCACA
>Ga0255057_10000129_pt1 | contig 41603 bp, 44 predicted proteins | sample Cases_109_6_MG_FD_189022 | JGI IMG/M metagenome (GOLD analysis project Ga0255057, IMG submission 189022) | Seawater microbial communities from Amundsen Gulf, Northwest Territories, Canada - Cases_109_6 | ecosystem: Environmental > Aquatic > Marine > Gulf | place: Canada: Northwest Territories... | reverse complement strand
ATATGCCAGCGTTTCAACCGCCGACCAAATGGCGATGCTCAGGTCTTGGGTGCGAGGTGACCGCCCGAATCCCGCGACCGAACATCTGGAGAGTCAGGTGACTGCGGCTTCGGTCGATGCCCAAAAGGCCCGTTCCCACTTCGGTCTTGGCTGGTGGCTATATCAGCAGGGGAGTCTCGAGTCGGCGAGACACCAGTTCGACGTGGCCGGGCGGTTAGCGCCCGATGATTTCATGATTCGGCGGGGGACCATGCGCTATTTCGGTGCCGACCCCTTTGGTCCTGAATTCATGGAGATGGTGAGCGATTGGTATCAACGGGGCCATGACTACTACCTGCCGTTGCCGGTCAAATAGCCGAATCTGTCTTCGGACCAGCGACACCAAGATCGCCGACGCCGTGACCACGACGCCATCTACGAACTTCAAAAACCCGGGCGGCCGCCAACACCGTCATCGCGGGCTGAGGCGAACCGAGCACCGTCGCCTGGAGTCGCGTTGAATTGATTGTGGCCCGAATTTGCGACCCTCAATTGGGGGCAGCCTCACGACTTCGAACCAGTATTTTCCTAGCGACTTCATCATCTCCACCATCCCAGACAAGGTCGACGGCTTGGCGATGTAGGACGAGGCGCCCAGGTCATAGGTTTCGGCAATGTCCGCCTCGGCCACGGACGTGGTCAACACAACAACTGGCAGGCCACGCAGCGCAGGATCCCGCTTGATCGCGCTCAAGGCTTCCATTCCGCTGACTCGGGGCATGTTCAAATCGAGGAGAATCAGGTCCGGTCGTGGTGAATCTGACGCTGCGTAAGCGCCCTCGTGTCTCAGATACGCGAGCAGCTCACCGCCGTCGGCCACACTGTGGAATTGGTAGAAGATCTGGCTTTCTTCAAGGGCTTCTCGGGCGACCTCTTTGCTCAGTCAACTCGGCTCCTGCGTCTGCTCAACAGGGAGTCTAATAGTGAGAGTGGATCCCTCCCCGACAACCGAATCAGCCGTAATGATGCCACCGTGCCGTTCCACAATGCGGCGACAGATAGCTAGGCCTATCCCTGTACCTTCGTATTCGTTTCTACCGTTCAGGCGCTGGAAAACTCCGAAAATGCGATCGGCGTAGTGATCGTCGAATCCGATCCCGTTGTCGCTGACGGCGATTTCACACCATTCACCTGGTAGGTCGACAGCCTCACCGTTGAGAATCTGACCAGTGACCTGCACCACTGGGACTTGGGAGTCACTTCGGAACTTGAGGGCGTTGCTCACCAGATTCAAGAACAGCTGGTACATCTGATCTTCGTCTGCTTCGATCGAGGGCAGATCGCCGACCTCGACAGCCGAAGCGTCATGGACATCTTCGACCACGAGAGCGAAGACAGTCGACAGATCGACATTGGCAAAAGGCGTTGACTTGGTAGCAACCTTTGAGTAGGTGAGCAGGTTCTGAATAAGGGCCCGCATTCGAATGGTTGCACTGCTCATTCTTTGAAGTGAGTCCCGCGCACGATCGCTCAAATCGCTCCCGAGCTCCATGGCCAGACGGTCGCCAAAGGCTTCCACCTTCCTGAGTGGCTCTTGGAGGTCATGGGCTGCGACCGATGCGAACTCTTCGAGGTCACGGTTGCTCGCCTTCAGTCGTTTGGCATAGGAATTCAAGGATTCGTTGGCACGCTCCAGCTGGCCGGAGCGATTGCGCAGCTTCTCCGTCATCGTGTCTGCCAAGGCCAGCGCACGGGACCGGGAGCGGCTCAATGTCCAAGCCATGCCACTCAATGCCAAACTGAGAACTATGCCCCCGACTCCGATCAGCACCAAGACCCATCCTTCGAGCTGGGTCCGGATAGAAGGAGCTTCGTGGACGACGATGGCCCAGCTCCGACCGGCCACGTCGAATGTGAATTCCGGGCGGTCACCGGGAAGCAAAGCTCGCAACGTCCTATCGAGGGTCAAGCCCTTACGGGTACCCATAGTTGGGTCTAGTGGTCTAGAAGTCGGTGGGCAGACCGCCTTCAGCCTTGCGTCGCTCAACAAACTCGGCGAGTTCTTCTTTGACCGCTGGGTCCATCGGTGGCTCCTCGTAGGTGGCCATCAGTTCGCCAACAAGTTCAACGATTCGCTCCTTGGACTCGGGCTTGCCGGCTTCTTCCCAGGCCTCGTAGTTGCGCCAGTCAGAGATCAGTGGCCGGTAAAAGGCGGTCCGAAAACGATCCAACGTGTGTTGTGTGCCAAAGAAGTGACCACCGGGTCCGACATCGCGAATCGCGTCCATGGCAAGGGCATCGGAGCTGAAGTCGATCGGCTCCAAGTAGGTCTGCACCATCCCGCAAAGGTCGGCGTCGAGAACCATCTTCTCGTATGACGCCCGCAGACCGCCTTCCATCCACCCGATCGCGTGCATGACCATATGGGCGCCGCCCATCACCGCCCCCCAAAGAGAGAACACCGACTCATAGGCAGCTTGAGCGTCGATGGCGTTGGCGGCGTTGACGCCGGAGGAGCGATAGGGAATCTTGTAACGACGGGTCAGCTGTCCGGTGATCATGGCTGTCTGGATGTATTCGGGCGTCCCGAAGGCCGGAGCTCCACTCTGCATGTCGACATTGGAAGTGAACCCGCCGTAGATGACGGGTGACCCCGGCCGGACCACCTGGGTGAAGACGATTCCGGCCAACGCTTCGGCGTTGTGCTGGGAAATTGCGCCGGCCACCGTCACCGGCGCCATCGCCCCGGCCAGGGTGAATGGGGTGATGCAGATCACCTGGTTGCGCGAGGAGAACTCGATGATGCCCTGAAGCATCGGTGTGTCGTAGACCAGCGGGGAATTGGCATTGATCACACTCATGATCGAAGGCTCCCGCTGAAGGGTTTCCTCATCGACCTGACGGGCGATCTTCACCATGTCGATCCCGTCCACGTTGCGCTGCCGGCCCAGGCTGTAGGCGTGGATGAACCGGTCGGACAAGGTCAACAGGTCATAGAGAGTGTCGAGATGTCGCACCGAAGGGTGGATATCGATCGGCTCGACCGGATATCCCGGCCAAAGATGCATTGTGTTGATCGTGTGACCTAGTCGTATCAGATTTTGGAAGTCCTCGCGGTTCCCGGTGCGGCGGCCCCCTGCCTCATCACTGACGTTTGGTGCACTGCCCACCGAACCAAAGGCGACCTTGTTCTCACCCATGCGGAGGTTTCGCTCGGGGTTCCAAGCATGCAGGGTGAATTCGGGTGGGGCTGTCTTGATGGTCTCTTCGACAAACTCAGGATCAAAACGGACCCGCTTGCCTTCCTTTTCGACCTTGACGCCGCTGGTGGCTTCGAGCAGCTGTCTCGACTCGGGGTCGTTGAAGTCCATCCCGATCTCACTGAGGATCTGGAGTGAAGTCTGATGAATGATCTCGATCTGATCTTCACTAGCGAGCTCTGTGGCCGGGAAATGACGTGTCGGCTGTTTCCATGGGACTTGAGTCAGCCCCGAGGCTTGTGCCGATCCCCTTCGCCCTTGGCGACGCCCTCGTCTTTGTGGATTGTCAGTGCTCATCAGTAGGCGAAGTTATCACCGCTGCTCATGGCCTGTCATCCGTAATCTGTGCGCACTATGAATGGCGGTCGCTATCGGTCCAAGATTGGACCCGCCACCAGTGTTGCTCCTCTCAACTGGCACACGCTGGGCCCTGGCAAGCTGGCGACTTCGGAATGGGCTGAGGCGGGTCTCGAGCTCCCGAACCTGGAAGCCATCCGTGAGTATCGGCTGGGGCGGGTGCGGGAGAAGCTGATCGAATTCGACTACGCCGGGATCGTCCTCTTCGACCCGTTGAACGTTCGCTACGCCACCTCCAGCACAAACATGCAGGTCTGGATAACTCACAACGCATCCCGTTACGCCTTTATCGGGGCCGACGGTCATGTTGTTCTTTTCGAATTCTCACACGCCGACTATTTGAGCGACCCTTTTCCTCTGATCGACGAAATCCGTCCAGTCACGGATTGGTATTACTTTGCGGCCGGGAACACGTCTGAAGCCAAGGCGAAGCGTTGGGCTGATGAGATCGGCGAGCTGGTCAGACTCCACGGCGACGGCAATACCCGTCTCGCTGCAGACCGCCTCAACCCTGAGGGCGCTCATCATCTGACCGAACTGGGAATCACCATCCACAGTGGCGAGGAGGTGATGGAGCTCGCCCGCGTGATCAAACATCCCGAGGAGATCAAGGCGATGCGATGTGCCATCGCCGCCACGGAGACCGCCATGAAGGTGATGCACGACCACCTGGTTCCGGGTGTCACCGAGCAGGAGCTTTGGTCACATCTCCATGCCGAGTCGATTAAACGTGGTGGTGAGTGGATCGAGACCCGACTTCTGTCGTCGGGACCGAGGACCAACCCCTGGTATCAAGAATGCAGCAGTCGGGTGATCGAAGCCGGCGATCTGGTTGGCTTCGACACCGATCTGATCGGCAGCTACGGGATGTGCGCCGATCTCTCTAGGACCTGGTTGTGTGGTGCCGAACGCCCGACATCTGAGCAGCAAGAAGTTTATGACCTTGCTTTGGCGCAGATTGAGGACGGCATCGGAATGGTGAAACCGGGGGTCACTTTCAAGGAGCTGACGTTCGATGGATGCATCCCCGACGGCGAGATCTATCGGCACTACACCTCACACTTCCATGGGGTCGGACTGTGTGACGAGTACCCGGCGATCTACTTCCCTGAGGATTGGGGTTCTGCTGGATATGACGGCGTGGTTGAAGCTGGGATGGTTCTTTGTGTCGAGAGCTATGTCGGCCGTAAGGACGGCGGTCATGGAGTCAAGCTGGAAGAGCAAGTGCTGGTTACCGCAACAGGGCATGAGCTGTTGTCCAGCTATCCGTTGGAGTTGGTCAAGAAATAGCGAGGGCTTGGGAGGCAGCGGCTTTTGATTTCGGCATCGGATAGTGACGGTGTCTCGGAGACGACAACCCGCCCGGCAGTCATGTTCTCCTCGACTAATTGACGCAGAAGAGGCAGCCTTGTGCCCACCCTTCGCTTGGCCCAGAGGTTCCAGATCGCCGCCTATATAGGAAGCTCTGGCTTCGGCCGGTTGGGTCTTCAGTGCTGTGAGTGTGCTCCGGTCCTCATAGCACGCGAGTCTGCCTCTCGTGAGAAGTTCGAACGATGGACGTCCCCTGAGATCATCGACTCGTATCTGACGGTCACATCACCACAGTCTTCGCAAATGACGCGTTCGAGGCCACCAGTCACAACAGAAACTGTTGTTTGGTGGGAACAGGTCTTGTCTTTTCGGTCGGTCACGTGCTGGGTGCCCTCAAATTGCGGACTGCATCAGAATCGCCGAGTCAGCGGTTTCAGCAAGGACCAGTCTCAACGCGCGAGTCAGAACTAGACACTTCCAACTCCAGCACAGTCCCGCCTCGCAACGGTCGGAACGATTTGTCTGACCTGCTCATTTGTCCGGCGTTGGTCACGGCGTCAGCTGAACCAGACTGTGGCTAGTTGTCCGTCTTGCCCAATCCGAACTCCTGACCGGCGTCGCGGAGTGTCTCCTCCATGTATCGGCCAAACGATCTCGACGGGAGGATGAGATAGGAGATCACCTCGTTTTGGTCGTCCCTCACCAGCTCAGTGGCAACACCGGCAACAAGGGTGCGACCAGATGAGCCATTTGGAAACATGTCTTCTCCGAAGTCGAGACCGCAGATCTTGTTGAGAAGATCGGGCGACCGTTGGCCGGTTAACCGGAACATTGCTCGAACTGAGGTCAGGTCGACCACCAGCCCATTTGGCCGGTCACCGAGGGCCGTCCATTCCCCGGGAGTGACGGACCAGGCCAGCCGTGCGGCGGGCTCGGCGAAGGTTCGCCATTTCGGCTCGTAACCGATGTCGATGAGATTGAGATCAGACACGGACTCGGGTGCCTTCCGGGTCGAAGTGGGCGTGGTGCTCCATGACATGTGCCTGAACCGTTGAGCCGTTGGGCAGCCGAATGCTCAGCGCTTGGCCGGGAGTGGCGTGATTTGGTTCAACCTGACCGAGACAGATGGATCGGTTCATGGTCGGTGACATTCGACTCGAGGTGATGCGACCCACGAGGTTGGCGTCGCCGTCGATGATTTGGCTTGCCTCGAGTGGAACAATGCCCGGGTCCTCGGTTTGGATCGCAACCAGGCGTGGGTAGTCGCCACTCTCAGCTTGGAAGACGAGTTCTGGCTTGCCGGCAAAGTCATCCTTGTCAATCTTTATCGCCCAATCGACACCGACGCCATGTCCCTGAGTCAGTCCGTCGGTGTCCTGGCCGACAATGAAGTGCCCCTTCTCGAGACGCATTATGCGTTGCGCCTCCACGCCAAACGCCTTGACCCCGAGGTCTGCACCTTCGGCCAGCAGTGCCTCCCACACTTCTAGACCGTGGTTGGCAGGGACGTGGATCTCGTAGGAAAGCTCTCCCGTGAATCCGATTCTCCAGATGAAGCAATTGGAGAAGCCATCAACCGTTCCGGTCCGTACTTCCATGTACCCAAAGGAGTCAGGGCGGAGGTCGATATCGGTGAGTCGACTCACAAGATCGCGTGATCTTGGCCCGGCTACGTTGATCGAAGCCCAGCCGTCGGTGACCGCCGTCATCTTCACATCCCATTCGGGGAATCCGGTTTGGAGCCAGTCGTCGAGCCAGTTCCATACCCCACCGGCCCCACCAGAGGTTGTCGTCATCAAGTAGTGGTCAGGTCCGAAGCGACCAGTCACGCCATCGTCGATGATCACACCGTCTTCGCCGCACATGACTCCGTACCGGACCTTGCCCACGTCGAGCTTTGACCACCTGTTCACGTAGACGAACTCCAAGAGCTTGGAGACGTCGGCCCCACGTAGGTCGATCTTCCCGAGTGGGCTGACGTCGATGATCCCGACACCCTCTCGCACCGTGTTGACCTCCGCCGCCGGATCGCCGTAATGGTCGGGTCGAACCCATTGTCCTGCCAGCAGTGGGGTGGCGTCGTTGGCCTCGTGCCAGGGCTGCATCGCCGAGTAGCGGGTCGGCTCATATTTGCGCCCGGCCAGAGTCCCGAGCCGGATCGGTGCGTAAGGAGGTCTCCATGTGGTTGTGGAGGTCTCGAGGAGACTGGCGCCGATCGCCTCGCCGTGGACGGCAACTGCGTTGACCGCTTCGATTTTGCCTTGGACCGGGCCCATCCCGACCGTTGTGTATCGCTTGGCAAGCTCCATTGTGTCGTAGCCCTCCGTCGCAGCGGACACCAGGTCCTGGGACGAAACGTCTTCGGAGAAGTCGACGAACCCATGCGTGGTGCTTCGGTAGAGCTCGAGGTGTTCTTCGATCAGCAGGTCGGGGATGCCTGAAGGAGGCTCACCGGCCGCCCGGCGAGCAGCTTCAGCGCCAGCGGCCGATCCGTGGCCAATGAGATCTTGTGTGGTGCCGTCTCCAACCATGCCACCCGTCGCCATCACATTGTCCGGGAGTGTCGACGGCAGGTAGCGGGCCGCTCGTTTGTTGTAGACAGGTCGGTCCCCGGCCATGTTGAGGAGGGAGGTCGGTGTTGTCCATCCCGTGGCTGTGACCAGGAGATCTGCCGAATGAGTCGCCCCCGATGAGTCGATGACCTGTTTGACACCTTTTCCACCACTGGCGGCCACGACTGTTTCGCCCTTCCGAGCATCGAGGGTTCTGACGATCTCGATGCCGGCTCGCTTCAAATCGGCAACGACGGCATCACCAGAGCCATTGGCAGTCAGAACCACAGCCCGGTTCCCCGGTCGGATTCCGTAAAGGCAGATGAGTCGGCGAGCCGCCGTCGACAACATCACCCCCGGCAGGTCGTTGCCTTCAAAAACGTACGGCCTCTCCAAGGTGCCGGCGGCGACGACCAGGGTCTTGGCCCTGACCTGGACGAGCCGCTCTTCGACGTGATCCATGGACCGCTGGACTATCGAAACCCAGTTGTGGTCGTATCGCCCCGCAACGACAGCATTGGTCATCACTTCGATGTTCGAACGCGTGAGGATGCCGATGCGAAGCTCATTGAGGTCGTCCCGGGCTTGGGTATCACCCCAACGAAGGTGCCCACCGATCTGGTGTTCCTCCTCGGCGAGGATGACTGATGCCCCGGCATCCGCTGCTGCGATTGCCGCAGCCATCCCGGAGGGCCCACCACCCGCGACGAGAACGTCGGCGTGCGCGTAGCGATGGTCGAATTTGGCTGGCTGATGGTTGAGAGTCACTGATCCACCCGCGACAAACCTCGACAACACCTTCTGGTACCAGGGCCACAACCAGCGCGGCGAGATGAAGGTCTTGTAGTAGAAGCCGGGGGAGAGGAACCGACCGACGATCCGGTTGGCGGTTTTCACGTCGAAGGCCAGCGATGGCCAGGTGTTCTGTGAGGTGACGGTCATGCCCTCTTCAACGAGGTGGTGAGCCCCTCGAACATTGGGGTCGTCGCCAACCTGGACCATTGCGTTGGGGTCGTGGTAGCTCGCAGTGAGCATCGCCCGGGGCCGGTGATATTTGAAGCTCCGGGAGAGAACACGTACGCCGTTGGCGGCAAGAGCTGAGGCGATGGTGTCGCCTTGGTAGCCGACGAACCGCTTGCCGTTCCAGGTGAAGCCCACCTCCCGGGAGCGATCAATCACCTCTCCGGGCTGTGGGTCTAGCCGATACCGGCTCATCGTCTGTCTCCATAATCGCGGACCATGCGAATCTCGTTGGTGTCCTGGTTCCTCTCGATCATCAGGAAACGACGGCACCCGGAGACATGGAACCAACGTTCTTCCTGCCAGCCGGCGGCGTTGGTCTTCATGTAGAGATATCGCCGCCAGCTGGCCGGATCAGGATCCGGACCGGGACGGGTGACGACTTCACCATTGAATGTGAATTCGTTGGAGTTGCGCTGACCGCAATGAGGGCAAGAGATGAGCAGCACTAGTGCCCCACCGCCGCCGCGCCCTTTTCCGCGGTGAGCTCACCCTTCTCGAATCGGTCGAGACCAAACGGTTTGATGAGACGCCCCGGTCTTCCACTGGCGATCATGTCGGCCACCGTCTCCCCGGCAACGGGTCCCGCCTTGAAACCGTATGTGCCCCATCCGACATCCAGATAGAAACCCTCGACGTGGGTGGGTCCGATGATGGGTGCGAAGTCGGGCGTCATGTCACAAAGACCGGCCCACTGACGGAGAAGACGCATATTTGAGATCGATGGCATCAGCTCCAGAACATGGGTGGCGAGCCCTGTGGTGAATTCGAGAGATCCTCTTGTCGAGTATGAGGCGAAAGGATCGACGCTGGCTCCAAAAACCAACTCCCCGCGCGAGGTCTGGCTGACGTAGGTGTGAAGGCTCCCCGAGACGATCACAGGGTGGAGGAACTTCTTCACGGGTTCGGTGACGGCCGCCTGAAGAGGTCGGGTGGTGATGGGGAGGGTTACCCCGGCCATTGCCGAGATCAGGGATGACCACCCAGCAGTGCAGTTGATGACTGTCGAAGTGGCTATCGGCCCACGACTGGTCTGGACGCCGGTCACCTTGCCATCAGTGACCTTGATGCCGGTCAGCTCCGTTTCCTGATGGATGTGGACTCCATAGCCGGCCGCACCGCGGGCATATCCCCATACCACCGCGTCGTGCCGGACGATCCCACCCGGCGGGTGCCAAAGGGCCCCCATGATGGGATACCGGGGTCGGTCTGAGATGTCCAAGTAGGGAGCGAGTTTCTTGATCTCGTCGGGGCCGATGACCTCTGAATCGATTCCTTCGAGTTTGTTGACCTCGGCCCGCCAACGCATCGTCCGCAGTGACGAGTCTGAGTGTGCCAACGTCATGTGACCGCGCTGTTCGAACATGACGTTGAAGTTGAGATCCTCAGCCAGGTTCTCATAGAGGGTCACAGACCGGTTGTAGAAGCGGGAGCCTTCAGTGGTCAGGTAGTTGGACCGGATGATGGCGGTATTGCGTCCCGAGCCACCGCTGCCGATATAAGACTTCTCCAGGACGGCCACGTTGGTGATTCCGTGGTTACGGGCGAGGTAATAGGCGGTGGCAAGCCCATGGACCCCACCCCCGATGATCACGACGTCATAAGCCGAGTTCAGGTCGTGGTGATCCCACACCCGCGGCCAGGGCTTCTTCGACAAGCCCTGGGTGAAGAGTTTCCAGGCCGAATATCTGGATCTGCGCGGGGATGAAAGAGTGCTCAACTGACGGCGAGACCCTAATGGTCGGCAGTGTGGATATTCTCAGCACATGAGCTACGACGCGATCATCATTGGTGCCGGGATCATTGGCGCCAACCTCGGATTCGAAATGTCCAAGGCGGGCTTCAAGACCTTGAACCTCGACAAGAATCCAGCCGCTGGATACGGATCGACTGCCAACTCTTGCGCCATCGTCAGAACCCACTACTCCACATGGGCCGGTGTCGCAATGGCCTACGAGGGTTTCCACTACTGGAAGAACTGGGACGAGTATCTCGAGATCGAAGACGAACGAGGCAATGCCGGGTTCGTTCAGTGTGGCGGTGTCTTTATCGGTGATGACACCCGATATGAGGACAAGGTCCTTCCACTATTCGACGAGATTGGCATCGAATATGAACTTTGGGACGTCGACGACCTGACCAGCCGTCTCCCCGGGATCGACACGGGCGAGCACACTCCGCCGAAACGCCCCGAAGACGACGACTTCTGGGAGGATCCACCCCACCAGATCACCAGCGCCGTTCACTCACCGATCGCCGGGTACATCACCGACCCCCAACTTGCCACCCACAATCTGCAACGGGCTGCCGAAGCGAAGGGTGGAGAATTCTGGTTCAAGGCTGAGGTCAGCGATGTGCGCACCGAAGATGGTCGTGTCACCGGTGTCGATTTGGCCGATGGTCGTTCGGTCGACGCACCGATCGTGATCAACGTTGCCGGACCCCATTCGTTTGTCATCAACGACATGGCAGGAGTGACCGAGTCGATGAACATCAAGACCAGGGCGTTGCGTCACGAGGTGCATCACGTCAAGTCACCAGACAATCTCAACTTCGAGGAGGACGGGATGTTGGTGGGGGACGACGATCTCGGCACCTACTTCCGTCCCGAGGTGGCCAATCACATCCTGGTAGGCAGCCAGGACCCTGATTGTGATCCCCAGGTTTGGGTGGAGAACCCGGACGAGTTTGATCACAACATTTCTGACGATCAGTGGCGAGCGCAGGTGCTTCGTCTGGCGAGGAGATTGCCAGCGCTGGGAGTTCCCAACGAGAAGAAGGGTGTCGTCGATCTCTACGACGTCAGCGACGACTGGATCCCCATATACGACAAGACCGATCTTGGTGGGTTCTATGTGATGATCGGGACCAGTGGCAACCAATTCAAGAACAGCCACGTTGCCTCACACTGCATGATGAAGCTGATCCAGGAAGTTGAGGCTGGGCACGATCACGACACCGATCCGGTCAACGTGACGATGTCTTACACCGGTCTCGAAATGGATATGTCGGTGTTCAGCCGTAACCGCGAGATCAACCAAGACTCAAGTTTCAGCGTGTTGGGATAACTAGCCAGGTTCTCCTGGAACCAGGCATTTCCCTATACTCCCCGCCGCCCCGAATTTCCCTTTTCTTTCCGGAGGAACTCTCAAAATGACGGACACCATTCTGTACATCGCGCTCGCCGCTGGTGCCTTGGGCCTGGTTTTGGCCGTGTATTACACCCGTGCGGTGCTGGCTGCACCGCGGGGCAACGCACGGATGATCGAGCTCTCCACGGCGATACGCGACGGCTCGATGGCCTTTCTGAAGCGCGAGTACGCATGGGTCTCGGTCTTTGTGCTCGTGATGGCGATCCTGATCGCAACTCTTCTCGACTGGGGTCGTCCCTGGGGAGCGATTGCCTATGTGTTTGGTGCCGTCCTGTCGGCGCTTGCCGGCTTCATCGGCATGCGGATCGCCACTGCCGCCAACTCACGGACCACCGAAGCTGCCCGAACTGGTGGAGTCAAGGCCGCCCTCCCTGTTGCTTTCCGCGGCGGCGCGGTGATGGGCTTCACCGTTGCCGGTCTCGGTTTGTTGGGTATCTCTTTTGGATTCTGGTTCTTCAGGGACGTCATCGGTGACCCCAACTGGGTCCAGATCGTGACGGCAATCGGGCTGGGTGGATCTTCGATCGCCTTGTTTGCTCGTGTCGGAGGCGGCATCTACACCAAAGCCGCCGATGTCGGTGCCGACCTGGTCGGCAAAGTCGAAGCGGGAATTCCCGAGGATGATCCTCGCAACCCGGCCGTCATCGCCGACAATGTCGGTGACAATGTCGGTGACGTAGCCGGGATGGGTGCCGACCTTTTTGAGTCCTACATCGGCGCCATCGTTGCCCCGGTGGCCTATTCCGCTCTGGTTTTCGCCGGTTCCGGCTTTCAAGCAGAGGCGATCATCTTCCCGCTCGCCGTGGCTTCGTTGGGAATGTTCGCCTCGATCATCGGATCGTTCCTGGTCAAGGCCAAAGACGAAACACATCTCGCCGCGGCCCTTCACCGCGGCACCAACTTCGCCATGTTCGCCACTGCCGCCGGTGTCGCCGGGCTTGCCTACTGGATCTTCGGCGATCTGGTCGACAACTGGCTGGGAATCTGGTTTGCCGTCGTCGCCGGTCTGATCGTCGGTTGGTTTGTCGGAAAGATCTCGGAGTGGTTCACCTCCGACCACTACAAGACGGTCAAAGAGATCGCCCGTCAGACCCAAACCGGCCCTGCCACAGTCATCATCTCCGGCATTGCCGAGGGGATGCGCTCGGCGGCCTTCTCAGTCATGGTCGTCGCCGCCGGGATTGGCGTCGCTTTTGCCTCCGGCGAGTGGGCCATGGGCGACGGGGGTGGCATCTACGGTGTCGCCATCGCCGCGATCGGCGTGCTTGCGACTCTGGGTATCACTATCTCAGTCGATGCTTACGGCCCCATTGCTGACAACGCCGGTGGTATCGCCGAGATGGCTCATCTCGACCCAGAGGTGCGCGAGGCGACTGACGCTCTGGACTCACTTGGGAACACCACCGCAGCCATCGCCAAGGGCTTTGCCATCGCCTCAGCCGCGGTGACGTCTTTGGCACTGTTCAGCGCCTTCACCATCGCAGTTGAATTGGACGCGATCGACGTCTCCAAGGCTCCGACAATGATCGGTCTGTTCCTCGGTGCAATGTTCACGTTCCTATTTGCATCTCTGACGCTGAGCGCGGTCGGGCGTACCGCAACTCAGATGATCGAGGAGGTTCGCCGTCAGTTCAGAGAGATCCCCGGACTGAGGGAGGGAGATCCCGACGCCAAGCCGGATTACAACACCTGTATCGAGATTGCCACCACGAGTGCGCTTCGGGAGATGGTGATTCCCGGTTCTCTAGCTATCGCCTTGCCCCTGGTGGTTGGTTTCATTGACGTCGAGGCCCTTGGTGGTCTGCTCGCCGGTGCCCTTGTCACCGGTTTTCTCCTGGCCATTTTCATGGCCAACGCCGGAGGAGCTTGGGACAACGCCAAGAAGTTCATTGAAACCGGTGCTTTTGGTGGCAAGGGAAGCGAGTCGCACAAGGCCGCCGTCATCGGTGACACGGTTGGCGACCCCTTCAAGGACACTTCTGGGCCTGCAATGAACATCGTCATCAAGGTGATGACCATCGTTTCATTGATCTTCGCCTCCGCGTTCATCGGCTGACCAGCTTCGCGAACGTGCAGTCCGTCGGGATCACACCTACGGATTGCACGCTCGACACGGTTTGGTTCAGGTGCTGGTTTGCACCTCCACCTGGGAATCATTGTTGCCGATCGCATAGAGGTAGAGGGTGGCGGCGGCTTGAGCCGCGATCAGACCGGTTACGGCGATCGGCCCGTATTCGTAGTCGCCGCCCGGCGGGTTGATGTTATTGAGGATCGCCATCACGAAAGCTCCCGCCCCAACCAGGATGGCAACGGTTTGAGCGACGAGAAGTGAGCGGATCGCCCACGGCTCCAGGGTCTTCATGCGTCCAGACACATACCAAAGGGTGTACCCGCCCTGAACAATAAGGCCAATGGCCAACATGAGGACGACGGGCACATGACTCCCTGTGAAGATGAGCAGCCCCATCAAGAACAGACCCATCGCGACGTTTACTGTCGAAAGCGTCACCACCACGGATTTCATCAGATTGCCTCCAATCATCCAATCGAACCAAGACCAACCGACAAGACGAATACCACCGAACATCCACCGGTCGGAGTTGTCGGCATGTGCCGCCTCCGCGAGGAGAGCACGACCCCAGTCGCGCCGAGACCGGGGGAGGAGAGCCACCAGCAACTTCATGTCATTCCTTCGGCGGGTCTCAGGCTCTTCAACGGTTCGCTGGTGACCTCGGTTGACCACGCCAGACCCGTTGGGGTCAGGCGATACATGTGTCGGTGGGGCCTTCCGTCGACCTCTGACTGGACCCAACGGGTTTCCAGGAGCTCTCGTTCGGACAGTCGGGCCAGGATTGGGTAAAGGGTGCCCGAGGCGATAGCGAGCCTCTTGGCGAGGTCATATCCGTAGTGCCATGACCTAGGGGTCTCCAGGAACACTTCCATGACTGACAGTGTTTGCTTCGATGGTCGTCTTGCCATTTCCTGATAACTCTACATATATAGAATTGAGAAATCAAGGCCGCACCTCCTTAATGTCCCACACCTCTTCATGATCCCCTTCAGACCCAGCATGGCCACCAAAGAAATCGTGTTCGTCAGACACGCCGAGACACAGGCAAACCGCGACGGCTACTGGAACGGTCGGACCGACGGCGCGCTGAGCGACGATGGAGAGGCCAGCCTCGGGCCATTGGGCCGGCGTTTGTCTGATCAAGAGTTCGACCGTGTTGTCAGCTCGCCATTGGAGCGAACTCGTCTCACGGCCGCTTCATTTGCGGACGACGTCGAACTCAACGACCAGTTCATTGAGATCGATCTTGGTGAATGGGAGGGACGCAGGTTTGCAGAGATCCAGTCTGAGCACGGAGATGAGCTGAGAAGAGCCATCGACTCCCGCACCATCCCGATGGGTCGTACCGGCGAAAGTCTCGAGGAGGCCGGGCAACGTGCCCTGGTGGCCGTTGATCAATTGTTCGATGAGCTCGAGGACGGTCAGCGGGCAGCCGTGGTCACTCACGGGGGCTTCCTTCAGTCCGTCCTTCACCGACACATGGCAGGATACGGGCGACGCGCCCACGCCTTCACCCAAAACACCGCGATCACCAAGATCATCTGGCAGTTTGGGAGCCCTCGACTGGCCGGATTCAACGATGTCTCACATCTAGGACCCCCTTCTCCGCTCGTGCAGGGGCATGTCGAAGCCGGGACACCGGTTTTCGCAATGCTTCGCCACGGACGCACCCAGGCGAACGTCGAAGGTCGATGGCAGGGCCAGGGCGATTGGGGTCTCGACGAGTTGGGCCAACGACAGGCAGCGGCACTCGCCGACTGGTACGGACAGTGGCCCACCGTCTACTCGTCTCCTCTGAAGCGGGCGGTGGCGACAGCGTCGGGTGTCGCCAGCAACGGCGTGGTCGAAGTAGCGGATCTCAAAGAGCTCAACATGGGCAAATGGGAGGGGATGACCACAACCGAGATCATCGAACGCTGGCCCGGCGTCATGGAAACGATCTATCGCGACGGTGTCGATCTCAGACGGGGCGAGACAGGTGAGAGTTGGGGTGAGCTGACTCAACGTTTCTCAAATGCCGTTGGTGCTCTCGAGACCGCCGCCTCTGGGCCGACTTTGGTGGTGGCCCACGGGGGCGCCATTCGGGCCTACATATCGTCACTCACCAAGACTGCTGACAGTCACGCCGAGTCGCTGCATACTCCGGCTAACACGTCTGTGAGCCATGTGGCCATCACGGACGACGGCCCGGAGATCCTGGACTACTCGGTGGCGCCACACCTCGAGTCTCTCCGATAGGTTGTGACTCGATGACCTCATACGACTCAAGCCGCTACGCACTCATCAACCGGTGGGATCCCTCTCATTTGAGGCGAGTGGACCAGCTCCTCGACCTCTCCAACGGCCAGAAGGTTCTGGAAGTCGGATGTGGGCAGGGACATCTCACCAAACGTCTCGCCGACCGGGGTGTTGACATCATCGGGATCGACGCCAACCCCAACGCCCCGGAGATTGCCGGAACCGAGCGGGTTGTCTTCATGTACGCCGAGGACCTCGAATATGAGGACAGCTCATTCGACGTTGTCGTGGCCGTCCATTCGATCGAGCACATTCCGGCGTTGGAGAAAGCGCTTGCAGAGATGGCAAGAGTGTTGCGGGTCGCTGGGCGCGCCTTTTTCATCTACCCGGCGGAACCGATCATGGGCCTGTACGCCATCCCCACTTCGGTCATCCTCTACGGGACACCGTTCAGGGCAAGAGAAGTGCATTGTCAAAAACTCTGGCCGGCGAAACTGCGGCGGCTGACGTCTGGGCTCGGTCTTCGAGAAACACATCACGAGTTCAATCTTCTCAAGATGCCCCAGTTCGTCTCAATGTTTGAGAAAGTGGTGTGACCGCCGCTTGTTCATCTGCCAGACGTGTGGCAAGGAATTCACACTCAGTCAAGAGATCCTCGACAGGTACCCCGGCTGGACTCCCAAGCAATGCATGGATTGTCGCAATGGATCCTCCACACACCCGAAAACTGCGGGGGGAGGGAGCAAGGTGACCAAACCCAGCCCCACCAAGAACCGGGACATGACGACACACGAGGTCTTGGCCAGGTTCAGCGACGGGCCCACCACGGGTGTGTTCACAGATGGTGCATCCGAAGGTAACCCTGGCCCTGGAGGTTGGGGAGCTGTGTTGGCGGTCGACAATCAAATGGTCGCCCAGGACTACGGCTCGGAGGGCCACACCACAAACAACCGCATGGAGCTCCGAGCCATGATCGCCGGGCTCGAGATGATCCCCGGTGAGACACCCACCAACGTCTATACCGACTCCCAACTCGTGGTGAACATCATCACCAAGTGGGCCGAGGGTTGGAAAGCCAAGGGGTGGAAGAAGAAGTCACCCGGGCCGATCGCCAACCTCGAACTGGTGCAAGAGGCATACCAGCTAGCCCGAGAAAAGCCTCTCGCCAACATCCAATGGATCAAGGCGCATAGCGGCAATCGCTGGAATGAATACGCCGATGCCCTTGCCACGGCATATCGACGAGAAGAGTTTTGACCGGTCACAAGCTGGTAACCCCGGCCGACGTTCGTCAGTGGATCACATTTGCCCACGGATCGCCGCACTATCACCATCTCGCCGAAGTAATCGCCTCAGATCCCGACCTGATGCGTGTTCTCAACCGGATTGAGCACACTCCAAACACCAATGTCCTTTTTGCAGGTGTCCAGTTCTTGATGAAGAAGGGCGAAGGTGCCAATCTCGCCGAGTACTTTCCAAACTTCACGCCGGAACCGTTGGCACTCGCCGAGGTCGACTGCCACTTCAAAGATTTTGTCTTGAACCACGAGGATCGGCTGGTGGAGATCGGTGGGGTGCGATTCACCCAGACCAACGAGTGTCGTCGCTGCACCGCCTTGCTGCCGGGAGTTTGGGAGACACCAATCGACCGGTTTCACTTGATCGATGTCGGTTGCAGCGCCGGACTAAACCTTGCCCTTGATCGGTACGGCTACCGGTGGGGTGATCTCGCATGGGGTATCGACTCGTCGCTCACACTTGAATCGGAGCTGAGGGGGAGGGGCCCATCGGTTAGGGACATCGAAGTCCTGTCCAGGATTGGTCTTGACCTCAACCCGATCTACCCGACCGATTCCGACGATCGTCTCTGGCTTTGGTCCTTGATCTGGCCGGAGCAACATTCGCGTAGGGAAAGACTTGTGGCAGCCCTGGAACTGCTCAAAGACTGTCCGATGGATTTCGTCAGCGGTGACGCCACCATGAGTCTCAACGATGTCTTGACCCGATTACCTGCGGGTGAACCGGTAATAGTCATGAACTCGTTTGCCATGAATCAGTTTTCCCCCGCGATGAGAGAGGATCTGGAGATGACAGTGGCCCGACATCGGGCCAACCGCGAAATCTATCGCATTTCGTTTGAGGTCTATAACAGCCCTAACCAGTGGGCGAGTCTTCAAATAGACAACGGTTCGGGCTTCGAGATAGTTGGCCAGGCCCACATCCACGGCGAGTGGCTAGAGCTCTACGTTTGACCGTAAACCGGAACGAGGGCGCCGTTCATGACACTCGACTCCTCCGTCAGCAGGAACTCAGCGACCGCTGCGATCTCGTCTGGTGTCGGCCAGTTGACGTAGTCGGCGTAAGGAAGTGAAGCCCTGGTCGCCGGTGTGTCTATCACCGATGGCATGAGGACATTGGCTGTGACCCCGGTGCCTTCCAGTTCGTTAGCGGCACTCTTGCCAAGTGCGACCACGCCAGCTTTGGCGATGTTGAATGCCGCTTGACTGGTCGGGTAGTCGATTGCTGCACGGCTTCCAATCAGGATGATTCGGCCCCATCCGCTCTCCTTGAGATAGGGAACTCCGGCTCGGACGGCGTAGAAGGCCGATCTGAGGTTGAGGTCGAGCATCCTTTCGAAGCGGACATCGTCGGTTTCCTCAACGTCGCGACCGCCGGCCCAGCCACCCACTAGCGAAACCAGACCGTGGATGTTGCCCCAGCGTTCGGAAACGTCCTCGAAGAGGGAGGCGACGGCTTCGGCATTGGTGGCGTCGACACGGGTCAACATCAGGCGGTCTTCGTCGATGTCGAGCTCATTTTCGAAGACCCGCGCTTCTTCTGGCAGCAGGTAGGTGACGGCAAGTCGATAGTCCCCAGCAATGAGACGACGGATCAAGGCGGAGCCCAAGCCCCCCGTTCCTCCAGTGAGCACAACTGTCTTTTCCACGATGTCCTTTTGCGGGTTACCCGGTCAATATAGAAGGGCTGTCCAGTGTCACACCTGATAGGTCAACCAGAGATCGGCGACGTTGGTCCCGGTTGTTCCGGACGGCAAAAGATCCCCTGTCGACTTGAGGTACCCAGCCGAGTCGAAGCTTGCAAGAGATAGAGCGGGATCGCCACCACGGAAGATCGTCGATCCGTCGACGATGGCTCCGGCACTGTCCGACGCGCCATCGACGCCGTCGGTTGCCAGGGCGGCGAAGATCGCGTCGCGGTCGGCGATCTGACTGGCTGCCAGAAGGGCAGCGTGACTGTTACGCCCACCCGAACCTTCTCCAGTCACCTCCAATGTGGCTTCGCCGGCGGCGATGGTCACCAATCGCTTCGGTCCGCCGAGGAAACGTTCGAGATATGCGTCCAGGGGACCGGAGATCCACTCCGCGGAGACCGTCGCCTCAAATCCATCTGAACGTGCCGCTCCTGCCGCTGCCTTGGCAGCATCTTTCCCATCAGCCAAGACCTGGACGGAGGTCTCTCCTGGATGTCTAGGTGGTTGGCTCATTGCATCCCAAACCGACTCGGGGACCTCGACACCGTGTTCCTTCATTGTCTCCAATGCCCGATTGGGCTCGAACTTCATCGGAAGCGTTGGGCCTGACGCGACCACCTCGGGTCCTGATCCGGCCACGTCGGAGATGATCAGCGTTTCGATTGGTCGGCGAGCAGCGCGGGCAAGTCCACCACATTTGATAGCCGAAATGTGCCCCCTGACCAGATTGGTCTCGTCGATCGAAGCACCGGACCGAAGAAGGATTCGGTTGACATACTGAATGAAAGAAAAGTCGATACCCGCTCTGGGCATTTCACAAAGTGCAGAACCGCCACCGGAGACAAGAGCAACGATCCGGCCCGGCGCCGTCCGCACCGCTTCGAAAGCTCGTCTCCCGGCTTCCAGGCTTGCCATCTCAGGGACGGGGTGGTCGCCAATCAGGAGGTCGATGCCGTCGGGGACGTCGTCGGGCGTATCGGTGATGCAAATGCCGTCGATTGAACTCAGAGAATCGGCTGCGCCACGACACATACCGGCGGCCGCTTTGCCAATGGCGACCACTGTTGCCGGAGGCCCGTCCAGGGCCGACCGTGTCAGATCGACCGGGTCGACCGAATCGATCGCAGCGTTGAGCCACCGCTCGATCTGTGTGCGCATGTTTCTCATCAGATGAATTCGCCCAGCCACGACCCGAGCGGGTGATTCAGAGCCGAGTCGAGATCGGCGGGTGAGTCGATGTCGTGGAGCATTCCGGGCCGGGCAATCACTGTTGGCGAGTCAAGCTGAGGAAGATGTCTATGGAAGCTGGCTGGTCCGTATTTGAAGTCGATGGGTCGTGTGGCGGAGAGCACGGATGTTCCACCGTCGGAGGAGGGGGCGATCACGTCGCCGGTCTCGTGGGTTACGGCCGTTAGATCGCCAAGTCTGAGCAGAGGCAGATCGGCATGGATGATGATCCACCGATTGTGCATCTTCGTTATCCACTCCACGCCGCTGGCTGCCGCAGCGTTGAGGCCGGTTCCCGGCTCGGGAATTGTTTGGAAACCGCCAGCGATGGCCCATGCAACGACTTCGGGATCGCCGGTGACGATGAGAGGTGTCAGGTTGGAATCGGTGACCGTCGTGGCAACGTGGCCGGCAAGGGCCTGGCCGAGAGCTCTTCGTCGGGAGTCGCCGATCGCAGACGCCAGACGGAGGTTGCCGCTGCTGAACGATTTTACCGGAATGATTGCGAATTTCGGCACCGGCTGAGCGTAGGGGGGAATAGTGAAACACTGCTGATCGTTGGGTTTGAGTGGTCAGATTTGTATAGGGAGCGCAATGCCTAAAGCAGTATGGAACGGAGCGGTCATCGCCGAAAGCGATGAGACAGTGATGGTCGAGGGAAACCACTACTTCCCACCAGAATCCGTCAACAAAGGGTATTTCAGTGAAACCGACCTCCACACCCGATGTCCCTGGAAGGGCACAGCTTCGTATTTCGACATTGTGGTTGAGGGGGAAAAATACAAAGGCGGAGCCTGGTACTACCCGGATCCATCGCAAGCGGCCGACGAGATCAAGGACTACGTGGCCTTTTACGGTCGGGTGAAGATCGAGGCCTAGTGGTTCGTCACTGGTCCGTCTAGGGGACCACAAGCACCGGGCAGGAGGCCAGGTGGGTCAATCGATCTGCCGTCGACCCCAAAACCACTCGTTCGGCCAAGCCGGCGCCGCGACGCCCGATCACCAAGAGGTCGGCCTCGTTGATCTCGACTACTGCCAGGAGCCTGCTCACCGGGTCTCCGAGTTCTTCGACAGTCTCGTAATCGACACCCTCGAGATTCAGATGGGCCTCGATGTCGCCCAGGACCTTTTGCTGGCCCTCGACGATTGCGGCTGAGAGAGCTTCAGGTGTTGGGGGCGCGCCACCAATGCCCCACCAGCCCTCCGGGGTGCGAACCACCGTGACTAAAAGGAGGGTGGCCTTCCAATGACGGGCGATCGCCGCACCATGCTCAGCTGCGCGGTCACTGCCGTCGGAGCCGTCGATTCCAGCCACAATCTTTTTGAGGTTCCAGTCCATGTGTCCATCTAAACCAATGCTTGGACGATATGTCCAACTATCAGACCGTAAATCCCAGCGACCAGGTCATCGGTCATCACTCCCCACGCACCGGGGAGCCTCTCGGCCTGTGCCACTCCAGGGAACGGATTCTTATAGATGTCGGCAGCCCGGAACATGAGCCACGCCACTATCGCGGGTCCGAATGTGAGTCCGACCATTGCCACAAAAGTGCCCGTCGCCTCGTCAATCACCATCCAGCCGGCGTCCCCCTCATCTTCAGTGAATTTCGAGGTCGCCAATACGCCGAGGAAAAAGAGGATCGCAGCGCCGGCGATTTGAGCTTGCCATCCCCAGGTCGACCCAACCCAGAAGGCCAGCGGGAATGTGAAGAAGGCGGCTACGGTGCCCGAGCCCCAGTCACTGCCGCGGAGTTTCCCCAGAATCAGCCCAGTGCCAAACCATGAGGCGAGGATGCGAGATGCTGCGCTGGGCGTAGCGTGAGACATCGGGCGAGCCTACGCATAGATGTGCGCGCAATCGCACACGCAGTTGCAGGAGTTTCCGGTGGGAGTCAATCCGTATAGCCTCTGGGGATGGAACCGTCTTCACATATCTGGGCCGACGGCGAATTGGTCCCCTGGGACGAAGCCAACGTCCACTTCCTAACCCACGCTCTTCATTACGGCACAGCTGTTTTTGAGGGCATCCGTGCCTACAACACACCCGAGGGTACGGCAGTATTCAGACTTCACGAGCACATGGTGCGTCTAGAGGCGTCGGCACGGGCCTACAGCATCCCGATGTCTTACACAGCTGATCAACTCGATCAGGCGACTCTGGACTTGTTGAAGAAGACCGAACTCGAATCCGCGTACGTGCGCCCGTTGGTCTTCTACGGCACTGGATCGATCGGCCCGGCTCCTCACGGAAACATCGTTCACACGATGATGGCCGCATTCAGCTTGGGGTCCTATCTCGGCGAGGAGGGGGTTCAGAACGGGATCACCGCCATGGTGTCCAGCTGGCGTCGTATCAACCACAACTCCTTGATCCCGACGGCGAAGGGTGCCGGCGGGTACCTCAACTCGATGCTCGCCAAACAGGAGGCAATGCGGGCGGGGTTCGACGAGGCGATCATGCTCAACGACACCGGGTCTGTGTCCGAAGGAAGCGGCATGAACATCTTCACCGTCAGTGGTGACGTCGTCTACACACCGCCGGTTTCGGCGGGAATTCTCGAGGGAATCACCAGAAATTCCGTGATCGAGTTGCTTCGTCACGATGGCGTCGAAGTTGTGGAGACCGAGCTTGCCCGAGGCAGTCTCTATACGGCCGAAGAAGTGTTTGTTACCGGGACTGCCGCCGAGGTGACTCCAATCAGGGAGATCGACGGTCGCGTCGTCGGACCTGGCCATCCCGGACCGCTGACACGCAAGGCCCAGGACCTGTTTGCTGCCGTGGTCAACGGCAAGCTCGACGATTACAGGAACTGGCTCAAGTTCGTCTGATGGCCCAACAGCCGAACGTTGAAACCACTGAAGCCAATGAGCCTTTAGCCAAGCTGGAGTCAGGGCCGCCGGTGAAATGGCGGGCTGGAAAACCCGGCATTCTCTCCGATCCGGCTGATGTCCCGTCTGGTGGCCGTTTCGGCTCGGCCGGCCCTGACCACGGTTGGGCAATGAAAGTCGTCGCCCAAGTCGAGTTGCCAAGCACCGACCCCGCTCTTCGGTCGGTCGTGCTTGGCCTGGTTCAGGCACGCGCGGCAGCACACGGGAGGGGAGCCGTCCCAGAAGACGTCGACGCCGCCCTCGTGCTCTGTGGATATGGCGAAGACGCGTCTCCAACGATTGTCGAGCGTCGGGAACGGTGGTTGCTGGCGGCTGCACATGACCGGCGGCCGGGGGCGAGTGCGGTTGCAGATGTTGACCGCGATCTAATTGCAGCCAAGCCGGAGCAGATCCGTTATGCGCTCCGACTTTCCGAAAAGGTCTGACGATCCGGTAGCGTTTTCGCCTCAATGAAAATCGTCCGAATCAAGGCCGGCGATGACATCGCCTATGGGATTGCCGACGCCGAAGGTGTTTTGGTCTACAACGGCTCGCCTTTTGTTGCTTGGGAACCCACGGAAACAGTTGTTCCATGGCCAAACGTCAAACTTCTGGCCCCAGTACTGCCCACGAAAGTCCTCTGCGTGGGTCAGAACTACGAAGAACATGCTGAGGAGATGGGTGTGGATCTGACCGATGAGCCGCTGATCTTCATGAAACCGGCGACCTCGGTCATCGGACAGAACCAGCCGGTCATTTATCCGAGCCAAAGCAAGGAAGTTCATCACGAGGCGGAGTTGGCGGTTGTGATCAGCAAACCTGCGAGAAACATCAAAGCTGAGGACGCCTCTCAATACATTTTTGGGTACACCGCGGCCAACGATGTCACGGCGCGAGACCTCCAGCGGACCGATGGACAATGGACCCGGGCCAAGGGTTTTGACACTTTCTGCCCGCTTGGCCCGGCGATCGAAACCGAGTTGGACCCTCTGGAGCGTCTCGCGGTGATCGCCAAGGTCAACAATGAAGTTCGTCAGGTCGGATTCACGTCCGACATGGTGTTTGGAGTCGCCGAGGTTCTGGAGCACATCACCGCGTTCACCACACTTCTCCCCGGTGACGTGATTCTCATGGGCACACCCTCTGGTGTCGGTCCGGTGGAGCCAGGCGATGTGATGGAGATTGAGGTCGACGGCATCGGTTCACTGATCAACCGGGTCGCCGCACCGTGAGTGTCCGAGTTCGAATGGCTCCGTCCCCGACCGGGACACTCCATGTCGGCACTGCGCGAGCCGCTCTATTCAATTGGCTGTATGCACGACATACCGGCGGCACCTTCATCCTCCGCGTGGACGACACTGATCGAGAGCGATCCACCCAAGAGTTTGAGGATGAGATCATCGGGTCCCTGCGTTGGCTTGGTCTCGATTGGGATGAAGGCGTTGGTGTGGGCGGTCCGCACGGAACCTACCGTCAATCCGATCGGCTGGAGCGTTATCAAGACGTGGCGCACTCGTTGGTCGCCTCGGGTGCCGCCTACCACGACGATCGGTCTACTGAAGAGTTGGAATCACTGCGTCAGAAGGCCCAGAAGGAGGGCAAACACCCAGGCCACTACATCCGACGTCCCCAAGACGTAGCGAATTCGGGAGTGATCCGACTGTCAATTCCTCAGGATGATCCGGTGGTCTTTGTCGACATGGTGCGAGGCACAGTCAGCTTTGAGCCCCAGGACATCGACGACTTCGTGATTCTGAGAAGCAGCGGGACGCCTACCTATCACCTGGCATCCACAGTCGACGATGTTGACTATGCGATCAGCCATGTCGCTCGGGGTGAGGACCTCCTTCCATCAACGCCAAAACACATCCTCCTGACCAGGGCGATGGGCCATGACGAACCGACCTATGCCCATCTTCCGCTTCTTTTTGGCACAGACGGAAAGAAGCTCTCCAAACGGCACGGGGCCACTGCGTTGAGTGACTATCGGGATCGGGGCTTCCTTTCGGATGCAGTCTTCAACTACCTGGCCATCCTCGGATGGTCGCCTGATTCTGAGACCACGATGTTCAATAGAGATGAGGCGGTGGAAGTCTTTGATCTCGATGATGTCAACAAGAATCCGGCCGCCTTCGACCCCGAAAAGCTGTCTTGGATGAACGGCGAGTACATAAGAGCGTTGGATCCGGCCTCTTTCAATGAGATGGTCCGACCCCACGTCGAGACAGCAGTAGGTCGCACGTTGTCGGACGACGAGTGGGAGCGATTCGAGGAAATTTCAACCCTGGTGCAGGAACGGACCAAGCTTTTGCCTGGGGCAGGGGAGCAGGCAGTGTTCCTGTTCAACGACGTTGATGAGTACGACAAGAAGTCGTGGAACAAGGTGATGACCAAAGATGGCGTTGCCGACGTTCTCGACGGCGGTCTGGCAGTGTTGAGGGGGGTGGAACATTGGAACGCAGAGTCGATCGAGACTGCCCTTCGCTCTTTGCCCGAAAAGCTCGGAATTGGCGCCGGGAAAACGTTCCAACCGCTTCGGATAGCAGTGACCGGATCGTCGGTGAGCCCGCCGTTGTTTGAGTCGCTGGCGGCGCTGGGTCGCATCCCCACCTTGGCTCGCATCGAACGAGCACGCGAAGAGTTGGGCTGAACCTACCCAGGGGCGTACCATTTGATAGTTCATGGTCCCGTCGTCCAGTGGTCTAGGACGCCGGCCTTTCAAGCCGGAAACGCCGGTTCGAACCCGGTCGGGACTGCCAGCTAGAGCCCCTGGTCAATGGTGGTTGTCTGCGTTTTGAGGCTTATGCAAACTGCGCAGGCTCGCCCCTCGTCCCGTCCCTCACCAGCTGAATCCGGCGAGTTCACCAGCTTCGGTTCATCATGGACACTGTGGCTCCGGTTGGTGGGTTCCACCATGTGAAATCACCTATTGGTGCCAGGCGCTGGCTGCACTCGGATGCTGTCCAGCAGCGTGCTCAACTCCAGTCCTGTCAGAAAACCCGGCGGAATACCCCGTTCATCGTGAGTTGACTACTCACTCCAGAACCAGCCAGGTGAATCCTCTCTTCTCGCCGCTCGACTAGCGAATCACATTGCTGTCTCGCCGACACAGAAGAACAGCTTCGCAGCATTTGTGCTGATCGTCTGAATAGCGCGGATGGCAGCTGGCACCCCGGTTGTTGCCGTTCTTACTCGGCAATACCGAGAGCACGAGCAATGAACGAAGCCATCTCATCTCGATTCACATCGTCATGTGGGCAATAGCTCAGCGGATCGGTGCTGCATCCCAATGTGATCTGGTCGGCATAGATTTGCTCAACGGCCAAGGCATACCAGACATCGGTTGGGACGTCGACGAATATCCCGATCGGCAATGTGACCGAGCCGGATCCAAAGGCCACGTAGAGAAACTTTGCCATCTCGGCCCGGGTGATTGGGGCATCTGGACGGTAGGTGCCATCTGGGTAGCCGTCGGAGATCCCAATTTCAGCCAGTTTCTCGATGTACGGCGTGTACCACTGCCCTGACGGCACGTCGGAGAAGGTTCCTTGGTGATCACTCAGCTGATCCGCAAGCCCCAGTGCACGGATCACAAAAGCCGCCATCTCAGCTCTGGTCACTGGCCGATCCGGACAGAAGAGATCATTCTGAGGTGGATTGCATCCATTTGTGATATCGGCGGCGGCGATCAACTCGATGTTGGACTGGTGGAGGTTGCCTGATATGTCGGTAAATGTGGGAAGACCCAACCCAGGGACCTCAGGGGGTGGCAGCGTGCCTCCTCCGCCCCCGCCCCCGCCCCCGCCGCCACCGCCACCGCCACCGCCACCGCCACCGACGGCAAATGTCGCGGTGTAAGTGAGATCACCGTCGGGTGCGGTTATGTCATGAGATTGGGCTCCGCCGTCGGACCAGGAGACAAAAGACCAGGTTTCTCCTCCAGAGTCCTGCGGTGATAGTGCCCCGATGGTGAACACGGAGTTCACGATCACCGTCTCAGTGAAAGAACTTGTCTGTGTCTCGCCGGCGATCGCCAGATCGAGGTCGATGGGGACTGTTTTGAATGTTAGGTCGACGGTCTTGGGGTTCAGGTTGAGAGACGTCGAATCGGCTGCCCCGTATTGGTCTGTGGCAGTTAGTACCAGCTCCAGCCAGGTGGGGTATTCGTGGTCCGGAGCGTCGAAGCTTCCCGAGTCCACCCCATTGAAGGTCTGTATCGCGTGGGAGTGACAGGTCCCGTCGTCTTCGCAGTGGTGTAAGACGAGTTGCCAGTCGAGTGAGCTTTCCGGTATTTGACCCTGATCCGGGTCGTTGGCATGGCCTGCGAAATTGATCGTGTCGCCGACACGCCATTGCAGCCCGGAAGCTGGAGAGTCGATCACCGCGGTGGGGGGAGCGTTGGAGGCCTGGATACCCACGGAGGTGGTCGCGGACTCGCCACCGGGGTCGGTGACTTGAAGCCGTGCGGTGTGGCTGCCCGGTGAACCAAATGTCCACTGGACATTGGGGCCAGTCCCATCGTCGAACTGGCCATCGTTGTCGAAGTCCCAGGCATAGGACAGGGGATCGTCGTCGGGGTCCGACGAGCCGGAACCGTCAAAGTCGACCGTGAGAGGGGCGTCACCGGAGATTGGATCGGCGGCGATCGCAGCAGTTGGCGGAGTGTTGTCTCCCACGAATCGGAGACGATGTATCTCACCGGCCACGCCGAAGTTGATGGCGACGTAGAAAATGTCGCCACCCGGCCCAGCCTCGAGATCCACAGGATTCGCGGCTTGATGCTGGAACACTTCGACGGTTGAGGGGTCGGGGTTCCCTGAACCGTCGGGGTACATCACCCAAATGCAGTCGCGGCTGTAGTCCGCTCCGAACAACGCCCCGACGTAGGTGCCGGGGTAACCGCCACCCTCATAGAAGGCGAGACCAGCGATCGACGAACTGGTTCCCTGCCCCGGACCCGGATTGGCAGGTGGGCAGGAGTCCGACCCGGATATGTCGTCCTCGTGACGGTAGGCAAACAGCGAAGGTGTCACCTGGCCGGATTGGTAGAGGTCCTCACAGATGGTCAGGTCTGCAGCGTTGTAGCCGGGCTGCTTGTTTGAAACTCCGGAACCGCCCTCGAAACAGGGCCACCCAAAGTTCCGGACGACCTGGGTGGGATTGGGGTGGCTGTTCAACTCTTCCCAGGCGCCCAAACCGACATCGCCGATGTAGATGTCATCCGTACCTGGCTTGATGGCGATCCGGTAAGGATTCCGCAAACCGTCGGCGACGATTCGCCGTGTATTGGGATCAGGGTCGCTGAAAGAGGGGTTGTCCGACTTGGCAAGGCCGGTGATCGGATCGATCCTCAGAATCGTCCCGTCGAGACTCACCGGATCCCCACTGGTCCGCAGATCCTGAGAGCGCAAGGCGCCACCTTCAGCAGTTGGAGTGGTCTGAACACCTCCGACTCCCGAGGGTGGGTCGCCACAAGGGTTGGTCGGTGAGCCTTTTTGCCCGTAGTCGATGAACGTGAAGGAGGCACCGTCACCACCGGAGACGTAGAGGGCCCCGTCGGAACCAAACTCAAGATCCCCAATCGAGTGACTCGGGTACTGCTGGCACCAATCTTCGATCAAGACTACCTCGGGACCCGTCTGCTGGTTGCCTGAAGCCTCCAGTCGTGAGAGTCGGCCTGACACCACACAACCATCTCCCGTGGGGTCTGCACAACCGACGCCGAATGTCGGGGCAACGCCTCCGATCGGGGCGTCGTACGTGTAGAGGACGTATATGTACGGCGTCGACGGAAAGTCGGGGTGTATGGCGAGCCCAAGCAACCCACGGTCCCAGTAGTCGTGAACGTTGGAGCTCAGATCGGCGAATTCATCTGGTGTCTGGTCGTTCAGTGAGTCGTAAACCAGAACCCGTCCGCTTTTTTCGGCGATGAAGATTTGGCCGTTTGCCGCGAATTCTATGTTCGTCGGATTATTGAGCCCGGTGAACACCACCTCATCGACGAAATCAGATGTCAGTGCCTGGGCCGCGGTCGCACCAGTCACTCCGACCAATAGCGCAAAGACCAGAGTTTGCGCGACTCTTTGAGATCTTTTCAACGCTTCACCCACGAATAGCCCTACTCGATGCCCCGTCGAGGATATAGATTCTAGGGGTCATGCGGACTAAGTCCATACTCAAAATCCGACGCTTGGTGGTCGAGTTGCATCGCTAAGTGGTGAACCACTCTCGGGACAGCGAAAGACCTAGTGCGATCTCCAGAACCTCACCATGGCTTACTCATCGATTGTGATCGTGGCCCGCATCCCTTCGGTCCCGTCTGAAATGAAGAGCAGAAGTAGTTGGACGGCGGCCGCTGCCCCGATGAGACCCAAAGTACCGCTTCGTAGCCGCCCTTTCGCCTTCTCCCACACCGACGTCCCCTTTTCTTCCGAAGATAAGGGCCCTGAGTCGTGGCGTGGCGTCGGCTTCTTCGGAGCAGGGAACCTCCACCCGACTTCTCGGATCATCAGCTGCTTATCAAAGTCCCGTCCGGGGTGAAGATCTGTATCGATGTGACACGGTCCGGTATGAGGTCGGGGTCGAGGGCGACTTGGAACTCAGATTCGCCTACTCGAATACCGACGCCGGCGATGACGCCGCCTACAGCCACGAGGATCTCGTCGCCGTTGTAGCCGACGACTGTGACCACAGCGACGGAATGTGAGCGGTTGGGCGTCCGAAGGGCGAAGTCGGACGGAAGGGTGGCTGATGCCCCCTTCAAAGTCGACGGTGAACTCGGCGACGATTCCCCGACAAGCGAGCCCGAGGCTCCTAGCCGGAAGAGCTGTGGCGGCCCATTCGTCGTGCCGATCCACCCTGCGCGAAGTGCTACCAGCTGTCGGAGTTCTTCGACGTTCTGGACCGGCGTGAATCGTCGACCGGCGGACAGGTATGCGTCCGTACGAACCGTGGGGATGTCACCCCCGAATAGGTCGACGCCGTCGAATGCGAAGGTGTCGGGTTGTCCGCCCTGTAATGCCACCAGTGTGGGCGCGATGTCGCTGGTGAGAGCCGCAAGATCCGACAACCCGACATCTGTGGCACCAGGCGTTTTGATAAAGAGCGGAACGGCGGTGACTTCCAGTGGGGCGCTGCCCGGCTGACGCGTGGGGCCGGGCTCGAAGGTAAGCCCGTGGTCGGAGGTAACCACGACGATGGCGTCGTCCCAGAGGCCACCATTTTTCAGCAGCTCGACAGCTTCGCCCAACAGCTTGTCGGTGGCGACCAGCTGCAACTGGAGGCGCTGCCACCCGGCGAGCCGAACGCCTTCGTCCTCCGGCCAAAGGGTTCCTCCCTCAGTGCCGGGCAATTCGATTGATGGGTAAAGCGAGCCGTCGGTAGTCAAAACGTAGGGCTGGTGGGGCAAGATCGAGTGGAGGAAGTAGAGGGGTGGACGGTCCCCTGTCGGCTCGGTGGCGAACAGGGCGCGGAATCGGGCCGCCTCGGTTTCGGCGTTCCAGCCATCAGCCACGATGTCAACCGAGGAGAAAGCATCCTGGCCGGCTCTGCCGTCGTTCGATCGGAAGTGGCTCCACGATCGCCCGACCGCGGGATTCCGGTAGAACGGAAGCACAGCATCGGCTAGGTAGACGGCGGTGTCCTCGATCAGGAGGCCCACGCCGACACTTCGCTCTGCGGTTCCGGCACAGTTTTCGCCGTCGCATAACTGGGTGAATGCCTCGGATGCGAACACCTCGTGCGAGCGAGAGAACAGGCTCAGGATCGACGTCGGGTAGTTGGCGCCGACCGGCGCTCGGTCGGAGCGCGCTTCGACACCCGACAGCAGCGCAGGTAGCGAGTCGGAGGTCTGCGGCGACACGCTCGAAGTGAGCCGGAAGAACGTCGACTGTCGGGCGAGCTCGGCGAAGGCTGGGAATCGTTCGGCGTTGACAGTCAGATCGGCACTCAGCAGGGCGTGCACGGGCAACTCGTCGAAGGCAATGACCACCACGGGCACCGGACGCGGCACTGTCGCTGCGACTGCTGTCTCAGCGTCGCCGGCTCTGACATAGGTTCCCACGTCCGAAGGGCCCAACCAGGCGATGAGTACCACGAACGTCGCCAGGATCGTGACTGCAAGAGTCTGGTGCCAGCGTCGAACATGTACGAGAACTCCGGCAGTGACACCGAGACCCAACGACCACCAGCCCAGGTCTCGCAGCAGACTCGTGACAGCCAGCCCGGCAAACATCGATACCGCTAAAAACCACAGAACAGATGTATTGGCGAGACGACCAACTGTCCAGCATCCTGCGGCGACCAGCAGTGGGAATCCAACCACCAACCCGACACCGAATACGATCGTCCCCGCCGCAGAGAGTCCATGGGCTAAGACGAAGGAGGGCTCGGATGCCAATTCGAGAAACGGACCGAGCAGCGCGACAGACCACAGACCCACCAGCGCCAGCAACAAGCCCATCCGGCGGGTGCCGATTACAGGTTCCGATAAGTGGCCATCGCCGTTCCGGCCGGCGCCGGTCCTGCTCATAGCGCAGCGAGGTGGCGGATTGCGCGCACAGGGTTCCCGCTGGCATGGCCGTCGCCGTAGGGGCGTTCAAGACCCGACAGCCAACCGAAGCGACCGTCGACGGCGGTTGGGAACAGTGTTGCCTTGCTAACCATTACTCGAACTTGGCTGACAAGGGTTGAGAATGCGCCGATCACTTGACATACACTTTTGCAGTCCAATCTGGAGATTGAGTTGGATCAATCAAAGAATCTCGCTCCTGTGGATCCTCTGCAACACATATCAACACCGATCACATGACCTGCGGACCCAACAGCGCGAGCCGCAATATGCGAGTCGAGTCCGGCCTCGGAGCCGATGTCGACCACGTGTTCGCCGTCTACCAGCATGCTCATGAAGAATGGGTAGCCCATTTCGGAGAAGGAGGCTGCGAGCGGCTCGGAAATTCCCGCCCACTCTTGCTCGTAGCCCTTCATCGCCAATGCTGCGACGCCGAACATTGGTAGCCGCCCATGGGTGCCGTTGTGTCACCCGGTATTCTCGTTGAGGTGAGCGCTGTGGTTTTTGTTGAGGGTGATAGTGACAGGGCTGCTCTTGAGACGCTGGCGGAACGTCTTGGGCGGGACTTGGAAGCGGAGGGTGTGTCCATAGTTTCAATGGGTGGGGCATCGTCGCTGGGTGACTTTGTCCATCACGTGTTGGACTCGACCGCCCCCGGTACAACGTTGGCTGGTCTATGCGATGAAGCTGAGGCCGACCAATTCTGCCGCGCCCTAGAGCATTCTGGATTGGGGTCCAACCTCTCGATCTCCGATATGGAATCACTGGGCTTCTTCGTTTGCGTTCGAGATCTCGAAGATGAGTTGATCCGCTCTCTTGGTCCCTTGGTCATCGAGGAAGTATTAACGGAACAAGGGGAGCTGAGGGCATTTCGAAAGTTCCAGAATCAGCCCCACTGGAGAGGGAAGCGAATCGATGAGCAGTTCCATCGATTCACAGGCATCAGGTCGGGCCGCCACACCTTTTCTGGTGGTGCCTCGATGTCCACTCCCATTTGTACTCGCATTTCTGATTCTCGCTTTCTTGTTCAGTTGTCTAGAGGCTTCAGGAGATCTGGGTGATCCAGTTCCACAAAGTCGTGGCGATTGCATATGCGGCCACCGCCCAAAATGCGATTCGGATCCAGGTTGGCGCGTACTGCCACAAGTTCTTCGCTTGCGCGTAGATAAAGGCGGCAATCACGATGCCCGCTGTGGCTAGACCGCTCACAGCTGCCGTTATTCCAAAGACGTCTTCCGTAGTCGAACCAGGGTCTGGTGACGCCACCAGTAGTACGACGCCCGCCAAGACAGCAACAAGTGTGGAAGCGACGGCAAGGCCGAGGAGTACCCTCAAGTTTCGCATCTCCCTCGCGGGCGCTGTTGTGTCGGCTAGCTGTCTCATGTGTGTTCCTCCACTTCTCGATTCGTGCGACGGTCGCACCGAACCCCTCCGACGTACGGGGTCGAATAGATTGCGTCATGTACCTGAGGGTGTATTGGGGAGAGCGCTCCGTTGGCGAGGCTAGCTATCCGAGGGGCGGATCTTGGAGACGGTGAACCTCGAGAATCGGAATGCCCGGATCACGGAGTTGACCGAACACACCATGCAACCTGGATTGGTCAGCGACTTTCCCCCTGAGGAGGGTTGTCTGACCTTTGGATTCGACCTCGAATCCGTCGAACCATTCGGACCAGTCGTGCGTGAGTACGGCACTGATCACGATTTCGTAGATGCCTCCGGTGAGAGGTTCATCCATTTCGTCGAAGGTATCGTCACCATGACTCGGCAGTCATGTGCCTCAGGGTGTAATCAGTTGAGGCGACCGAGGTGTCGTGCGGAAATACAAGTCTCCGTATTTGGGATCTTTTTCTGGGGTTGCTCATAGCGCCTCGGGCGAATGAGTCGGCTACCCGCGTGTTGATCGTTCGATCCCCTCAAGGATCAGGTCAAGTCCAAAATTGAACTCGTTTGCGTATTCGTATCCGGGCTGCATGACGTATTCAGTGGCCATTTCCACCAGATACGGGTGGTCGTGGGCCGGGAATTGTTGCAGGATCTCCTCGGTAGCCTCGTGTGCTTCTTCTGTGGTGCTGAACGGCAGACTGACTTCTTGGAGTACAAACCCATAGATGTAGCTGTCGAGGACGGAGTAGGCGTGGGCGGCCATTTCGATTGAGAATCCTGCCTGACGTAGGCATCCAATTACCGCGTCGTGATGTTGCAATGTTGCGGGTCCGGGTGTAATTCGAGACTCCATGAGCCCAACCGCCCACGGATGGCGGGTCAGCGCCGCTCGGGCTGAGTTGGCCCTCTGACGCATTGCCGGGTTCCATTCGACGCCGGCGGGTGCCAGATCGATCTCGCTGAATACGGCGTCGACCATCCCGTCGAGTACTTCTTCTTTGTTGGCCATGTGGTGATAGAGAGTCATCGGCTTGACCCCTAGTTCTTGGGCCAGTTTGCGCATCGTGAGAGAGCCGATTCCTTTGGTGTCGGCGAGCTCAACGGCTCCCTCGATCAGACGTTCCCTGTTGAGGGGAGTCCGCGGCGTTGCCGTCGTCTCGGTTTGCGTTTCCATGAGACCTTTCGTGTTGTGTTGACAACCGTACAACGTACGGGTACCGTCTCACATTCTAACCGTACAACGTACGGGTCGGTAGTGAGAAACATCACCGGCCCAGCCAACCCAGGAAGAGAGACATCATGAACAAAGGTCAAGATCGTACGTATGCTCCGGCCCCAATCGACACGGAGGCTGAAGCCCAGATGACGCCCGATGACAACACCATGAAGGCGATCGTTCAGGACGAATATGGATCGGCCGAAGTGCTACACATCGCCGAGATCGAGCGACCGGCCATCAAAGATGACGAGGTGCTGGTGCGTGTTCACGCCGCTGGCCTCGATCGAGGTACGTGGCATCTCATGGCTGGCCTGCCCTACGTGATCCGCCTCGGCTTCGGATTTCGAGGGCCCAAGAACCCCGTTCCGGGTCTCGACCTGGCAGGCACAGTCGTGTCGGTCGGCGAGAAGGTGACCAGATTCCAACCTGGTGACGAAGTCTTCGGTATTGCCAAAGGCTCCTTCGCCGAATACGCCAGCGCCCGTGAGGACAAACTGGCAATCAAGCCGACGAACCTCACCTTTGAACAGGCGGCGGCCGTTCCAGTTTCAGGGCTCACCGCCATCCAGGCTCTTCGTGATGTGGGGCGTCTGGAATCAGGACAACGGGTGCTGATCGTGGGGGCGTCGGGAGGCGTAGGCACCTATGCCGTGCAACTGGCCAAGGCGTTCGGCGCGGAGGTGACTGGCGTGGCCAGCACCGCCAAACTCGACCTGGTCCGTTCGATCTGCGCAGATCATGTGATCGATTACACCATAGAAGACTTCGCCGACGGCTCACAGCACTATGATCTGATCCTCGACATCGGTGGGAACACCCCGCTGTCCGGCCTTCGCTCGGCGCTCACCAAAACGGGCACTCTTGTGATCGTTGGTGGCGAGGAAGGTGGCCGATGGTTCGGTGGCATCAACCGCCAATTGCGGGCCATGGCGCTTTCACCGTTCATCGCTCAGCGGCTCACCAGCTTCCTCTCCAAAGAAACCCACATTGATCTGGAGCGGTTGTCCGAGATCATCGAGGCTGGTGACCTCACTCCGAGCGTCGACACCACCTACCCCTTGGACCGAGCTCCAGAAGCGATGCGGCGCCTCGAAGCGGGCGATGCCCGAGGAAAGATCGCCATCTCCGTATTGGAGGTCGTATGACCGTTATTCGAAACACGGGCGTGAGTCTCCGGTCAGCTAAGGAGTCCCTGGTTTGGATCTAAAGCACCTCAGTCCGAGTGGGTCCAGCCGCGGACGGTTTCGATGACTACAGATGTCATCGGTTGGGCTGCGGCAGTGTTGCTGGCGAAGCGAATTTGACTTAGGGCGCCCCACAGTGCGCCAACGAGGAATTCTGATCTCGTCTCCGCATCGGCGATCTGGTCGGCCTCGAGCGCTCCTAGGAAGGTGGACCGCCAGAGGTCGGCGTATTGAGTGAGTTCGTCGACGATTTCCTCGGCGGGTTCGTCGATCTCGAAACCGGTGTTGACCATGAGACAACCGGCGGTGCGAACATCGTCGCCATCTGCGGGCGAGCTGACCCGCTCGAAGACGCGGATGATGGAGTCGACCCAAGGCGGCTGGAACATCGAGGAGAGGTTGTCCGCAACCATCTGCCGGTAGCGGGTGAGGGACCTGGCGAACAGCTTGTCTTTCTCACCGAACGTGTTTGCCAGACTCCGTATCCCCACCCCCGAAAGCGTCTCGAGACCCCGGTAGGTTGTGGCGGTGTAGCCGTGACGCCAGAAGGCCACCATCACCGTTTCGAGAAGTTCTGCCTCTTCGAAGAATCGTGGTCGGCCCATCAAGTTGCTCCTTCCCATCTCCCTAACGGTGGTCCGTCGCCCCACGAGTTCTACAACATGTGTTGCATTTGGAACTCGAACGAGCTGGAACTGTTTTACGACAGTTGTTGTAGAACCAAAAGAGCCCAGGAACCCCCCTCATTTGCAGATCAACCGACCCACGCATTCCCTCCACCTCCAAGACCTTTATCGAATCAGACGACTACCGATCCTGGAGGACCCATGGCTGATACTCGAGAGATCTCAGCGACGTTTCCATTCGAATCTCAGTTCATCGACGTCCACGATTCGAAGATGCACTATGTCGATGTTGGAGAAGGTGATCCCATTCTGTTCCTGCACGGGAATCCGACGTCGTCCTACCTGTGGCGCAACGTCATACCTCATCTGAGCGGGCAGGCGCGCTGCATCGCGGTCCATCTCATCGGAATGGGTAAGTCAGACCATCCTGACATTCCTTACCGATACGACGACCAGTATCACTACCTGAGCGGCTTCATTGACGCACTTGGGATCGGATCAAACCTCACTCTCGTTATTCACGACTGGGGCTCGGGACTGGGATTTCGATGGGCCCACGAACACGAGCAGGAGGTGAGGGCGATTGCCTTCATGGAGGCGATGATCCGCACCTTGTCACTTGACGATATGCCCGGAAGTCTCCGGACGGCCTTTCGGATGATGCGGGCGCCCGGAACCGGTTGGCTGATGGTCAGCGTCGCCAACATCTTCCTCAGTAAGATGCTCCCCGACCTGACCTACGCCAAGATGAGCCCGGAGGCGCTCGCCTACTACCGGTCGGCATTCCCCACTGTCACGAGCCGCAAAGCCGTTCTCCAATGGCCGCGCGAAGTGCCCCTCGATGGTGCTCCGAAGGACAACACAGCAGTGGTCGAGGCCTACCGCGAATGGCTGACCCACACTGAAATCCCGAAGCTGCTGTTCCATGGAAACGCTGGTATCGCCATCAAAGAGGCGGAAGTCGCCTGGTGTCGCGAAAATCTCTCGAACCTCGACATCGTCGATCTGGGCGACGCCATCCACTTCGTCCAAGAAACCCATCCAGACACCATCGGTACTGAGCTATCCAGGTGGTACGCAGGACTCTGAAACCGCTCCGAAGGGTTTCCCTCGAGATGGCGACATGTCCTCTCGTTCTCTCGAATTGACGGGCTGTTGGGGGCGATCCAGCTCGGGTAGGTAGCTTTGTTTGCGGCATCGTCTCCAGCTGGCGGTTAGCCTCGTCCTCTTCTGTCAGGCGTCTGTGAACATGAGGGGGGCGTTACGCGTGGATGACACCAAACAGAGCTACCGGCCGCTGGTTGTGTTCCTCGTCTTGGTTGTCGTTCTAGCCGCGTTCTCCTACTTTCTGATTTTTACTGCTGGCAACGACGACGACCAAACGGGTGGGTTCGCTCTGTTGCAGTTCTCACCGGCGATCTCAGCGATTGTCACCAAGCTGATCTACCAACGGAATGTGCGTGGTCTTGGATGGGGGTGGGGCAAGACTCGCTACCAGGTTGCCGCTTGGTTGCTTCCTCTGGCTCTCGGTCTGGTTGGTTTCGGCCTGGTCTGGTTGACGGTCGGGGGTTTCTATGACGAAGCGTGGATCGCCGAAACAAGGAGCGGGATCGCTGACACCCTTGGACTAAATATATCGTCGGCATATGGGGTGATGCTGATCCTCGTGTTGGTAGGCGGCACGGTCGGGCTTTTACTACCGGGGCTCTTTGCTTTCGGGGAGGAGTTGGGTTGGCGTGGGTTCCTTGTTCCTGAGCTTTACAAACACGCCAACTTCACCAAGACGGCTCTGATCAGCGGTCTGATCTGGTCGGTGTATCACTATCCGCTGGTGATCGGGTTCGAAGCTGAAGAGTTGGGTGTGCATACCGTCTATCTGCTGCTGATGGCAACGGTGGGCGGGATAGGTCTAAGCACCATCATGGCGTGGCTTCGTTTGAAGTCGGGAAGTGTGTGGACAGCGGTTTTCATGCATGCCGGGTTGAACTCCTACAACCAGGGAGTCTTTGAGAATCTGACTGAAGAAACCTCGAATCTGACCAACTACATTTCGGGCGAATTCGGGTTGATGATGTCGCTGGTTGCTGTATTTGCTGGTTACCTCTTCTGGCGGAAGAGGGATGCTCTGCCACAGCCCAACCATCAGGGGTCCACAATTCGAACGGGGAAAACGGGCATTACGAGTGATCCACTCAACCAACCATGATTTTCGTGATGTGCGCCGCTCATAGTTTGGTTTCTGCGTCCCCTTGTGGCTCGGGTTGTAAAAGGAGGTAGCGATGGGAGTCGCTGAAGATGGAAGGTTTCATGCCTACACATAGGACAACCGCAAGAGTCGTCGGCGTTCTGTTCATCATTGCTACGGCTGCGGCAATTATCAGGGGGACTCTTCTCTTGGAGTCGCAGCCAGAAAAGGAGCCGGTTTCCGGCTAACAGGACCCAGGGAGCGCCCAATGTCAGACGAAACCACAAAACAAGCGTCGGTTCCTCCGCGGTGGTTCATCCGCTCCTTCTGGTCGATGCACCACGGCTTGTACCGAATCAGCGGCGGCCGATTCGGTTTAAGGCGCGCCAGGGCCGACCGCTGGGGGATGATGCGCCTTACCACCACCGGGCGTCGCACCGGTCAGGAGCGAAGCGTCATCATCGCCTACCTGGACGACGGTCCCAACCTGGTCACTATGGCGATGAACGGCTGGGCTGAGGCCGAGCCTGCGTGGTGGCTCAACCTCCAAGCCCATCCCGAAGCCACCGTCGATCTCGCCGACGGCCGACGTAAGGTCAAGGGGCGTCCTGCAAAGGGAGAGGAACGGTCGCGACTGTGGGGCCGGTGGCGCGAAATGAACGATAATTTGGACGCCGAGGCGGCACTCCGGTCCGGTGAGACCGCCGTTGTGATCCTGGAGTTATCGACCGACACCTAAAAGCCGCTCCCGAGGAGTTCTTGGTGTGAAAGAAGACCGCAGCGCAAGTTTTGTGGAGCTCTTCTTCGATCTTGTGTTCGTGTTCGGTGTCACGCAGGTCGCGGCTTCCATCCACGGACACCTCGACTGGGCGACCCTGGGCAAGGCCGCCATTGTCCTGCTGCTGCTCTGGTGGGCGTGGACCCAATTCACTTGGACAGCGGGCAACGCCGACTTCGACGAACTACGACCGCGCATCGTCCTACTGGTGGCCACAGCCGGCTCGTTCGTCCTGGCGACGGCTGTTCAAGGAGCGTTTGGCGCGGACGGCGCAATTTTTGCCTTGGCGTACTTCGGGGTAATGAGCCTCTTCGTCATCTTCTATATGTCTCTCATCTGGGGGACCGACCAAATGGCCGGGTTCTTGGTCTATGCACCAAGAGTGATGGCAGGTTCAGTCCTTGTCCTGATCGGGGGGTTCGTCTCGGAGGACATTCGAATCTGGTTCTGGGTTGCGGCAGTGATCGTCAACATTGTCAGCACGCTCGCGGTCGAAAGGAATGAGTACCCGATTGTCGCCAGCCATTTTGCTGAGCGGCACGGGCTCTTCGTAATCATTGTCCTGGGCGAGGCGCTCATTGCCATCGGCGTTGGCGTTGTGGGTCAAACCGGATCAGCCAGGTTCTATGTTGCAGGCACGGCCATGCTTCTCACAGTCCTGGTGATGTGGTGGTCATACTTCGACTGGCTGTTTCGGGTCGGCGAGAAGGCTCTCAAAGCGGCCACTGGGATTGCCCAAGGGCGGCTGGCGCGTAGCGCCTACTCGATGGCTCATTATCCACTCGTTGCAGGCGTGATCCTTTTCGCAATCGGCACCGAGGAGCTACTGGCCCATCCAGAGGTCGCACTCGAGACTGCGCCGAGGTGGGCGTTTATCGGCGGGCTCATCGTGTTCTTGATGTCTGAGTCAGTTATGGCGCGCCTCTTCACACGTCACACCGCATGGGAGCGGCTTATCGCTATCAGCCTTTTGGGGCTTGCTGGTCTCGCCCTAGCCAGTCTCACAGCGGCGATGCTGGGTGTGGTGGTCTGTCTAATTCTGGTGACCACCCTGGGTGTCGAGTCGGTCCGACATCGTGAAGCGCTCCGTCAGCTTCGGTGAGCCTCTGCCACTCGCACATGAACGCGCAGCGGTCATGGGCGGCTGATTCGGGTGGACCAAGTGCGGGGTTTTCGCCTTTTGGCTTGTGTCTATGGAATAGGTTCGAGTGTCTCGCTGCTGTAATTCTGGTGATGTATGCGAGGTCTTGGGTCTGGTGGGTCGGTCTGGTGCTGGTGGTTTCTGCATGCTCGGGGACAACCGCTGCCACGACATCCTCCTCGAGCGCTCCACCGATCACCACCACAACATCCTTGTCGACCGCTCCACCGATCACCACGACGTCCTCCTCAACCACGGCCACAACTGCCCCGTTGCGAAAGATCGATGCCGCGCTGGTTGGCGACACGGGTGGCGGGTCGACCCTGTTCCCGGATAGCGGCAACGGTGGCTACGACGTCTTGTTGTACGACTTGACGCTGGTTATCTCTGATGATCTCACTGCCCTGGAAGGTGTGGCCTCGATCACTGCGGTGGCGACACAGGATCTGCAGCGGTTTTCGTTGGACGCCCGAGGACTCGTTGTGGCTTCGGTGTCGGTTGATGGAGAGGGCGTTGAGTTTGTCACCGCGGGACCGGAGCTGATCGTGACCCTCGATGAGCCACTCAAATCAGGTGACGAGTTCACAGTCACCGTGGACTATCAAAGCGAACCGGCTCCTTACCGTCCTGAGGGTGTCCCTTTTTCGATGGGCTGGGACGTGGCCCCGGGTCGCTTGCTGTTGGTCCACGGTTTTCCCGGCGCCGCGGCGACCTGGACGCCAATAAGCGAATCAGTTTACGACCCGGCAAGGGTCGTATTTCGGATCGACGCGCCTGAAGGGTTCCCCGCGACTGCCAGCGGCTTCCTCATCGATGACGAGGAGTTCTTTGTTTGGGACACGCAACAAGAGGTGGGGGGCGCGACCTTCTCTATCGCCGAATACGAAACGTCAGTAATCGAATGGAACGGTATTCCAATCGAGTTCGCTCTGACCCCGAAGAGATTGCGACCCATCGACCCTTCAGGGGCGACGATCCCTGGGGTCCGCGACATTTGGGAGGCGGACGTGCCCGTGATGCTCGACTTTCTCGAAACCGTCTTTGGGCCGTTCCCATACGGGAGGCTCGGATTGTCAGCGATCAACGGAGAGCAGTTCGCCCTGGCCTCTCCCATGCGGATTCTGATCCCAGAATCAATGCCGAGGCCGGTTCTGGTCCACGAGCTGGCTCATCAGTGGGCCGGAGTTGCAGTCACCAGCGAGGTTGAGGGGAGCGGCTGGCTCTGGGAAGGGCTTGCCACCTACACCGAGACTCTGTTCAGAGAGCACGAAGGTCAGTCCGTGGGCGACTCATCGGTTCTTCTCTCATCGAGCGTCCCCGACACGACCCGGCCCCTCGATCAGGTTGACTCGATCGATGACATCCTCGATAGCGCGACGTACCAGCGTGGAGCCCTCCTCTACCACGCCCTGAGACTCGAAATCGGAGACAAGGCGTTCTTCACCACACTCAGAGAGTTCATCCAGCGGAACCTCCACGGAATAGCAG
>Ga0255057_10000128_pt1 | contig 41610 bp, 39 predicted proteins | sample Cases_109_6_MG_FD_189022 | JGI IMG/M metagenome (GOLD analysis project Ga0255057, IMG submission 189022) | Seawater microbial communities from Amundsen Gulf, Northwest Territories, Canada - Cases_109_6 | ecosystem: Environmental > Aquatic > Marine > Gulf | place: Canada: Northwest Territories... | reverse complement strand
CGGCGAGGAATCCCTCACTGGTCGTCAGCGGGTTTGGCCCCGGGGAGAACTCGATGTCTTCCGGGAGGACGACCGGCAGATGCTGCTCGGCCTCGACCGTGCCATCGGCGCGGTACAGCATCGGGACCGGCGCTCCCCAATACCGCTGGCGCGAGATCAGCCAGTCCCTGATCCGGTAGTTGACCGCCTCCTCACCGAGGTCACGCTCCTCGAGCCAATCGATGGTGGCGGCGATCGACGGGTTGGCGCGGCCCTTGGCGTCGGTGGTCGCGATGCCGTTGATGGGACCGCTGTTGACCATGACACCCGGCCCGACATATGACTCGGCCATGGTGTCGCCGTCGAGGGCATCGGCACCCTCTGGGTGGATGACCGGGACAACCGGCAGGCCCTTGGCCCTGGCGAACTCGAAGTCGCGCTCGTCGTGGCCCGGTACGGCCATGATCGCCCCCGAGCCGTAGGACAGCAGGACGTAGTCGGCGATCCACACCGGGATTCGCTCGTCGTTCACCGGGTTGATTGCGTAGCCGCCGGTGAACACCCCGGTCTTTTCCCGCTCGGTCTCCATCCGCTCGAGCTCTGACCGCCTGGCCGTCGCCGCCCGGTAGTCGTCGACGGTCTTCCGCTGCTCATCGGTACTCAGCGAGTCGACGAGATCGTGCTCCGGGGCGAGCACCATGAAGGTTGCTCCCCACAGCGTGTCCGGACGGGTGGTGAACACCGGGATCCGATTACCGCCTTCGGTCGTGAAGACGACATCGGCGCCCTCCGAACGGCCGATCCAGTTCGTCTGCATCGTCTTGATCGGCTCCGGCCAGTCGAGGTTCTCGTAGTCGAGCAGCTCATCGGCGTAGTCCGTCATTCGAAAGAACCACTGCGTCATCATCCGCTGCTCGACCGGGGTTCCCGTCCGCTCGTCCTTGCCATCGATGACCTGCTCGTTGGCGAGCACGGTGTTGAGCGCGGGTGACCAGTTGACGACCGCCTCGCCGCGATATGCCTTGTCGCCCTCGTACAGCTTGCGGAAGAACCACTCGGTCCACTCGTAGTACGACAGGTCCGCCGAGATGGCCTCGCGTTCCCAGTCGAACATCGCTCCCAGCGAGCGCAATTGGCCCCGCATCCTGTCGATGTTCGCCTTGGTCCAAACCGCCGGGTGCGTGTTCTCCTTGATGGCGGCGTTCTCGGCGGGAAGACCGAAGGCGTCGAAGCCCATCGGGAACAAGACGTTGTAACCCTTCATCCGCATGAGGCGGGCCCGAACGTCCGACGGTGCCATCGCATACCAGTGCCCGATGTGGAGATCGCCCGATGTGTAGGGCAGCATGGTCAGTGCGTAGTGCTTGGGCCGATCCCAGTCGACCTCGGCCCGGTACAGGCCGTCGTCGTCCCATTGCTGTTGCCAGCGCTGCTCGATTTCCCGGTGGTCGTAGTTCATGGAGCCGGGCATGGTAGGACCGCGGCGCGACCGCGGATAAGGTGGTTCGATGCCACCGCGGACGATGCGCCTTTCCGCCGCCAGGGTCGCCAACGATCTCGATGCCGACGGCTCGCGGTTCGACCGGGTGACGGTCGCGGTCGCGCCGTCCTGGTTGCGAAAGATCTGGATCGGCGACGTGCGGGCAATGGCGCTGCCCCGGCACATCTACGTCAGTCAGGATTCGTTCGACAAGATCGCCGATGGGCGCGCCAAGAAGCTCCTGACCCACGAGAGCGTCCATATCGAGCAATGGCGCCGGCACGGGCGTATCGGGTTTCTCGTCAGCTATCTCACCGACTACGTTCGCGGGCGGGCTGCCGGACTTGCCCATGCCGAGGCGTATCGCGCCATCGGATTCGAAAAGGAAGCCTCATCGAGGATCGAGTAGACGCAGCCGGCTACCTCCAGACGGTGGAGTGGAGCTTCACCCAGGTCTTCTTCGCGTTGCTCGGATTCGTCTTGGGTGGTGGGATCGGCGGCATCATCGCCATTGCCCTCGGGGAGATTTCGGTGACGGCCGACGGCACCACCGAGGTCTCGTCGGTGGGTATCTTCATCACCGTCGTCGCCCAGGTCGGTGGGGCGCTGGTCGTCCTCGCCTACCTCAGCCGCACCAAGGGCACCGGGAGCTTTGCCGCGGATTTCGGCTTGCGGGTTCGGCTGCGGCATTGGTGGGGGATCCCCGCCGGCGCCGGGTTGCAAGTCGGTGCCGCGTTGGTCACCGCTCCGCTCATCCAACTGCTCTTTCCGGAAGGTCCGCCCCAACAGAGCATCGCGGGTGTCACCGAAGGAACCGATTCGGCGTTGGGCGTGGTGCTGATCCTGCTGTCGCTCGTGGTGCTGGCTCCGCTCGCCGAGGAGCTGATCTTCCGCGGCATGCTGCTGTCACGGTTGGTGCGATCGATGGCCATGTGGTGGGCGATCGTCGTCCAGGCCGCGGTGTTCGCCCTCATCCATCTCGCCGATCCGGAGGCGATCGCGGCGATACCGGGTCTCTTCCTGATCGCGGCCGTCCTTGGCTACGCGGCGATCAAAACCGGCAGCCTCTCGCTCCCGATCTTCCTGCATGCAGGGGTCAACCTCACCGCGGCGCTCTTGCTGCTCTACGGTGAACCGCTGCTGGATTGGCTCGACGAGCTGTCCGGGCTCGAACCCGCAGAGTCCCTGATCAGGGCGCTGTTCTGAAGATCGCTTGACGTAAATCAGTTAAACCGTAGATTGCCGCGCCGCATGGACTGCAACGACCTTCCAGAGATCGACGGCGTCGCCTGGCGGATGTTCCGCGACGACGAGTACGGCGCGCTCGTCCCGCTGCTCAACGCCGATTCGGATGAGGGCGGGCACGACTCGCATCAGAGCGTGGACGACTTCCGCCGCGGTTTCGAGGACCTGGACGACTTCAACCCGGGGACACACATCCTCGTCGCCGCCAGCGATGCCGGGGTCGTTGGCTATGTCGCCGCGGTCACCTGGGCCGAACTCTCCGGCGACCAGATTCTGTTCCACGCCGGACGCGTCGATCCGGCGTGGAAGCGCCGCGGCGTCGGAGCCGGTTTGCTCGGCTGGGTCCAGGGGCGTCTCGGCGAGATGACCGTCGGGGTCGAAGGCACCAGGAGGCTGCGGACCACCGCACTTTCGGCGAGCACGACCGAATTCATGGTCAAGAACGGATACGTGGTCACCCAGCACGAGGCGAATCTGGTTCGTCCCCACCTCGATGACATCCCCGCCATCCCACTGCCGGAGGGCGTCACCGTCCGCCCCGTGGACGAATCGGATCTCCGAGCGATCTACGAGGCCGAGGTAGAGCACTTCAAGGACCATTGGGGTGCAAGCGAGGAGGCGTCGACCTGGTGGGAGAGCTTCAAAACCGACCCGTACCGGGACATGTCGATGTGGCAGGTCGCCTTCGACGGAGCCGAGATCGTGGGCATCGTGCGCCCGTTCATCAAAGAAGCCGAGAACAACCGGATGGGCCGTAAGCGCGGCTACACCGAGGAGATCTCCACCCGGCAAGACTGGCGCGGTAAGGGTGTGGCCTCGGCGCTGATCGTGAGGGCGTTGGCGGCCCAGCGGGATCGCGGCATGGAGGAGAGCGGATTGAGCGTCCACGAAGAGAATCCCCACGGCGCCTACCGCCTGTACGAGCGGCACGGGTTCGAGTTCCGGAGCCGCCTCGACACCCTCGACCGGGATGTGGCGTAGCCCTCCCCAGGCGGGTGCTGAACAATGACGAGTGCTACGGGCCGCCACCCTCTCGAGCGATTCGGTCGGTTTCTCCGACCGCCACGTCCCGCTGGAGGATTGCTCAGCACCCCCCTAGGGTCCAGCCCATGTACGTCATCAAACGAGTATGGGTAACGAAGCGCCGCGAGGCGCGTCGGGTCGCGTCGATCGTGGCCGAGGTCGGCAAGATCTACGAGGAGAGCGGGCAGCGAGAGCCAACCCGCGTCTATTTCAACGGCGGCACGCTGCCCGGAGACCGCGACGTGGTCTATATGGAGTGGACCGCAGAGGTCCTCGAATCGCCGTACCGCGGCGACAACGATTTGCCGGACACCGGAGGTCTCGGGGCGAAGCTCCGCGAGCTCACCGAAGACTCCTGGATCGAGTTCTACGAGTTATTGACCCCGGACAAGGCCGTTTCGGTCGAGTAACGGCTCCGGTTCGGTCGGGCCTCTTCCATCGCCGCATCTGTCGTGATATGGGTAACCGGGTGGCGCACCGCAACGGGGAGCCGGTGTGCCCGATCTCAGTTCACGACTTCCGCTCATCGGGGTCATCGGGGCCATTGCCATCGCCGTGCTGGGGGGCATCTATTTCGGGCGGCAACCCGCAGCCTCGCTTCCACCTCCCGTCCCCAACACGGTCGTTGCCGAACAACACCTGGTCGTCCACGTGTCCGGTGCGGTCGCCAGCCCCGGTCTTGTCTCCCTGACCGAGCCGACGCGGGTCGCCGATGCGGTCGAGGCGGCCGGCGGTGCCACCACCGACGCTGATCTGGCCGCGATCAACCTCGCCGGCCCGGTGCAAGACGGCGATCACATCGTGGTGCCGACCATCGGCGAGCGCGTCGGGGTCGACGACGGGCTCATCGATCTGAATCGATCCAACGCGGCCAGGATCGCCGAGCTGCACGGCATCGGCCCGGTGCTCGCCGAACGGATCGTTGCGCACCGCGACGAGCACGGCCCCTTCGCATCGATCGAGGATCTGCTCGACGTGCCCGGCATCGGTGAGGCAAAGCTGGCGCTGCTCCGCTCCGGCGTCTCGCCGCCCTGAGTGCGAAACCGTGGGCCCGGAGCGGCACACATGACCGCAGCGAGCCCAGGGCTCGTAGCGGCTTTACGCGTTCCTGGGCCTGCGGGCCGTTGGGCGGTGGCCGCGGCTGCGGCGGTGTGGATCGGTGCCCTGGCGGGGATTCACGCCGGCGCGGCGGTCGCGCTGGTACCGGGTGCGGCTGCCCTGGTCGGATGGGCCTCGCGGAGGAGCGCCGCGGCGGGGTTGGCGGCCCTCGTCTGCGCCGGAGCCTTGTCGGGGAGCGCAGCGGCGGCACGGGCCGATGCGACGATGACCGCGCCGGTACCGGAAGGTCCCATCATCGTCACCGGGCTGGTCGCCGAGGACGGCAGCGACCAGCGTCCCGGTGTCATCCGGCCTGAGGCGCTCGGGGCCGACCCGGAGTCCGTTGCGTGGAGCGGACCGGCACTTGCCGTCGATCTCGAGCCCGGGATGGCCTTGGTTGCAGGGGATCGCGTCCGAATCGAAGGCATTGGTCGCGCCCGACCGGGAACGGTCCGCGGCGACCCGGTCGCCGGGCGCATTCGGGCAACCGGGCTTGAACGAATCGGCCCGGGACGAGGCCCGCTCTTCGCAGTGGGAAATGCCATCCGGCGCCGGGTGGCGACGGTCATCTCATCCGGAAGCCCCGCCGACGCCCTGCTCACCGGGTTTCTGATCGGCGACACGGCCGACCTGGCGCCGTCCGACATCGATGCCCTGCGCCGATCGGGCCTCACCCACTACGTGGCGGTCTCGGGAAGCAACGTCGCCTTGTTCCTCGCCGGGTGGTGGTTGATCACTGCTCCACTCGGTCGGGGATCCCGCCGCCGCTTCGCTCTCGGGCTGATCGGGCTTGCCGTCTTCGTCGTGGCGACGCGATGGGAAGCGTCCGTCATCCGAGCCGCGACGATGGCGGGTCTCGCCCTCGGCGGCGCCGCCGCCGGCCTGGTGATCGACGGCTGGATGGCACTCGGGGGAGCAGTCGCGCTGCTGCTGCTCACCTCGGGGGGCCTTGCCCTCGATGTCGGATTCCAGCTGTCGGTTGCCGCCACCGCCGGGATCATGGTCGGAGCGGGAGTGGCTCGAGAGCGAACGCCACGATGGGCCTGGACCGCGCTGATCGCCGCCGTCGCGGCCCAGATCTCGGTTGTGCCGGTGTTGCTGCTCCACTTCGGCACGATCCCTTTGCTGGCGCCCGTGGCAAACCTCATGGCGGCTCCGCTGGTCAGCCTGTCGACCATCACCGGCGCGTTTGCGGTTCTCACCGGGTGGCCGCCGTTGGTGATCGTTGCTTCAAGCCTCGCCGGCCTGGTGCTGGGGATTGCCCGTCTTGCCTCCGAATGGCCGCAGCTCGGGCCGGGGGCGGTCCTCATCGTCGCCGTCGCAGGGTCTGCTGCCATCAAGCGTCGCTGGCGCCCGGTGGTGGCGGTCGCCTTTGCCGGCTGGCTTGCGTCCATCATCCTGTGGCCGCTGATCGGTGCCGGTGGAACCAGCGTCACCGTCCTCGACGTCGGCCAGGGCGATGCGGTGCTCCTGCGCTCCGAGGGCCGCGTCGCGCTCGTGGACGGCGGAAGTGACCCCATCGTGCTCTCCGACCGGCTCCGCGACCACGGAGTGGACCGGATCGATCTGCTGGTCGTCACCCACGGCGACACCGACCACGCCGGCGGCCTCGCCGGCATTCTGGCAACCAACGGAGTGGGGAGGATCTGGATCCCGAGCCACGCCGAACTGAGTGGGCCGCTGGTCGGGCTTGTCGACGCTGCCATCGCCGCCGGTGTCACCGTGGACCGGATCGATGTCAGATCGCCGCCGTATCGCCTCGGCGCCATCCGCATCCAACCGCTCGGGCCGCAGCGCCGCTACGCCGGCGACAACGATGGTTCGATCGTGCTGTGGGTCGAGGCCGGAAGGTCCATGATGCTGGCCGGTGACGCCGAGGCGGTGGCGCAACGCGAGCTGCCGCAGCGTTCACCCGACATCCTCCTCGTGCCGCACCACGGTTCGGCGACGACCGATGCCACATGGCTCGCCGAAACGGTCGGAGCGACCGCGGTGATCAGCGTCGGTCCGAACCGGTTCGGTCACCCGGCACCCGAGATCAGGCTGATCCTGGAACAGGCAGGAGCGCGGGTGTTCGTCACCGCCGAGCACGGTGATGTCTCGCTCGACTTGTAATCTCCGCGGATGGCCTTCCATGTGATCTCTGCGCCACGCGACACCGGGCCCGGGGAGCGGGCGCTGATGTTCGCCCGTGCCGATGAGGTGTTCGCGAGCGCATCCATTGTCGATCACGAGCGGATCGACGTGCCGGGCCGAGGATCGGAAGGCGCCGAGACCCAGCTACGCGAGACGGTACAGCCGATCGTTCCGGCGCTGCAGAGCGGCTCGCTGTTCGGTGGGTCCAACGGGGTGCTGGTGGTGGACGCCCAGAATCTGCTCAAACCCGAGGCCCAGGTGATCGCCGAGCTGGTGACCCTTGCCGACGACGCCGCCGTCACCGCGGTGTTTCTGAGCGCCGGCACGATCCCTGCCCCGCTGGCGAAGGTGCTCAAGGAGCGGGGTGAGTCCGTTTCGATCAAGAAGATGCGGGAGCGCGACGCTGCCAGGTGGATCTCGGAGGAGGCGAAGTCACGGGCGCTTCGCCTCGAGCCGGAAGCGGTCGTGGTCCTCGTTCGTCACTTCGGCTCGGACGTGGCTTCGCTGGGGCAGGCATTGGATCAGTTGGTGGTCGAAGGTCCGACGATCACCGCCGAGGTGGTTGAGGGCCGCTATGTCAACCGTCCGGACGAACCGATGTGGCTGCTAGCTGACGCCATCGCAGCAGGCAAGGAAGGGGATGCGTTGCGAAGACTCGCCGACTTTCTCGAGCACGGCCACCCCCTCGTCGTGCTCTCGTTTCTCGAGGGAGAGGTCAAGAAGCGGTCGCTGGCCGCAATCGCACCCGACGTCGACACGTACGCGACCTGGGTCGGGGCATCGCCGAAGGCCTATCCGGTCAAAAAGGTGTGGGACCAGCGGTCGCGGACTCGCTCGGTGTCGCTGCGCCAATCACTCGAGGCTCTGGCCAGGGCGGACCTGGTGATCAAGACGGCGCCCGAAGAGACCCACCGGGTGACGCTAGAGCGGTTGACCGTCGCGATGTGTCGCTGGCTGGGGCGCTAACGGAGATTCCGCGGGCTGGCAGCGTCATAGATACCCCTACCGGCCCTGGGCTGGCAGCGTCATAGGTACCCCTACCGGCCCGCGGGCTGGCAGCGTCAGTTGTCGTAGACCCGCACCGATACGACCCGATAGGTGAACGTCCCGCCCGGTGCCTCGTAGGAGACCTCGTCACCCGGCTTGGCGCCCATCAATGCCGAGCCGAGCGGGCTCTGAGGAGAAGCCAGCAGCATGCCGCCGGCCTTGTTCTCCGCGGGGGCCACGAAGAACTCGAGTTCGTCACCGTCGTCGTCGACCACGGTTGCGACCGTTCCGACCTCCACCGCTCCGGAATCCTCGACCTCGCGGACCTCGGCATTGTCGAGCAGCTGCCGGAGCTGGCGGATTCGCGCCTCGGCGAGACCTTGTTCGTTTTTCGCCGAGTCGTACTCGGCGTTCTCTTTCAGGTCACCGTGGTCGCGAGCCTCAGCGATCCGCTCCTCGAGCTCGCGGCGTCCGGTGGTGGTGAGCTCGTCGTATTCGGCGGAGATCTTGGCGTGGGCCTCTGGCGTCAACCAGGTGGATTCCGTCATCGTGTCAGCCCAGCAGTGTGCGCACCTGGCGCGTCAGGCGAGACTTGCGGCGAGCGGCGGTGCTCTTGGTGAGCACGCCCTTGGAGACGGCGATGTCGAAGCGCTGCTGGGCGAGGCGGAGGGTTTCGCGTGCCTCATCTGCGTTGCCGGATTCGGCGGCGGAGACAGCGTTGCGCGCCCGCGTCTTCAACTCGGAACGGATTGCCCTGTTGCGCTCGTGGCGCTTTTCGTTCTGGCGGTTCCGTTTGATTTGTGACTGAATGTTTGCCATCGGGAATAGACCTCAGAGGTGTTCGGAGCGGTGGGTAACGATACCAGGAGCCCGGCTCAACGGTACAATGCCGCCGTTCTCACTCCCTCCGGTGCTCACCCATGGCCGACCAGTCGCGCATCCGTAACTTCTCCATCATCGCTCACATCGACCACGGCAAGTCGACGCTCGCCGACCGTCTCCTCGAGCGCACCGGGGCCATTTCCGAACGGGAGATGCGCGACCAGGTGCTCGACGACATGGACCTCGAGCGCGAGCGCGGGATCACGATCAAGGCGAATGCGGTGCGCATCGACTACGACCATCCATCGTCGGGATCCCCCTACGAGCTGAATCTGATCGATACCCCCGGCCATGTCGACTTCTCCTACGAGGTGTCGCGCAGCCTGGAGGCGTGTGAGGGAGCGCTGCTGGTGGCGGACGCATCCCAGGGTGTCGAAGCTCAGACGCTGGCCAACGCCTACCTCGCGATCGAGAAGGGCCTCGAGATCATCCCGGTCGTCAACAAGATCGACTTGCCCGCGGCCGAGCCCGACGCCGTCGCCGGCGAGCTCGCCGCGGTTCTCGGGGGTACGGCGGATGAAGTGATGCGCATCTCAGCCAAGACCGGTGAAGGAATCGACGAGCTGCTCGAAGCCATCGTGGAGCGGCTGCCCGCACCCGAGGGTGACGGGGCGGCATCGCTGCGCGCCCTGGTGTTCGACTCGTATTACGACACCTACCGCGGCGTCGTGAGCCTGATTCGCGTCGTCGATGGAGCGTTCTCGGAAGGAGACGCGATCCGGTTCATTGCTACCGGTCTGGACGGGTATGCCGATGAGATCGGCGTTCGGCGCCCAAAGCCGGAGCCCCTGGCTGGTCTCGCCACCGGCCAGGTCGGATACCTGATCACCGGGGTGAAGGACATCGACCTGATCCGAATTGGGGACACGGTCACCCACACCGAAGCAGCCGCCTCCGCACCGCTCCCCGGCTATGACGAGCCCAAGCCGATGGTGTTTGCCGGCTTGTTCCCGGCCGAGGGCGGGGACTTCGAGCGGCTGCGCGAGGCGCTCGACAAACTGCGGCTCAGCGACTCTTCGCTGGTCTTTCAGCCGGAGACCAGCCGGGCCCTCGGGTTCGGGTTCCGGTGCGGTTTCCTCGGGTTGCTGCACATGGAAATCGTCAGGGAGCGTCTCGAGCGCGAGTACGACCTCGACCTGATCACGACCGCCCCGTCGGTGGCGTACCTGGCGCATGGGACCGATGGCACCGAGGTCGAGGTGCGCAGCCCGCACGACCTGCCTGCGTCGGGTGAGCTCGACTCGGTGCAGGAGCCCTATGTCGAGGTGATGATCATCACCCCGACCGAGTACATCGGGACGGTCATGGAGCTGGTCCAGCAGCGCAGGGGCGAGATGGGCGACATGACCTACCTATCGCCGGAACGGGCGGAGCTGCACTATCGGCTGCCGCTTGCCGAGATGGTGTTCGACTTCTTCGACCACCTCAAGTCGAGGACGAAGGGGTACGCCTCGCTCGACTACGAGCCGGCCGACTACCGGGCCTCCGATTTGGTGAGGGTCGACATCCTGCTCAACGGGCAGCCGGTCGATGCGTTTTCCACCATCGTCCATCGAGACAAGGCCTACCCGTACGGCAAGGCGATGGTCGAGCGGCTCAAGGAGTTGATCCCGCGTCAATTGTTCGACGTGCCGGTGCAGGCAGCGATCGGGTCCCGCGTCATCTCGCGTGAGACCATCAAGGCGAAGCGCAAGGACGTGACCGCAAAGTGCTACGGCGGAGACATCACGAGGAAGCGCAAGCTGCTGGAGCGGCAGAAGGAAGGGAAGCGCCGCATGAAGATGGTGGGATCGGTCGAGGTTCCGCAGGAGGCGTTCGTGGCAGCGCTGAGGTTGGAGGAATGAGAGTCGCGGGTCGCGAGTCGCGAGTCGCGAGTCGCGAGTCGAAAGACACGGCACGCGGGACGCGTGAGCTATGGCAGTGCCTGCGGGCTCGCGGCACGACTGCGTGGTCTTGCACCCGCATGAGGTCAGGGCTTCGGTGATCGGATGAATTCGCTGAGTCTTACGTCCGAGCCGCCGGCGCCGGACTCTCCTCGGCTGGCGGATGCCGCGGCCAGCTGGAAGTCCGCGTACGTCCATCTGCCCTTCTGTGCGAAACGCTGCCCGTACTGCGACTTTGCTGTGGTGACGGTGGAAGAGGGCGGATCCGACGCCATGATCGAGCGCTACGTAGACGCGGTGGTGATGGAGATCGCCATGGCCATGCCGTTCGGTCCTATCGATGCGGTAAACCTCGGTGGTGGCACGCCCTCGCGCCTGACCCCCGCCCAGCTCGAGCGGCTTCTCGCAGCGCTGACCGACCGGCATGGCATCGCCGAGGGTGCCGAGATCAGCCTCGAAGCGAACCCGGACGATTGGAGCGAGGAACACGGTTCGGCATTGGTCGACCTCGGGTTCAACCGGATCTCCTTCGGCGTCCAGTCGTTCGATCCCGCGGTGCTGGAATCCCTGGGGAGGACCCACAGCCCGGATCAGGCCGAAGCCGCGGTCGGTCAAGCCATTGGACAGTTCGTCACCGTCAACATCGACCTCATCTACGGGACCGCCGGCGAATCGATGGCTTCGTGGGAAGCGACCGTGGATCGGGCCCTGGCCCTCGAGCCGGAACACCTTTCGGCCTACGCGCTCACCGTCGAGCGTGGTACCGAGTTGTCGAAGGCCATCGATGACGGGGCCGAGGCCCCAGACCCCGACGACCAGGCGGACAAATACGAGTACCTCGCCAATCGCACCCCCGAGGCGCTACTGGTGCGCTACGAGGTCTCCAACTGGTGCCGGCCCGGCCACCATTGTCGTTACAACCTTTCCACGTGGGCCATGGGGGATTATCTCGGGTTCGGGCTTGGAGCTCACGACCACCACGCTGGTCGCCGGTCCCGGAACATCCGCCGCCTCGACGCCTATCTCGAACGCGTCCGGTCCGGGCGGCGCCCCCGCGCGGGCACCGAGCAGCTCGGTGGCATCGATGCCGAACGGGAGCGGATCGCCATCGGGCTTCGTCTCACCGCCGGAGTGAGGGCAGGAGAACTCGGCCTCCGGTTCCTTGATAGCGAGGAAGGGCAACGACATCTGGCGGCTGGAACCGTAGCCAGACAGGGGGATCGGCTGGTGGTCGTGCGACCGCTGCTCACCGATGCGGTGGCAAGGCTCGTGGTGTGACGGAGCCTGTCAGTCTCCCCCTGAGACTGCTAAATTGCTGTTCAGATGCTCGACGACCGTAAGTCACGGATCCTGCAGTCGCTGGTAGAGGAACACATCAGAACCGGGGAGCCGGTGAGCTCCCAGGCCGTCCTCGATCACGGCGAGCTCGACGTGTCGAGCGCGACCATCCGCAACGAGCTTGCCAGCCTCGAGGCCTATGGCTTCGTGGCCCAGCCGCACACCTCCTCGGGTCGGGTCCCCACCCGCCAGGGCTACCGCTACTACGTCGACCACTGCCAGCCCGCGCTCCTCCGGGTGGCCACCCACGCCAGGATCGAGGCGTTCTTCGCCGACGTGCACCGAGAGGTGTCCCGGCTGCTCAAAGAGACGTCGGGGTTGCTCACGGACCTCACCCATCTGCCCGCCGTCGTCATCGGTCCGGTGCGCGACGTCGAGACACTCCTTGCCGTCCACCTGGTGCGCCTCGGCGGTTCGGCGGTCCTCGTAGTGACGGTTGCCGAAGGCGGGGGAGTTTCCCAGCAGATCATCTCCCTCGAATTCGAGCCTTCCGATGACCAGCTGGTCGAGGCCGAACGAGTGATCGAGGCGGTGTACACCGGTCGAGAGCGCGGCGCCGCCGCAGCCGATGAGCGACTGACCGCAATCGACGTTCCGGAGATGGTTCGGCGCATCATCGAGCCCGTCCACGACGAACTTCAAGGCGTGGCGGCGTCCGGCCCCGAGATGTTCATTGGTGGCACCGGCCAGTTGGCCGAGCTGTGGGCCGATCTGGCGAGCGTGCAGGAAATGCTCGGGCTGCTGGAACGCGAGGCCGAGTTGCAGCGGCTGCTGAGCGACGCTTCCGGTGGAACCACCGTGCGCATCGGCGAGGAGCTCGGGGACGAAATCGACGTTGCCGTGGTGAGCACACCGTTTGGTTCCGGCCGCACCGGCCGTCTCGGCGTCATCGGCCCGATGCGCATGGACTACCGAAGGGCGATCCGGGTGGTCGAGGAGGTCGGTGAGGGTCTCGAGGGCAGTCTTGCCGCCGATCAGGGCGACGACCGGTGAGGGACTATTACCAGATCCTCGGCGTGGAGCGGTCGGCCTCGGAAGACGAGATCAAACGAGCATTCAGACAGCTGGCCCGAGAGACCCACCCCGATGCCAACCCAAACGACGAAACGGCCGAGGTGCGATTCCGCGAGATCGCGGAGGCTTACGAGGTGCTTTCTGATCCGGCACGCCGCGCCCGGTACGACCGTGGCGAGGTCTTTGCCGGCGGCGACCTCTTTTCGCAATTCGCCGGGCTCGATGACATCTTGCAACAATTTTTCGGCGGTGGCTTCAGTTTCGGCGGCCGACGCGGTGGGCCGAGGCCCGGGCCCGACGTCGGTGCGGCGATGACGATCAGCCTGGCCGAAGCTGCATCGGGAGTCAGCCGGACTTTGCAATTCCAAGCGCCGGCCACCTGCACACGTTGCTCGGGAGGCGGATCAGAGCCGGGACATGATGCCGTCACGTGCCCGCGTTGCGGTGGGGCGGGGGCCGTTCAGGTGGCTCGCGACTCGTTCCTTGGTCGGATCACCACGGTTGCAGAGTGCCCGCAATGCGCCGGCACCGGGCGCCTCATCGAGCATCCGTGCAGTGAATGTGGGGGTGCCGGCCGAATCGAAGCCACTCGGGAGCTGACCGTCGACGTGCCGGCCGGGGTCGAGGACGGCACCCGGCTGCGCCTGTCCGGACGCGGCGGCGTTGGTGAGTTTGGCGCCCCGCCCGGCGACGTCTACGTCAAGGTGGGCGTCGCCATCGACGAACGTTTCGAGCGCATCGGTGACGAGCTGCATCATCGCAGCGAGATTGGGATCAGCGAGGCCGTTTTTGGTACCAGCGTCGATATCCCGTTGATCGAAGGCGGTTCCGAGCCCATCGACATTCCGGCCGGATCTCAGCCCGAGACCGTGTTTCGAATGGCCAGGCAGGGCATGCCCCGGCTGCGGCGCCGGGGCCGCGGCGACCTGTTCGTACACGTTGGTGTGGTGATCCCCACCGACCTGGACGACGGCCAGGAGGAGCTGCTCCGCACCTACGGGGAGCTCCGCTCGGAGGACCCGACGCCCCCGAAGAAGCGGCTGTTCCGGCGTTGAGCGCGAGCAAATATCGGATTGATTGGGTTTTGCATATCGCATAGGGTATGCTGCCACTGTAAGCGTTCAGGGCAACGCTCTGTGTTGTGTGGGAGGCACGAAGTGTCAACATATAGCGATCTGGTCGGTCGTCGACTGCGGTCAATCAGGCGACAGCGTGGATTCTCGCTGCAGGACGTCCAAACGCTTTCCGAGGGCGAATTCAAGGCGGCGGTTCTGGGGGCCTACGAGCGCGGGGAGCGCAGCATCTCGGTGCCACGCCTCCATGGTCTCGCGGGCTATTACGACGTCCCGGTTGCGCAATTGCTGCCCCCCGATCCGCGGCAGACCGCCAAGGCTCCGGCGCCGGATCAGATCACGATCGACCTGACCAGGCTCGACGATATCGGCGGTGCCGAGAGCGAAGTGCTGGAGCGGTTCCTCACGGCAATTCAGGTAGAGCGCCAGGACTTCAACGGACGAGTGCTCACCGTGCGTCGCGATGACCTGAAGGTGCTATCCCGGCTGATCGGAACCGGGTCCGGCTTTTCCACGGCGCTGGCTGAGGTCCGTGCCACCGAAGACGAAAGCACCCCTCCCGGCGGAGCCGGCTAGCCGGGAACGTCAGAGACACAGTTCTATCGGTTTATCGGTGTCTGCCGATATACTCACCAGTTCCCGATGGGCTTCCCCTTTTCACCTTCGGATTTCCCCCTGTGACGGATTCCCCCTGTGACTAACACAGCAGCAAGCGATGTTCGCATCCGTGTCCCGAGCAACCACCTCATGGTGGAACTGCTCGGCGAACACGATGCGCATCTGCGCGAGGTCGAGGCCGGCTTCCCCCTGGCGCGAGTCGTCGCCCGCGGTAACGAGATCACGATCTCAGGTCCCGAGCGCGACGCCGCTGCGGTCAGAACTGTCATCGAGGAACTGTTGATCATCGTTCAGGAAGGTCAGCAGCTCGATGCCGACCGGGTGGGAAGGGTCATCGCCATGGTGCGAGAGGAGACCCCGAACCCCTCGGGGGTCTTCACCGAGTCGATTGCGGTGGGCCGCGGGCGCCACGTCCGGCCCAAAACCCTCGGTCAGAAGAGCTACGTCGATGCCATCAGGGACAACACCCTGGTGTTCGGAATCGGCCCGGCGGGGACCGGAAAAACCTACTTGGCCATGGCCTGTGCGATCGAGTCGCTCATGTCCGGCCTGGTGAAGCGGATCGTGTTGAGCCGACCTGCGGTCGAGGCTGGAGAGCGGCTTGGCTTCCTGCCGGGCGATCTGAGCGCAAAGGTCGATCCGTACCTCAGGCCACTGTACGACGCGTTGTTCGAGATGCTCGGTCCCGACGAGACCGCTCGCCTGATGGAGCGACGAACCATCGAGATCGCCCCGCTGGCCTACATGCGTGGCCGGACCCTGAATGATTCGTTCGTCGTGCTCGACGAGGCGCAGAACACGACCCCCGAGCAAATGAAGATGTTCCTCACCCGCCTCGGGTTCAACTCGAAGATGATCGTCACCGGAGACGTCACCCAGATCGACCTGGCCGACCCCACAGCCTCCGGGCTCAAGATCGTCGCCAAGGTGCTTTCCGGAATCCACGGCATTGCCTTCGAGGAGTTGCACTCCGACGATGTGGTGCGGCATCGGATCGTCGCCGCCATCGTCGACGCCTACAGCCGATTCGAAGAGCGTGGGAACTGACGTGATGACGCGCAAGGCCATCATCAATACGGTCATTCTCGCCCTCACGATGGTGATCGTGGCGGCCGTCCTCGTGGTGGGCACCGACTCGGGAGCAGAGGTGCCACCCGAGCTCGCGGTCGGCCAGCTCGCCCCGCAAACCTTCATCGCCAACCGCTCTACCGATCCCATCGAGGACACGGACACCACCGATCAATTGCGAGAGACGGCGCGGAACAACGTTGACGCCGTCTACTCGAGCGACAACGACGCGACCCTCTCGGTGATCCGCAACGTCAACGCGTTCTTCAACGACCTCAGAGCGGGCGCCATCGGAGACGCACCGCCTGCCACGACGACGACCGAGCCGCCCGAGACCACCACCCCCAGCACGCAACCCGGCGAAACGACCACCACCGCGGCGGGTACCACCGTTCCGGAGACGACCACGACCACCGCGGTTCCGCGCCGGCCGCTCGACCAGCAGATTGCGCTTTTGCAGTTGCAGCACGGAACGCTTGCCGTACCCATCCCGTCGTTCGTCGCGCTCTACGACAGCGATCTCAATCGGGTCGGGTCCGGCGCAGAGCCCATATTCCCTGCGATTGAGGAGCGCAGCCTCGAGCTCCTCCGAGACGAGCTCGACCAGGGCATCAAGCCGAGCGACCTGACCGCCCGCCAGCAGGTGTACCTGAACGAGGTGACCCGGCCGCCCATCTTCATCGTCGGGCTGCCCGACGAGGAACAGGAAACGGCCCGGATGGCCATTGCCGATCTGGTCGGTTTCAGCCTGCAGGCCAACCTGCGCGTCGACGACGAGGCGTGGGGACAGGCGCAGGACGCCGCCGCCGCCGGCGTCGACGCCGTCTTCGTGACCTACCGGGCCGGCGACACAATCGTGGAGGAAGGCGAGGAGATCGACAGCATCCAGTTTGCGGCGATCCGGCAGCTCGAGCTCTTTCAGCCGGAGACGACCAGTGGCACCTCGCGCTGGGCAATGGCGCTCCTCGGTGTGATCGCAGTGCTGCTTGCGGCCTTCTTCCTGTGGCGGATTGCCCCCACCCAATGGACCGAGCCCCGTCACATGGCGCTGCTCTCCATCCTGCTCATCCTGGCGGCGCTGTTCTCCCGGATTCCCGATGTCGTCGCCCAGGACAGCCACGCCCTCGGGTACATCATTCCCGCGGTGGCGATCGGGTTCATCGCCGCGATCCTTTTCGACCCGCGAACTGCGGTGCTGATGGCGATCCCGATGGCGGGGTTCACCGCCATCTCCACCCTCGACCTCGCCTTCACCGTCTACGCCGCGATCGCGACCGTGATCCCCGTGGCGTTCGTGTCCCGGGTGTCCTCGCGGCGCGAGCTACGGGTAGCGGTTCTGCTGACCGCCCTCACCGTCGCCCCGGTGGCGGCCGCCGTCGAGTGGCTGTTCGCCGAAGGCAGCCCCGGCCTTGCGGCCCTGTGGGCCTTCATCGGTGCCCTCATCGCAGGCCTTGTCTCCCTCGGTCTGGTTTCGTTCCTCGAGAACGCGTTCGGGATGACGACGACGCTCGGCCTGCTCGATCTGCTCGACCGGAACCACCCGGCACTGCGGCTCATCGAGGAGCAGGCACCGGGGACTTTCAACCATTCGATGCTGGTCGGCGCACTGGCGGGCCGGGCGGCCAGGGCCATCGACGCCGATCCGCTGCTCGCACAGGCCGCAGCGTGGTATCACGACCTTGGCAAGACCGAACATCCCCAGTATTTCGTGGAGAACCAGTTCGGTGTCTCCAATCCGCACGACTCGCTCGCCCCGGCCGAGTCTGCTCAGATCATCCGGTCCCATGTCACCGACGGGCTCAAGTTGGCCAAGCGGTATCGCATACCGCAAGACGTGTCGGACGGGATCCGCATGCACCACGGAACCAGCCTGATGCGGTACTTCTACAACCTCGCCGTTCAGACCGACCCCGGCGTCGATCCCGCACTATTCCGCCACTTCGGTGTCAAGCCACAGGCCAAGGAAATGGCGATCGTCATGCTGTCGGACGCAACAGAGGCGGCCGCCAGGGCCTACTCCCAGGAGGAGGATCCATCGGCCGAAGGTTTGCAGCGGGTCGTTGACACCGTGGTCGCCGAGAAGGTGGACGACGGCCAGCTCGACGATTCTGCCTTGACCTTTGGTGACCTCACGACGATCAAGGCCGAACTCGTGCGAGCCCTGATGGGCTATTACCACGCCCGACTGCCGTATCCGGGTTTCCCCGGGCCCAAACCGATGGAGGAGGCCAGCCCAAAAGGCTTGCCGGAGGCCGCCGTTCCCGCGGCCAGCGAGGCCGAGGAGTGATCATCGAGTTCGGTGATGAACAGGACGAGCCTGCACCGGTCGACGCGCTCATCGCTCTGGCCGAGATCGTCGTGCAGTCCGAGGGGCTCAACGATGCAACCAGCGTGGCGATCAGTCTGGTTGACGAGGCGACGATTGCCCGGCTGAACGAGATCCATCTCGGCAAGAGCGGCCCAACCGACGTGCTGTCCTTCCCGATCGAAGATGCCAAGCCCGGCAAGCCACCGCTGGCGAGTCCCGATGGCCCGCCGGTCCAGCTCGGTGACGTATTTATCGCACCATCGGTGGTGCTGGCCAACGCCGGGCGTGATGGAGTTGGGTACGAGGACGAGATGGCGTTGATGGTCGTGCACGGATTGCTCCATCTGCTGGGATGGGATCATGTCGATGACAACGACGCGGAGGCGATGGAGAAGCGCGAGGCCGAACTGCTCAGGCTCGCCGGCCGGCAACGACAGTGATTGCCGCGGCATTCGCTGTGTCCGGGGTGCTGCTGCTGGTGACCGCAACGCTTCGCGCCAGCGGTGCCGCTCTCGTGCGAACCTCGCGTGCCGACGCCCTTCACGACGCCGCAGAGGGGAACGACGGTGCCCGGATCGTGGCCGAGCTGCTCGACCATCGCGCCCGGCTCCAGCCTGCCCTTGCCCCCGTGTTGACCGCACTGCTCGTCGTTGCCGTCATTCCGATGACCTGGGCCCTGGCGCAAAATTTCTCCGGGTGGGCCCTGGCACTGGTCATTGTGGTGATGGCGATCGTTGTGGTGTTGATCACCGACCTCATCCCGCGCACGATCGGCAGAACGCGCTCCCGCACGCTTGCCTACCGGTTCGCCCGCTTGCTCGCCGTATCGGTGTTCATCGGGGACGCCGCCAACGACCTGATCTCCGATGAGGAGAGCGAGGAGGAGGAGTCTTCGGGCAACGGGGACGACGAGCTCGAGCTGATCTCGTCGATCATCGAATTCGGAGACACGATCGTGCGCGAGGTGATGATGCCCCGCACCGACATGGTGACGCTGCCGGCATCGGCATCGACCGATCATGCGGTCGACGTGGTGCTTGCGGAGGGAAGGTCGAGGGTTCCGGTGACCGGCGACAATGTCGATGACATCGTCGGCGTGCTCTATGCCAGGGACCTGCTGGTCCTCTACGACGAGCACTCCCCGCCGCGGCAGTGCGGCGACATCGCCCGCGAGGCGTACTTTGTGCCCGAGACCAAGCCCATCGCCGACCTGCTTCGCGAGATGCAGGCAACACAACGGCATCTGGCGATCGTGGTCGACGAGTTCGGCGGCACCGCAGGGTTGGTCACGATTGAAGACCTGCTCGAAGAGATCGTCGGTGAGATCGTCGATGAGTACGACACCGAAGAGCCAATGGTGGTGCCGTTGGAGAAGGGGGCGTTTCTCGTTGATGCACGACTCGACGTCGATGACCTCGCCAACGTCCTTGGCACCGAGTTCCCCGACGAGGACTGGGACACCGTTGGCGGGCTCATCCTCGGTCTGGCCGGGCGGGTCCCTAAGGCGGGCGAGTCATTCGAATACGACGGTGTCCTGCTCACCGCCGAACAGGTACAGGGCCGGAGAGTGGCCCTGGTCCGCGTGGCGCCTCAATGAGCGTTTCGGGGTTCGTTTCGGTGGTCGGCAGGCCGAATGTCGGCAAGTCCACCCTGGTCAACGCGGCCGTCGGGGAGAAGGTAGCGATCACGTCGCCCCGTCCCCAGACCACCCGCAACACGATCCGCGGCGTGCTCACCACCGATGAAGCGCAGCTCGTTTTCGTCGACACGCCCGGTTTGCACAAGCCCCGCAATGCCCTCGGCAGCCGGTTGAACAGCCTGGTAGAGGGATCGATCGTGGATGCCGATGCGGTGCTGTTCGTATTGGATGCGACCCAGCGGATCGGGCCGGGGGACCGACGCATCGCCGCTCGGCTCCAGGAAGTCGGGACGCCGGTCATCGTGGTGGTCAACAAGGTGGATCGAGCGGGCAACGATCAGGTCATCAGCCAGCTCGCCGAGGCAGGGGAGTGGGACTTCGATGCCTATGTGCCGATTTCGGCGCTGCGCAACGACGGCCTGGATCTTGTCATCGCCGAGCTCACCTCGCGGCTTGCGGAAGGGCCCTTCTTCTTCCCGCCGGAGATGCGCACCGATCAACCGGATCGGTTTCTCGCCGGCGAGCTGATTCGGGAGAAATATCTGGCGCGCCTACGAGAGGAGCTGCCGCACTCGCTTGCGGTAGTCGTCGGCGACATCGAGACCAGGAAAGACGGGGTCGTCGTGGTGCCTGCGACGGTCTATGTGGAACGCGAGTCGCAAAAGGGCATGGTCATCGGCAAGGGCGGCGAACTGGCCAAGACCGTCGGGAGCGAAGCGAGGGTGGATCTGGAGCGCCTGTTCGGCGCCAGGGTCTTCCTCGACCTGCGGGTGAAGGTGGAGAAGGATTGGCAGCGCAAGGACCTCTCCCTGGACCGCCTCGGGTTCTAGTTTCTCGCCTCCACCGCCAAAGCGGGGGAGACGAGCGATGCAGCGGTACCCTCACCTTCGTGGCGCTCTACAACGAAACGGGAATCGTGTTGCGGTCGTACCCGTTCGGGGAAGCCGACCGGGTCGTGGTGCTGCTGAGCCCGAATCGGGGCAAACTGCGCACGGTCGCCAAAGGTGTGCGCAAGACCAAGAGCCGGTTCGGTGGCCGCCTCGAGCCGTTCACCCACGTCGATCTCGTGCTGTATGAAGGCAGGAACCTGGACACGATCACCCAGGTCTCCATCATCGAGGCCTTCGCCCACCTGCGCAACGATCTCGATCGAGTGGTTGCGGCAGGGACGATGCTGGAGCTGGCCGATCTGGTCGCCCAGGAGAATGAGCCAACGCACCGCCTCTTTCTCCTCCTCCAGCGCGGTCTGCGGGTCCTCGACGACGGGCAGCCCCACCCGGATCTCGTGACCGCCTACCTGTTGAAGGCGGCAGAGATCATTGGGGTGGCCCCCGCGCTCGAGCACTGTGCCAGCTGCGGGAGAACCGACGAGCTTCGGAAGTTCAGCTTCGCCGCCGGCGGGGTGGTGTGCGAGCGATGCCGATCGGCAGGCTCCTACGCGCTGCGAGCCGGCCTGACCGACTATCTGGCAGCAGTCAATGCCAGCGACCTTGCGCGGCTTCCGGATCCGGACGCGGCGATGAGCAAGGAGGCGATCGGCGTGACCAGGCGGTTCGTTGAGTACCACCTCGAGCGTCGCCTTGTCTCGCTCGCCGTGCTCGATCATTGAGCCCGATGGCTGAACTCGACCGCGACGCCGTTCCCCGCCACGTCGGCATCATCATGGACGGCAACGGCCGGTGGGCCAACGCCCGAGGGCTGCATCGCACCGCGGGGCACGCCGCTGGCGAGCCGGCGCTGTTCGACGTGATGGAAGGGGCCCTCGACATCGGGCTGGCATGGCTGACCGTATTCACCTTCTCCACCGAGAACTGGGGCCGCGACCCCGAGGAAGTTCAGTTTCTGATGGAATTCAACGTCGATCTGCTGGAGCGCCGCCGTGACGAGATGCACGAGCTCGGCGTGCGTCTGTTGTTCATGGGCGACCGCGCCGATCCCCGGATACCGGACGCGGTGCGGACCAGGATGGATGCGGCCGAGGCGCTGACGACCGACAACCGCGCCCTGAACATGGTTTACGCCTTCAACTACGGGGGCCGGGCAGAGATCGCCGCCGCAGCACGGAGAATCGCCATCGAGGCAGTTGCGGACGACCTCGATCCCGATGCGGTGAGCGTCGAGAGCTTGTCGCGGCGGATGTACCTTCCCGAGATGCCTGACCCCGACCTGATCATCCGCACCTCCGGCGAGCACCGGACCTCGAACTTCCTGCTGTGGCAGGCGGCATATGCCGAGCTCGTGTTCACACCCGTGTTGTGGCCCGACTTCGACCGCGACGAGCTGGTGCGGTGCATCATCGAGTACCAGCAACGGGATCGGCGATACGGAGGGGCAAAGGACAGTCCTGAGTCCTGAGTCCAGAGTCTTGAGTCCAGAGTAGAGAGCTCCGAGTTCCGGCTCTCGACTCTGGACTCTGGACTGTTGACTCACACCGGTACCATCCCGCCGACCATGGCTCCCGACCTCGACACGATCGTCAACCTCGCCAAGAAGCGCGGCTTCGTCTTTCCGTCCTCCGAGATTTACGGAGGGTTGCGCTCTGCGTATGACTACGGGCCGCTCGGTGTTGAGCTGCTGCGCAACGTCAAGGAGGAATGGTGGCGGTCCATGGTCCGAGGGCGCGACGACGTGGTCGGGCTCGACAGCGCAGTGATCCAGTCTCCCAAGGTGTGGGTGGCCTCCGGGCACGTCGCCGGTTTCTCCGACCCGCTCGTCGAGTGCCAGGTGTGCCACAACCGGTTCCGCCCGGACAAGCTCGACGACCCCCACCAATGCCCGGAGTGTGGAAGCAAGGACAGCTTCACCGAGCCGCGGGAGTTCCAGCTCATGCTCAAGACGAACCTGGGGCCGATCGAGTCCGAAGAGAACACGGTCTATCTCCGACCCGAGACCGCACAGGGGATCTTCATCAATTTCGAGAACGTGCAGCGCACCGCTCGCAAGCGCCTGCCGTTCGGCATCGCCCAGATCGGCAAGGCGTTCCGCAACGAGATCACCCCGGAGAAGTTCATCTTCAGAACCCGTGAGTTCGAGCAAATGGAGATGGAGTACTTTTGCCGCCCGGCCGAATCCGACCGGTGGTTCGACTACTGGAAAGAGGAGCGGAAGCGCTGGTACCTCGATCTCGGGATGGGCGAAGAGAACCTGCGGTTCAGAGAGCACGGCACCGACGAGCTATCGCACTACTCCGAGCGCACCTATGACATCGACTATCGGTTTCCCTGGGGATTCGATGAATTGGAAGGGATCGCCCATCGCACCGACTTCGACCTCAAGGCCCACGCCGAATACTCCGGCGAGGACCTGTCGTATTTCGACCCGGAGACCGATGAGCGCTTCGTTCCCCACGTCGTCGAACCGGCCGCCGGAGTCAACCGCACCGCCCTGGCGTTCCTCTTCGATGCCTATCACACCGAGGAGGTCCGCGGCGAGCAGCGGGTGGTGCTCAAACTTGACGCGCGCCTGGCGCCCATCAAGGTCGCGGTGCTGCCCCTTTCGAAAAAGGAAGAGCTCACCACGGTGGTCGCCGAGGTGGCCGATCAACTACGCCCGCACTGGGCGATCGAGGTCGACGTCACCCAGTCCATCGGCCGCCGTTACCGCCGTCAGGACGAGATCGGCACGCCGTACGCGGTCACGGTCGACTTCGACTCTCTTGAAGATCACGAGGTAACCGTCAGGGACCGGGACACGATGGCCCAGGACCGGATTCCGATCACCAAGATGGTCGGCTATCTCACGGACCGGCTGCCTCGCTGACCACGGTCTCGGAGTTGTAGAGCCCACCGATTGGCGTCTGGCTGACGGGGGCTTTGGCGTCGATCAGCTGCTCGAGCCGGGTCGGGGCCAGCGGGCCACCATACGGACCCGGGTAGCAGACCCAGCGTACGCCACCGGAGCTGATTGCCGCGGCGATGGCGTCCTGGCCGTGTGGCCCAAACGTCGACGCCAGAGGAAAGTCATACGGCGTCGGGTTTTCCAATTGGCCCGCCAGATAGAAAAAAGACGCATCCGGCCTCAGGAGGAACACCTCATCGCCGGCGACTTCGCGCACGGCCTCGGTGTCGTCTGGCCACGCGTTGCGGTGTTTCGTCACCGGAAGCAGTCGCAGACGGGGCAGGTCGCGCCGAACCATCAACCTCCGTGTCACCATGACCGATGCGGCGAGGGTCGCCGCCAGGATGCCGCCAAGGATCACCGTGGCGGCTGCCAATACCGCAAACGGCGGATTGATCCAGCTGATGACGAGCACCATGCCGAGGAGGACGAGCGGCATGGCCGCGACCCGGTGTGCATGATCGGCACGCGGGAACGCCACGGCCAGCCCGGTCGCGCCGATGGCACTTGCCACGAGCAAGAGGCTCGACCCCTCGCTGACGCCGGCGATCAGCCCGAGTGCTGCTGTGGCCCCGCCGAAAGCAAAGACCGCGAACACGGCGATCGGCCCGACCAGGGTCACGGCCCGGTACAGCCCGGTCGGACCGGTTCTCTGCACGCGGTCGAGGAGATCCCGGAGGGGGCGGATCCCGGCGGTTGCCAGATAGGTGCCTTTGTTGGCGACGGCGACGGCCACGAACGATCGCACACCGCCGGTACCGAGGTTGGCAGCGATCGCGATCCCCGCCGCCACGATCACCAGCGCTGCCCACCCAGCAGCGGCAAGCCCCGCCTCGATGGCGAGCAGCGGAAGGGCCCAAATGGCTGCGTACCCACCGAGTGGGTATTTCCCGGTGAGGGCAAGGGCGATTCCGCCGCCGGTGACCAGCCAATCGCCCTGGACGACGCCGAGTGCGGCGATGATGACCCCGAGCTGGCTCAGCAGCCCGTAGAGGTTTCCCCTGGCCAATTGATGGCCACCGAGCGCCAGCGCCCCGAAGACGAATACGATCGAGTAGATGCGATCGAGACCGAAGACCCGCAACAGTGCCACGCCGGCGACCCAGATCGCGAAGCCATTGGCGATGATGAGCGCCCGGATCACCGCGATCTGCGGACGAGACCAACGAACTGCAAGGCCGGCCAGCCAAACCGCGAGCGGCCCTGCCCCAAAGAAGACGTCTTCGTAGAGTCGATGGCCGTCGCTCACGCGCCGCACCACCTGAAGGAACCATGCCTCGTCGGTCCCCACCAGCACCCATCTCGTGATCGCCACCGAGATGGCGAGGGCGATGGCCAAAACTGCGGCTTCGAGGCTCACTCGAGAATCAACAGCCGGAAGGCGCCAACGCGATCCCACATCGGGATCTTCTCGGCAACCCGTTCCATGGCCCGGCCCCACTTTCGGTTCGCCAACACCGGGGGTACGGCGCCGAAGGCGCCGTGTCCGGTGAGCCGCAGGTCGGATGCGTCGGCGGCCTTGCGGATGGTGCTGGGGCGCATGCGAAGGATTCCCCGCTCGCCCCGCCAGGTCATGCCACGGGTGAAGGCGATCTGTGCGTAGTAGCCGGGGAAATACGGATTGGGCTCGAGGAATGCCAGCCTCCCTCCAGGGCGCAGGGTGGCGTGGAGGTTCGTGAACACGCCGCTCAGGTGGTCAACGTGATGGAGGAAGAAAAACCCAACGGTCGCGTCGAACCTTCCTGCGAGCTGTGGCAACGGCGTTGCGGCGTCCCCGACGTGGCCAGGGATGTCCGGGCGCCGTTCCCGCAGTTCCTCGATCAACTCGGGGGTCAGGTCGAGGCCCTCGACATTGATCCCGAGATCGGCGAGCGCAACGGTGTACTTGCCGAGGCCGCACCCGACGTCGAGCACCGTGGCACCGGGCTCGAGATCCAGGCTGGTTACTACCGCGTCCACCTGGTTTTTTACGTACGGAGTGCCGGCAAGGTCGAGAGACAGCCTGGGCAGCGGGCGCTCCGTGTAGTAGCGGCGCTGATAGGCGTTGTGATCCTCGCTCATCGAGCCGACTCCGAGAGGTGTTGCTCCTCGGTGAGCCAGGTGATCCCCGGAGGTGACCATCGACGTCGGTCGAGTGCTCGCACGATCGGGAACAGCGGCGTGACCGCGGCAAGGGCGGATGTGGCAACGCCGAGGCGCCGCCACCACGAGTACCCGCTGGCTCCGCCGACCCGGGCGGCGCGGCTCACCGGTGTCGACGTCATCGCTGCACCAACCCTGGCGAGGCCCGACACCGCGTGCAACCTGGGGTCTTCGAGAGCAAGGAAGCGGTCGATGACATCCCGCCTGGCGGCGAGGAAGAGCCCGGCGTCGGCGGGCACCCGACCGCTCGTGAGGACCGTACGGGCTCGCCGAAAGATGGCGGCCGTCAACCGTCTGCCCCGGGTCGTGTATATGCCCCTGCGCCCCGCAGCCACCACATCGACTTCGCTGTCGCGCAGGGTTCCGACGAGGACGGCGATGTCCTCAGGCCGATCCTGGAGATCGGCGTCCATGACCACCAGGATGTCTCCCCGCGCCTGGCGCAGACCGATGCCGATCGCGGCGAGTTGACCGACGTTGCGATCGAGCCTCAGGATGCGAACCGGCTCCTTCCCCAGCAGGTGCTCCGCGGCGCGAGCAGCGCTGTGCTCGGGGCAATGGTCATCGACGAGCACCACTTCCCATGAGCCGGCCAGGACCGGCATGGTGGATCGCAGCCGTCCCAGCAACCGCTCGACATGGTCGGCGGACCGGTACAGGGGGCTCACCACCGATATCTCGGGGTTCACGACGTCACCGTGGATTGCGAGCCAAAGAGCTCGATGAGCCGGCGTCGGTCGCTTTCGATGGAGGTCATCGCCCGCTCATCGAGTTCGGTGACCATCTTCCGAATCGCCTGCACTCCGGCAGCAGGAGCATGTCCGCTGTCGCCGATGAAGGAGCGTCGCAGGAAGGAGAACGAGCAGCCGAGGCGCACCATCTCCGCGGCGAGCAGCCTGACGGGAACCGGTGAGCCGCCCCCCGGCACGGTGAGGCCACCGAATCCGAACGGCATGTCGAAGGATTCCCTGACGCGTTCGACCGTGCCGTCGGATATGGCGTCGAAGATCGAGCGAGACCTTCGTTCCAGGGCGAGGTCCATGAGCCCAACGTACGCACGGGTGATCGGCAGCTTCCCAAGCCCGGGCGCGGCGTGGGTTGCGTCGACGGTCTCAACCATGATCCCAACGCCGACACGACCTCGGGCCGCGTCCAAGGCCGCAATGACCTCGTCGGTGCCACCGACCATGGGGAGGATGACCTCTGAGGCACCGGAGGAGATGGCGACTTCCAGTTCAGCGGGCGACGACTGCGTCCAGGGGTTCAAACGACACAAGACCGGGACCGCCGACATGGAGGCCACCGCGGCGAGATCATCGGGCCCGTCGGTGTTGATCTGAGTGTCGATGCCGATCCGGTCGACGGCGTTGGCCTGGCGGGTGCTCTTGCCCCGCCGCTCCCAGTCGACCACCACCGCGGCGACGCGGGAATCCGGTGGCCCATCCCCGGCAACGGCGGCTACGAGGCGGCGGTCGCTCGAGAAGAGATACGGCTCCACCATCAGCGTCGCTGCGCCACGAGTGCGAGGGTCGATCCGGTTGGCGGTCGGATGCGACCGGTCCTGGCCAGGCCGGCCTCGGCAACGTTGATGGCGGTGAGCGGCCGCTGGAGGAAGCCTCCGGCACGCTCCTCGGCGGCGAGTTGACGCTGGGGTCGGAGTCGGGCGAGGGACCGGCTGGCAAACATCAGCGGGAGGAGCGCAAGTTGGTAACCGCGACGTTCGACCACATCGAACCCGGCATGCTCGACGACCGTCGTCAACCGATGCCACCGATAGCGGCGAAGGTGGCCGGCCCGCTCGTCGCGCGGGCCCCACAGCGACGGCCAACCCGGGACCGTGATCAGCAGGTGACCGCCGCTGCGCAGCACCCTGGCGCATTCGGCAAGCGCGGCTGCATCGTCGACGTGCTCCAGTACATCACGCGCCATGACGGTGCCCACCGATTGGGCCCGCAGTGGGATTTCGGTGATGTTTGCACGGAATCCGGGCTGCTCGGTCGGCCCGGTGTCGAAGAACGTGACCCGACGTCCGTCTTGGGCCAGGGCGTGGGCAAAGGCGCCGGTGCCGGATCCCGCATCGACGAAGACCGACGCCATGCGGTGGCGATCGATGAGGGCCCTGACCAACACATCGCGCCCGACCGACCAAAAATGGGTGCCCTCCATCGCGGCCAGGCGACGGAGGCGGTCCGCCCGGTCCACGCTCATGATTGTGCGCGCCACAGCATGGCCAATCCGTCCTCGAGGCTGATGTTGGCCGTCCAGCCGAGGACCGCCGCGGCGAGGCGGGAATCCGCACGCCAATGCGGACGGTTCGGGACCGGCGGCGGGTATGGATCCTTGGTTGGGACGACGGTCCTTCCGGTGATGCGTTCCGCCAGCGAGATCAGCTCCTTGATCGATGTCTCGACACCCGTGCCCACGTTGAGCACGGGCACGTCGTCTCCGGGCCTCGATGCCGCCAGGACGATGCAGCGGGCAACGTCATCGACATGAACGAAGTCGCGGCGGGGTTCCGCCGACGCGATGGCGAACGGCGATCCGGAGGCCAGGGATCCCAGCAGCACGGGGATCACCCTCGTTTCATGCTGACCTGGGCCATACACCGAGAATGGGCGGACGACGACCGCGGGGATTCCGGTTTCGAGGCTCCATTGTTCGACGGCGGTCGCTGCCGCCAGCTTGGTGGCACCGCGAAAGGTTTCGGGACCGAGGGCCGAGTCCTCTCCGAGCGGCCCACTCGACGGGCGGTACACGAGGCTGCTGCCCACGTGCACGAACCGATCGGGAAGGCTCGGGCGTAGCGCCTCGAGCAGCGCCGCGGTGCCGATGACATCGTCGCGCCATGCCGCCATGCGTTGCTCGGACGTCCGAGCGTGGCCAGAAGAGGCCGCGGCGTGGATGACGACCTCGGGCCGGGAGGGCTCGAGGGCCTTGGATGCGGTCGACGGGTCGGCAAGATCGCCACGATGAATGGTGGTGCCCTCCGGGAGGGCACCGATGCGCGACGCGGGCGTGTCCGGGCGCACGATCACCCGAACCTCGTCGCCGCGAGCGTGGAGCAAGCGGACCACCGCGGCGCCGATAAACCCGACGCCGCCCGTCACCAACACACGCACGATCCTCCCCGATCTGCCAAAAGCGCTCAGCGGACCGTCATCCTAAGAGGCGCGCTTGTTGGAGCCCGACTGAATTGCTTCCGACCAGCTCTGTCGCGATCACGCAGTCAGGCGGCGAGCCCCGGCGAGCCGCCCAACAAACATGGCGCAGGCCGCTCGGGCCCCGGCTCAGCGGAGTTCTGTGCACGTGACGGTTGAAGTGGTCTCATCCGCTTCGCCTTCGTCTGGCCGCAACGGAGCCTCCCCAAGATGAATCGTCACGGCTCGTTCTCGCTTCGGATCATTCCCGTTCGATTGTCCCGTCGGCGACATACAGATCCTTGGTGAAGGCGTCGATGGCGATGAGCCTGCCAGAGAACCGCACCGACTCGCCGCGTTCCGGGATGGTGGTCCCTCCCGGGAAGGCAACCACTGCGTCAACGCTGGTCCTGCCGTAGAGGTCATCTTCAAGGATGGCGACGTTGATTTCGACGATGGAGTGACCTTCTCCGTCGAACTTTCGCTCGGCCGAGATGCCTGCGTGGCGTACAAAGGTGCCGGTCCAGGCGACGACCGTGTCACGAAACTCGTCGTTGAACTTCCGCTCGACCTCGAAGCCGAGCTGCTGATCACCGAAGAGCTGGTCTGCGACCACCGCGGCATGGTGATCGGTGGCGGCAGCCGCCAAGTTTGTTGCCTCCTCGGCCGAGGCCGCGGCGGCGCTGGTTGCCGCTTCGGCCACGGCCTCGGACATGGCCGGGTCGGCTTCCCGATCAGCCTCGTACCCCTCGATGGTCTCGAAAATCTGCTGGAGCTCTGCATCGCGGTCGACTCCACCCCTGGAATCGGCGATCGGCGGCGTCGCGTCGATCTCATCCGGTCCGTCGAGCGCAACGTCCGGGACCAATTCCCGGGCGGCTTCGAGCAGGTGGTTCACCGTGGAGACGAGCCCGTCCGCCGTTTTGGTGACGCCCCCCGTCGACACGATGAGCGTGGCATCGAAGAGGGAAACACCCGGGTGGCGCTCCGCCAGCGCGTTCAACGCCGCCACACGCGCCGGGTTGAGGTAGGCACGCGTTCGGTCAGGGTTGTTGGACTTCACCATAAACCGCCCGTCGAATTCCGGTATGCCAATCTCCAGATCCTGTGCGCCGAAGGCCTTGGTGAACTGATGCCAGTCCGATTGCCTCGACAGGCCGAGATCGACGCCGATGGGTGGCAATCTGACCCGGTACCTCGTTGTTGTGGAGTTGTCACTCTTGACCAGATCGACAACCACACGGATCGCCCCCTCGGTGCCGGTGAGCTTGAGCGTCTTGAGGTTGGTGCCGCTGAGCGAGAACCCAAGTCGGTCTGCGGCGCCGGCCCACTCCGCCCGTGCCCGGCGCGCCTGGGCTCGCTGCGCGCCCCTCGCGATCGCGCTGAAGATGACCGCCCCGACGATGATGATCCAGAAGAACGGGATATCGGGCATGGCCCGAGTGTACGAGCGGTCCAACTCGTCGGCCGGTCGTCCTACGCTGACGGCCATGGCGTACGCCAGACAGGACATTGACCGGGTCCGGGAACAGACGGACCTCGTCGACCTCGCCTCCGAGGTCACCAAGGTGCGGCGTTCGGGTCGTTCGGTGATGGCGATCTGCCCGTTCCACCAGGAAAAGACGCCGTCGCTTTCGATCGATCCTGCTCGAGGCCTCTACCACTGCTTTGGATGCGGCAAGAGCGGTGACGTGTTTGGCTGGGTGCAGGAAACCCAGAACGTCGGGTTCTCCGACGCCGTCGAGCTGCTTGCCCGGCGGGCAGGGGTCACGATCACCCAGGACCCCGAGGCTGCCAAGCGCAAGGACCGCAGAGAGCGGCTGGTCGATGCCATCGATCGGGCGGCGGCGTTCTATCACGACCGTCTCAAGTCGGCTGAGGACGCGGGCGGCGCCAGGGGCTATCTCCGGTCGCGCGGGTACGGGGCGGATGTGGTCGACCAGTTCGTCGTCGGCTACTCGCCATCGCAGTGGGACTCCCTCGTCAACCACCTCAGCGACGCCGGGATCAAGGATGAAGCGATGATGGCCGCAGGCCTCGCCTCGAAATCGCGCCGGGGCGGCCTCGTCGACCGTTTCCGGGGACGGTTGATGTTTCCCATCTATGACGTGCGCGGCGACGCAGTTGGCTTCGGAGCCAGACAGCTCGACGGTGACGGCCCGAAGTACCTCAACTCACCCGAGACCGCCGTCTACCACAAGTCGCGGCTGCTCTACGGGTTGAACTGGGCAAAGTCCGAGATCGTGCGCGCCAACCAGTCGGTGGTCGTCGAGGGCTACACCGACGTGATCGCCATGCATCTCGCCGGGCTCCCCACCGCCGTTGCCACTTGTGGCACAGCCCTCGGCGTGGACCATCTCGACCTGCTTCGCCGATTTTCGAACCGCATCGTGCTTGCCTTCGACGCCGACGAGGCGGGCGCCGGGGCTGCCGATCGGGACTTCGACCGAGCGGTGCCCGGCGATATCGACCTGCGGGTGGCGATGCTCCCGCCGGGCCGCGATCCGGCCGACCTCGTCTCCGATGGAGATGCGTCGGCGGTAGAAAAGGCGGTGGCCACCTCGATGCCGCTGCTGCAGTTCCGTATCGAACGTGAGCTCGCCAACTTCGACGTCACCGAGCCCGAGGCACGGGGGCGGGCGGTCCGCGCGGCCTCCCGCCTCATCGGCCTCCACCCCGACCCGGTGGTTCGACATGAGTACGCCGTGCTCGTGTCACGCCAGACCGGCGTCGACGTGGACGTGGTCGGAGCCTCGATACGGGGCCGCGGCACCACCAGTGACGCCGCTGCGGAATCGACCGAACCGAGGCGCCTGAGCGCCGCCGAGCACGCAGAACGCGAGCTGTTACGGCTGCTACTGGCCAATGACCCGACGGTCCGAGCCCTTGACCCCGAGCCGACGTTGTTCGAGGCGGACACGCACCGCAGGGCCTACGCCATCATCGGCCCAGCCATCGCCGCCCTCGACCCTCAGGCGACTCCCGACCTCGGTGCCATTCTCGGTAGTGTGTCGAGCGAGGAGCACGAGCTGCTTCGCAGGCTCGCCGTGGACGATCGGCCACTTCCCGATGCCGGTGAGGTTGTCAAAAGGCTCAAGCTATCGGGGGTCGAGCGCCGAATCGAAACCATGCGAAGCGAGTTGGCCGCCACGGACCCCGACGCCGATCCACAAGGGTATTCGCATCGGTTCACATCGTTGATAGCGTTGGAGCAGGAACGTAGAGAGCTTCGGAGCAGGGAATGAACGAAACCTCCAAGATCGCCTTCGGCGAGCTCGTCGCGCGCGGCAAGCAACGCGGGTTCCTGGTGATGTCCGAGGTGCTCCAGGAGCTCGAGGACGCCGACGCTCCCGCCGATAGTTTCGATGCCGTCTTCCTCGGCCTGCGCGAAGCCAAAATCGCCATTCGGGAAGACAGCGACGACACCCTGGCCGACACCGCGCTCAGCAATGCCGAACTCGTGCACGTGTCGGATCCCGTGCGCATGTATCTTCAGGAAATTGGGCGCTTCCCGCTGCTGACCCCGCAGCAGGAAGTCGAGCTTGCAATGCAAACCGAAGCCGGCGTCCGCGCCGAGGAGCGACTCGAGACGGTTGACCTGCTGCCACCCGAGGAACGGCTCATTCTCGAACGAGCGGTCCGCCTCGCCGATCGGGCCCGGAAGCGGCTGGTGGAGGCCAATCTCAGGCTCGTCGTGTCGATTGCCAAGAAGTACGTCGGGCGCGGGCTCGGATTGCTCGACCTCATCCAGGAAGGCAACCTCGGGTTGATCAGGGCGGTCGAGAAGTTCGACTACCGCAAGGGCTTCAAATTCTCCACCTATGCCACCTGGTGGATCCGGCAGGCGGTGACGAGGGCTCTCGCCGACCAGGCCAGGACGATCCGCGTCCCGGTGCACATGGTGGAGACGATCAACAAGCTCGCTCGCGCCCAGCGCACCCTGGTGCAGGAGCTTGGCCGCGATCCCACGATCCAGGAGATCGCCGAGGAGCTCGAGCTTGCCCCCGAGAAGGTCTCGGAGCTGCGACGCATCGCCCAGGATCCGGTCTCGCTGGAGACACCCCTTGGAGAGGATGACGATTCGACGCTTGCGGATTTCGTTGAAGACACGGATGCGGAGATTCCTGTAGAAGTGGCGTCGTTCAAGCTGCTTCAGAGCTACCTGAGCCTCACCCTCGAGGGATTGAATGAGCGGGAGCGTGAGGTGCTCGTCATGCGATTTGGCCTCGCCGACGGCAAGGTCAGAACACTCGAGGAGGTCGGGATCCACTTCAACGTCACGCGGGAGCGCATCCGCCAGATCGAGACGAAGGCGTTGGCGAAACTCCGCCAGCCGGCGAGAGCCCGCAAGCTCGAGGGCTATCTCGAGGGTGCCTAGGAGGGTGTTGAGCAATCCTCTAGCGTGCCGGCGCTGACCGGAGAAACCGAGTCACCGCAACACTCAAGGGAGCGGCGGCTCACTCGTCATTGTTCAACACCGTCCTAGAACCCGAAACCGTCAACCCAGAGTTCGTCACCCGATCGATGCGTCCTGAGCCGACAGAACGGACCGGGCTCGGCCGGGAGGAGGCTTCTCAGTCCTCGGTGACGGCGTCGCTGCCGGCCTCTTCGGTCTCGGAGGCCGCGGCGTCGACCGTTTCGGGCCCGGCACTGGAGACATTGTCGAGGCCCTCGTTGGCAGCCCTCCGGATCTCGGCTGTTCCCTGGTCGAGGAACTCGGTCACCTGGGCCACCATCTCCTCGCCGACGAAGTCGGAAACCCCGGCGACGATCTCCTCGTAACGCTCGCGCCCGTCTCTGGTACCGAGGATGTAGCCGATGCCGGCGCCAATGGTCAGGCCGATGATGAATCTCATGGGCCGATTCTGGCACACCGCGCACCGCTGTGATCCGGCCGTTCGGTGGCCGGCAATGGTGTTCTCAGAACATCCTTAACCTGCTCTCACCGGTGACCCATATCGTTGCGCTTGGGTTCGGGAGAACCCGTTTCAAGGAAGTGCTATGCGCAAAACATTGATCGCGGTGGCCGCATTGGCCGTACTGGTTGCGGCCTGCAGCGGATCCGACGCCGGAGGCGTTGCATCGCTCGAGGAATCGAACGACCCGGCGGTCATCGAGTCGGAGGCCTCGGACGAGTCGTTCGAGGTGAGTGTCCTCGCCTTTTCCGCCTGCATGCGAGAGAACGGTGTCGAAGACTTTGAAGACCCCGACTTCAACGCCGACGGGTCATTGAGCTTCGACGGTGGGGGGTTCCGACAGAGCGATACGGACCAGGAAACCATCCAGGCCGCCTTCCAGGCATGCCAAGAGCACCTGGAAGGGATCGCCTTCGGCCGCGGCGCCATCGACTTCACCGAGATCGAAGACCGCCTCGTCGAGTTCGCCGCCTGCATGAGAGACAACGGCTTCGATATGCCGGACCCGGACTTCTCCAACTTCGGCCAGGGTGGAAATGACAGCGCAGGACCCGGCGGTGGTGGCCCGTTCGGTGGCGACCTCGACACTGAAGACCCGGCCTTCCAGACAGCCCTCGAATCCTGTGAAGATATCTTCGAAGGATTCCGAATCGGTGGCGGCCCCGGCGGCGGACGCGGCGGGGGCGGCTGATGAAAACGTTCGACGATACGACTGAGGCATCGGTGAGCGAGACTCCAGTCGAAGACCGCGACATCGATGAATCGGGGAAGCGCCGATGGTGGCGCCAATGGTGGCATTGGGCGGCCGCGGTGGTGGTAGTAGCCCTTGCGGCCCTCGCCGGCCTGGTATGGCTGTTTACCACGCTGACCGGGGGCAATGGCGAGGAGGCAGCTACGCCGAACACTGCTGCGGTCAGAAGCACCGATCTGGTGGCAATGACCAGCCTCAATGGCGTGCTCGGGTACGGCGAGGGCGAGCAGATCGCCTTCCGCTCCTCGAACGACGGTGTGGATACGCTGCCGGGTGGCCTGAGTGGCGTCGTCACCGAAGAGCCGACGGTCGGCGACTACTACGAAGAGGGCGCGGTGATCTATGAGGTCAACAACGAGCCGGTCGTCCTGCTCTATGGGTCGATTCCGGCGTACCGAACGCTCAGCACCAGGTCGTCCGATGGGGCCGACGTCGAACAGCTCGAACGAGCCTTGGTCAATCTCGGGTACGCCAACGACAGCACCTTGACGGTAGACGAGAATTTCACGAGCGCGACCCGCGACGCCGTGGAGCTGCTCCAGGCGGACATCGGCGCCAACGAGACCGGTGTGCTCGGTCTTGGCGAGTATGCGTTTGTCCCGGGCCCGCTCTACGTGGCCGAGTCGTTCGTGAGTCTCGCCCAGACGACCCAGTCGGGTCAGGCCGTGGTGGCGACCTCTGCGGTGATGGGCACCACGGTTACCTGGGTGGCCGACGAGGGGGAGATCATCGGCCAGGGTGACCGGCTGTATACCGTCGATGAGCGGCCGGTCGTACTCGTCCTCGGCGACGTGCCGGCCTACCGGGCCATGGCGTTTGGTGATGAGGGCGCCGATGTGGCGGCCATCCAGAGGGCGCTCGTCGATCTGGGCTACGCCGACGCGGGTTCCGTCGTCGATGGCGTGTTTGACGAGGAAACGCTGGTGGCGATGCTGGTGTGGCAGGCGGCGATCGGCGCCCACACCGATGGCGTGGTCAATCTTGGCGAAGTGGTGTTTGTCACCGAGCCGGTGCGGATTGGCAGCGTGCTGGTCACTCCGGGCGACACGATGCAAAACGGCGCCCCGGTTGTTGCGACGTCGGCCAGTTTCACCTTCGTCACCGTCCAGCTGCCAACCGCCGATCAGGATCTCGTGGCCGTCGGCGATGCGGTGATCGTCGAGCTCCCGGACGGAGAGACCGCGGCTGCGACCGTGACCGCCATCGGCACCGTTGCCCAGGCCGGGCAGCAGGCAGGCGACAACTTCTTCGAGGTGACGGTCACCCTCGACGACCCGGCGGCGGCTCTCGGGCTCGATGGGGCCCCGGTGGACGTCGAGGTCGTCAACGACTCGGCCATCGACGTGCTTGCGGTGCCGGTAACGGCACTGTTGGCGCTCAGCGAAGGCGGCTACGCCGTCGAGGTGGTCGTCGAGGATGGATCGAGGTTGCTCATCGGCGTCGAGCCCGGGCTCTTTTCCGACGGCTTCGTCGAGGTCGCAGGAAACGGCCTGGTGGACGGGATGCAGGTTGTTGTGCCGTGACCATCGTCGGGGACCCCGTTCGCGCCAAGACCGCGCTCGCGCTGCGCGACGTCACCAGGGTTTATGAGGGTACGCCATCGGTTCGTGCGCTCCATGGCGTCGACCTCGCCATCGAAGATGGGGAGTTCGTTGCGGTGGTTGGTCCGTCGGGGTCGGGGAAGTCGACCCTGCTTCACATCATGGGCACGCTCGATCGGGCGACGTCGGGCAGCGTCCACGTTGCCGGATTCGACGTCGGCGAGCTGAGCGACAAGCGCCTTTCTGCGCTGCGCGCCCACCACATCGGCTTTGTGTTTCAGCAGTTCTTCCTGCTGGCGGGAGAGACCGCCCTCGACAACGTCGGCGATGGTCTCCTCTACACCGGCACGGCCCTCGACGAGCGCCGCCGGTTGGCCGGCGTCGCCCTCGAACGCGTTGGCCTGGCACACCGCTCGAGCCATGAGGCGACCAAATTGTCGGGAGGTGAGCGCCAGCGCGTAGCCATAGCCCGCGCCCTGGTGGGCAACCCGAGCATTGTGCTCGCCGACGAGCCGACCGGCAATCTCGACAGCAAGACTGGTGCAAATCTGGTTCGGCTGCTCGAGGAGCTGAATGCGGATGGGACCACGATCCTGGTGATCACCCACGACCGCGAGATCGCCGCACATCTTCCGCGTCAGGTCTCGTTGCTCGACGGCGCGATCGAAGCAGACACCGGAGGTCCGGCGTGACCATGGTCGAGGGTCTGCCCGAGGCACCGGATAGCATCGCGGCCGCCGAGTTCCCGCCCTCGAGGCTATCGCCGGCGGACGCCGTCAGGGCGGCGGGCATCGGATTGCGAACGAGGCGGCTTCGCAGCATCCTGTCTGCGCTTGGCATCATGATCGGCATCGGGGCAATGGTCGCGGTCCTCGGTCTGTCGGAAAGCTCGAAGTCCGACCTGATCGCCCAGCTCGACCGACTCGGCACGAACATGCTCGAGGTGTCGGCGGGTACCGGCATCGGGCTCGGCTCCGGCGAGCTGCCGGAACAGGCGTCGACGATGGTTTCGCGGGTTGCCCCGGTGGAGAATGTCGCGTCGGTCGGCGATGTTGAGGACGCCCGGGTCTTCAAGAACGATCTCGTCCCTGAGGGTCAGACCGGTGGCCTCACCGTCAAGGCCGTCGACACCAACCTGCTCGACACCCTGCAGGGAACCCTGGTGGCCGGCGTGTTTCTGGACGAAGTGACCACCGAGTATCCGGTCACGGTCCTGGGAGCGATCACCGCCGACAGGCTCGGGATCGATGGCCTGGAGACGCCAACCGCGGTCTGGCTCGGTGGTGAGTGGTTCAGTGTGGTCGGCATCCTGGCACCGCTCGAACTTGCGTCGAGTATCGATCGCGCCGCGCTGGTGACCTACCAGGTCGGGAATATATACCTGGACGACGATGGCGTTGCCTCGACGCTGTACGTCCGAACCGATCCTGCACAGGTCGACGCGGTTCGCAATGTTCTTCCGGCGACGGCCAATCCGGAGAATCCGGACCAGGTCGAAGTGTCGCGTCCCTCCGACGCCCTCGAGGCAAGGGAAGCCGCAGAGTCGACGCTCACCAACCTCTTTCTCGGTCTCGGCGCGGTAGCGCTCCTGGTCGGCGGGGTCGGGATTGCCAACGTGATGGTGATTTCGGTGCTGGAGCGCCGGGGTGAGATTGGCTTGCGCAGGGCGCTCGGTGCCACCCGCGGGCACATCTCGGTGCAATTCCTCGGCGAGTCCTTGCTGCTGGCCGGGATCGGTGGAGTCGGAGGCGTGCTGCTCGGCATTGCGGTAACCGCGATGTGGGCGACGATTCAGGGGTGGGGGATCCTCATCCCGCCGATTGCCATCGTCGGCGGCGTGATGGCGGCGTTACTGATCGGTGCGATTGCCGGGCTGTACCCGGCGACCCGCGCCGCCAGGGTTTCACCGACCGAGGCACTCCGGACGTTGTGACGCTGGCAGCAGCCGGGTTTCTCTATCCGGGCGCGAACCGTGGGCTGTAGAACCGCTATATGACAAACCGCTATATGACGCTGCGTAGCTTGGGTTCGCGATTGACTCGGCTAGAAGGTGAAGTGTTTGATCGGCTCGCCCTCGATAGCGATACCGCTCATGGCGGCAACACCAACCTCGAGATGGTGCTCGGCCCATTCCTCGGTCACCTGTTGATCGCTTGCTGAGGTTTTCACACCTTCGGGAGTCGTCGGCACATCGGAGACCAGCAGCAGTGCGCCCCGGGCAATCCCGTTGTGGTGGCCGACGATGAACAGCGTCGCCGTCTCCATGTCGATAGCGATCGCGGTGAGGTTTCTCAGGCGGGCAAGGAACTCCAGGTCGTGCTCCCACATGCGGCGGTTGGTGGTGTAGACCACACCGGTCCGATACTCGAACCCTTCTTCGACCATCTTCTCTGAGACGAACTTGTGCAACTTGAACGACGGGAGCGCGGGAACTTCGGGCGGGAGGTAGTCGTCGGAGGTGCCTTCACCCCGAATGGCCGCGATCGGCAGGATGAAGTGGCCGATGTCGGTCGACTTCTTGAGGCCGCCGCATTTGCCGAGGAAGAGAACGCCGGCGGGCATCCGGGCCGTCAGCAGGTCCATGATCGTTGCCGCATTGGCGGTACCGATCCCGAAGTTGACGATCGTCAGACCGTGATCGTTGGTTGCCGTCTGCATCGGCCGATCGGTTCCCTTGATCTCACAGTCGAACCGGCGAGCAAACGCTTCGACATAGCTTCTGAAGTTAGTCAGCAGTACATAGTCCCCGAAGTCCTCGACCGCGGTGCCCGTGTACCGGGGCAGCCAGTCATGGGCAACGATCTCTTTACGCGTCTCAGACGGTTCGCTCATGCCGGCAACCTACCAATTTCTCGGGGCTCCGAAGGCTAGGGAATGCCCCTGGTATCCTTCCCGCCGCTCGCTGATGCGGCGGGCGACTCTCCGGGGTAGCTCAGTTGGCAGAGCGGATGGCTGTTAACCATCAAGTCGTGGGTTCGAGTCCCACCCCCGGAGCAACCCGTTGCTAGAGGGTGATTCAGTCGTTTGGCACCGCCGGCACGGTCCGCGGGTCGGTGGGGGGAAGCCGCTCCCGCCCTTCCTTCACCCCGATCACGGTCACCCCGGCCGCGCTGACGCCGATCCCGGCGACCCAGGACAAGGCGACCAGGGCACCGGCATCGACGAAGGCGCCTCCCATCGCCGGCCCAAGTGCCCTGCCCACCGCCATCAGGCCCTGGGTGTCGCCGGCCCGTTCGCTTCTCTCCAGCGACCGCGACGCGATCATCTCCATCACGCCGGGAACGCTCATCCAGAATGCGAATCCCCACCACGCCATGCCGATGAAGAACAAGGCGACCGGCCCGTTCACCGTTACCCAGGCTGCGACACCGGCGGACGCCAGCCACCAGCCGGGGTACCGGTGCTGCGTGGACAACCGGGCGCCGGCCAGCCCTCCGATGGCGTTGAGACTGAACGCCATCGACGCGGCGAGCGGGGAGAGCCCGTGGATGTCCCTGGCAACCAGTGCCTGGTTGATGAACAGCGACGTCCCGAAGAAGGTGAGTGCCCACATGGCAACCATCAGCACCCGGTTGGACCGTGATCGGCTGACCGATCCCAAACGGCGCTTCTCGCCTTCGATCGGTGCATGGAGCAGTACCGAGGGAATCGTTGCGAAGGCCAACAAGAGGTAGACGGCTTGGTCGCCACGGCTGGCCAGTACCGAGATGATCGGGGCACCGATCAGTATTGCCACGGGGGTGGCAGCAGCCACCACCGTCATCGACTTCCTGTGCTGCATGGCGTCGGTCCACGCCAGCCACGTCATGGCTCCCGCAGCAAAGCCGGCGAGGGCACGAACGCCAAGGAGCACTCCGAACACGTTTGGGAGAACGCTGAGCAGATTCAGGGCCACCAGCGCGGCGGCGGCGATGCGCAGGATCCGGCCGGTCGGCCACAGCAACCGGGGGAGGGCAAAATTGGCAATCGCAAATGCGCCGACCTGAACCACGGAGACCAGCCCGACGGCCCCCTCCGAGACCCCGTAGCGCTCAGCAATCGGCGCAATGAGGAATGGCGTCGCGACGAACATGAGTGCAACCGCTGCGGCGGCGACTACGACGGCGAACGGGGCGTTGAAGCGGCCGGCATACGTGACGCGCGTGGGACCTTGCACGTCGGCGAGCGTACTGCGAGCCGTCGATCAGGGAGGAAGTAGCGAAGTAGCTGAGTGGCGAAGTAGCTGAGTGGCGAAGTAGCGAAGTAGCCGAGGCCGATACTGATCTACTGACACTGGGATTAGGTCAGCGGGAAGGGCGGCTGCCACCAGGCCGGGCGGTCGTCGACGACGATCTCGCTGACCCATTTCACCCACCAGAAGCCGCGGCGGCCGGGTGCGACCAAACGTACCGGTGCCCCGTGGCCGATCGATGGCAGCGAAGCCAATGGCCGCGGTCGCGGCGAGTCCGGTGGTGCGGAGAAAGGTTCGCCGGCTGAGATCCGAGTGACCGTCGAGGGCTAGCCCGCGCAGATCCGGCGAAACCATCCCTGTTGCGCACCCCCCGCCCTGGTAGATCTGGCGCGATCGATTGGGCATCGAAGGGAGGATCTATGACCGAAGAAGGCACGTCGATGGAGCAGAAGATGGCTCCGTCTCGCCCCGCTGTAGTGACGCTCGTAGGCGTCGTGATCTACCTGTGGGCCGCATTTGCGGCCATCGAGGCTATTGCGTTGTTTCTCAACCGCGACAACGCCGAGTGGACCGCGAGGTACGGCGTTGACGAGATTGTGATTCTGGCGATCGCACAGACCATCCTGGCAATCGCGCTGTTTGCGGTTGCCTCCGGCATCATGTCCGGCGTCAAATGGGCTCGGGTCGCCGTGGCCCTCGTGGTTGCCATTCGCCTGGCGGCCCTGACCTGGTTCATGCTCGGCCACCTCGGGCATGGCGCATTCACCTGGAGCACTCTGGTCAGCCTCGCGCTCGGCCTGTTCGTCCTGTGGGCCTTGTACGCCAAGGACGAGTCGGATCGCTTCTACGCCGGATACGCCTAGGAGGATGTTGAGCAATCCTCCAGCGGGCCGGCGCTGACTGGAGAAACCGAGTCACCGCAACTTTCAAGCGAGCGCTCCTGGATCAACACTCGGCCGACCCGGTAACCATTCCGGGTCTGGCCGGGTCCAAGAGAGGGCTGCAAACACGCAGCGTGGTTAGAGACTAGGGAGGGATATGACCGAACGAGCAATGGCTCCTTCGCGCCCGGGTGTCGTCACCCTGGTAGGCATCGTCGTGTACATCAACGCGGTTCTCGCCGCGGTGACGGCCGTCGCTGTCTTCCTGAATCGCGCAAACGCAAACTGGCAGGGCACCTACGGGTCGACGGAGAACGAGCTGCTCTGGCTCGCCATCGTCGAAGGCGTGCTCGCCATCCTGTTGTTCGCTGTCGGTTCCGGCGTGATGTCGGGAGCGAAATGGGCGCGGCTTGCCGTCGGCATCGTGGTGGGTCTTCGCCTGGCGGTGTTGACCTGGTTCATG
>Ga0255057_10000127_pt1 | contig 41678 bp, 36 predicted proteins | sample Cases_109_6_MG_FD_189022 | JGI IMG/M metagenome (GOLD analysis project Ga0255057, IMG submission 189022) | Seawater microbial communities from Amundsen Gulf, Northwest Territories, Canada - Cases_109_6 | ecosystem: Environmental > Aquatic > Marine > Gulf | place: Canada: Northwest Territories... | reverse complement strand
GGTCGCGTCAGTGTTTCATGTTCACAGCAGACCACCACAACCTGTGGATAACACCTCCCGATAACCCGGATGCCCGATAATCGACCGCCCGCCCCCCGTCGCTACCCCACCAGATCAGCAACGCCGCCACGGTTGCCTTCGCCGACAACCGACCAGACATCGCACTCAGCGGGCCCCACGGCCGTCCCGAGGGCGCCCTTCGGTTGGCGCCAACCCCCCCTTGCCAAACTGGTAGGTTGTCGGGTCTAGTTTGAGGAGGCCTCGGAATGGAGGTGGTTGTCGCATTGATGAACGCCGTGTTCCTGGTGTTCATTGTGTCGGCAAGGTTGAACGAAGGCCCGCCCACAACCGTCGCACAACTCACGGGAGTTCTCCGCAACGCTATGTGGTCATGGCCCACCCCGGTCAAGGGGGCCTCCTCGATCAGCTTTGGACTCGTCGGTCTTGCCATTCTCATCGAGGGGTTCGAGCAGGGCATCGCTCTCATCGGATTGTGGATCCTCCTCACCCATGTTGGAGCGGGTCTCGCCTGGCTCATAGGTGGCGCGTTACCGGCCCCGGCGCTTGAGGCGACCCGAGTGTGGGGCCTACCGGCCTCCGACCGCAACGCCGCACCGATACGGCTCGCAACTCGGGTGGTGGTCCCCTCCTGGGTCGGCAAATGCGGCGCGACCATGGTCGGTCAGGGCGCCGCGTGAGCACCCGTCGCTTCGGACTGAAGCGCGCAACGCTCAAGGAAGACGCGGTGGCCGGCGTCGTTCTAGGCGTGCAGAGTGTTCCCGATGGCTTGGCGGCGGGCTTGTTGGCCGCGGTGAACCCCGTGTTTGGCCTCTACGCCTATATGGTCGGCACCTTCACCGGGGCAATCTTCACTAGCTCGGCGTTCATGGCCGTGCAGGCCACCGGAGCCATGGCGATAGTCATCGCCGACGTAGACGCGGTACGCGGTGGTGATGATCCGGCAGGCGCCCTCTTCATGTTGTCCATCCTCACAGGGATCGTGATGCTGGGCCTCGGGCTCTTCAAGCTCGGCACGATCGTGCGTTTCGTATCGAACGCGGTGATGGTCGGATTCCTCAACGCTGTTGGTCTGAACATCATCCTCGGCCAGCTCGACAGTTTCACCGGCTACGAGGCCGAGGGGGCCAATCGAGTGCTCCGGGCGTTCGACACGCTCTTCAATCTGGGTCAGACCCATTTCATCACGATTCTGATGGGAGTGGCGACGATTGTTCTCATCGTGGTTCTTGAGAAGACCAGGCTGGGCGCACTGGGCATGGTCGTGGCCATCGTGGCGACGTCGGCCGTGGTTGCGGGTTTCGGGATCGATGGAGTCGCCCAGCTCAAAGACATCGTCTCCATCCCCAACTCGCTCCCCACGCCGGTCGTACCGTCCTTTGGGTCGATAACGAGTTTGGTTGTTCCAGCCATCTCCCTGGCGTTCGTCGGCCTGGTGCAGGGTGCGGGAATCTCGGGCAACTTCGCGAATCCCGACGGCCGGCATCCGGATGCCTCGCGTGATTTCATCGGTCAGGGAGCTGCCAATGTCGCGGTCGGTGTCTTCCAGGGTATGCCCGTCGGGGGTTCGATGTCGGCCACGTCGCTGGTCACGTCTGCCGGAGCACGGTCACGCCAGGCGTTGATGATCGCCGGAGTAGTAATGGCGGTGGTCATCGTAGTCTTTGCGGGGGCCGTCGAATACATCGCCATGCCCGGGCTGGCGGGGCTGCTCATGCTGGTCGGGTATCGAACCATCAAGCCGGCCGACCTCGTCTCCGTTTGGAAGACCGGAAAGGTGCAGGCGGTCGTGCTGAGCGTCACCTTCGTCCTGACCATGATCATCCCGCTGCAAAACGCCGTGCTCGTCGGCGTGGGGATCTCGATGATCCTCTACGTGATCCGTCAATCGAACGACGTGATTATGAAGCGCTGGGTGTTCGAAGACGACGGAACGATCCTTGAACAGAGCGCCCCGACAGAAATCGGTTCCAACGAGGTGATCGTGCTGCAGTCCTACGGCAGCTTGTTCTTCGCCGCCGCGCCGGTTTTCGAGAAAGAGCTCCCCAAGGTGACTGCCGACTCTCGGAATTCGGTGGTGATTCTGCGCATGCGCGGCCGCAACGACGTTGGCACGACGTTCATGGACGTGCTGCGCCGGTACGCCGAGTCGCTGGCTGGGGTGGGGAGCAAGCTGGTGATCGTCTCGGCCACCGAGCGAATCCAGGAGCAACTGGAGGTGACCCGTGTCACTGCCGTTGTCGGCAGTGAGAACATTTACTCTACGGACGAACGGCTGAATGCGACTCTGCGGCGGGCCCATGCGGACGCTTTGTCCTGGGTGGCCGGCAATGCCGGCGACGATGACACGGGCGGCGACTTCTGAGCGCCGACGGGTCTGCGCTGCGACCGATCGAGCCGGGTGTTCGCCAGAGCGGAGTGCCGCGCTTTTGCCAGTCAGCCGGCGAGGAACACGACCCAGGCAGCCACCGCCAGGATCACAAAGAACACGGCGACCTTCATGGCCTTCCACATCAAGCCGAGGACGAACAGCAAAAGGGCAATGCCCCCGATCGCTGCGAACACAGGATGAGCCAGACCTACGAACAAGAGTGATCACCGAACCTCTCTGGCTTGTTACCGGATACGATCGGCATCCTCCGTCCGTCCGGCAGCCGCCGGGCCGAGCCGGTCGATTCGTGCATCGCCTCTGGCTACGTCACTTCGGCGGATTCGGCCGTGCCGAGCACAGAGTAGATCCGCTCGAACATCTGCCGCACCAGCATCATGACAATCACGAGCCCGGCCACAAGAAGAAAACCCCCGAGCTCCACGTGATCGCCGAACACGAAGTCGACTGTCTCCAGGATCAGGAACTTGCTGAAGAACAGGATCAGCCACACGGATAGGACGCGCAGCACGTTCGAAAGCGGCCGCTGCCGTCGTTTGAAGAACTCCGAAACCCGGTGCTCTGATGCCACGATGACATCCAGTAGCAGTTTCAAAACGATTGCAGTGAGGATCGAAATCGTGAAAGAGTCGATGACGATCACATCCGAGTATTCGACGAAGAGATTGAGGACGGCCACGTAGATCAGCACATCTGCCATCAGCGAGCCGAATCGGCGCTGTTGGACCGTGACCGTGAGCATGAGCGGACTCTACGCGACGCCGGCCAAGCGGTCCGCTGGTACGCGTTGCTTCGCTGGTTGCAGAAAGGAGAAATGGTGAAGCCAAAAGCGCACCCTCGTACCCGGGGCCTTTCTATTGCCTCCGGGATCAAGCGGGACGTCTCGTCCGTCGATAAGTCACTATGGACAGAGAGGCGCAGATAACGGACTGCTTCGTGTGCCAGCTTCCCGCAGAGACTCACGGTGAGTTCGCCTTAGACGACGAGGATTGGGTCATGCTCGTGTGCATGTCCGGGCATGTCGTAACCGTGCGGCCCAACGAACTCCCCGAGCCTCGGCACCCACCGGCCGCGGCATAGCGTCGGAAGACCCATGCGCGGCCTGCCGCACCTCTGTGACAGCATCAGTCAACAAACGGCTTCGCAGTTAGAGTGGCCGGTGGTGGCTACTACAGATTCGGCCCCCATACCCGCGGCCTCTCCGGTTTTCCAGTGTCCGCCAGTTCTAGCTCGTTCCCGCTCACGCGGCCTGTGAGTCCTTCAGCCACACGTCGAAGTTGGGGTTCGGCATTTCGATCCCGGAGGCGTAGAGACCTTCTTTGAGCCGTTGGCGAAGATGACGCTCGAACTGGCGCATGGCTCCACCGGCAACCCAAACCTGAACCCGGATGACGATCTCGTGTGTGTCGAGTCTCTGCACGCCCCGAACTTCAGGCTCACGCCGGACCTGATCCTGCCAATCGGGTTCGGCACAAGCCGCCCGCGCCGCTTCTGCCAGCACCTCCATCGTCTCCGTGATGTCCACCGTGTATGGGATCCCGATTTCCACCACGGCCCGGTTGGAAAGCTGATTCTCGTTGGCAACGTGGCCTATCTCACTATTGGGTACGTGCCACAAGACGCCATTGGGGTCCTTGATCACGGTGGTACGCAACGTCACCCGCTCCACAAATCCGTTGACCATGCCGATGTCGATGCGGTCACCGACGCCGAATTGGTCTTCTCCGAGCATGAAGACACCTCGCAAGAAGTCTTCGACCACCGACTGCGCCCCGAAGCCGACTGCGAGGCCGAGGATCCCGGCCGAGGCGAGAATCGGGATCACACTGACGCCCAGCAGTTCCAGGATCGTGATGCCCGCAATGCTGAGAATGAGGCCGGTAGAAGTGCTTCGCAGGAGCGAACCGATGGTCGCGGCCCGCTGCTCGGCCCGCGAACGATTTCGGTCCGACACCAACCGGTCACCCGTTTCGGCTGCAACGCTACCCAGTCGGGCCGACAGCCGGCGGATGGATTTTCTGGCGAACCGGTTCGCCAACAGGGCGAGGACCACGATCAGGATGATTCTCAACGGAACCGAAACGAACCACGCCAGCACCTCCGACAAAAGCGGGCTGTCGGTCCAATCGAGCAGGACATCACACAAGGGACCGAGCTCGGCGCACGGCTCGTTGATGATCTCGACCGATTGGTCTGAGGTGTTGGTAACGGATTGGGCGAGTACTTCTGCGAATAGCATCGTTGCCTCCTTGTCGGCGATGGCTGGCGCCTGGTGCGGTTCCGCACGGGCGGAAGTCTTGACTGTTCCGGATGGACGCTACTTCCGGAGCAGATCCCCCGTCGAGGTCACGGGCGCGGTCGTGCACCATGGACGTCAGGGAGACCCTTCAGAGGTAGTCGCGCTCTTCGAGCCACCGCATCGCCAGGAATCCCTCGATGGCGGGAAGGTAGAAGGTCCACATCCGGTAGACCACCGTGGCGGCAAACGCCGACGTTTCGGGGACGCCGACCAGCACAAGCCACGAGGTCATAACGGCCTCGGCAATTCCCACGCCGCCGGGCACCGGTACGAGTCCCGCCAGGAGATTGGTCGCAACCGCGACCGTCAACGCCAGCGGGATACTCACATTGTCGATGCCAATGGAGCGGAGGATGAGCCAGAGAGTGAACCCGAGCGTAAGACGCGCCAGGAAGTTGCTTCCGAGCAGCATGAGAGCCCGCCTCGGCTCCTTCAAGACCGCGGTGACCGTCCCCAGTGCCGACTTCAGCACCGGCAGGACTACGCGCCGCACTCGCTCGACCAGAAAGATGAGCAGACCACCTATCACCGATAGCCCGACAGCGATCAGGAGAATCAGCTGCCAATCGAGGTCGCCCCCGAGGTCAAAGCTCTGATCGGAGAACACGAGCGCTACCAGGAGGATGCCGGCTTCGACCGCGAAACCGGATATGCCGTCGACCGCTCCTTGCACCACGGCCACAGTCCGGTTCACTCCGAACTTGACGAGGAAGGCAGTGTTCATGGCAACCCGCCCGACTGCGCTCGGAACGGCCAGCCCTATGAATCGTGCTGCCACCTGCAGCACCACGAGCGGTCGCATCGGCAAGGGCATCCCCACGGCGGCCATCATTCCGGAGGCCTCTGGAATGAACATGAGATGGGCGATCGGGTATGCAACCAGCAAACCCAGCCAAGAAGCGTCCTCGATCACCATCCAGACGGCCTCGTAGTCGATGCCGGCGAGCTGGGTGAACAGGGCGTTCGCGGCAATCAGGATCAAGGCCGTCATGAGAAGGCTGCCAACCGAGACCCGCCGAAGTTTCACCGGCTCGGGCGGCTCGATGTTTATGGCGGCGGCGACGCTGGCCTGCAGCTCCTTCATGGCGGCCTTGGGCCTGTTCACGTTACGGCGAGCTGCCCGGGACAACGCCGGAAGCTGAAAATAGGGAAGGGCGGCGCCCAGAGCAGCGTTGCCCAACCCGGCTTGGGCGGTGGCCACGGCACGATCTACGTCAATCACGCGGCTCAGGGAGAAGAGGAGCGACACCACGTCCAGGTGGCGTCGCTCTCCGGCGGCGAGCGACGCCTGGGCGAAGTCATCCAGCAGATGACCATCCTCGCCGAGGAAAACGGTAGATGTGGTGAGGTCACCATGCGACATATCTGCAGCGTGCAACGCAGCCACATCGCGCCAAACGTCAACCAGGACCTCGTCGCCGACGCTGTCCGGCAGCGAGGTCGCGAGAGGACGCCCCGGACGACGTACGGCGAGGATCGCTACCTCGTCACCGGCGAGGCCGGCGGTCAATGGCTGGGTCGCTGACACTCCGGCTTGTGTGGCGAACATTGTCATCAGTGCCTCGTGCTCGACTGCCTGCATGCGTGTATAGGCGACGGCCGGACCGGTGTCGCGATACCACAGAGCGCGCCAAACCTTGGCGGCGAGCTGGGTGTCGGACGCGTCCCGCCCGTACGCCTTGATCTCAATGGGAACTCCGTCGTCTCCTACTCCGATGAGCCGTCTCGTTCCCCAGGACTGGTCTGGAGCCGGACCTAGATCGTGGACGGTCACACCCAGCTGCTCGAGCGCCGCCGACACGACTCCGAGCTCCGGGTAGCCGCGGGGAGACCCGAAGGCCAGCATTACCCCGCCGGCGGCGATCATCCCGATCCCTATCGCCCCCAGCGCGTCGGTCGGGAAACCGAATTTGAGCCCGAACCCCGCGAGCGCAACCAGCACGATCATCGCCGATCCGAGCCGACGCAGCACTCGCGTGGTATGAGGCGCCACGGCAAGCACCGTTGCTGTCACAGCGGCGACCCGAACCATAGGGAAGAGCTGCTCGGGGTCGTCTGCACCGAACTCAGGCGCGAATTGAGGCCATACCCCTTCGCGCCACCGCATAACGAGAACTGCGATCACTATGGCGGCTGCGACCGCCACTACCACGTCGCGAGCCGCGTCCGGATTCTTCCGGGCACGGGCGACCACCAACACGATCGTGGCGAGTGCATATATTCCGGCGGCTCCATACCCGATCCAGAACAGGGCGTCAACCCATCCGGGTAGAGCCTCGACACCGGCGGCGAGAGTGTCCTGGAGGCTGCTAAGTCGGATGGCATTGCTGGCTGCGACCAAGAGCACGACCAGACCGACCCCGACCCGCACCGCGTCGCGGGCACGCCGCACCCTGGGCTCACCTTCGGTTTTGAGGAAATACCCGGCTCGCTCAGCCATGGGCGCATGCTACGGGCGACGCGAAGGAGACCTGCGTATTCTCCCCAGGAGCCTGTTGGTTCACCCGCCTATCCCGGCTCGTGGCACCGGGCGCCCTATGAAGCCGCCGGGGGGCTCTTGGCACTCTGGCCGGCCCGCCGGCTCCTGCCCCACCACACCCACGCGATTCCTCCCAGAGGAATGATGATGACCCAGCTGAGCAGTCGGTAGATGATCGCCGCCGCCGCCACCTGGTCCGCCAGCTCCGTAGTGCTCGCCGCGGTGAGAAGGGCTACATAAGCGGCCTCGGCAACGCCCAGACCCGAGGGGGTTATCGGCACCGTGGTCAAGATCTGCACCAGCGCGAAGGCGGCAAAGATGGCGACCCAGTCGAGCTGCTCAGACCCGATGCCCACACTGCGGACCGACACGAGCAGAATCGCAAACAGGGCGGCCTGGGCGGCCGCTGCTGCAGCGGCGGCCAGGGGAGTTCGTGTTCGGACTACATTGCCGGTGCGATCCCGGAAGTGGGCGGCGCGGTCAGCCAGGTCGACCGCAAGGGTCTCGGGGGTGGTGATGCGAAACCACGACGCGACTCGCTTAGCAGCGGTGCCTACCGCATGACCGATCCGCCGGGCCGTCGTTTCTGAACGCAGCAGCAGGGCGATCAGGACTACGGTGCCCGTCAGGATCCCGGCGGCGATGATCGCTACCGTTTCTAGCTGAGCATTGGACCTCCCGAACGCCAGAAAGAGGCCGGCGCCGACAAGCGGGAGGGCCACCTTCGCCAGGGTGTTGTAGAGGAATACGAGCATCACCGACGCGCTCGTTTGGGCGCCGGAGTAACCCCAGCTCCGGAACATCGCGTAGCGGACCGCGAGATCGGAGGGGCCGGGGATGACGCTGGCGGTGGCGGCGGGGGCGAGGAAGCCCGGTAGTGCCCGCGACCACGACAGTTTCGGTGTTGCGGCCATCAAGAGCAGCGGTTCGATCGCGAGCCTGACGAGGGTCACTGCCGCCAGGAGAGCCCAATCCTTGCTCGAGAGGTCGCGGACTGCTTCCACAGCGTCGCTCCAGGACACCAGGCGAGTGAATAACAGCCACAGCACCACTGCCACGATCGCGAGCCCCGCGAGCTGGACGACGACGTTGCGGAGCCGCCCGCGGCCCCTACCTCCGTCGGCTGGAGGCTGTGCCGGTTCCGTCACGGCCCTGCCACGCGCCCTCGAAATGGGGGTGGGAGTGTTACGCCCATCCGTTACGTACCACCAAGAAACCGACGGCGTAGGCAGCACCATTCAGGCCCCAGTGGGCCAGCGCCGGGGCGGCGATGCCGCGGCCCCGCAGGCGCAGCCAGGCGAAACCGGTCCCGGCGACTCCGGTAACGATCACCTGGACGGCGACTTCGGCGACGGTGGCGAACGTACCCGAGGCCAGATCGGCTGCCGGATTCGTCTCGAGCGCCTCGATTGCGGGCAGGATATGCCACAGTCCAAAGAGCGCAGACGACACAACCACGGCACGCAGTGGTGTCATCCAAACGAGAAGCATGCCGAGCACTACCCCCCGGAAGGCCAGTTCTTCAGCCAGGGCGGTTCCGATTGGGATCCGAATCAGCGCTTCGTACAGCATCTCGGGGAAGCCGACGCCGAGGAAGCGATCGTCGGCGAGTAGCTCTCGCGAAGCCGGGATTGCGGCGACGACTCCGATGGTGGCGATCACAACGCCGAGGGCTGCGATTCCCACCCGGAGACTCGTGCCGACGAGCTCTTTCTGCAGGCCGAGGTAATCCCAGCTCAATCCGTTTCGGTGGGCCAGGACGAGCAGGAGGGCCGCCCCGACAACGCTGAGTGGCAGCGAGGTCGCTTCCGGTATAACCAGATTGGCGGTCACGTTCCACAGCAGCAGAATCCCGATCACGGCTAGCTCGAACGTCGGCCGGCGGGGGGGCGAGTTGGATGGAGCGTCGTTCCAACGTGAGACACGCCAGACGTCGGGAGGCAGGGGCGCCGGCGCCCGCATCTCATCGCCCACGTCGCCAGCCTTTTCGGGCGACGCCACGATCTCACCTCCGGTCAGAACTGCTGGTCATCTGTCGATGGTCTCGCCGGACGCTGGATCCTATCGTTGAGACGCCTTACATACACCACGGGGGGTTCTGACAGGGCCACCTCATGGAAACATCAAGTCGGCTCCCGGCTCGCAGTGAATGGACGGCACTGCCCACTGCCGGCCGTACCATGTTCGCCGGTGGAGCAACTGCCGGACAAGTAAGACGAAACACAAGGAACGTAGGTACGAACAAGACCACTCCTCATCCGGGTCCCTGGGGTGGGGCAGTGTCGGCGCTCTTTGTTGCACCTCTGGTGGCGATGCGCAGCTTCATGCGGGAGGCTCCTCGGCTTCGAACGCGCAAGGTCTATTGCCGATCGGCTGGCAGTTCACTGGAAATGGACCCACGCTCGAGCACTACGGCCGAGATAGGGTCTCCCCGTAGATCGATGAGACCGCGCGCTGGCTGAAGGTCCCATTCCGGGCCCAGGTCGGCCGCGGTGTCTTCGTCGACCAAGATCTGGCCGGGACCCGCCACCGCATTGAGGGCGAGGGCCCTCCGCGGCGGGTCACCGAAGACTCCGTAAGTGAGCTGGTCAACATTGAGTAACCCCGAGATGACCTCGCCCGCGCTGATCCCGGCATGGTGGGCCACATCGATGCCCATTTCTTCCGCGAACCGTTCGATCGTCGCCGAGGCTTCGAGCGCGAACCGGGCCGCGGTAGCAACCGCGGTGTCCCGTGTGTTGAGGCCTGCCACGAAGACATGCTGATCAGAAGACGATCGCACGCGTTCCACTCCGAGCCGGTCGGCGAGGGCTTCCAACTCACCGGAGAGTTGCGCACCGAATTCGACTGCAGATTCTGGGTCGATCCCGGTTTCGTCCAGTATGCCCGTGACGGTAAGTGCGACGACGGTGGCCGTGTCGACCAGGTCGTGCAAGGTCCGTTCGCCGCTCCGTAACTGTTTGACCAGGCGGGGAGGAAGGGCCGATAGAAGTAGCTTGGTGATCTCGCTCTCCTCCTTGGCGAGGGCATCCTCCTGGGCACGGAGGTCGGCTGCGAGCGCATTGAGGCGGCGTCCCAAGTCTCCGAACTCGTTGCGACCAAGATCGGGAAGCCTGGTCTCCAGCTCTCCGTCCGCCACCGCCGCAGCGGCGTCGACGACCGGCTTTACGGGCCGGGTCATGCGGTTGGAGAGGAAGAGCGCTAGCAGCCCAACGATCGGGACGAGGATGAGGGCGGCGATTCCTACGCGGAAGGCATAGTTTCGGAGCGGCCGATCGGCTTCCCCGGCGGCCAATTCCGCAACGACGACCCAATCGACTTGGTCCGCTCCCACCGGGCCGGCGACGGTAAGAGACTTGTGCCCCAGGTAGTTGTCGTTTCTTCCCAGGAAGCGATCGCCGTCGAGCGCCTCGAGGACCGCCTCGGTCGGCACGGGCTGTAACAGGACCGTTGAATCGAATGTTGTGATGGCGGCGCTCACCTCCGGCCCGAAGCCGGCCTTTGGTAGCCGCGCCCGGTACTCGTCCGGGTCCTCCAGCCACAGCCGGGAATCGGACCGCATCAACTGATCACGGCCCACGACGTACGTCTCTCCGGTGTCCCCGAGGCCGGCGCCTTCCCAGTCACCTCCCTGGGTAGTCAGGGCGTCGAGTGCCTCGATGGGAACCTCCACGAGCACCGCGCCCACGGTGCGAGCCTCATCTCGAATTGCCGCCGCCAGGAACATTGATGGTTTGCCGGCCGCTGGGAGGTAGATCTCGAAGTCGACGAACACCACCTCGCCCACCGGGGCGGCAGCAAGCTGGGTGGTCACGGCGGTGCCCATGCCGGTATTCCGATACGGGCCCGTTTCTGCGTTGGTGGCGAAGTCCAGGCGTTTGTCGGTGGAATACACCACGTTGCCTTCGGCATCTACCAGCAGCAAGTCCCCGAAACCCAACCGGGTGGTGAGTGCCGCCAGTCCAGGGTGGCGTTCGGCATGCACTCGGCCATAGTCAGATCCGTCTAGCTCGGCCGCATTCATTTGCCTGCGCTCGCCGGCCTCGAAGGGGTTCTGAATTATGTAATGGTATTGCAGGTAGCGGCCGGCGTCCGTGCCCGGGATCAGGTCGTCTGCCGCCGGGGCGTCTAAGCCAGCGGTCGCGATGGCATCGACAACCATGCCGTACAGATCATCCACCGCGGCCGCCTCGAAAGGACCGAGGAGCTCCGGCACACTCCTGAGGTCCCGGAAGGCGGCGGAGAAGTCGAGAACCGCGTCGGTCACATCCCCGTTTCGGGCCACGACGACGACGGTTGACTCGATCCGGTCGAGGCCGTCGCGAATGGCTCTTGCCTTGGCAGTTTGCTGGTTGAGCAGTTGGCTAGTGACTGCGTCGTTCAGCAAATTGCGCGCCCCGAAGTAGTTCAGAACACCGAGAAGGATCACCGCAAGCAACGAAACCACAATAAGTGTGACGGTGAGGCTGCGCTTGAGGCTGCGGTTGCCTGCCTTGTTCGATCTACGGCCGGACGCGACCGTGTGTTGCGGTGCCGATGGAGGGTCCAGGCGCGTACTCATTGCTCGCCTCCATCCGGCTTGCTCGCTGATGCGTCCTCGTCGGCGGTGGGCTCGAGATACTTGGTGGTGCTTTCGAGCATTCGATTCAGTCGTCGCCGGCGGGTATCCCTGACCCGGTTCAGCACCGCGGCGAGGGCCGGATTGTGGCTCGTGACGGCTTGTGCGACCGCCTGGCTGATGATCACGACCTCGCAGTCGGTGACGGCCATGACACGGGGCCCTTGCTGCCATCCTTCCGGTTTCCCCAGCAGTCCGAAGACATCCCCGGGAACGAGTTCGGCGACGTCGAACACCTGACCCGCCGGGCCATCGGCGACGATTCGGGCCGTACCAACCCACAGTACGTAGAGGTCGCGGCTGGAGAGTCCAGTTTCGAGAAGCATCTCGCCCTCCCGGTACCGCACCGGGGTTGCCCCCCCTACCAGTTGATCGATATCGGCGTCGCTCAGCTGATCGAGCAGCGGCGATGTGAGCAGTTGACGCCGAACTTCTGCCTTGTCGGGCATGCCGGACGCGCTTGCCTCGACTCCGTCGTACAGGTAGAGATCCTGGGCGGGGCTGGGGAGGGGGACGTTGTGACGGTGCGACTGGTACCACACGAGGTAACCAAAATCACTCGCGACCTTAGGGGCGTTCTGGTAATCCTCTACCCACATGTGCACGTCATAACCCATGAGTGGATCGTCAATCTGCACCACCCGAACGTCGGGGGCGGGCTCTTCGAGAACTCCTGGCGTGGACCTGGCAGCGTCGAGCAACATTTCCTTCGCAAGTGTCGGTGGATTCACATATGCAACCTGCAAGGACACAACCACCCGGTGCAGCTTGGTGGGGCGGTCGTAGTTGACAACTGTGGCGTTTGCGAGCTGGGCGTTTGGCACCACATGGAGGTCCCCGTTGCGATCCTCGATTCGCGAGCTGCGCCAGTTGACGTCCATCACCCGCCCCTCCAGATCTCCGGTTCGGATCCAATCACCGGGCTGAAAGGGTGCATCGCCGAGCAGCAGCAAGCCCGAGGCCAAGCCGCTCAGAGTGTCCTGGAGGGCCAAGGAAATGACCAACGACGTCACTCCGAGGGCGGTGAGCGCGGCCGACAGATCGACTCCCCACACGCCATCGATGAGAAACCAACCTGTGGCAATGATGACCCCGACGCGGGGCAGGGCCAGGAGTATCTGTGGGACTCCGCGGCGCTCGTCGCCTTCCCCCCGTTGCCGGAGCCAAGTAACGACGATGCGCACGACGCCAAGACCTGCGACCGCCAATGACAACAACAGGCCGGTACCGAGTATCCGGATGATCAGGTTCTCTGAGCCGAGCTCGAACAGGCCGAGCGCCAGTGCCCAAGCCGCGAATATCGGCACAGTCCAGGTACGGAGGATAGAAACGACCGGGGTGAGAGCCGAGTCGCGTTGGCGGAGCCGCTCCTCCAGCTCACCGGCACCGATGATCACCACCGGCAACACCACCACGAGCACGAGGGCCCAAATGGAGCGGGAATCTGCCAGAATTTCGCTCATGGCCGGGGCTCCTTAGGCACACGGTGGCCGACGATCTCCCACACCTCGGTGTGGGGGGATCCCGTGTTTCTGGCGACAGTGGCGATGTCCGGTGGGAGCAATTCGCTCACTGCGGCCGACACCAGAATCTCTCCTTCTTGTGCCAGCCGGGCCAAGTAATAGGCAGTGTCGACCGTCTCCCCCCACAGGTCATAGACCAGCCGGGTGCTGCCAACGAGGCCGACGGTTATGGGGCCGCTGTGTATGCCGGCCGACACAGTGGGGCGGATTTGGTACTCGGCGCCGATTTCGCGGATCACGTCTCGAGCGTCGAGCGCAAACGCCACCGATCTCGGTACATGGTCGAGATACGGGTGGGTCAGGCCGCACCCCGCGAAGTAGGTGTCCCCAACCAGCTTCACGCGTTCCAGGCCGTGGTGTAGAGCAGTGGAGTCGATTTCCTCGACAAGATGATCCAGCAGCTCACGGGCCCGCCCAACATCCTTGCCACGCACCAGGTCCCCGATTCCATCGATGGCGAGCACCACGATGCCGGCCTGTAGAACGCGATCGATCACATTGAGGTCCCCCGACTGGACTCGCTCGGCGATCGCGGCTGGTAACAAGCTGCGAAGGGTGTCGAGACGCTCCGCCGACGCGGCCTCCAGCTCCTCCTGTCGCCGGTCCAGGGCGGCGAGCATGTCGTCGATATTGTGGGCCAGATCGGTGAAGTCCTTGGGGCTGCGGTAGGTGGTATCGATGTCCTTGACCGGCTCGCCGTCGCGGATCCGACGCAGCTTTTCGCTAATCGCACGCACCGGGCGGAACACATCCCGGGCCCAGACAACCATCGTGAACGTGATCAAAATCACGAACACGGCCACTGCAGTGAGCCCGGCTCGACGGAAGTCGGTGACGGGCTCATCAAGCTCGTCTCGTTCCACTTCGGAAAGAACGAACCAGTCGAGACCTGCCGTTTGAATGGGTTGGACGGCCGTTAGGACCTGAAGCTGGAGGTAGTTCGTCATTTCTATTGCCGCGCCGTCCGATGGCACCATCGCGAGGTCGCGTGCGTCGGTTGCCTTGAGGAAGATGGCGGTGGTCCCGACGCCGTCGATCGCGTCCCGTTCCGCCTGCGTAGCGGTTCCGGCAGCCCCGAGTTGGGTCAGGAAGCTCGTGGGATCCTCAACGAAGCGCCGCGCTACCGAGCGCATGCGTCCGTCGGCTCCGACCAGGTAGGTTTCTCCGGAGACACCAAATCCCTCATCGACCCACGCTTGCTCCGATGTCATGATGGCGTCGATCGGCTCCAGTGGGACCTTGAGCACCAGAATCGCCGTGAGGTCACCTTGATCAAGAATGGGACTCGCCATAAACATCATCGGAGCTCCGAGATCAGGCACATAGGGAGCCATATCAAGCACGGAGACAACTCCGGCTTCTGGTGCTTCCCGCACCGTCCTCATCGCCGCAGCCAGAGTGCTTCCACTGTGCGGTCCGGTATCGAGGCTGGTGGCGAAGTCCGGCTTCTTGGCTGCCGAGTAGACGATGATGCCGCTGTCGGGCTCGATGATGTAGAGGTCGGCGACTTCGAGGCGGACGGCGATTTCGAGGAAGCCCAGGTGCAAGTCACGATGCACTTCGGACCACGTGCTTCCGTCGCCGGCGTCGTCGATCAGTTCTTGTTCTGCGCTGTCCCTGGAGCCCAGGACGTAATGGCGTTGGAGGTAGATCGCTGGATCCCCTACCGGCACCAGGGTCCGCCAACTCACCGTGGTACCAATGGCCGCCTCGAGCGCCGGCGCGAACTCGGCCCGGTAGAAGTCGTCGACCAGGCCGCTCGCGTCCTCAAGCGTGGCCCGGTCGAGACTGGTGAGCTCGGCATAGGCATCCCCGAACCGTTGCGCTCCTTCGACGAGCAGTCCCCCTGAAGCCACGGCCGCGGTGCGTGTCTCCATCGCCGCCAAGTAGCGATTGACCGCATCGGCCTTCAGTACCGCACGACTCTCCAGCGAAATGTCGGTGATCCCGTCGGCGAGCTCTTTGCCGTATGTGAGGCTGAGGAGCGACGTAATCACCAGCGAAGCGACGGTGACGAAGAGAACCGCGACCCCCAACCAGGTCGCCATGGAGATGTTGCGCGCCCATCCCGTGAGCCGACCGAGCGGCGACCGACGTGGTGGTGCTTCGACGTCCATCAGAATTGCACTCGAAGTGACCGGCCGCCACCCGGGCGGTAAGGCCCCGGCAACTCTCCCGGATTCGTGGGCGCGAAAACCTGGCTCATCGGGGAAACCTAGCGAATGACTCCCGTCGGCGCCCAACGTCGTCTCCTTCCGCTCACCCGGTGTTCTGGCTTATTCGTCGGCGGGGTCGGTTGCCGGTAGATTGGTCGCCGATCACGCATAGGAGCGAATTTGACGCCATCAGATACCGGGCCGGACCCGGCCGTCACTGGTGCCGTCCCCGCGCCTCCACCGGTACCGGAGCCGCCCACAACGGAGGTCGTTCACAGGGTCGAGATCGAGGCCCGGATCATCTGGCAGACGATCGGTGCGGTCCTCACGACGCTGGTGATGCTATGGGCCTTCAATGAGGCCCGCGGCGTCTTGTCTATGGTGGCAATCTCGTTCTTTTTCAGCCTGGCACTTGAACCACCGGTGCGAGCTCTTACGGAGCGTTTCGAGTGGCGACGGGGCGCCGCAGTCGGCGTGGTCTACGTCGTAGGCCTGTCGTTCGTCGTCTTCCTCATCTGGATCCTCATTCCCTCCGTCGCCTCTCTGGCCACGACCATTGGAGAGAACGGGGCGGAGTGGCTCGGCGACGTCAGTGAGTATGCCGAGGACTATCTCGGGTTTGAGTTGAGCAGCGGAGGCAACGCCGCCAATGTGGCAGAGGGCGCCGACGCCGCTCTCGGTGGATGGGCCGATGAGGCGTTCGGCACCGTTCTGGGAATTGCATCCAGTGGGGTCAGCCTCCTCTTCAACCTTGCCACCATCGCCATGTTCACGTTCTACTTCACCGCCGAAGCCCCCAAAGTCAAGCGGGCCGTGTTGCGCATGTTCGAGCCCAACACCCAGCAGCGGATCGGCTGGACCTGGGACACGGCGATCGAACAGACCGGCGGCTACTTCTACTCCCGCATGATCTTGTTCTTCATAAATGGGTTCGGCTTCTTCTTCACCATGGTCGCCGTCGGTGTTCCCACAACCATTTCTGTCTCCCTGGCGCTCTTCGGTGGCTTCGTTTCAGTCTTCATTCCTGCCATCGGCACGTACATCGGAGCGGCCATCCCCATTCTGATCACCTGGGCCCTCCAGGGATTCACACCAGCGCTGATCGTGCTCGGCTATGCGCTGGTATACCAGCAGATCGAAAACTACTGGCTAAGCCCCAAGATCAGCTCCGAAACTATGACCTTGAACGGTGGCGTAGCGTTCGGTGCCGCCCTTGCGGGGGGTGCCATCGCCGGACCAATGGGAGCCTTCACCGCCCTCCCCGTTGCAGCCCTCATTTCGTCGTTCATCTCGAACTATGTCGTCTCGCATGAGGTCGTCTACCAGTCGGCCGAGGCTACGGCGGGGTCATCAGGGTCACGCCGCAAGAAGAACCAGAAAGAGAAGAAGCCCTCGGACGACTCTGATCAATGACCTGAAGTTGGTTCCCGCGGGAAGTGAGTGACTCGGCGATGTGCGCCACGGACGGTTAGGCAAGCCGCTGCATCCTGCACGTCCCGAGGTCAGTCGCCGGTAGCGAGAAGATCAGAGAGGTCAGGCCTGGATCCGCATGGATAAGGCCAAAGTCCTGCTGGCAATGTTTTCGCGACCTGACTAAGGTTTCGCAACCTACACGGGAAAGGGAGCGTACAAAATGCCGTTGTTTGATCTTTTTTGGGCGATGATGTGGTTTTTCCTCTGGGTCGCGTGGATTTGGGTCCTGGTGTCGGTGGTCTTCGACATCTTCCGGAGCCACGACCTGAGTGGTTGGGCGAAGGGACTGTGGGTCCTCTTTGTGATAGTCGTTCCCTGGTTGGGAGTACTCACGTACCTCATAGTCAGGGGGGGTGACATGGCCCAGCGCGGCGTTGAGCAAGCAGCTGCGCAGGATAGGGCTGCCCGCGCCTACATCCAGGACGCGGCCGGCGGCTCCTCGAGCGCCGATGAGATCCAGAAGCTTGCCGACTTGAGATCCTCCGGGGTCATCAGTGACTCTGAATTCGAGGGTCAGAAGGCCAAGCTGCTCGTCTGACCTGTGCTTGCACACTAAGGACCTAAGGGAGCGGCGTGCCCACGAGGGCACGCCGCTCTCTCACACTGTTCGATGTACCAAATACTCCGGAGGAGGCTGTCACGTGACAATGAACGAAGCTACGACCAAGGGCTCGGGATGGATCGCTTACTCGGGCATCATGCTCGTGATTTCCGGTGCGGTCAGCATGGTGGATGCCATCTGGGCGTTTCGCTACGACGACACCCTTGCCGATCTGGTGTTATTTGAGGACGATCTTGCCGCCTGGGGCTGGATCTGGCTGATCCTCGGCGTTCTCTTGATAGCAGCCGGTGTGGGTGTCTTCGGTGGAGCGCAATGGGCGCGATGGGTGGGTGTGGTCTTCGCATCGCTCGCCGTCCTTTCGAACCTGTCGTGGGCCCAGATTCAACCCCAACAGGCCTTAGTCGGCGTCATCCTCGCCGTGCTGGTCATTTACGGCCTCGTGGTCTACGGGGAGGAGTAGCCGACCGGCAACGCCCGCCGGCGGGGGTCGCGCTAACGCGGCCCTAACTCGATTTCGGCGGTTGATCAGATTCGAGAAAGGCAAGGGAACATATGGCAACGACATACACCAGCAACCGGAGCGGATGGGTGACGTTCGCGGGAGTGATGGCATCCATCGCCGGTGTCTACAACCTGTTGAGCGGGATTGCCGCCATCGCCGACGACGCTCGCCTGTCGCAGTACCCCGGTCTGGCCGACATCGACGAGGTGCTATACGGCGTTGACCTTTCGACCTGGGGATGGTTTTGGGCCATTGTCGGTGGGCTGCAGCTGGTGACTGCCGGCTTGATCTTCGCCCGATCCATCGCCGGCCAGATGCTCGGAATCGTTTTCGCGTCGATCAGCGCTATGTTGACCGTTTTCATCATGTGGATCTATCCCGTGTGGGCGCTCGTGGTGCTCGCCCTAGACATGATGATCATCTATGCGCTCACCGCCCATGGGGAGGAGTTCGAATGACGCGCCTATTCAGTGAACGGCATATGTTGGTGCGGATCGCCCTGATTAGTGCAGTGTTTGCATTGGTCACCGCTGCGTGCAGCGATAATGGAGAAGGTGGTGCGGTGGTTAGCTCCATCCCTGAATCCGGAGACGTTACGCTTCCCGAGGTCACTACGCCACCCGACGCCCCCCCCGCTACGGAGGAGCCACCCGCTGCCGAAGAGCCGGCGGCCGACGAGGACAACACCACGGCGTTTCTCGTGGGGCTCGTGCTCATCGTGCTGATAGCAGTACTGATCGGAACAGCCATTGGTGGCCGGTCGCGGAAACGAGATGAGCCCCACCGGCCTGCCCAGGGAGCTCAGCGCAACAGCGAGATCAACAACATGCTGGCGACAGCCAGCTGGCTTTACGACTCCGCGTCGCTCGATCTGCTTAGCACACAGTCCGGTCAGCTCGTCCAGCAATGGCAGAGCGTTCGGCCCCGGGCGGCAGACCTGCAGACGCAGGCTGCCGCATTGGCGATGGGATCGGGATCGCCCGAGCTCGACACCGCCGCCTCCACGCTCTCGCAGGCGGCCGGATCGTTTGCCGGCGCTATGGACGGCTACGTGGCAATGCAGACATCAAAAGATGCCGGTGAGGCGGTCACCGCCGAGCTCCAAGCAGAAGCCAAGAGTGGCGTAATGGCACGCCGGCAGGAATTGCAGCGAGCCATCGGCCTGGTGTCGGCGGCACGCTAGGCTGGCCGACCGGAAAAACACACAAGGAGTAAACATGGAAATCGGTCCACTTCAACTGCTCGTGGTCGGCTTCGCCGACCCCAAGCTCGACGGCAGCATCCTCAACACCCTCGCCGATGCCAGCGACGCCGGCCTGATCAAGGTCGTCGATCTGCTGGGCGTATACAAGGACGAGAACGGCGATGTGCTGGCCGCGGAGATGAGTGAGCTCACCGAGGACGAGGCGATGACCTACGGTGCGTGGGTTGGGGCGTTGATCGGCCTCGGGGCTGCTGGTACCGAAGGAGCCGAAATGGGCGCGATTGTCGGTGCCATGAACGTGGCCGATGAGTACGAATACGGAATCGACGCCGAAGGGCTTTCAACCATTGCCGATGACATCCCGCCTGGGGGCGCCGCCATGATGCTGGTGATTGATCACCAGTGGGCCATTCCCTTCCGCAACGCGGTGCGGGCCCAGGGTGGGATTCTCCTCTCCCAGGACTTCCTCAGCCCCGAAGCCCTCATCGCCCTGGGCGCCGAGGTGGCCCTGGAGGAGTAACCCCGGCGCGGCGGTACTACACAACCTGGCGGCCCTAACAAGGCTCCGGCCAGTCGCCGTCGCCTGGATGGCCGAGCATCGACGCTCTTGTGTCTGAACCTGGCCTACACCACCGAGGCATCCTCGCCGGGTGGCTCGCACTGCGAGGTGTCACGAAGGCGTGGAAGAATACCGCCCCATGACCGCCGGCAGTCCGGGTCCGCCATCAATTAGGGGGATGACATGCCCATCGTTGGAGTTGGAGCGCCGCCGCTCGTCGAGGAACTGGCGATCGTGGTGGCCGCCACCGCTCTCTTCGGCTACTTCGCGCAACGGATCGGCCTCGTTGCCATTGTCGGGTACCTGACTGCCGGCATCATCATCGGACCCGACGCGCTGGGCCTGATCGAGGACGCGGAGCTTGTCGACCAAATGGCTGAGATCGGCGTCATCTTCCTGATGTTCTTCATCGGGCTGGAGCTCAGCGGGGAGAAGCTTCAACAGATGGGTTCCCTGCTGTTCGGTGGGGGAGCGATCCAGGTGGGGCTGACCATCGTTCTGGTCACAGCGATCGGTGCCCTGTTCGGAGTCGATCTGAGCTCCGGGATCTACACCGGCTGTCTGGTGGCGCTCAGCTCCACAGCCGTGGTCCTCAAGCTTCTCGCCCAGCGCAAGGAAACGAACAGCCCGACCGGTGAGATAGCGGTCGCCTTCCTCATCTTCCAGGACATTGCGGTGGTGATCCTGGTGCTGCTGGTTCCGATGCTGGGTGAAGACGGCGGCGGCCTCGGTGAGATTGTCTGGGCGACCGTCCGCGCCTTCATCGTCATCGCCCTGGTGATTGCCGTCGCGAAATGGGTGATCCCCCGGGTGCTCGACGTCGTTGCCGAGCACACCGACCGGGAGGAGTTTCTGCTGGTCGTTCTCGCTATTGCCGGCGGTGTGGCCTACGGCGTCACCTTGTTGGGACTCACGGCTTCGCTAGGAGCCTTCGTGGCTGGGTTGGTGGTCAGCGCCGGACCTCACCGTGAGCGCGCTACACGAATCATCTTGCCCTTCCAGGCGTTGTTCGCCGCCGTATTCTTCGCCTCCATCGGCATGTTGCTCGATCCCGGCTTCGTGATCGACAACATCCCCGTGGTGGTGTTCTTCTGCGTGGTAGTGGTGGCCGTCAAGCTCGTGGCGACCGGGGCCGCCGCCCGAATTTTCATAGGGCCGGTACCCGTAGTCGCCTCAGGGGCTTTCCTGCTTGCACAAATCGGTGAATTCTCCTTCATCCTGGAGAAGGTGGGCCGCGACGCCGGATTGACGCCGGCCGACAGAGGAGACGACGGGACGCAAGTGTTCATCGCGGTTGCCGTCGTGCTAATTGCGGTCACTCCCTTCCTCAACAACCTGGGACGGAGTGTGAAACAGCGCCTCGAGCACGCTCAGCCGCTCGACACCACCGAGTGACGGCAGAGATGCCGACGGATCCTGAGTCCCGGCGCGGGTTCAGAGTGCAAAGTGAGCCTCGAGGTGGCCGGCCTCGATCGTCCCGGCAAAGGCCCGATGGTCGGCCAGAGTTTGTTCGGCATAGCGAACACTGAATTCCCCCAGAGCCCGATCGAACCCATCACCCCTGCCGAGATAACCGGCGATGGCCGCCGGATCGCCGGAGACGGCGTGCGCCCTGGCAAGAGTCAACCCGCACAACCGTGCGTACCTGAAAAAGCGCTTCGGCGACGAATCCTCAAGGTCGATCGACCCCTTCCAATCTTTGAGCTGGCGCCAGTAGTAGTCGTGTCCCGAGACCGATCTGCTCCAACCGAGGAAGATATCACTCGACGTCTGCATGAGGCGTTGCCCTTCTACGACCCTGCGGCCGTGAAGCGGATACCGGCTCTTCGGGAGATATGCCTCGAGAACAGATGCGGTGGCCTCCTTGATCTGGAGTAGCAATAGATCTTTGGGAGTACTACCGATGAAGAGAGCCACGGAGCAGCGAGTACCGACGCTTCCCACACCCACCACCTTGATCGCCAGATCGACAAGTCGGTACCGATCCAATAGCAGGCGGACATCGTCGGCGAGGCTGACCCGGTAACTCTCGAAGGATGTCTCAATCGCCGCCCGGAGCTCGTTCGGGTGGACCGATGTCGGTATCTCCCGGAATGGGACGAGAAGCGGCGGGGCACTCTTGAATCGGTAGTCGCCGTCGACACCCTCGACCAGCTTGGCAGCAGCGTGCAGGTGGCCCTTCGACCGAGCCTTCTCGCCGAACTTCCTGCCGCGCCTGAGACTCTTCTTCGAGGCACCGCCGGTTTCGCCATGCTTGATTAGTTCGTCGAAGGAAATGCCGGAGTACCAGGTGCTGAGCCATCCACGATCGGCCAACGACCGCATCGTCGTCCGGTAGGCCATGGTGGCCTCTTCAGCGAGGCGACGGCAGGTCTTCCGATCGAATTCACGGTGCCGGCCGGCGATTGTGAAGCTGGCAGCAAGACGTTTCACGTCCCATTCGAACGGCCCCGGGAGCGTTTCGTCGAAGTCATTCAGGTCGAACACGAGATCGCGCTCGGGTGATGCGTAGACGCCGAAGTTCGAAAGGTGAGCGTCACCACAGAGCTGGACCACCAGACCGGTGTTGGGCCCGGCCGCCAGGTCCGAGGCCATGATTCGAGCGGTTCCCCGGTAGAAGGCGAATGGGGAATCGGCCATGCGCGCCCTACGGACCGGCACCAGCCACGGCAACCTGTCCGAATTCTGCTCCTCGAGCAAATCGACGGGGTCTGGACGATCGGTTGGTGGCAACCACACGCTGTGGCTCGACCGCGGTATCGTCCGGCGCAGCAACTTGCCGTCTGATCGTCGCCAAGCCACATCCCCGATGGTCACCCGTAGCCCTCCGCCGATGCAGTAGATGCGGCGATCGGCTGATGATTCCTCGGCACGCTGCCGTCCTCAGTCGTCCTCGGCAACCCACTCCTTCGCTGATTCAAGGTCGTCCACGGAGAATCCCCGCGACTTCCCAGGGATTAGATACATCATCGCGGCTGCTCCGTTGCGAAGCCACTGGTTATCGGAAACGATTGCGATCCGGCGAAACGCTGTCGCATGAGTCAACCCGAAGCGCATGTCATCGAACGCCGCTCCGGCCGTGTAGCCCTCGAAGTCGGACCCGAACACCAGCAGGAGCGCGACCTTGCCGTGTTGGTCGACCGCCTCATCGATTACCGGAATCAGAGTGGTCTCGTAGTCGTCACCGCTGATGGTCCCTATGGCCGAAACACCCACCACGCCATCCGGCAGATTCTCAATCACTGCAAACACGTGTCGCCCTTTCCTTCAACTCGCAAACCTGCGGCAAACGTTACTGGTCGGGGCACAAGTCGGGAGTTGAACGGCGCCCGGCCTCACGTCCCCGGCATGGAGGATCGACTTCGTTCGCTGTGCCGGTGATGGCTAGGTTGGATCCGATCATGGACCAAACGCCCGAAGCACCACCCGCACCTCCGAGCAAGAAGAAGCAGGTCATCGCCGGTCTCGTGACGGTCGTCACCTTGGTAATTGTCTTCGCCGGGATTCTCCCGCAGCTTGCCGACTACGGCTCCGCGTGGGACGCGATCCAGAACATGTCGGTGCTCGCCCTCGGCCTTCTAGTCGTGGCTACGGTCGCGAACATCGTTGTCTATGTGTGGCCATACCAAGCCGCGCTCCCCGGCATTGCGTATGGCCCGGCCTTCGTGGTGCGCCAGACCTCATTCGCCATCAGCAACGGCGTGCCCGCCGGCGGCGCCTTCGGGCTCGGGGTGCAGTACACGATGCTCGGCGACTACGGCTTTGGGCCCGGACCGGCGACGGCCACTATCGGCATCACGAGCATGTGGAACACGCTGGTCACCCTGGCGCTGCCGGTGCTCGCCGTGGTTGCCCTGGTAGCAGTCGGCGAGACCGAAGCCTGGGTGGTTTCGGCCGCCACAGTCGGGCTCGTTGTCGTCGGGGTCATGGTCGGGCTGCTCATCCTGCTCTTCCGAAGTGAATCAGCAGCCCGCCGTATCGGTGTGATGGCCGATCGCCTGGTCACCTGGCTGGCCGGGCTGTTTCGCAAGGAAGTGGATCTGGGAGTCACAGCGAAGCTGATGGACTTCCGAGCAGCGACTCTCGAAGTTGTCCGGCGTCGCGCCCTCGCCATTACCCTCGCCAACGTCCTGCAACAGCTCGGGCAGTTCCTGGTGCTGTACCTGGCATTGGTCGGTATACAGGGCGACGCCGATCAGACAACCTTCGCAGAGGCTCTTGTGGCGTTCTCCGTGGGTCGCCTGGGGAGTTTTGTACCGCTCACGCCCGGGGGCCTCGGAACGGTCGACGCCATCATTACCGGCATCCTGGTTTCCTTCGGGGCGGTCGAGTCCGAGGCACTGGCCGCGGTCTTGCTATGGCGAGCTTCCACCTATTTCCCCCAGATCTTCATCGGTATTGGGACCTTCCTGTACTGGAGACGTCTCAAGACCAAACGCGGCTCATTGGCATGATTCGAGGCGCCGGCTCGATCCGCTTGCTGGTGGTGGCTCGCCACCCCTTGCGGCTTGACGACCTGGGTCTCGACGATCTCGATGACATTGAGGCGACGCAGCTGATCCGGCGCCCCGCCGCGCTCGAGCTTGCCATCGACGAGTTCGGCCCCAACGTGGCGCTAATCGACGTCGGCTACCCGGAGGGCGCCGGTTTCAAGGCTATCGGCGAGGCGCGTGCCCTCGCGCCCGAGGTGCAGGTTTTGGCCCTTACGCCCGATCCACCCCCGTACGATGACGTTGCCAACGCCACACGGGCCGGAGCGTCCGGGTTCATCGACACCAATGCCGAGCCTGAGGAGTTCGTGGAGGCGCTCCGGACTGTTCAGGCGGGCCAGCCCTGGCTACCGCCCGAACAGACGCGGGCGGTTCTGAGCTCGGTCGCCGAGGACCTTGACGTCACCGCCGCTGAGCGCCGCTCACGGTTGACGAGCATCGTCATCGGACTCATCCCGCTGGCCGGCGTCCTGGCGGCATTCATGTCCCTGCTCTGGAGAAAGTATCTCGGTCACATCGGAGTCCGTCCTGTCGACCTGGCCATCGATCCCACTACCCGTGTCGTAGATGTGATCTCCTCGCTGTCTCTGCTGCTCGGGGTCCTCGGCCCGTTGCTGTTCGTGAGCAGTTGGCTCGACCTGCTCGGCGATTCTGCCGCCGATCGGAAGAGCATCGCCTGGCTCGTCGAGCGACGCACCATTGCTCGCGTCATCCTGTCACTCGGCCTCCTGGCCTTGACGGGATTTCTCGCTGTTTTTGCCGACCTCGTGCTTGTGGTCTTCGTCGGCCCGCTGGTCGGGCTCTCAGTGCTCGCCCAAGCGCTCGACCTCAACAAAGAGTTGCCTGCCGTGTTTCGGATCACCAGGGTCCGTCCGGCTCAAGCCTTCGCGGGCGGATTGCTGGCCCTTTTCGCATTCTTTACGATCTTGAGCACGGAGGTCCTCCTGGTGGGTCCGGTTCTGCAGCCGGAGGGCGCACGAGGTGTACTTGCACCCCGAGTTCTCGGATTCAATGCCGAGCCGATGCAGGCTTTCGATGTTGACGGAGCCCGCGAGCCGCGCCAGGTCCTATACCTCGGTGGCAACGCCGATCTCTACGTTCTGGTCGACCCGTGCGATGACGACACCGTTGAGTACGTCTCCGTCGGCTCGACCCGCCTGGTGGTCATCGACGAGGTCACGTGCCACGCCGCCGACAACCCTTGACGCCGCTGAACATTGAGCGGTTCCCGAGATCCACCGAGAGTCGGATTGACCGCGACCCGGCTTTGACGGATCGCCCGTTTCTGTCGAGTAGCTACTGGACTGTGCCTTCTTGCCGGCGGAGTCTGCTGAACAGAGCGCTGTTTCGCCACTGGGCGCCCTCAGCGCGCGGCTCGAGCAGCGGAACGCCGGCCAGCTCACCTGTTTCGGTCCGCTGCGCAGGGGCAGGTGGGGGCGTGTCCGACGGCTTGGCCTTTATTCGCTCGGCGCGCTCGAGCTCCAGTGAGCGAAGGGCTTCTTCGATGCGTGCCATCTGCTCGTCGCTCACAGGCGGCAGGTGGTAGGCGGCGTGCACCATACGAGCCGTGTCGGCCCGGTAATCATGCCCGAAGGAATGGAAGTCACCCGGCACGGTCACCATGGCATTGGCGGCATCGATGGCGGTCTGGATCATGGTCACGATCGGAATCCACCTCATGCTCGACGGGACTCCGCGACCACGCTCGTCGCCCTTGAGCCATTCAGGTTCTTTGAGGGCGAGGTCGGGGCTCACGGCGGCGATGGGATCGTTGGCGTGTGACAGGATCACCGCGCGCAGGCGCTCTCGTTCCTCGTCCGACAGCGCTTCGATCTCATCGGGATGATCGAACACGCCGACAGTGCCCTCGGGGACGAGGTCGCTAGAACCCTGGGCCATACCGTTGCGAGACCACTTGGCGAGGCCCGGGAGGCCGAACCACAATGCACGGTCCACGCCGTAGTGGTCGAAGCCTCCGACGCCCTGGTACATGACGACATCCGACGAAGCCCAGGCGCCGAGACTCTCACCGAACACGAGCACGTTGGGACGGCGCTCGGGCGGACGCTCCTGGAGGCGGGCCCGGATGCCGTAGAGCAGCAGCCGGAACTGCCTGCGGCCGAGGGAGACCTTCTGGAGCGAGAGGAACGAGGGGAACCGGCCGTATTGAATGGTGCAGGTGGCAACGTTGCCCCGCGTCATGAACTCGACGGCCTCGATCATGGTGTGGTCGATCCAGCCGGTCCCGGTGGGGGAAACGAGGAGCAGGTACTCGCGATCAAACGCTCCTACGCGTTCGAGTTCCGCCAGAGCCAGCTCGGCACGGCCTGTCAGGTAGATCGGCTCGCTGTTGAAGCCGACGTAGGTGCGGATCGGATGCACCACATCCGGCTCACCCATCACTTCTTCGATGAGGTCCGGCGTCGCAACATCGGTGACGTAACGCCGGCCCTGCTGGCCTAACTGCTCGAACGGTAGGATGCTTTCACGGCTGCCGCTCATCAGGGGCGATGTCGGCGGTACCGCATATCCGGGGTCGATCTTCTCGTTTGCCCGGCCGATGTAGCCGACGCCGGCGTTGTAGAGGGCGCTGGCGCCCGCGCCCCAGAGTCCGGCGTTGGCAATGCGAGCCAACACGTTCTTCGTGGACCCGGGGCCCGCCCACCGGATGAGAGCATTGCGACTGGCGCGAAAGCCGAGGCCGGCGACTCTCCCGAAATTACTCACGACAACTCCGGTTACGAGAGCTGCGGGAATGGTGTTGGTCTGGGGGATGGGCCAAGGCTCGATCTCCTGCCTGCGCCGGGCGAGGCGCTGAGATGCCCAGTAGAACCCCCCGCCGAGTGCCACTGCCGAAATAGCCGCCGGACGGGCGAAGCGGTCGTTGGGGTATTTTGCACGCAGCCAATTTCCAATGTCCCACATGGCGCCCCCGATGGCCGCACCCTCGAGCAGCAGGCCCGACGAACGGGCGGCAGCGACCCACATTGTTTCCCCCTCCTTCTTGGGGGTGGCGGCGATCGCACGGCCCGCTCCCACGCCCGCTGCTCGCGACGCAAGTCGGAGCCGCAGTGGCGTGTCGGAGGGGAGAACCGCGTTCGTAGCCGCTTCCAAGATGCCGGATACCGCCCGGGCGGCGATGACACTGAAGCCGCCCGCGGCACCCTGTAATTGTGAGGTTCGAGGCATGAGGGACGTCCCGAAGGAGTCGAGGTAGGCAGAGGTTTCCAGAGCAGAGGATGGTGAGCCGGCGACCGGGTTGAGCCATTCGGCTGATTTGATCAGGCTCCGCCTCACTGTTTCGTTGTTCAGTCGCGCCTGACGCATTTCGTTGCCTCCCCATTCGGGCTCAATGAGCGCTTACCACGGTTGCCTGGTCGCAAGCTAGCGCAGTGCGCACTCGAGGCGTCATTCGACCATGCCCGGGCGCGCGCCGGCAGAGCAGGGCGGTTGTGTCGAGCCGGCGGTGTCGCCGCCACCGCTCCGATTGGGTTCGCGTTTGGCGGCTTACACCAGCCACCAATATTCAAAGCATGAGAAGCAGCCCCTGTTTGCAACCTCTAGGTTGACCGCGATGAGAAATACCGATACCAGTCCGGACGGCGGGCCCGACAACGACGCGATCACCCGGTTTTACGACCGGCACCCGTATCCGCCTCCCGTCACCGATCTCGATCAGTATCGGGAAAGGTGGAATGAACCGGGAAGGCGCCGCGCCGAACACCATCTGCTGTTTCCTTCTCAACCGTTTCGCGAAGACCCGCACCTGCTGGTAGCCGGGTGCGGCACGTCTCAGGCCGCCCGGCACGCCCTGCGATGGCCCGCCGCCACGGTGATGGGAATCGACGTCAGCGAAACAAGCTTGCGGCACAGTGAGGAGCTTCGCCGCCGGTACGGCCTGGAAAACTTGGAGCTGCACCGGTTGCCGATCGAGCGGATCGCCGAACTCGACCGGAGTTTCGACATTGTGGTGTGTACGGGTGTCCTCCACCACCTGGCCGATCCGGTTGTCGGGCTGCGGGCGCTGCGAGGTGTCCTTCGGTCAGACGGCGCCATGCAGCTGATGGTGTATGCCAGATACGGCCGCCTCGGTGTGGAGATGATGCAGGAATACGGGCGCATGCTCGGAACAGGCACCTCAGAAGAGGAGGTCCGGGATCTGGCCGCGACGCTGGCCGAGGTCCCGGAGGGCCATCCTCTTGCTCATTTGCTGCGGACCTCGCCAGACTTCCGACGAGTCGATGCACTTGCAGACACGCTGCTCAACCCGCGCGAGCGCAGTTATTCGGTGCCGGAACTGTTCGATACCGTCCGCAGGGGTGGGCTGACATTCGGGCGATGGTACCGCCAGGCGCCCTACCGACCCCAGTGCGGAGCTGTCGCCGCGACAGCGCATGCGGAGGCATTGGCGTCGTTGCCCGAGGTCGAGCAGTTCGCGGCCATGGAGTTGTTCCGGGGCACGATGGTCCGGCACAGTTTCATCGGCTACCGGTCTGATCATCTTGCAGGGACGGGGCCTGTCTCTTTCGACGCGGGCGGCTGGATGCGGGCGGTGCCGATCCGGCTTCCTGACACAATTGCCGTGGAACAGCGACTGCCGCCCGGCGCAGCTGCGGTCTTGATCAACCCGAATCACACATACACCGATCTCGTGTTGCCCATTGAAGCCGCCGGCCGGCGGCTATACGAGGCCATCGATGGGAGGGCGTCGATCGCCGAAATTGGGAGGAAGGCCGGAGCCGACGCCGACGATCCGACCGGGGAGTTGGCCAGCTTTTTTCGGAAGCTGTGGTGGTACGACCAGGTGGTGTTTGACACCTCGGCCCTGGCCGGAGAGGCTGCCGCCTAATGAAGCGCTTTCTCCCGATCCTCGAATGGCTGCCCGCCTATGAGCGGGATTGGCTGCGCGGTGACCTGCTGGCGGGCGCCACGGTATGGGCGGTGCTCATCCCGTCGGCGTTGGCCTATGCCGGGATCGTGGGCGTCGATCCTGTTGTCGGTCTCTATACGGTGCCACTGGCGCTAGTTGCATATGCCGTGTTCGGCGGCTCGCGGCTGCTGGTGGTCGGGCCCGACGCTGCCATCTCGGTTCTGGCGGCGGCAACCGTGGCCTCGGTGGTTGCCGGCGACGAGTATCTCGAGCTCACCGTCGCATTGGCGCTGATCTCGGGAGTCATATATCTCGTGTTCGCAGCACTGCGGATGGGCTGGATTGCCGATTTGATCCCGGACCCGGTGATCAAGGGGTTCATCGAGGGCCTGGTATGGGTCACGATCATCGATCAGGTTCCCAAGCTGCTCGGGGTGAGCATCGACGGCGACGGCTTTTTCGAAAAGCTGATCGACGTGATCGATGCGCTCCCCGACTCCCACGCTGAGACTGCCGTATTGGGGGTTGCCTGCCTCGTCGCGCTTGTGGCGCTTCGGCGATTTGGCCGACGACTACCGGGTCCGCTGATCGTCCTTGTGGCCGCAATCGTCGTCGTTGGCGTGCTCGGCCTGGACGAAGAGGGGGTGGCCGTCGTGGGCGAGACCAGCGGAGCCCTCGATGGAATTGGGCCACCGACCGGCCTCGGGGCGGATGATCTGGTGGCGCTCGTCCCGGGGGCCTTGGCGATCGTTGTGCTGGGGTTCACCGAGAGCCTGGGCGCGGCCAAGCGGGCGGCTGAACGGACTGGGGAGCGGATCGACCCGGATCAGGAGCTGATCGGCCTGGGAATGTCCAACCTCGGGGCGGGACTCAGCGGTGGTTACGTGGTCACAGGGGCGCTGTCGAAAACGGCGGTAGCCATCGACGCCGACGGCAAGAGTCAGGTCGCCAATCTTTTTGCCGGGGTGCTCGGCGTGCTCACGATCCTCTTCCTGCTTCCGTTCTTTGAAGATCTCGCGGATTCTGCTTTGGCGGCGATCGTCATTGTGGCAATGTCGGGCCTGTCCGATTTCGGATATTTTCGATCGCTGTGGCGGATCCGGCGTCTGGAGTTCGCCGTAGGACTTGCGGCCTTTGCCGGCGTTCTCGCCATCGGCGTCCTGGCCGGAGTCGTGATAGGGGTGCTGCTGTCATTAGTCGTACTCGTAGACCACATCGGTCGCCCCCCGACCGCAGTCCTCGGCCGCACGCCAACCGGCTCCTTCGTCGATATTGAGGTGGATGAGACGGCGGAGCGCATACCCGGAATGCTCATCTGGCGACAGGACGCTCCGGCTGTCTTCCTCAATGCCCGCAGACTCTCGACCGAGCTTCGCAACCTCACCGACGGACGCGACGATCTCCGGGTGGTTGTAATCGACTGTTCGGCGATGGCGGAGATCGATACCACGGCGACCTCCGCCTTCGAGGCAGTCCATCGTGACCTGGCGGCCCGCGGTATCGAGCTGTGGGTGAGCGGCATCAGGGACCGAAACTGGCATAGAGTCGTTGCCGCCCTGGACGAAGAAGGCGCTCCCCATCCACCGCGATTCGCCTCAAACGCGGCCGCGGTTGCCGAGTACGAGCGGCCGCCGAGCGCGTGAGGGCTGGTGACGACGGGGACAACTAGGCAGTCGTGCGGCGCTTGATGCCAGGTTGCTAAATTCGCTGACCCGCGCCGGGAGATGGTTGGGTAATTTCGGTTTGCATTTTCTGCAAGAAGCAGTGAGTGTGTTGGCTTCTGTAACTGAGGGACAGGGAAAGGACGGGAACAGATGCCAGGCGGAAAACCGAACATCTTGATTTTGTGGGGCGACGACATCGGGATCACCAACCTGAGCTGCTACAGCGACGGGTTAATGGGGTATCGCACACCCAACATCGACCGCATCGCTGACGAGGGCGTGCGCTTTACCGATTATTACGGCGAGCAATCCTGCACCGCCGGTCGGGCGGCGTTCATTACGGGTCAGAACCCCTATCGAACCGGCCTCACCAAGGTCGGCCTGCCGGGTGCAGATCTCGGGCTCGCCCCCGAGGACCCCACCATTGCGACGGCGCTAAAAGCAGAGGGTTACGCGACCGGTCAATTCGGCAAGAACCACTTCGGCGACCGCGACGAGTTCCTGCCCACCAACCACGGTTTCGACGAGTTTTTCGGCAACCTCTACCACCTCAACGCTGAAGAGGAGCCCGAGAACGCCGACTACCCCGATCCCGAGGACTTCCCCAACTTCCGGGAACGGTTCGGACCGAGAGGCGTGATACACAGTTATGCCGACGGGCGCATCGAGGACACCGGACCCCTAACGAAGAAGCGTATGGAAAGCATCGACGACGAGATCATCCCCGACGCACAGCGTTTCATCCGGGATGCTCACGCGAACGACACGCCGTTCTTCGTTTGGTTCAACACCACCGGAATGCACTTCCGAACCCACATCGCGGATGAGATCCGTGGCCAGGCGGGACGTTGGCAGTCGGAGTACCACGACGCCATGGTCGAGCACGACAAGCGAATCGGCAAGATGCTCGACCTACTCGACGAGCTGGGTATCGCCGAGGACACCATCGTCATGTACAGCACTGACAACGGTGTTCACATGAACACGTGGCCCGACGGCGGCATGACTCCATTCCGTAACGAGAAGAACTCCAACTGGGAAGGTGCTTACCGTGTGCCATCGCTAGCCCGTTGGCCCGGGCACATCGAGGCGGGAACCGTACTGAACGGCATTGTCAGCCACAACGACTGGTTCGTGACATTGCTGGCTGCCGCCGGGGAACCGGATATAGCCGACAAGCTCAAGGCCGGGCACGAGCTGAACGGCACGACGTACAAGGTACATCTCGACGGTCACAATCAGCTGCCTTACCTGACGGGTGGGGAGGACGAAAGCCCCCGAAACTACTTCCTCTACATCTCCGACGACGGCGACCTGACCGCCTTGCGCTACTACCAGTGGAAGTTCGTGTTCATGGAGCAGCGGGCCCCCGGCACGCTCCGAGTTTGGGCAGAGCCCTTCACCGAGCTCAGGTTCCCGAAGATCTTCAACCTGCGCACGGACCCCTTTGAGCGGGCCGACATCACATCAAATACGTACTACGACTGGCTCATCGAACGCGCCTACCTGTTGGTCCCGGCCCAGGTATTTGTTGCGCAGATGGCGGCCACCTTGGCCGAGTTTCCGTCCCGTCAGGAACCAGCCAGCTTCACCGTCAAAAAAATGCTGGAGAAGATGAAAGCGGGCATACCAAGCTCTTGACGTCGGAGAACCACGCTGCACACGCAGTCCGTGTCTTGCACTCATGGCGAGAGGGGGAGACGCGGGCATCGATTCTGAGGTTTCTTGACAAGGTGGGCGAGATCCCACCAAGGGAGCGGGTTGCCGTTTTCGACAACGACGGCACGATGTGGGCTGAGAAACCTAACTACACCCAGCTCGAGTTTCTCCTACTCGAGCTAAAGAATGCGGTGGCCGAGAAACCCGAGCTCGGCGACAAGCCCGAGTATCGGGCAGTCCTCGACGGTGACCGTGATGCCCTCCACACGATGGGCCTCGAGCGACTGGCTACGTCGCTCTTGGATCTGTTCGCGGAAATCACTCCCGAGGCGTTCAACGCCAACGTTGTGTCGTTCTTTGCCGACGAGGTCCACCCCGTACGCAAGGTTCACTACCGGGAAACCCGGTACGAGCCAATGCTCGAGCTAATAGAGGAGCTGAGGACACATGGCTTCGACGTCTACATCGTCAGCGCGGGGGGCGCCGAATTCCTTCGGGCGATCAGCGAGGATTTCTACGGCGTGAAGCCGGAAGGAGTCGTCGGCTCGCAGATTGACTACGAGTTCAGTCGCGACGCCGATGGCAGGGCACGGCTGCTGCGGACCAACCACCTGGTTGCCAGTGGCCCCAACGAAGGCGAGGGCAAACCTCCCAACATTCAGCGGATCCTCGGCCGGCACCCGTGCATCGCGGGTGGCAACTCGGCCGGTGACGCCGAGATGCTTGAATACGCCATGGGATATGATGGGCCGTCGTTGGCGCTGCTGGTGAACCATGACGACGATGACCGTGAATACGCATACGAGAGTGTCGCCGGCACGTTTTCGGCGGACGAGACAATCACCGACACGGCTGCCCGATTGGGTTGGACAGTGGCCAGCATCAAGAACGACTGGGCGACGGTATTTCCCGGTTGAATCCAGAAAAGGAGCGAACGACATGGACCCGATAACAGATCTGAGCTTTGCCGAACGGCGCCAGCTGGGCCGTATTATCGGCATTGCTGTGGGCGCGGCGTTTGCCGCCGGCCTTGTGGTTGCGGGCGTGTTCTGGCGTCGACAGGTGAGGGCCCTGGTTTCCCGGGCTAAGCCGTACACTCGCAAGCGCAATCGCGCCGAGAGCCCAGCGCTGATCATCAACCGCTGGAGTGGCGACGGCAAGGCTGAGAAGTTCGGGCTGGTCACCGCCGCCGAGAAGGCAGGTATCAGGACGATCCTGCTCGAGCGCTGGGACGACCTCACCCAGTTGGCGCACGACGCCATCAGTGGTGGGGCCGACGCCATCGGCATGGCAGGGGGTGACGGATCGCTCGGCCTGGTAGCAGCCGTGGCGGCGGAGCGCGGTGTGCCCTTTTTTTGTGTGCCGGTAGGAACCCGCAATCATTTTGCGCTGGATCTCGGCCTCGACAGAGACGACCCGCTTGCTGCTCTCGAGGCGCTCAAGAAGGGGAATGAGCTCCTGATCGATTATGCCGTTGCCGGAGGTCGCCCCTTCTTGAACAACGTGAGCTTCGGTGTCTACGCCCAGGCTGTTCACGAGGACGACTACCGTGCCAAGAAGTTATCGACGTTGGCTGAGATCCTGACAGAGGCCGCAATGAAGGTCGAGAGTCAGGCCGCGTTGCGTTATGTGACCCCCGACGGCCAGAGTCACGAGCGGGCGCCGCTGTTGTTGGTCTCCAACAATCTCTACCGATACTCTGGCTACCCCGACTACGGCCGCCGGCTCCGCTTGGATTCCGGCAAATTGGGTGTCGGGGCCGTGACCAATCTGCCGGAAGACGTCGGGGTTGCCGGGCTGACGCTCGATCAGCTCCGCGGCCTGCACCAATGGGAGACGACGTCATACCGGATTGAATCGGACGAGCCGATCCTGGCCGGCGTGGACGGCGAAGCGGTCGAGTTCACATCTCCGCTCAACCTCTCGATCCGGCCCAAAGGCCTGCGGGTGTTAGTGCCGGCAGGCGTTCGGCCGGGTTGGGTCCCCAAACGCGAGGCCATTGCCGCCAAGCTGCTCGACCTAGCCGAGACGGCCGGCCTATCTGAGGCGTGAGTAACTCGTCGCAGCCGGAGCAGCCGGCGAGCATGGCTGAGACGCTGGTTGATCTCGGAAAGGCCCGCGAGCAGGGGTTGGACGACAAGACCGAACATGTCCTCAGCGAATTGGGTGAAATCGACCGGGCCGTGTATGGAACAATTGCCGACACTCCCAGCCCTTCTATCGATGAACCGATGCGTCGGCTCTCGAATGCTGCCAACTACTCCAAACTGTGGATCGCGGCGGCCGCCGGGATCGCGCTGTTTGGTGGCAAAGCTGGCCGCCACGCCGCAGTCACTGGGCTCATCTCGATTGGGGTCACCTCCGCGATCGTGAACCAGGGCCTGAAACGGCTCTACCCGCGGGCGCGGCCGGACCGAGAAGGCGAGGAAGTGCCGGAGACCCGGCACGTCCGCATGCCTGACTCAACCTCATTTCCCTCGGGCCATTCCGCTTCCGGCTTCGCCTTTGCGACGGCAGCCGGATCTCAGCTCCCCCTGACGGGTGGGGCCCTTCGTTTCCTGGCTGCGGCGGTTGCTTACTCACGAGTCCACACCGGTGTCCACTACCCGGGAGACGCTGTGGTGGGCTCCCTGGTTGGGGCCGGCGTCGGCGGGACGGTGGCAATGGCGGCCCGACGCTGGGGACCCTGACCCGGCATAAGGGCGGGCTGGAAGCAGAGCCTCTCCTTCAATGAGCTCGAGTCAATAGCGTCGGAGTATTAGACGCGGATGACGGTGCGGGACAGGCTCCCAGCGTACGGCTAGCTCGAAGGGGCCGTTTCCGCCCCTGGCGGGCGGCGACCCTCCTCCGCCAGAGACCGGAGAGACCAGTGACTCAACGCCAAGGCCGCCGCCGCGATCAGGACGTAGACAACCGCCCATTCCAGGAAGAACCTTGTGCCGTAGTCGTTGAGCGAGCGGTTGTCGGATAGCCGCAGGAAGACCAGGCCCGGCACCAGAGTGAGCACGCCGACGCACCAGGTCACCACCGCTAGGAAGGAAGCGACCCCCAGATCGGCTAGACGTCTCTCCCCGCCGCCCGCCGTCCGATCGAGGAGAACGCCAGCCGAGACCACGATCACCACCACGACCGCTGCCATCGCCTTCAGCCCGAGGGGGCTTACCCTGCCGAGGCTACCCGCACGCCGCGCCGCGTCGAGGAACACAACAGGCACCAAACCGACGATAAGAAGCACAGCGCCACTAAGCCCGCCCATCACCATGGTGCCGCCACGTCCCGAGCGCCTCATCGCTCTCTCACCAAAGAGAACTCGTCGATGACGACGCCATCGACACCGATCGCTCGCAACCGGATCGTATCTGGGGTGGCCTCCGCGATCATGAATTGCAGCCGGTTCTCCGCCACGGCGGTGAAGTTGCTCGAGCCGGTGCCCCGCAGCTTGCTGCCGGCGCCGCTAACCACGTAGGTGACTCCATCGAGCGGGACCGTCCGCTCGTAATGGTGGTCATGGCCAGTCAGCACGAGAGCGACCCCATACTCAACAAGAAGCGGCTCGAGGGCCTCCCGCACCGCGATATCAGATCCGTGTCCGCCCGAGGAGTACGGGGGGTGATGCAGCGCCGCTACTTTCCACGGTGCGGTCGATGCAGCAAGCGCGTCTTGCAGCCAGCTGATCTGCTCGGACCCGGCAGCCCCCGTGACCTTGGGCGTACTTGAGTCGAGGATGAAGATCTCTACCGGTCCCTGCACAACCGAGTAGAAGGAGCCTTGTGCGGCCACAACCTCGAGCCTGCGAACGATTTCGCGGTTCGCCTCGCTGCTCGGCTCGAACTCCAGCTCATGGTTGCCAACGGCGAGTTCGAACCTCACCCCCGCATCCAGTAATGGGCCAAGCGGCTCCAGAAACACCTCCTGGTATCGGTCCGCGATGCTGCCGTAATAGGAGATATCACCAAGAAGTACCACCAGCCCGTAGGGCGTTTCCTCATACGTGCGGGCCATCTGTCGTGCAATGTCCATCGCATTGCGACCACCCGTCCCGTTGTCACCCAGCACTGCGAACCTCACCGAATCCTCGGTAACAGACCACGCCTCAGGCTGGAGTACTACGTCCGGAGGTCGACCGGGAAAGAGGTCCATCTTCCATCTCGCTGTCGGATAGATCACTGCGACCACAACCAGCGTACCCACAGCCAAACCCAAAGCTCCCAGCGAAAGGTAGATCCAATGCCGGCTCGTGACGCCAGGCTCTCGCTGGGTCACGGCGCGTTGCCTATCATGCTTGCTCCCATTGCCCTTGTCGGTCCTACCGCCTTCTCCGGCAGCGTGGGCCGCAACTGTATCGGTGAGCCCACGCAGCAGCCTGCGCCGGAGATCAGCGTGCGGCAACCCGAGCAGCGTACGCGAGCCGTTATGATCGCTACCTCGCCGGGGTGGCGGCGAGCGTCAGAAGCGATGCGCACAAGGAGGATTCAGTTATATGTCGGACACCGATGGGATGATTTGGCTCGAGGGAGGCGAGTTCGCAATGGGCTCGAACGAGTTTTACCCCGACGAAGCCCCCGTCCGTCGGATCGCCGTCGCGGGTTTCTGGATCGATCCCTATGCCATCACCAACCAGCAGTTCGCCAAGTTTGTTGCCGCCACCGGGTACGTCACTGTCGCCGAGGTGCCGCCCGATCCAGAAATGTACCCGGGAGCTCCACCCGAGAACCTCGTTCCGGGGGCTCTCGTGTTCGGTATGACCCCCGGTCCCGTGAATCTCGGTGATTGGACCCAATGGTGGGCATGGACTCCCGGTACCGACTGGCGCCATCCGACCGGCCCCGACAGCTCGATCGACGACCTCGCGGAGCACCCGGTTGTGCAGGTGAGCTTTGCCGACGCCGCGGCGTACTGCGACTGGGCGAGCCGTGAGTTGCCCACCGAAGCCGAGTGGGAGTTCGCCGCCAGAGGCGGCCTCGATGGTGCGAGGTTCGCCTGGGGAGATGACGATCCACAGGAATCTGAGCCCCTCGCGAACACTTGGCAGGGGGGGTTCCCATACGAGAACACCGAACTCGATGGATGGATTCGAACCGCGCCGGTGGGATCCTTCCCTCCCAACGGGTACGGCCTGTATGAGGTGACCGGCAACGTGTGGGAGTGGACCAACGATTGGTACACCGCCGAACGCGGCAACACTGAAGAGCATGCGCACTGCGCTCCCACGGCCCCACGCGGCGGCACGCGCGAGGGGAGCTTCGACCCTCGGCAGCCGGAAATCGACATTCCGAGGAAGGTCGTCAAAGGCGGGTCCCACTTGTGCACCCCGCAGTACTGCTACCGCTACCGGCCGGCGGCACGACAGCCACAAATGATCGATACCGCTATGAGCCACCTGGGGTTCCGCGGCATCAAGCGGTCTGTCGAGGTCTAGCCCCCGCTTGCGAGCTGGCTTGAAACCACCCGATCGGGGTGAAGCGATCGCTGTAGGACACAGGTCCCGGCCGGAAAAGGTTCGGGCGGTTAGATTCTGGCTTTGTGGCCGATGTCACCCCACTCCGGCGCCCGCGTAGAGAGCGCGCTCTTCGCAAGGTTGTGACGCTGATTGTCAAAGGCGTCTATCGGAAGGTCGACGTCTACGTCTACCACGCAGCTATCGAGGCGACCGACCGCCCGCGGATGTCGGTCGCCAACCATTTCGGCGGCTTCGCAGACCCGTTGCTCCTCGTGTACGCCGCTCCACGCTTGCCTCGCATCATCGCCCGGGACGTGATTTGGAAGTTCCCGCCCGTGAGTTGGGTGATGGACTGGGTGGGGGCGATTCCCGTTCACAAGCCGGAGGATCGAGGCGCGGGCTCGAACGACGTGATGTTCGCATCGGCGTATGGAGCTCTCGAGGAGGGCTCCCACCTGATGATCTTTCCCGAGGGCATCACCCGCGACGAGCCGTCGATTGCCCCGATCAAGACGGGCGCGGCCCGGATCGTCCTGGGAGCCCGGGCGAAGGGCATCGAGGGTATCCAGATCACCCCTGTCGGCATCTATTATGAGAACAAAGCATCATTGCGCAGCGACGTCTCCATCCAGATCGGTGCGCCAATCAACCTTGACGCGGAAATCGACAGATTCGTCGCACCCGGCGCCGACGACGGCCCGGAAAATCGTGAAGCAGTCCGCGGACTCACAGATGACATCGAGGCCCAGCTTCGGCACGTCGCTCCCGACTTCAGCGATTGGGAGGAAGCTAGGACGATGAGCGATGGCGCAGAGATCCTGTTGCGCTCGCTCGCCGACGATCCGGCGGAACCGGTACCGCTGGCGGCTCGCGACTATGTCGCCGGGTATCTGGGCCGTAGACCGGAGTCAGGCCGGGAGAAGCTGACGACCTCCGTGGGTTCGTACCAGCAGGAACTCTCGGACCTGGGACTCACCGACGCCCAATTGTTATCCGGCATGACCGGGCGACACTTTCTATGGCGCCTGATCGGCTGGCTGATCCTTTCGGTCGTGCTGCTGCCGTTTGCCTTCGTAGGCGTTGTCATCAACTGGATCCCGTACCTGATCGTCAAGGCTGTGGGGCTTATGCGAGCCGCTCCGGCCATGATGGCCACCGTCAAGCCTCTGACTGCGATCGCCGCGTTTGGAATCACGTGGGGCGTGACCATCTGGGCCGTGTTCCGCACCGTGGGAGCGGCAGGGGCGGTACTAGGGGCACTATTGATGCCGGTGTACTTGGGGGCCGTGATCGTGTTCGTGGAGCGAGTGCAAGCCCTATGGACGGCCTTTCGGGCATGGCGGAGGCTTAGCTCAGTCACCGAAGTGGAGCGGTTCATCGAGTCGCGCCGTAGTGGGGTTGTCGAAAACCTGGTGGAGACACTGTGACCATTGAGGGTGTGATGGGATCGTTGGTGGTTTCGGTGCCCGCCATCATTCTGATCGGATTCACGGTCGTCGATGTTGTCCGGCGGCCGGACCTCTCGATCGGCCGCAAGATCATGTGGCTGGCGGCGGTCGTCGTGCTGCCGGTGATCGGCACGCTCTTTTACCTGCTGGCTCGACCCTTCCCCGATCCCATCACGCGGCGGATCGAGCACAACGATCGAACCGCGCAGTTCGTGGACCTCCTCGAGCGACGAGAGCTAAGCGCCGTGCCCGACCCTGAGTTCAGGGAGACAGCGGTGCGGTTGTTCGGGAAAACGGTTGGTGTGCCGGAATAGCGCCCCCGGATCTGCAGCCAGGCGTCATCTGGCCAGGACGCACAGCGAAGGCGCATCGACTGGATGGGCCGAGGCAGAGAACCGCGCCAGAGGCGTTGAGGATCTGACAGAGGCCGTCGCTATTTGTGCGACGCACCAGTAGGCTCGGGGCCAAGCAACGACGAGGAGTACTGTCGATGAAGAAGCTGTTGTGGGCGCTCGCCCTTGGTGTCCTTGTTGGAATTTTCGCCATGGTCGTTGCCGAGAAACGGGCACCGGAGGGTTCGAGCGTCAAAAAGATGGGTAACCGGGTCCGCAGCACGGCCGGACGGCGGCCTCACATGCCGCGCGCTGATCTGAAGCAGCCGCTCGATGAGGCCATCGCAGGCGCCGCCCGCGAGGCAGTGGGTGCGACGGGCGAAACCGCTCAGGCGGCGGAGTCGGCCTGACGCCTCAACCGAGGACGTCCCGGACTCATCCGTGGCATGGGCTCGAACCGGGACCCGATCCGCCGGGTCTGGTAACCGCCTACATCGAAATCACTCCTCGTGATGTGATCAAGTACGAGCTGGACAAGCCGAGCGGGTTGCTGAAGGTGGACCGGGCCCTGCAAACGAGCAGCTCGCCACCCACTCTGTATGGAATGATTCCCCGGACATACTGCGGGAAACGGGTCGCGGCCCTCAGTGCACACGCCGACGTTGCCGACGGTGACCCTCTCGATATCTGTGTATTCTCCGAGCGTCCCATCGACAAGGCCGACATTCTGCTGACCGCCCGGGTGCTCGGAGGGTTGAAGATGATCGACGATGGGGAGGCGGACGACAAGATTGTGGCCGTGCTCGCCAACGACCCGGTCTTCGACGACGCCGGCGACCTCAACGACCTGCCGGTGAACATGATCGACCGCCTCGACCATTACTTCAAAACCTACAAAGCCGCGACCAGTGGCGCCGACCGCGTGGAAATTGAGGCACGCTACGGGGTGAGTGACGCCTATGAGGTAGTGGAGGCCGCCATTGCCGACTACGGGGACAAATTCGAGGCTTCCACTTCGTAGGAACGGTCGCAGCTCTGGGGTGCCGCCTCATCGCCGCGCCGACGGGAAGCTGGAAGCTACCCTGCCGCCAGCTTCGACTCAATCCATTCGCCCGTTGCCTCGATCTCCCATAGTTGAGCAACCATGACCTTGCGAACGTCGTCGGGGAGTTTGGCGCCGAGCGCTCGCTCGTACTCCTTCTGCATCACCTTGTTGCCTTTGGCCGCTACCTCGAGAACGGCGGTCCGATCATTCTTCCGCAACGCAGCCGTGACCTGAAGCCGCCACCCGAACCGTGTGCCCTTGAAAGATCCGCCCTCAGGAATGTCTTCGCCCGCCCCGTACCTGGCCATCAACACGGCCAGCTTGGCGGCGAATCCATCCCTAATTTCTGCTTTCTCCCGCAACTCTGAAGCAATAGGCAAGTCCTCGAGGATCTCGACCATCATGCGAATACCATGCGAGGCATCACGGTTTGCTTCGATGAGGCCGGCCACCGTGTCGATCGCGGCCTCGACATCCCGACCGCGCCCCACCTGACCGCTCGGGTCATATATCATCTTGACCTCCAGTTCATCGTTCGAGTGGGGAGCCTGAGCCCGACGAGGTGATGCTAGCCATCCGGGAGGGAGGGTCGTTGGGCTGGTGATTTCCTACCTGATAGGCGGCACTCATCCCGTAGCGTGCCTCAATTTCGCCGTGGTCCGCACCGATCACGTTCGAGGAGGGAACGCAGCCGGGAACGTCGAGGTCAAGTGAGATATTCTGTGCGAAACTTGCGATGCCCCTGACTCGCCCTCAACATCGCCAACGTCACTGGACAGAGCACTGGTCATATAGAGTTTCCGTGAGTTAGAGTCGACGCCGGGATAGGGTTGCTAGCTAGTTCAAAGGAGACCCGTGATCGCCAATTTCACACCACGTTTCAACACGCTCGTTGAGATCTTCGAGCACAGCACCATCGAATTCCGTGATCGACCGCTGTTCGGCGTG
>Ga0255057_10000126_pt1 | contig 41727 bp, 33 predicted proteins | sample Cases_109_6_MG_FD_189022 | JGI IMG/M metagenome (GOLD analysis project Ga0255057, IMG submission 189022) | Seawater microbial communities from Amundsen Gulf, Northwest Territories, Canada - Cases_109_6 | ecosystem: Environmental > Aquatic > Marine > Gulf | place: Canada: Northwest Territories... | reverse complement strand
TAGTTACTGCACGTGATCAAGAAATCATTGTAATTTTCAGTTCCGGAAACCACAGCGTTATGGTAGCAAGTACCATGCAACAATTGGGCTACAGCAAGCCCACTTTCCTCAAAACCGGTTTAAAAGGTTGGTATGATTACGACAAGCAAGGGTAGACAGTAACGAAGATGAAGTTGACGTCGAAATTGGCGAAGTATTTCTAAGTCCAGAAGTTAAACCAGAGCAGACAGCGCCTAAGTAAATAGATATAAGAAGCTATGCGGCCCTGGCAACGAAATAGAATGGCTCTTGTACTGATAATCATGCTATCAGTACTCGTTATCAACCTACCCATGCTTACCCTTAACCAGGCATTATCTATAATTGCATTACTGGTGGTTTTATTTTCCGGTTATGTTTTATTTTGGAACTCTTATAAAAATAAATAAACTATAACCAAGGTTCACATTTTTTAATTAATTCCGCTTGGTTGCTCGCATTCAGCCTATGCCGTGCATTTCTAAGTTGATTTTCTATAGTTCTTACAGATTTATCCAATTCATCTGCGATCTTTTTATAGCTCAAACCCACAGCTGCAAGTCGTATGGCATCTAACTCAGATTCACTTGGCTTTTTAAACATTTGATGCATTGTGGGGTTATGCCAATAGTTACTAATACCCGCTAAAGGAGCAAAATAATTCGTGCAAAATTGCTGCATGAATTCAATTTCCCAACCTTCCCATTCATGCTCTTCTACAGTATGGTCCACACAAGAAATACCTATAGGGTCCTTATCCCAAACCAATCGTTGCATCAGCATTGATTTGCTCTGGATTGAAGTTAAAACTTCTCGCACATCTGCTAGCATCGGATTACTGTTAACATTTTCGTATTGAACGGGAATACGACTACGCCATACTCTTTACATCACATCATGTTGATTTGATAACACTAACTTTTCAACCGATGGTGGCCGCGTTGTTTCGTTACAATATTCAGACAAAGGTGTGTATACAGTGTCTGTTGGCGCCGCAAAACCTGCGTCCGCTCTACAAGCAGATAAATGATTTCCCATATAACTAAGGGCAACTCGAACTGTTTCCTTAGGATTTTCAATGACGATAATCATATGCGCCACACAATCCAACATATCACCCGGGTGGCTCTTCTTTGAAATTCAATATCATTGATTTAATAAATTTATTAGTTATAGGGGTTTATTGTCATACGCTCTACCTACTTACCTAGCTATGATTGCACAATAATTGCAAGCAACACACTACTGATTACTATCTGTAAGGAGATAAAACCATGGGTATGAAACATTATAAAAATGCACAAAAAATGGATATAGCTTCACTAAACATTGACGGCATCAATGCCTACTTAGAAGACGTAGACTCATCAAATGATAGTAATGCGCCAATTAGCTTTGGCTTCTTTAGAATGGAAGCAGGCAATTCACTCGAATACACCTATTCCTATGATGAATGCAAAATTATTGTTGAAGGCGAAATGACAATACAAGAAGTTGGCGGGGAAACCGTGAATGTATCACCTGGTGATGTTTTATTTTTCTCGAAAGGAACCAAAACCATATTTTCCTCAAACTCTTCAGGCTTAGGCTTTTATTGCGGACAACGCAAAAAAGGCGAACTTTAAAAAGACCATAAAAATATTGAATATTTAATGCAGGAAGTAATTCATGGCTAAAAATATTTAATTAACTTTTGAAGTTGCATTGTTAATGTTTTTTATACTTTTTCAAATTCCTCGCCAACTTAGATGGTAAAGATTGGAATGACCCTAAGTAAGTATTTAGCCAATGCTGGGCATGGTGTAGAGGAAGTTGTTTACCAGGCTGAGCCCGGAGAATACGGCGTATTCACTGAGCCTTATAATGTAGGGCGTGGAGTTAAAAATCCGGATGCTGAGAATTTAACAAGAGAGGTAAAATTGAAATACCCAACGATTGAAGCTCCCGTAACACCCGTTCACTGATGTATATTAGATAAAGCCATTTAGGCCTTACAAAACCCCTAAAACCTTTTGTGTTAAGGGGTTTATTATTTGCATGAGCATAATTTATGCTCTATTTCAGGAATAAAAACCAGCGGATATAAGAAATCTATAACATACCAGTTACCATAGAGGCAGTTACCAGTATTGTGTCTAGATCAACTCTATGCCTAAAAGCATATTCAAATAGTAATGATTATCATTAATATTTGAATATATATGAGAACCTTGGTTACATCTGCTCTGTTCTTCTTAGCTACGGCGATAGCACATGCAGAAGAATTGGATCCTGCAGAAATTATGTTGGGTGAGCGTTTGTTCTTGGAAACGCGCTTTGCACAATATTTTGCATCACATTTAAATAAGCATGGCGATGTAAACACCACGCTTAAAAAAGGTGATCCTGCATTAGAAAAAACGACACGCTTTTTTGGCTTACCTCCCTACCAAATTCCATTTACCGACGGCCCTTTTGCAGGACAAAGCTTTAGCTGCCGCAGTTGCCATCTTGTGGATGAACACCTGGAACAATCTGAACTAGGAATGCGATCCTACTCTGACTTTGCTTCACGCAGTCCTCTACCAACCCGCGACGATGGCAAACACGTTACTGTTAGAAATTCACCAGCATTGGTCGATGCATCATTACCAAGACATAATTTTCTATTACATTTTGATGGTGAATTTTTTTCGCTTGCACATTTAGTACGTGAAACACTTGCTGGCAGAAATTTAGGTTGGCTGCCTGGCGAGAAACACATTGCCATAGAGCATATATGCAAAATAGTGCGTGAAGATAATGGCATGAGCGCTCTGGCTAAAGAGTTTGGTGGGCTCTCTTACGCTGAAGCGTTTGCGGGCAGCAAGGCAAACGGTAAAACTATTGAGAGTGCATATTTAATTCCTCAAGAGTTACAAATCGATGTACGAAATGCCAGTTGCGAAAAAGTGTTTGAAGCAACTGCAAAGCTGATAGCACTTTATACAGAAAGCTTAGTATTTGCTGAGGATGAATTAATCATCTCGCCATACGATTTATTTTTGCAAATAAATAGCTTGCCTAGTCATGCGCATGATGGAGAAAGCGATTTTGATTACAGCAAAAGATTAATACTGCAAATTCAGGATCTACGTAAACATAACAAACTCCAGTTTGTAAAAAAAACCCCCAACACTGAAGATGGAGAATTTCAGTTCCATGATCAGCCTTATCAGTTTGGTGAAGAGCAACTGGTTGGTATGGAAATATTCTTTACCCAAGAAAGTTATAAGAATGAAAAAGATAGTAGTCCTGTAGGCAATTGTGTTGCATGCCACCCAGCTCCACATTTCACCGACTTTGGATTACATAACACGGGTATCACACAAGTTGAATTTGATGCATTACATGGGCAAAACTCATTTAATAAATTAAAAATCCCTAATATATCGCAACGCGAGAAAAAAGCGGACCTATATCTACCCGCCACGCAACAACATCCAGAGCGAAAAGGTGTGTTTCGAGGGGTGCCTTCTGAGGTGAACGCGATGAAAACCGATCTTGGCGTATGGAATATCTTGTTTAATACTGATTACCCACTTCCTCAAAAAAGTATTTATAATTTAATATGCATTCAAAATGAAGTTATAGTATGCAAATCTAGGGATGACGCATTACAAAAAAGTGTCGCAAGATTTAAAACTCCCAGCTTACGCAACCTAGGTCATTCAGCTCCTTATATGCATAACGGTCAGATTAGCGACCTGCATGCAGTGATGAGTTTTTATCTTGCGGCATCAACTAATGCTCGCCAAGAACAATTTAGAAACCCTGACGAAAATTTCACCAAGATCGATATCAAACCTAAAGATCTTAACCCTCTAGTACTTTTCCTAACCTCTCTATACGAAGACTATAACTAGTAGACTCTAAAACCGCTATAAAGCACATCCCTGCACAAAAAAAGCCCTGCTAAAAAGCAGGGCCATATACACAGTAGAGAGGTGCGTCTTCGTATTAATTCATTAAAATATCCATTGAAAAATTAATAGCATTAAGCCAAATACAATAGACACTCCTGCCGCAAATAATAATACGTCTGGCATTAATACATTATATGCAAAAGTATTCTCTTCGTTATTAGTCATAGTTAAGTTCCTCTATATTAAAGTTATGGGTTAAAGTAAAAACATAGTTAAAAATTATTTTTTCAAACATCAATATTTGGGGCCAACTTCTCCAAGCTCAAACTTTCAACTTCTCCTTTACCTACAATCAACATTATCAATTAAACAACTGCAAATGCTGTGCCAATCTTTCATCAGCTTTTATTCCAAGCATTTACCAATACTTCCGTTACTAATAGGCATTCAAACTTGCACTACTCATGTGCAGTTTTGTTCCACTTTCGATCATGTGTCGTTAATCGGCAACACATTAAATTTTTTTACCAAGGCTCAGCACCTGTCTCAAGCAACGAGCGCAGACTAAACACACAAAGTTAATAAAATATTACAGATAGTTGATACCTTCATGACAGAAGGTAAAAGCAGCAGAATAAACGACAAGTGAAGTCAAACAGGCATGGTTGTTAGACTCGGTAGTGAGCCAAATGAACTAGTTCTAAAAAATGGAAGCAGTATTTTGTTAAGTGTAGTGCTTGTGATCTTTACGACGTGTTCCCGCACGTTGAACAATAACACCACGCACCGCATCTCTGCTTAAAAGAGTTATCTCTTCATAACCCTCTTTGAGTGCACGCAAGTAAAAGCGATCATCTTGGGCGATGAATTGGCGAAAAATGTATTCCTCATTAATCATCGCTAGTACATAGCTACCGCTCTCCACGGCTGCAGCTGAATCGATGATGATAATACAACCATCTTTAAATTCTGGCTCCATGCTATCGCCCATCACACGCAGCGCAAATGGTTCTGAATTCGCACAACCACCATGGTCTGCCAAGTCAGCATGTATCACCTCTTCTTTGAGAGTCTGTTTTGAAGATTCTATAGGATCAGCCATAACACTATTGTACAGTGAAGAAAGTTTTAAACGCTAACTCGAAATGAATATGATACAGCTTAAATTAAACTTCCTTATAATGCATGAACGTATTTAAAGTAGGGTCAGCTTCTTGACATGAAGTTTCACCTGAAGACTGGAATCTATACGTAACAAGCATTCAAATCAAACTATACTAAATAACTATTCAGTTCAAAACATGTACCTGATACAAGCAAAAACGCATGATAGCCGTTACCAATGCTCAAGACTTAAAAGAATTCCTACTAGAGATGGCACAACGCGTGCAAAACAGTTGAACACATCTACGATTATTAACAATACTTGGACTTACGGCTCAGCCGCTTTTCAACTGGCTCTTGGTGACATTTTGGGCGATACGCTCTTCTTGTTGAAGCGCCCACATATTGGCATAAATACCTTGCTGCGCAAGCAGCTCTCGATGACTGCCGGACTCCACCATTCTTCCATGGTCAAATACATAGATGCTATCTGCATCGACAATAGTAGAAAGACGATGCGCAATGACTAAGGTAGTAACGCCTTGCGTGACCTCTTGCATGGCATTCAAAATCATATTTTCTGATTGCGAATCCAGGCTGGAAGTCGCTTCATCAAATATAATGATCCTTGGGTTTTTTAATACTGCGCGCGCAATTGCAATGCGTTGTTTTTCGCCACCAGAAAGCTTTAAGCCACGCTCACCTACAACGGTTTCATACTGTTGCGGTAGCTGCTCAATAAAATCATGAATATTGGCCAATCTCGCAGCTTGTTCAATTTCTTCTTTACTCGCCCCTGGTTTAGCATACTGAATATTGAAATAGATACTCTCATTAAATAGCACCGTATCTTGTGGCACCACTGCGATATTTTCATGCAGACTTTCTTGCGTACATTCACGAACATCTTGACCATCAATGCGTACCGCACCCTCAGTCACATCATAGAAGCGAAATAGTAAACGCGCGATGGTCGACTTACCGGCACCCGAAGGCCCAACCACAGCAACCTTGTGCCCAGACGGAATGGTAATGGAAACATTATTCAGAATTTCACGATCTTGATTATATGAAAACGAAACGTTATCGAATTCAATTTGTGCAGCACTTACTTCTAATTGCTTTGCATCTTGTGCATCTTTTATTTCGGTATCTTTTTGCAACAATTTCACCAACATATCCATGTCAGCCAATGAATAGGTTATTTGTCGATACACTATGCCCAGCGTGTTGAGTGGCACAAACAATTGCAACATCAATGCATTGATCAGCACCAAATCACCTAAAGTCATATTGCCGGCGGTTACTCCACCCGCAGCAAAAATCATAATGGTCGTAACACCTACAGCTATAATAAATGCCTGACCAAAGTTCAGCATCGACATGGTAGTTATGCTTTTTACCGCAGCATTCTCCCACTGTGAAAGCGTTTCACCATAACGCGACAACTCATAATGTTCATTATTAAAGTACTTCACAGTTTCGTAGTTCAGCAAACTATCTACGGCAATAGAATTAGCTTGCGAATCTAAACGATTCATTTCATGGCGATACTTCATGCGCCAATTGGTAACTAATAGTGTGAATAGAATATACAAGATGATCGTGATCAAGGTCGCGACTGAAAACTTCAATGCATAAGCACCTAATAAAATCGCTCCGACAAGTCCCAACTCCACAAAAGTCGGCACGATAATGAACACCATATAATTTATGACCGAAGACAAACTTTGCGTACCGCGTTCAAGATCACGAGTAATAGAGCCGGTTTTCTTTTCTAAATGAAACCGCAATGGTAGATTATGCAAATGTTCCAACACACGAGTAGAAAGTTTTTGAATTGCGCGATAACGCACGCGCGCAAACAACATATCGCGCAACTCATTAAATAAAGCTGTGGTTAAACGCAGCGCGCCATAAGCCAACAACAAGCCCAATGGTAATAACAACAAACTGGCTTCAACATCTAATGAGTCAACGATACGTTTTAAAATTAATGGCACAGCAACCGTCGCTACTTTAGCGATCACTAAACATGCTAAAGCAATTAACACTCGCCATCGATATGCCCACACATAGGGAAACATCTGCAACAAATTTTTAAAATCGGTGCGTTGCTTATGCGGCTCTTCAGTTCTTACGTGAAATTGCATGTAATTACATTAGTAAATTATTAAAAATGGCGGCAACTATGAATATATGAGCATCATGACGCATACAAATTCTTTACTTAACATCTCTGAATTCACTTTTTGAGTTAAAAGGCGAAATGAAAAAAATTAAACGGTCGTTTTTGCAAATTTTGGTATGCCCAAGTGCAAAAAAGTTAAGATTTTTTATAAAACTTTTCTATTCTATCAATTGAAATTTTTTAAGTCAGATTCGTCAAAAAAGGCTTGCTTTTCTCCAACCTCACTAACATTCAGGATATTTTAACCTAATTGTAATAAACCAACGGTTTATTCACAGCTTCTTCCACAGAATATACACAAGATGTTGTGCTTGACGAAATTCACACCCCAATTTATAGTGGTCTTCGTTCACAGCAGCCTGCTTCAGTTTACCCGAAGCCTATAAAAACAAATCTAAGGATGTGTGAAAAAAGAATGTAAAAACAATAACTTATAATATTAAGCTGAGAGAACAAATGCAGCCAGAACTCACTACTATTGCCGACGAAAAAACTCCCAACACTTCACATGAAAATAATGCGCCTACCAAACTGGAAATTGCAGCTACAGCACCTGGCCAATATCGTGTAATACGCCGTAATGGCAAAGTAACCACCTTTGATCGCGAAAAAATTAAGGTTGCGGTCACTAAAGCTTTTCTAGCCGTTGAAGGTGGTCATGCCGCTGCATCAACACGCATACATGAAATGGTCGACGAGATTACCGACAAGGTATTCTACGCCCTGTCACGCAGTCGTCCACAAGGTGGTACCTTCCATATAGAAGACATCCAAGATCAGGTAGAACTGGCTCTGATGCGCAGTGAGCACCATAAAATTGCCCGTGCCTATGTCTTATATAGGGATGAACGCGCACAAGAGCGCGCGCAAATAGAATTAGCTGCGCAAACAACGCAACAACAAAACGATACCCCTAGCCTGAATATAAAGGATGGAGCAGGTAATTTAAAACCTCTAGATATCGAGCGTCTGGTACGCATGGTGGAAGAAGCTTGTACAGACATAGATGATGTGCCGGCACGACCTATCGTTGATGAAACACTACGCAATTTATACGACGGCATACCTGAAAATGAAGTCGGTACAGCCATCACCATAAGTGCACGCACTTTAATTGAAAAAGAACCGAACTACACTTATATAGCGGCACGCTTATTGTTAGATACCTTGCGTCGCGAAGCGCTTACATTTGTTTACGGTGCAGCTTCAGAAGCCACCTTCAAAGAAATGGCTTATCAATATGCAGACTACTTTGAAAATTATGTTTATAAGGCGATTCAGTTAGAGCTTTTAGATCCAAAACTTGCTAGCGAATATGACTTAAAGAAACTTGGCAAAGCACTACAACCTAAACGTGACCACCAATTCACATATCTCAGTATGCAAACTTTGTATGATCGTTACTTCATTCAAAGTGAAGGTACTCGCTTTGAACTACCACAAGCATTTTTCATGCGCGTGGCAATGGGCTTAGCGCTGAATGAAGTTGAACGTGAAGAGCGTGCGATTGAATTCTATATGTTGTTGTCTTCATTTGACTTCATGAGTTCAACACCAACTTTATTTAACTCCGGCACCTTACGCCCACAGTTATCTTCTTGTTACTTAACCACAGTACCTGATGATCTACACGGCATCTTTGAAGCGATTCAAGATGATGCCATGTTATCCAAATTTGCCGGCGGTTTAGGCAATGACTGGACTCCTGTACGTTCCATGGGTGCACACATCAAAGGTACTAATGGTAAATCACAAGGTGTTGTACCCTTCCTTAAAGTCGCTAACGACACAGCAGTGGCAGTGAACCAAGGCGGCAAGCGCAAAGGAGCCTTGTGCGCTTACTTAGAAACTTGGCACTTAGACATAGAAGAATTTTTAGACTTACGCAAAAACACTGGTGATGATCGCCGTCGCACACACGACATGAACACTGCCAACTGGGTGCCTGATTTATTCATGAAACGTGTCAGTGAAGACCAGCAATGGACGTTGTTCTCACCACATGAAGCACCAGACTTACACGAATTAAGCGGCAAAACTTTTGAAGAGCGTTATGCAGCCTACGAACGAATGGCCGATAACGGGGAAATCAAAAACTTCAAACGAATTAAGGCAGTAGACCTATGGCGCAAGATGCTCGGCATGTTGTACGAAACCGGCCATCCTTGGATCACATTCAAAGACCCATGCAATATGCGTTCACCACAACAACACTCAGGTGTAGTGCACTCTTCTAACTTGTGTACTGAAATCACCCTCAATACGAAGCAAGATGAAATTGCAGTGTGTAATCTAGGTTCTGTAAACCTTGCTGCACATTTAGATGAAAATGGCTTAAACCTTAATAAGCTGGAACAAACCATCTCTACTGCTATGCGTATGTTGGACAACGTGATTGAGTACAATTACTACAGCGTAGACAAAGCAAAACGTTCTAACTTACGCCACCGTCCAGTGGGCCTAGGCATGATGGGTTTTCAAGACGCACTATATAAGCAGCGTATCTCATATGGCAGTCAAGAAGCGGTAGAGTTTGCTGATCGTTCCATGGAAGCGATTAGCTACTTTGCCATTCAAGCTTCTAGCAACTTAGCGGAAGAACGTGGCGCGTATGCAACCTATAAAGACTCATTGTGGGATCAAGGCATCTTGCCAATCGATTCTATTGAGCTGTTAGAACAAGGCCGCGGTGATTATTTAAAACAAGACCGCAGCACTACCATGGATTGGGACAGCCTACGTCAACGTGTGCAGACCGTTGGCATGCGCAACTCCAACACTATGGCGATTGCACCTACCGCCACAATTTCTAATATTTGTGGTGTGACACAAAGTATCGAACCTACCTATCAAAACTTATTCGTGAAATCGAATTTGTCGGGTGAGTTCACGGTTACTAATCCATATTTAGTTGCTGACTTAAAGCAGCACAACATCTGGGATGAAGTCATGGCCAATGACCTCAAATATTACGATGGCAGTGTGCAATCGATTGACCGCGTTCCAGAAGATTTAAAAGGTTTATATGTCACTGCGTTTGAAGTCGATCCACGTTGGTTAGTCGAAGCTGCGTCGCGCCGACAAAAATGGATTGATCAAGCACAGTCACTCAATTTATACATGTCAGAGCCCTCAGGTAAAAAGCTAGATAACTTATACAAACTAGCTTGGGTACGTGGTTTAAAAACTACTTACTACTTACGTTCCATGGGTGCCACGCATGTAGAAAAAAGTACCGTCGAAGGTCGAGAAAGCAAACTTAATGCTGTTAGCAATGGCAGCAAAGCACCACAAGCTTGTTCGATCTTAGATCCAGAATGTGAAGCCTGCCAATAGGCATGGTTGATAAATAGAGGAGAAAGGAACTATGCAAAGCTGGGAAGATCCAATCGCTGATTCGCGTGTCATGACAAGTGCCGCCGCACCAGCCGTGTTTACAGATTCTACTGCATCACAAGATGTGCCCGTATTAATGAAAAAAGAAGCACCGCAACAAACACATACTTTTGATGAAGTGGTTACTAATCCAAGTGCCGCCGCAATTACTGAAGCCACACAAGAACTGCAAAACTCAAGTGACGAAGTAGAAGATAAAGGTGGAGTGACGGGTTTAGAAGACATTGAAATGGGTGCTGACCGTATCCAAGTCGATGATAAAAAAATCATCAACTGCCGTGCGGACTTAAACCAACTAGTGCCTTTCAAATATGAATGGGCATGGCAGAAGTACCTAGATGGTTGTTCTAATCACTGGATGCCACAAGAAATTAACATGAACTCTGACATCTCGTTATGGAAAAACCCAAAAGGATTAACCGAAGATGAACGCACTATTATTAAGCGCAACCTTGGGTTCTTCTCTACAGCGGACTCATTAGTAGCCAATAACTTAGTATTAGCCGTCTACAAACACATCACCAACCCAGAGTGTCGTCAATATTTACTACGCCAATCGTTTGAAGAAGCAGTACATACGCACGCGTATCAATATTGCATTCAATCCTTAGGCTTAGATGAAGGTGAAGTATTTAATATGTACCGCGAATTACCAGCGGTTGCACGCAAAGCCGAATGGGCATTGCCATATACCAATAGTTTAGGCGATCCAGACTTTCACACCGGCACCATAGAAGACGACCAACGTTTACTACGTGATCTTATTGCATTCTATGTAGTGTTTGAAGGCATCTTCTTCTACGTAGGCTTTGTGCAAATTCTTTCCATGGGTCGTCGCAATAAAATGACTGGTGTAGCAGAACAGTTTCAATACATTCTGCGTGATGAGTCTATGCATATGAACTTTGGTATTGATGTTATCAACCAGATCAAATTAGAAAACCCGCAATTGTGGACTGATGAATTCCAACAAGAAATGATCGAGCTAATTAAGAGCGGTGTAGATCTAGAAACACAATATGCCTATGACACTATGCCACGCGGCATTTTAGGCTTAAACGCACCAATGTTTGAAGAGTATCTGAAGTTCATCGCTAACCGACGCTTCTCGCAAATTGGTTTGCCACAACAATACGGAAATGCAAACAACCCTTTCCCTTGGATGTCTGAAATTTTAGATCTCAAGAAGGAAAAGAACTTTTTTGAAACACGCGTGACTGAGTACCAAACTGGCGGGGCTCTTACCTGGTAATAACAGGCACTATACTAAATAAAATGTCTAACAATGCAATTGTTAAACCAAGCACATGTCACCAAAGAAAATGGCACAGAAACCATTAAGGTATATAACCAACAAAAGAACATTTATTTCGAATTAACAATGGATACTGCAACCAAAGAGGTTACGCACTATCGCTCAATACCTGTGAACGATGTTGAGATAACCGATTTAGTGCAGTAGTTAACTGGCGTTATGGGGCCACCACTATGGTGGTTATTTAAGGGAGCAACCTCTGCTCCCTTTTTTTTATCTACATGGATGTAGTTTATCCCTGAAATATTGGGAACAATTTCCGGGGTTATTAATTTCAATTAATAATTAGAAAAATCTTCAGCCCTCAAACCCATCAACTACCCAATATTCAACAATGAAGTTAAATACGCAGTCACATTTAGCTCAACTTCTTCTCCTGCATGATAATAAGTAGCGCTTCGCATACGTGCGAAATATTGTGCCTATACAAAACCCTCTTAGCATTGCATATTCATCTAAAGGAAGTGAACGAAACTCTGTAATGCACTCATGGTTATGCCAAATTAGCCAATACGCACTATCCTCAGCTTCAGTTGGTGATGTTTTTTCACTTAAATGACTCTTTTATTTTTATTTAAATTAACTATATAGAAGCCTATAGACCTTATAGCTAATTTATTAATAACTCTGATAGTCTACATATTTGTAGTTCTTAAATATGCTCACGCACTAATAATCAAGACCGACATTAACTTGTAAATATTACATTCAAAATATCAATCATTACAATTAATAATTTGTATGTAAATTTTTAAAATTTACTGCAATAATTTTCTCTCAAACCATGTCTATTTGTTTGTTACTGATTAGCTTAACGAAAAAGGAAACATAGACATGAAAACTAAAGCAACCTTACTAGCCATTTTACTTTTAGCACCTGGAATAACTTTTGCATCTGGTTTAAGTATTGATTCAGTAAATGTAAGCAATGCTACGCCTACCAAAGTTGAAATTACTGAAATCAAAGCACAAGGCTCACTTGATGCATTCAATGTAAAAGTCAAAAATAACAAGAAGGTCGATACCAGCTCACTTAAGCAGACATATGATGGAAAATCATAAATCGCTTAAATGAAAATTAAAAAACAAATATGGATGTAATCAAGAACAAGGATGTTCTCTAAGACCTAAATCAACATCAAAACACTATATAAGAAAATATTAATTACAGTGCTAACAATAATTGCTAGCACTGCATCAGTTGCTGAATTTGAAATAAATGACTAAAACAATGCGAATGCTTTACGTGAAAATAACCACAACATTAAATACCTAACATATAATTGGAGCCTTAATGGCGCTAATCCATAAGCATTCAACATTTTACCATTAGTCAACTTACTACTTCCGATATAATATTCTTTAGTAGAATAACTACTACCAAGATTTTTTAAACATTTGAAACAAAAGTGTTAATTGTGACTCATGATATATACTTCAGCATGAAGTCTACTTTTACCAATAATTATTTTTGCAATATTAGCTTTGTTAATTATTTATTTGAAAATTTTTCTTTAAAAATGATTTTCAACCCCTTTTGACTGTAGCTTCCATAGGGCATCTATATATTTCTGTATCCCATATAATCTTTTCGTTAATAGTTGCTATATTTATTAAGGGTTAGAGTTCAAAGAAAATAATATTTATTGAGTCGCTAACCAAAATTATATTTTACTAGCAACATTAGATGAGCATTTAATTTTAGATCTCAAAAGACTTATATGCTTTGCTCTACTCGTCACATTAGTCTGCAACTATATTCATGTAATGCTAATATTAGGTAGATATTTTTTAGATCATATTCAAAGGTAGATGGATAAACATGAACTTTAATTTCAATAACCAAGTCATAGCTATCACTGGCGCTTCTGGAGCATTGGGCAGTACAGTCGCCGAACTCTTTTTTCGTGCTGGCGCAAACATCGCGCTGGTGGATATCAGTTTTCAAAAACTCACCCACCCACGCTGGAAGCACGCCAAAAGCGTTGAGCTGTTTGAAACTGACTTAACGGATGTGAATTCAGTTAATAATTCCGTTTCAGAAATAATAGATCGCTTTGGACAAATTGATTGTCTTGCCAATATAGCCGGCGGTTTCAAAATGGGCCCAGCAGTGCACGAAACACCTGTGAGCGATTGGGACTTTATAATGAACATGAATGCAAAAAGCGTGTTCTTAATGTGCCGAGCTGTCATCCCACACATGCTGAAAATGGATAAAGGAAAAATTGTAAACGTCGCCGCACGCGCAGCAACAGAAGGCAAGGCCAAAATGGCACCTTATTGTGTAAGCAAAGCTGCAGTAATCACCCTCACCCAAAGCCTGGCAGCAGAACATAAATTTAATAATATAAATGTAAACTGCATTCTTCCAGGGACCATAGATACACCACAAAACAGAACTGATATGCCTGATGCTAACCATAACAACTGGGTACCTACAACAGATTTAGCGAATGAAATTTTGCACTTGTGTTCAGAACAAGCAAAAGGTATTACAGGTGCAGCAGTGCCTATTTATGGAAAGAGTTAAAAAGTACTAACGAATTCCAAAATTATTTTCAAAAAATAAATCCTTATTTGATACTCAACAAACCTAGATGAAACTGCTCAATATTTGTGGCTAGAATATTATAATCATAATTTTGAATTAATCATGTTATTTAACTTTGACAATACCTACGCTGAACAACTCGAAGGATTTTACTCTTCTTGTGATAGTGCGTCCGCACCCTCCCCTACACTCATTAAATTTAATTCAGCACTAGCTTCTCAACTTGGATTGAATCTGAGTCAGTTCAGTGAGAAAGAACAAGTAGATATTTTTTCTGGTAACACTGCACCCGATGGCGCAACAACCATCGCACAAGCGTATGCCGGGCATCAATTTGGAGGATTTGTCCCGAAATTGGGTGACGGCCGTGCATTGCTGTTGGGTGAAGTTGTTGATATCAATGGTGCGCGTTTTGATATTCAGTTAAAAGGTTCAGGCCGAACACCCTATTCACGAGGCGGTGATGGTAAAGCCGCACTAGGCCCTGTGTTGCGTGAATATATTGTTAGCGAAGCCATGCATGCATTAGGCGTACCTACTACTCGTGCATTAGCGGCGGTCACGACTGGGGAAACTGTAATGCGAACAGAATATTTGCCTGGCGGGGTACTTACCCGTGTTGCTGCGAGTCATATTCGTTTTGGTACTTTTCAGTATTTTGCTGCACGCAGTGAAACCAAAAACGTTCGTCAATTGGCAGACTATACGATAGCGCGACATTACCCTGAGGTGATAGATTCGAATAACCCTTATCTGTCTTTATTAATTTCAATAAGTAATATGCAAGCATCATTAGTAGCACAATGGATGTTGATTGGTTTTATTCATGGTGTGATGAATACTGACAATATGACGGTCTCTGGTGAAACTATTGATTATGGTCCATGTGCCTTTATGGATATTTATTCTCCCAATACGGTATTTAGTTCCATTGATAAGCACGGTCGCTATTCCTATCAAAACCAACCTTCGATCACTCAATGGAATTTGGCACGCTTGGCCGAAACGCTTTTGCCAATGATTGATGACGATACGGAACATGCTATTGAATTGGCTACCGAGGTGTTAAATGAATTTCCTGAAAAATATACTGAACATTGGCTTGCGGGTATGCGTGAAAAAATTGGCCTTCGCACTGTTGAAGAAAATGATTTATCTCTGATGAACGATTTGCTAGCTGCCATGGATAGACAGCAGGTTGACTATACAATGCTATTTCGCAATCTCGCTGACCTCTTACAAGAACAGGAAAAAAACATCTATGCGCAATTTAAAGATGCTTCTGCATTTAAACTGTGGGTGGGCCGATGGAGAGAACGTTTGAGTCGCGAAAAACAAAGTCTATCTGAAGACATGGGAAAAAATATTCAATTGATGAATCAAGTCAATCCAATCTATATTCCTCGTAATCATAAAGTGGAAGAGGCTATTGAAGCGGGCGTTTACCATGCCGACTATTCTAAATTTGAAATGCTGATAGAGACACTGAGTAAACCGTATCAGCTACAAAAAGGAAAAGAAGAATACGCCCAATCCGCTCCGGAAGAATTTTTTGCTTCCTATAAAACCTTTTGCGGCACGTAGACTGAAACAATGAATGCATTGTTAGTCATAGATGGCAAAAATATTGAAGTCACTAAAAAAAATATTAAAAATATGTACTTGCGTGTACGTCCGCCTGAAGGATGCATTACGATCTCTGTACCCAAAAACATCAGTGATGAAACCATTCGCTTATTTATTCTCTCCAAGCTTGATTGGATTAAAAAAAGAAGCGAGAAAGTTCAACAGCAAGCCCCATTCAAATCACAAAAATATATAGATGCTGAATATCACTATATATGGGGTAAAGGATATTCACTGTCTGTGGTAGAAAAGGACGCACCATCAGTCGTTGAGCTCACTGATAACATCTTACAACTCACCGTAAAACCAGGCGCTAACTTTGAGACGAAGAAACGAATTCTTAATAACTGGTCTCGCGAGCAATTGCGACTGAAGGCCGAACCGCTTTTAGAAGAGTGGTGCCCTATTCTTTGTGTTTCAATTAACAAGCTTTATATACGAAAAATGAAAAGCTGTTGGGGCAGCTGCAACACACTCAAAGAAATTATCCGTTTAAATACCGAGCTGGTTAAAAGTCCTGTTGAATGTTTAGAGTATGTAGTAGTGCATGAATTAGTTCATCTACTAGAACCAAGCCACAACAAGAACTTTCATGCGTTGATGACAAAGCACTTAACCGACTGGAAAAACCGCAAGCAATTACTCAACAGCTTCCCAATAAATTAAAATGCCAATAGATATACTATATTGGTTGAAATAATTAGTGACGAGAACTTTCGAATTAAAAACTTACATTTAAGCGAAACAGGCCACTGGATAATAAAACCGCGACCAATAAAATGTGCGAGCGTACAACCTCTATAAAACAAGGCCCTATGTTAGAACAATATGAGCTTAGCAATACGCATTAATTCCTAGTCACCTTCCCGCTCCTAATTTACTTGCTAAGTAGTGATCCAAACTTAATTTCCCAGGCCCGGTTGTTATCAGCCATACAAAAAGAATGATGTACATCACCTGTGGCAAGTAAAGAAACCAACTCATCCAATCTAATGGACCAATGTCTTTGGGTATAACATGTTCAATTTCTACGGTGCCAATGGCCACGACCATGGCAATGGTCAATGCGATGGCAATAAAAGTGGTAAATAAACCCACCATTAACAGTATACCGCCAAAAAACTCTACACATCCCAAGAACAGCGCCATGAATTCAGGTAACGGCATACCGATTTCTGCCATGAGTTCGATTAAGCCTGTATGTTTTTCAGGTATAAACAATTTGTTATAGCCAGATACCGCAAAAAACAACCCAAGCGATACTCGTGCAACTAACACTGGTAGCCATTCCCAGTGTCGCGCACCTGTTAAAGCTATTTTCATTAAATTCGAAAACATAGTATATCTCCTAGATGGTAATTATTACTTGTAGATGCTTATTACACAAAATACTTCTACACACCTTTAAATCCTGTTCTACATTCCGCTTCTAAACATGAAACCGCATCTTCTTTACTCATACGCTCTTGTTGTTTTTTTTCTTCACGAAGCTTTTGGTATGTAGCATATAAACACATAGCAATGCCGCCTAATAACACTGCACCACCAATATAATGTGCCCGGCTAAGCTGTTCTCCAAGTATTAAGTATGCCGCCAGCACTCCCGCTACTGGTGCAAAAGACGTAGCCAGAGACACATCTGTAGATTGAGATTTTCGCACACCTGAATCCCAAGCAAGTTGCCCGGTAACAATAATGATTCCGCCATAGACTAGCATCCATTTCCAAAGAAATGTTGAGCCAAGATCTGAAAAATGCTCAATACCAAATAGATACGATGCAATGATAAAAAATACAATGGTGCCGACTGCGCTTCGGAATACACTAAAGATTCCTAATGGTACATTTTTTAGATATAACTTTGCCAGCACGGTAGATGCTGCATAAATTATTGCTGCAAGTCCCGCATAAATCTCACCTCGCCCAATAATAAAACTTTCAGTTTGTGGTTGTAGTAATGCAATGAGTGCAACTCCTACTAAACAGATGATCGAGCCAATAAAAGACCATTTACTAACACTATCTTTAAATACTAACCATGCTAAAAATAATAATAATGGAGGCTCAATTTGACTAATCAACACAACGTTGGTCACCATGGTGCTTTCAATCGCAACAAAAAATAACCATGGCGCAAGGCAATTTGCAAGCAAGGCTAATATAAATAAAAACAGCCACTCAATTTTTGAAAGATTATGTAAGTTTTTACGTGTCCATTGTTTGTGGTGAACCCCAAACAACACGATTACCGCACATGCATTCCCTGCAAATAGCAAATTGCAAAATGATATGACATTCCTCCCGTCAACCATGTGTTGAGTGCCGAGATCTGCAATAATATGGACAATGGAGCTTGCTGCTCCAAAAACGATAATGGAGTACCAAAGTAAGGCTGCACCTGGAATGCGTCCAAACATGATTTCTTAAACGCCTTGTACGAAGTGCAAATTTATACTCATTATTCTTATATTTATCGCTTGGCCTATTCAGGCTAAGGAAACATTAGAGCAATGTCAATTTATAACGAAAAAATAGAAGCACTAAATTTATTTGATTAATCCTAATTAACAAATTTAGGCGTAGACTCCGATTAATATTCAAGCACTTTATTTTCAATCACAAAGTTAACAAGTAAACATAATTGCTTATTTATGCTGTTAATTTTGTAGTATGTAGTCGATAGAAAGTGCAACAGCAGATGAAGAGTTGTCACCCAAGTCTGGAGAAACTCTTTACGATAAATATAACTTTTTATAGCGAAATTGTACTTCTGAAAGGATTATGGGTTGTGTTTCATCCTCATAGCCTGTGACAAGACCGCTAACATGCAAAAACTCATCAAAAATGATTAATTTTAGTGACAAAAACTTTGAAAAATTAGGCTTCTAGTACTTCGTCATTAATCGGTAATTTTTCATCCCGCGACCATTCGTTCCATGAGCCAAGATAATTACGAAGATGCTTAAAGCCTGCCAACTTCATAGCAATGAAGGTATTGGATACACGCGCACCTTTGAAACAATAAATAATGATGTCGTCATCAGGATAGAGGCCATATTCTGCACATAGTGCGCGAACCTTTTCTGGTGATTTAAAATAGGGCATTCCATCCTCACGCTCCATAAAATTATACCACTCGATCCACCGTGCGCCTGGTAAACGACCTTTGCGAGGCGTGAAATCTACACCGTAAGGAGATGAGCTTTCACCTATCCATTCCACTCTATCGCGATTATCGAGCAGTTTTATATTTGGATTTTGCAGTGACGCAAGGACTTCATCTTTAGTTGCTAGAATTTCAGGGTGAATATTCAGTTCAAAATTTGACGGTTCAGGATTTGGAATTTTGTCGTCGACTGCTAGACCTGCTTCCTTCCAGGCCGCAAAGCCTCCATCTAAAATACCAGTATCGGGATGGCCCAGATAAGTTAAAAACCAATAACCTCGACAAGAACCACCATAGCGTTTATCTAAAGCGTCTTCATAAATAACTACCTTTTTATCATCAGTTATCCCAGCAGCAGAGAACTGCACCTGAAATTTATCCTGAAATTCTTTCAAACCTTCATCGGTAGTTTCAGCAAGGAAAAAGAATATATCAGGAATACTGACAGCACCCGGTATGTGATTTTTTTCATAATCTTTTTCGTCGCGGATATCGACGACTACGGTGTTGTTTTTCGAAATTAAGTTTTGAAGTTCTTGCGGTGAGTAAAGAATTTTATTTGTCATTTGGCACCTTCGTTCACAATAATTATTTTTTAAGACTGCAAATCTTTATAAAGTTCATAATTGATCGAGATCAACCCCATGTTACTTAGAGAAAAACTAATCCGGCAGCACTTCATCATTAATCGGTAATTTTTCATCCCGCGACCATTCGTTCCATGAGCCAAAGTAGTTACGCAAGTGTTTGAATCCCGCCAACCTCATGGCGACGAAAGTGTTGGAAACTCTCGCGCCTTTAAAACAATAAATAATGATGTCATCATCAGGATAGAGCCCGTATTCAGCACATAGTGCGCGAACCTTTTCTGGTGATTTGAAATAAGGTATCCCACTGCCACGTTCCATAAAGCTGTACCACTCGATCCACCGTGCGCCTGGTAAACGACCTTTGCGAGGCGCAAAATCTACTCCATAAGGTGAAGAGCTTTTACCTACCCACTCTACTTTATCACGATTATCGAGTAGTTTTATGCTGCAGTCTTGCAAGGAAGCAAGCACGACATCTTTGGTGGCAATAATATCTTCCCTTAGGTTAAGCTCGAAATTGGAGGGCTCTGGAGCCGGAGTATTATTGTCAACTGTAAGACCTTCTTCAAGCCAAGCTGAAAAACCTCCATCCAAAATACCTGTGTCAAGATGACCCAAATAAGTTAATAACCAATAACCCCTACAAGAGCCGCCGTAACGGCTATCGAATGTATCCTCATAAATAATTACCTTTTTATCATCAGTTATCCCAGCAGCAGAGAATAGCGCTTTAAATTTTTCTTGAACTTCTTTCAATCCTTCATTTGAAGTTTCTGCAAGATAATAAAAAATATCGGGAATGCTAACCGAACCCGGTATATGGTTTTCTTTATAGTCTTCTTCGTCACGAATATCGACAACTACGGTGTTGCCTTCGGAAATCAAACCTTGTACATCTTTCGGTGAGTAGAGTATTTTATTTGTCATGGGTCTCCTCGTTTATTTAAATATGCAAAAGCTTTTTTGTTAATTTGCAAATAACAGTAACCCTTATTGATCACAAGGATAAAAGTAGAATTAGTCTTTTATAGTTTTTCGATTATTATTTCAATTAATTAATCTCACACTTACAGAGCTAAGTTATAATTCAAATTTATTTCGCACTCATGCTACTTGAGACTCCCCATTGGTAACCAATAGTTAATAACTATACTATCCTCATTGGTTGCCTATATCACGTAAAATATCAATAACTTATTATCAAAATTAATAAGATCTTTGAAGTTGAATAATTTCTTGGGAGAATACTTTTATGAAGTTATACGATGTCCAGATTTCAGGAAATTGTTACAAGATTCGTTTGTTTTTGTCTTTACTAAGACTCGACTATGAAATAGTACCTATTAACATAGCAAACCGTGAACAAAAATCACCTGCTTATCTAAAAAAGAATCCACTAGGCGAAATCCCTGTGCTTGAAGACGGTGATCTTGTGTTACGAGATTCTCAAGCAATTCTTGTATATCTGGCTCGAGAATATGGCAATGATGATTGGTTACCTATGAAACCAAGTGAAATGGCGTTGGTAATGCAATGGCTATCAACTGCGTGTAATGAAATTGCAAGAGGGCCTATGGATGCTAGATATCATGAAAAATTCAAAATGGATTTAGATATAAATAAAGCTCACGAAAAAAGCAAAGCTATATTAAGGGTAATAGACAATCATCTTGATGGGAAAAATTGGCTTGAGCTAACCCATGCAACAATAGCTGACATTGCATGTTTTCCTTACATTGCACTTGCCCACGAAGGCAGTATTTCTTTAGAGCCTTACCAAAATGTGCAGAAATGGATTACAAGAATAATACAACTACCTGGTTTTATTCCTATGCCGGGAGTAGAGAATATCTTCTAATCCTCTTCTTGATAAAGCGCGTATCACCCACACCTTCTAATGCGCCTAGGAAGACTAACGGCGACCTCTATCACCATCTATACGATCCCTATTTGAATTACGACTTCTGTCATAACCATGACCTCGATCATAGTGGCGATCACGATTTGCATGATAACTGCGATAACGCTGGCCATTGTGATGTCCATAATCATGATGACGTTTTTTGTGCTTATAGTGGTGCCTATTGTAGTAGTGCCCATGTCCTCGCCCATAACCATGTCGATGCCCACGATCGTAATCATGACCATAGTCATTGTAGCCAATAAGTATATTCCATGGATAATCGTTATAGCCCACGTTTCCATACACGCTTCCGCTGGCATGTGATGGGACAGTAATGGCTAAAAGCAGCATTCCTACTAGTATTAAAATTAGCTGTTTTTTAATGTTCATTCTTTTTTCCTCACTTCTTTTTTCACTACCGATACACCTAATAACGCCAAGCACGACTATTAGGTTGACGTTTTTTACAAAATAATTTGATTTCCTCTAAAGACAATGTTAACTAACTGATATTTATACATTTAAAAGTAACATCCAGCTAGTAATAATTAGTTGGACAGATACTTCTTATAAATTACCTTCATAATGCCTATACCACTCAAATTTCATGGTAGTAGATAGTTTTTTGTTCATCGGTAATTACTACTGAATTACACAATTTTCTGCCTCTATGTTGGCAGAAAACATCTCCTTCGTTTTCTTAACTCTCACCAATCTTGCTGGTAGTCGAATATGGTTACCGAAATTAGTTAATATTCATCGTCAAATGTATTAACATTTATGCAGTTACGGGAAACTGTGGGTTACCTGCAAATTTAAACTCATCGACTTATATTTAGGGAGAAAATATCTTAATGTCCACACTTGAATACACATCAAAAGAACAACAGGCTGATACACAAGAGCTTGAACTGGGTCTTGAGATTCCCGTTCTTGAAGCATCCTGTAATGAATTAGCAAATCTTCGCAACGCCTATGATGCTGCAAGTGCTATTCGTGATGAATTACATGCCAAACTTAAAACTGCAGTCGAATATTCTAATAAGCAGGCTAAAGTAATTGAAGATATCAAAGATACGCCATCTGAAGTTGCTAAATTAAAAGCAATACTTGGTAAAGTAACAGAACGAAGTAATATTCTTAGCAAAAACCTGAAAGAACGTGAAATTGAAATTCAATATCTTAATGATGAAATTAACTTTTTACGTGAAAGTGTCTCTGACCTACAACCAATAAAAAAACAACTTGACCATGCTGATGAAGATAATCAAGCTCTAAGTAAACAGTTACAACAGCGTGATACTGAAGTCGAGAGTCTTAACGGAATAAATTCTGTACTACATTCTAAAATAATTGATATTCAAGAATTAAGAGAGCAACTCAAACAAACTGATAGCGAAAACCAATTATTAAGTAAAGCTATTGAAGATCAGCGTATTCATTTAACAACACGCATTGAAGAGCTTGATAGTCAGATTGCATCATTCAGCTCTATTAGAAAAGAATTCAATAGTCGTGGCGCTGAGTTAAAATCTTTACAAGACGCACTAGATCATTCTGATAATAAAATCTATCAGCTTACTAGTGAGATAGAACAGCATACTGAAAGAGAAAAACTTCTGAATCAGAAAATTGAGCAAGATAAAAAATCAATTGAACTGCATGAAATTAAAATTCAAGCACAAGAACTCCAATTAGCCGAGTTGGAGGAGCTGCGTGCTAATCTTATCGTTCGTGAAAAACAAACTACTGAACTTAATCAAGCAATAGAAGCTGAATGCAAACGTATTCGATTACTTGAATCTGAGATGAGCGAAGCTCACACGGTTGTAAACAGTTTACAAACTAAGGTTGAAAGAGCTAACCAAGCAATTCCAACTTTGGAGCAAAACATTCGTTTGCGGGACGACAAGATTTTAACTCTTGAAGAGGAGGTGGTTGCACGAAAAGAGCAACTTGAGTCCTTAACCACTTCAGTTCAGTTGCGCGATAGCAAAATTACTTCGCTTGAAAATGTACTAATACAAGCTAAGGAACAAATTTCACCTCTGCGCAGAGAGCTTTCTACACAAGAAGCACGAATTCGTGAACTTGAAAAACTATTCCAAGAAGCTAAAAATATTGTATCAATAACATCAAAAGAAGAAACGAAGTAAATTCAAGACCTGCATAGTAGTTTCTTGTATTTGTATATTTTTACCTCTTAGAATTCAACCAAACAGGCCCATCAATAATCTATCGATACATTGATCAATATCATATTCACTCACGTCACCCTTCTCATACATAGAACCACATAAATTGGCTGCTGCAATTGGCAGTGAAGATTTTTTTTGAAACAGTTCTAAGGCCAAACCACCATCATTTGCGATATCTTTAACTACTAGGGGACTTAACATACCTGCAGTCTCTATTACTGGGCATTGTGCAATATTATGGATAGCCGTGAGTAGTTTTGGCCCAATGAATTGTGGTGACATGCTACCTTTATTACTTATGAGCAAGCGTTCGGCGGTATCCACATAAAATTCCAAAAATGAATTACCTTCTCTATACATCATAAAGGCATTATGGACTTTCACATATGCAGTGAGTTTTTTTGGATTATCATTTGCATACTGTATCCAAATTTCGCGCCCTACTACGTAATTCTCATCAGGAAGTTTAAATTCATTCGGATTAAAAATAACAAAGTCTGCATCGCACCACACCACTATGTCATAGCCTTCAGCTAAATAGCTTTTGATTGCTTTTAAACGCGCCAAATCAGTAGCGATCACAAGCTGTGATTTAGTTTTTCTCAGTATCGAGTCAGATACATAATCAAATAGCTCATCGCCGATTAATTTATAATCAAAATTGTTAATTTCAGCCCAGTTTTTCACTGAATCTAAACATGTCTGTATCCATTTCGCAGGCAAAGGTTGCCGGTGAGATTGTAAAACAAGTGTATTCGACATTATATATTTAGGATGGCAATGAAAAGACGAAAAAGATGTAATAACTTTTTCTTTTTTTTAAACATAATTTAATTAACCTAACAAATTTTCATTCACTATATCCTCAGTAAATTTTTGATATGCACACTCAAATCCTCTATCGAAACTTTTTTATCATAGACATTAATTTTTAATGCTTGTAGCGACTGTTTCCAAAAAGGCTGCCACATTCAAGAGTATCAATTCCTGCTAGTCGAATACGTATTTCTTCACCTTGCTGAATGATATTAATTGAATCAGCATCTAATACCTTAACAACCATGCCTTGATGTGTTTCTGAAAAGCTAAAGTTTTCACAACCGACTCAGCCTGGAAAGAACGAGATATTGATTGGTTCATAATCGCATGACTGAAAGAGAAAGCTCTTTTTTGCGATGCAGTATCATACATCGCTTAAATTATGAGCGCTCTTCGTACATTAATTAAAATTCATTTTGGATATTTTTAAAGCACTTTTGCGATAAAATTTAATAAGTGCAATTTTAATTATTTTTACTTGCAAGAACTATTTAATTTTTTACATTAAGTATTATATTCGTGAGTTTTTTACAGACTATTCTCTTTAAAATTCTTAATTAGCTATTAACCACTAGTTCAGCTTGAATTTGACTGGCAAGGTATTCTTCATAACTGCCATGGAATAAGTTAAGTTGCTGATCTTTAATTTCTACAATGCAATTAGCAAGTGAAGATACGAATTCGCGGTCATGACTGACAAATATTATAGTACCTTTATAATGCTCAAGCGCGAGATTTAGAGATTCAATGCTTTCCATATCAAGGTGATTGGTAGGTTCATCCAATATCAAAATATTTGCATCAGACAACATCAACTTTCCAAACAATAAGCGATTTTTTTCGCCACCCGAACAAACCTTGGCTTGCTTTTTAAAGTCATCCGAGGAAAACAACAAACGGCCTAGTGTGGCTCGAACAGCCTCGTCATCATGACTAGATTTTCTCCACTGGGCCATCCAGTCAAATAAGTTCATATTGCCCTCAAACTCGTTACTATTATCTTGCGGGCAATAACCTAAGCTTGCGTTATCGGACCATTTAACCATACCTTGATTAGGCTCAAGCTCATTCATCAAACAGCGTAGTAAAGTTGTCTTACCTACACCATTTTCACCTATGACTGCTAATCGTGTACCGGCTTCAATAATCATCTCTCCACTATTAAATAGCGCTTCGCCATCAAAACCATGAGAAAGACCTTCTATAGTCAAAGCATTACGATGTATTTTTTTCTCTTGGTTAAACCGTATAAACGGGCTACGGCGGCTTGTAGGTTTAATATCTTCAAGCTGAATTTTTTCAATTTTCTTAGCGCGCGAAGTGGCCTGACGTGCTTTGGAAGCATTTGCCGAGAATCGACTAACAAATTGTTGCAAGTCTGCAATCTGCGCTTTCTTTTTGGCATTTTCAGATTGCATGCGCTCGCGCACTGCGGTTGATGCAATCATAAAGTCATCATAATTTCCGGGATAAACATGCAGCTCTCCGAAATCCATATCGGCCATGTGTGTACATACCGCATTTAAAAAATGTCTATCATGCGAGACGATAATCATGGTGCTTTTACGTTGGTTTAATATGCCTTCCAACCAACGAATCGTATTAATATCTAAGTTATTAGTAGGCTCATCTAGTAACAAAATATCTGGATCTGAAAATAATGCTTGTACCAATAACACTCGCAGCTTCCAACCAGGTGCAACTTCACTCATAGGTCCATTGTGAAATTCTAGCTCTATACCGGCACTTAGTAATAAATCACCCGCACGACTTTCTGCACTGTATCCATCGAGCTCTGCAAATTGAATTTCTAGCTCAGCTACATTCATGCCATCTTCTTCAGACATTTCAGGCAGTGAATAAATACGTTCGCGCTCTTGTTTAACTTCCCATAATTGCTGATGACCCATGATCACTGTATCAATCACCGAAAATTTTTCGAAGGCAAACTGGTCCTGATTTAACTTGCCCAGACGTTCATTAGGAGAGATTGAAACATTGCCTGATGTGGGCGCTTGGCTACCATCTAAAATTCTCATAAAGGTAGATTTTCCACAGCCATTCGCTCCAATTAAGCCATAGCGATTACCCTCTCCAAATTTAGCTGAAATATTTTCAAACAATGGCTTGGCACCAAATTGCATAGTAATGTTTGCGGTAGTAATCAATGAAGTATTCCTGCAGAAATATATGAATAAGCGTTTAAAACGCTGCGTACTATAAAGTTTTGTGGTTAAAACGTCGAGTGAAACTGCGCAAAATTATGACTCGAATGAGTAACGAGCTTTTAAATGCGGCTTAATAATGAAGAGGTATTCATTTTGAGAGGGTCACTGTATCACCATCACAAGCGAATTATTTATGCAATCTGATCATCCGCTATATGGTATCGAGGATCTTCCAATACATTCACCTCTACTAGATCACCAGCCTTCTTGAGTAAATGACGACACTCATCACTTAGGTGGCGTAAATGTAAGGTCTTTCCTGCCTTAATATATCTTTCTGCCAGAGTGTCAATCGCTTCAATCGCAGAATGATCTGCAACTCGCGAATGTTGAAATTCGATCACCACATCATCTGGATCATCTTCAGGATGAAACATTTCCAAAAAGTTTTTTACCGAACCAAAAAACAATGGTCCATTGAGCTCATGTATGCGAGAACCCTTCTCGTCATCATAACTTTTAATATTTATATGCTTAGCATTTTCCCAAGCAAACGCGAGCGCTGAAACAATCACTCCAACCACTACTGCTATCGCTAAATCCGTAAACACGGTAACCGCAGAAACAAGCACTAGAACAAATACATCAGTTAGGGGAATTTTCCCCATGATACGCAAACTTGACCATTCAAAGGTTGCAAACACCACGATAAACATAACCCCCACTAATGCTGCCATAGGGATACGTTCAATCAAAGGAGACGCAAATAAAATAAATACAAGTAAAAAAATAGCCGCGGCAATACCAGATAAGCGTTGGCAGCCACCAGAGTTAACATTAATCATGCTCTGCCCGATCATCGCACAACCTCCCATCCCGCCAAACAAACCCGTCACGGTGTTAGCAATGCCTTGGCCCACACATTCACGATTACCACGTCCACGTGTTCCTGTAACTTCATCTATAAGACTGAGTGTTAGCAATGACTCAATCAATCAAATGGCTGCTAATATAAATGAATAAGGCAGAATTATTATTAAGGTTCCTAAACTTAAAGGCACCGCAGGAAAATGAAATGCAGGAAAACTTCCCTCGATGCTCGCCAAATCACCGACAGTTGCAGTATCTAAACCTAACCCTATGGCCAATAAGCTCACCACAATGATAGCGGCTAACAAACCGACCATAAAGACCGCATACAAGCCTACCAAAGGATCAACGCCTGCTACAAATGCAAAGGCTACTGCTTCTGGCACTAGTGCTAACGCAACCGTTAGACCAGACAAAAGCTCATTTTGAAAACATGCGCGACTAGCGCAACCAAGCTGAAACATCAATTACCTATTGGGATTTAACTACAGGAAAAGCCGCGGAATGTAACAGAGAATTTTTATATAAAATATACAACCATTGAGTCTATAACTAACCCAATTAGCTTATGAAGTAGTTTAGCAATGGATGTGCTTCACAAATAAATAAAAATCAACTATTGACTGTTGCCTTTAAAACAGTAGCAATTACGTTATTTATGATTTTAGTGCAGAGGAAATGATGGATGTCTGACATGACATTGGTACTATGGCATTACATTAAGCATTGAAAATGCATGCATTACATACCGCTAAAACCACTAAAATTTCCGATAAAAAATTCAAGTACACGTGACTACAAATACTTTCTCATCACTACCGTTAAGTTCTGAGCTACTCAAAAATATTGAGTCCTTAGATTATCGCGCAATGACTCCAATCCAGGCACAAAGCTTACCTCATATTCTAAAAGGTAAAGATATATTGGCCCAGGCAAAAACAGGTAGTGGCAAAACAGCAACCTTTGCAATTGGCATTCTGCATAAATTTGAGCCACAAACCTATCAAACTCAAGCATTGGTAATGTGCCCTACTAGAGAACTCGCAGATCAAGTAAGTAAAAATCTGCGCCTTCTAGCACGTACTATTCCTAATACAAATATCCTAACGCTATGCGGGGGGAAACCACTCGGTCCACAGCTCGCTTCACTAGAGCGTAACCCGCATATTGTAGTCGGAACGCCAGGACGCTTACTGAAGCATCTACAAAAAGACAGCTTAAAACTAAATGCATTAAAGATTCTGGTATTAGATGAAGCGGACCGCATGCTGGATCTTGGATTTCTAGAAGACATTAAAAAGATTATTGAACAAACACCACGACAAAAACAGACCTTATTATTTTCGGCAACTTATCCGGACGAAATAAAAAATATCAGCCATTCTATTCAGAAAGATCCAGTTGATATTCGCGTAGAAAGTCTGCATGACGATACAAAAATAAAACAAGTTTTTTATGAAATCCAAAAAGGTGAGCGCACTAAAACGCTTACAGCCCTATTAGAACACTACCGACCGGAGTCGAGCTTAGTATTTTGTAATCGCAAACAACAATGCCAAGAACTAGCCAATGATTTATGGCAGCAAGGCTTTCATGCCTTAGCCTTACATGGCGATCTTGATCAAAAACAGCGTGACCAAGTGCTAGTTCAAGCTGCCAATAAAAGTACTTCGATTCTGGTTGCTACAGATGTAGCTGCACGCGGCTTAGATATTAAAGATCTAGATGCGGTAATTATTTTTGAAATCTCACCCGACCCAGAAGTTCATATCCACCGCATTGGCCGTACAGGGCGTGCGGATAATACAGGCTTAGCACTAAGTTTATTTATGCCTTCTGAAATACGCAAGATTACTGCGATAGAAGATTATCAAAACAGCCCTGCTAATATTGAAAAACCCTCCGTACTTAAAAAAAGAGAAAACTTTAAACTTAGTCCTCCGATGGTAACTTTATGTATCAACGGTGGCCGCAAAGAGAAGGTTCGCGCTGGCGATATCTTAGGTGCTTTAACTGCAAACACCTCACTACCAGGTAAACAAATTGGCAAAATTGATATATTTGATCGCTTATCTTATGTAGCCATTGAACGTTCTATTGCCAAACAAGCTCTAGGAATACTTTCTGAAGGTAAAATTAAAGGCCGTAAACATAGAGCGCACAAACTACGTTAGCAATAAAGATTATTTAGCTAATTGAGTCTAGCTCAATCTAAGCAGCATTACCTCTTTATTGATCTATAATCCATAGACATATATAAAATATCTTTTATTTATTATTAACACTCAATGCTAAGTATTCCTTCTACTCGCTCTTCTCCTCAAGACGTTTTGAGATTAAAAAAAGCATTTTTTATCGTTTTAAGTTTTGTAGCTATTCTGTGGACAATAGAGATTGTAAAGTTTTTTACTGATATAAATATCTTCATACTTGGTGTGCACCCTCAAGAACTTTCAGGCTTAATAGGAGTGATTGCCGCCCCTCTCGTTCATGCTTCCTTTGAACATCTTATCTCCAACACACCTGCGTTACTCATTCTTGGCACAGCACTTATATATGGCTATCCTCGCTCATGCTGGATAGTTTTAGCAGCAGTTTGGCTAGCTGCCGAATTTGGCGTGTGGGTTACTGCGCGACCAGTTTATCATTTTGGCGCAAGTGGCTTGACTTATGGCGCTATGGCCTTTGTATTTGTAATTGGCTTACTTCGTAGAGATCGACTGGCCATCACACTTTCTCTATTAGTGTTTTTTTTATATGGCACAATGATTTGGGGGATATTTCCTCACCAAGCTGGCGTATCTTTTGAAACTCATCTTTGGGGCGCAGCTCTTGGTGCCTTATGTGCACTATTTTTTCGTAAATACGATCCCACCCCTTCCCTTAAACATTATGCCTGGGAAAATGAAGACGAAGAAACCGAAGACCCTTTTATTGGCGACGCATGGAATAAGATCGATGACAATCAAGAAGAAAACGAAAAACCTGAGTAACATTTATATCAATTTCACTTAAAATGCCTGCTATGCAATCACAACGACTAATTAAACTTCAAAAACAGCTTAGACGAAAAACCGGTAACGCAATTTCTGATTACCATATGATTGACGGTGGTGATCTTATTATGGTTTGCTTATCTGGCGGCAAAGACTCTTATACATTGTTAGACATGTTATTAGGCTTGCAGTCCGTGGCCCCTGTAAAATTTGAACTTATCGCGGTAAATTTAGATCAGAAACAACCTGGATTTCCGGAACACGTTTTACCCAATTATCTAGAAGCGCTAAATGTGGAATACCGAATAGTCGAACAAGACACTTATAGTATCGTTAAAAAGAAAATAGCACCTGGAAAAACTACTTGCTCTCTATGTTCACGTTTACGTCGCGGCATTCTTTACAACACTGCACAAGAACTTGGCGCAAACAAAATTGCCTTAGGGCATCACATGGATGACTTAGTTGAAACTATGTTTATGAATATGTTTCATGGTTCACGTCTTAAAACCATGCCGCCAAAATTAGTCAGTGACGATAAACGCAATATAGTTATTCGACCTTTAGTCTATTGTCGCGAAAAAGACATTGCCCATTATGCTAAGCGAAAAGAATACCCTATCATTCCATGCAACTTGTGCGGATCACAACCTAATTTGGAACGCTCTCGCATAAAAAATATACTAACCGAATGGGACAAGCAGTCTCCTGACCGCATAGGAAATATATTCCGCTCCATGCAAAATATAACCAGCAGTCATTTGTTAGACACTAGTTTATTTGATTTCGAAAGCATGAATGCTGATACAACAACGGTTAACAATGAAAAGGTTTTAGTTTTCAACGCGCAGCCACATTAAACTAAATTTCAAATAATACGCCACAAGCAGAAAACCGATTGAGAGATTTTCTCCTTAAACATGCAATTTCCAGTCACATACTTGTTGCATTACAAATATGTGGCCTTGCTCTTTGCTGCTATCCAGTAGGCATGCAAAATTTAGGTAGCATTTACTGGTTAATTCTATGTGCAATTGGTACAACGTTAGGTGTGCTGACACTTTGTTATAACAAATTAGGTAATTTCAGTGTTTACCCTGAAATCAAACGGCAAGCCACCTTAATAACCTCTGGACCTTATAGCTATATTCGACACCCTATGTATGCATAGCCTGGTGATTATGCTCTCTGGAATTGCGCTGTATAACTATCATTGGCTCAACTCAATCGGAGTTGTAATGGTGTTATACGCAGTTATTAATTCAGCTAATAGCGAAGAAAAACTATTGCTTATGAGGTTTAATGAGTACACAGAATATCAGCAAAAAACTCACCGATTCTTACCTTACATTTACTGATTAGGGACATTTAAGCACAATGCCATGGCATAATATTTTTACTCAAAAATGTGAGGGAAAAACATTGTGCTAAATATAATAATAATACTGGCATTACTCGCAACCATTTTGGCACTAGGTTTAGGCTTATTGTCAATGGGAATTGGCGGTTCATTTGATAAAGAATTTAGCGAACGTTTTATGTGGGTACGCATAAGCCTTCAGGCTGCTACTGCTGTATTAATCATCAGCGCATTGTTTTTAACCAAGGCATAAAAACCTAAGCTACTGTTTTCAAGCTAAAACAATATTTTTTTTATGGTTATTAGAGGATTCGTTCGTACTCCTCTATACTTCGCGGCCGTTTGTATAAAACACTCTCGAGCTAACAGCATGATATGCATAGCAACTAGCTAAATTCTGCTCGCTATCTAAATGAAAGTTACTCTTTTGTAGTAGATAGATTTACGGACAAAACAACTAATATATTAAACATAAAATTACACCCAGGTTTTTGAGTTGAGATGAGAATTATTAATAAGCCCACCCCTGAGCAATCTAACCAGGGGCTATATGATCCTGCCTATGAACATGATGCCTGCGGCGTTGGCTTTGTAGTTAATATCAAAGGTCGCAAATCACATAAGATTGTAGAAAATGCGGTAACTATTCTTAAGAATCTCATACATCGTGGCGCTTGTGGTTGTGAAGAAAACACCGGAGATGGCGTGGGGATGTTGACCCAATTACCACACAAATTCTTTGTACGAGTTTGTAAAGAGATTGGTATTGAGCTTCCAGACTATGGTCACTACGGTGCGGGTATGGTGTTTTTGCCTAACGATGCAAAACAACAACAACATTGTATTAATGAACTTTTTAATATTGTCACTGAAGAAGGACAGCAGGTTTTGGGTTGGCGCGATGTGCCTATTGATTCTTCTTCATTAGGATCTATGGCCAAAGCGAGTGAGCCTACTTTTAAACAAGTTTTTATTGCTCGAAGTTCCGATATAAAAGATGAAGCTGCATTTGAACGCAAGTTATACGTCATACGTAAACGTATCGAACACAAGATTTTTAATGATTATCATCTCACTGAAAGAGAACATTTTTATATTCCTTCTCTTTCACATCGCACATGTGTATACAAAGGTATGCTCACCGGTACACAGTTTGAGCCAATGTTTCCAGATGTTTCTGCTGAAGACTTTGAATCAGCAATGGCATTGGTACACCAACGTTTCTCTACTAACACTTTCCCTGCGTGGGAACTGGCACATCCATTTCGTTATGTTGCACACAATGGTGAGATCAACACAGTTCGCGGTAATGCAAACTGGATGCGTGCGCGTGAATCACTATGTAAATCTGAATTATTTGGCGACGATCTAGATAAACTTTTCCCAATAGTTCAAGAAGGCGGCAGTGATTCAGCAACACTTGATAATGTAATGGAATTTATGCATATGAGTGGTCGCCCGTTAGCGCATGCTGTGCTGATGATGATTCCAGAAGCATGGAGTGGTCATGAAACAATGAATGCTGCTCGAAAAGCGTTTTATGAGTATCACGCTTGTTTAATGGAGCCGTGGGATGGTCCAGCTTCTATTGCCTTCACAGACGGTGATGTGGTGGGCGCAGTGTTAGATCGAAATGGTTTACGCCCTTCGCGCTACTACGTTACCAAAGACGACATGGTGGTTATGGCATCTGAAGTCGGCGTGTTAGACATTCCGCCAGAAAATGTTTTGATTAAAGACCGTTTACATCCGGGTCGCATTTTTATGGTGGACACTAAACAGGGTCGCATTATTGATGACGAAGAAATTAAAAAAGAGTTTGTTGAACAACTACCTTATGCGGATTGGTTAGATCAAAATCTAGTAGATTTAGAGACATTACCAGCAGCAAAACAATTAGATTCGGAAAATCAAGATACATTAATACAACGTCAACAAGCATTTGGTTATACGCATGAAGATTTGCGCGTACTTATGGCGCCTATGGCAGCAAATGGTTTAGAGCCAACCGGCTCAATGGGCACTGATACAGCATTGGCTGTGCTATCGAATCGATCACGTTTACTTTATGATTATTTCAAACAACTATTTGCTCAAGTAACTAACCCGCCTCTAGACGGTATTCGAGAAGAGCTAGTCACACAGGTAGCAACAACAATTGGTCCAGAACAAAATTTATTAGAACCAACTGCACAAAGTTGTAGGCAAATTAAAATTCCGTCTCCGATTTTAAGCAACGAAAGCTTAGCTCGTATTCGAGAAATAGATAAGCCAGGATTAAAAACCAAAACAGTTAAAATCTTATACCCAGTTGCTGATAGTGGCCTTGGCTTAGATCAGGCATTACAAAATGTTTGTGCAGAGATAGATGAAGCAATCGCGAAGGGGTTTGCCAATATAATTCTTTCTGATCGTGGTATTTCCCATGAAAAAGCTGCCATACCTGCGCTACTTGCTACAGCTGGTGTGCATCACCATTTAATTCGCACAGGTGCACGTACACAAGTGGGATTAGTCTTGGAATCAGGCGAACCTCGTGAAGTACATCATTTTGCTGTGTTAATTGGATATGGCATTGGCGCGGTTAACCCATATCTGGCATTTGAATCTTTAGGTGACATGATTGGTAAAGGCCATCTCCCTGAGATGCCACACGAAAAAGCTGTACAGAATTTTACTAAAGCCATTAACAAAGGTCTTATTAAGACCATGGCGAAGATGGGTATCTCGACAGTACAGTCATACCGTGGCGCACAAGTATTTGAAGCCATCGGTTTAAATAAGCAGTTCGTTGATCATTATTTCACTTGGACCGCATCACGTATTGGTGGAATTGGTATTAATGAAGTTGCACGTGAGGTGAGTATTCGTCATCACAACGCATACCCTGATCGTCCTGCTAGACGTCCTGATCTAGATTGGGGTGGCGAATATCAATGGCGTCGCGATGGTGAATATCACTTATTTAATCCCGACACCGTTTTCAAGCTACAACACTCCACGCGTTCAGGGCAGTACAGCATATTTAAAGAATATACCAACAAAGTGAATAACCAAAATGAACACCTTGCAACTTTACGTGGCTTATTTGATTTTAAATTTGCAAAGGAACCAATTCCCTTAGAGGAAGTTGAACCGATCGAGAAAATCATGAAAAGGTTTTCAACAGGTGCGATGTCATATGGCTCAATCAGCAGGCAAGCACATGAAACCTTAGCCATTGCGATGAACCGAATCGGCGGAAAATCTAATACCGGTGAAGGTGGTGAAGACTCTGGCCGCTACGTGCCAGATGCGAATGGTGATTCTAGAAGAAGTTCGATTAAGCAAGTAGCATCTGGACGCTTTGGTGTTACCAGCGAATATTTAGTGAATGCCGATGATATCCAAATCAAAATGGCACAAGGCGCAAAACCTGGCGAAGGCGGTCAACTTCCTGGCACTAAAGTGTATCCATGGATTGCCAAAGTGCGCAGCTCAACTCCTGGTGTTGGATTAATATCCCCACCTCCACATCATGATATCTATTCAATCGAGGATTTAGCACAGCTCATCTATGATTTGAAAAACTCAAATCCAGATGCACGTATCAATGTGAAATTAGTTGCTGAAGTCGGTGTAGGAACCGTAGCTGCAGGCGTTGCAAAAGCTCACTCAGATGTTGTATTGGTTTCAGGTTACGATGGCGGAACTGGTGCATCTCCAATGAGCTCATTAAAACATGCAGGTTTACCCTGGGAATTAGGCCTTGCTGAAACTCAGCAAGTACTCATGAGAAATGGCCTACGTGATCGTATTGTTGTGCAAACCGATGGGCAATTAAAAACGGGGCGAGATGTTATCGTTGCAGCATTGCTAGGAGCTGAAGAGTTTGGCTTCTCCACGGCACCATTAGTTGTAATGGGTTGCATTATGATGCGCGTATGCCACCTAAACACTTGCCCGGTCGGTGTGGCTACTCAAAACCCTGAACTTACTAAAAAGTTTGCAGGACAACCCGAATTTGTTGAAAACTTCTTTAAGTTCATTGCCGAAGAAGTACGTGAATATATGGCAAAACTTGGCTTTAGAACTGTTGATGAAATGATTGGCCAAGTAAAACACTTGGACGTTAATAATGCAGTAGACCATTGGAAAGCACGCAGTCTTGATTTTACTAACATTCTGCACGAACCAGAAAATCCTATGAATACCAAGGCGTATTGCACAAAAGAGCAAGATCATGGTCTTGAGCAATCATTGGATGTTACCCAGTTGGTACCACAGTGCAAAGATGCCATTGAGCACGGCGAAGACGTAGAAGTTTCACTAGAAGTGAAAAACATTCATCGTTCAGTTGGCACCATTTTGGGTTACCACATAACCAAACGTAATGGCGCAAAAGGATTGTCAGAAGATACTGTTAAAGCACATTTCCATGGCTCAGCAGGAATGAGTTTTGGTGCCTTTATTCCAAAAGGTATCACGATGACTTTAGAGGGTGATGCGAACGACTATTTAGGTAAAGGATTATCTGGCGGAAAAATTATTGTTTATCCTTCCACTAAATCCACTTTTGTAGCGGAAGAAAACATTATTGTTGGTAACGTGTTGTTATATGGCGCTACTGCGGGCGAAGCCTACATACGTGGCCTGGCAGGCGAACGTTTTTGCGTACGTAACAGTGGTGTGCACACAGTGGTTGAAGGCATAGGAGATCACGGCTGTGAATATATGACTGGTGGTCGCGTCGTAGTGATTGGGCCAACTGGTCGAAACTTTGCAGCAGGAATGTCAGGCGGTGAAGCCTACGTATTAGCAAAAAAAGAAGAATTTAAAATATTGTGCAACCAAGACATGGTGGATCTTGATGAACTTGATGACGAAGATAAAGAAGTGGTTAAAAACTTACTTACCAATCATCGCGAATACACCAAGAGTACTGTCGCTGGTAATATTTTAGATAATTGGAATGAATATCAAAGCAATTTTACTAAAGTAATGCCAAAAGATTATAAACGCGTACTTGCAGCAATGAAGAAAGCTAAAGCAGAAGGAACCTCGATTGACGAGGCGGTAATGGAGGCTGCTCATGGCTAAAGTTACTGGATTCATGGAATATCATCGTGAGAAGCAGCCCTATCGCCCCGTTGAAGAACGCATCCACGATTGGAATCAAGTTATGGCGCCGTGGGCAATTAATCCTCTCAAAAATCAAGCTGCTCGTTGCATGGATTGTGGCATTCCATTTTGTCACCAAGGTTGCCCACTGGGGAATTTAATTCCTGATTGGAACGACTTGGTGTATCGCGATCAGTGGCAGGATGCGATTCAGCGTTTACATGCTACTAATAACTTTCCTGAATTTACAGGGACACTCTGCCCCGCACCGTGTGAAGGCTCCTGTGTACTCGATATCAATAATGATCCTGTTACTATCAAAGGCATTGAACTCACCATCATCGATAAAGCTTTTGAGAATGGTTGGGTACAACCACAAATTGCAGAAAAGAAAACTGACAAAAAAGTAGCAATTATTGGTTCTGGGCCAGCAGGTTTAGCTGCTGGCCAACAACTGGCACGAGCAGGGCACGATGTTACTGTATTCGAGCGTGCTGACCGTATTGGTGGTTTGCTTCGTTATGGAATTCCAGAATTTAAAATGGAAAAACGCGTTATTGATCGGCGTATGAAACAAATGATTGCGGAAGGTGTTAACTTTAGAACTAATTCATATGTCGGTGAGAATATATCTGTCGATGAGCTACGAAATAAATTTGATGCATTGATATTAACCGGCGGCGCATGTGCTGCACGCGATCTTCCTGTTGAAGGTCGTGAGCTAAATGGCATACACCAAGCGATGGAATTTTTACCTATGCAAAATAAAGTTTGCGAAGGAGATCCAAAACCTAAAAACTTCATCAGTGCTAAAGATAAACATGTAGTAATCATTGGCGGTGGCGACACCGGTGCAGATTGCTTAGGTACTTCCAACCGCCAAGGCGCTAAATCAGTACATCAGTTAGAAATTATGTCTAAACCGCCTGAAGAACGTAGCATGGATAATCCATGGCCAGAATGGCCACGCATATTTCGGACTGCATCAGCACATGAAGAAGGAGTTGAGCGGTGTTACTCAGTATCAACAAAACGTTTTGTTGATGATGGTAATGGTAATGTTAAAGAACTCGAACTTGTCAGAGTAAAAATGGTGAATGCTGATGGGCGCGCAATCGTCGACGGAGGCCGCTTAACACTCGAAGAAATACCTGACAGCCATGAAACAATACCATGTGACTTAGTATTACTAGCAATGGGGTTTGTAGGACCCGAAAAACCAGGCCTGCTGGAACAATTAGGCGTAGAATTAGACGGGCGCAGTAATGTGGCTTGCAATCAAAATTGGATGACAAGTGTTGATGGCGTATTCACAGCTGGCGACATGCAGCGCGGCCAAAGCTTAATCGTATGGGCAATTGCAGAAGGTCGTTCTGCAGCACATGCTGTTGATGCGTATTTAATGGAAGAAAGTCAATTACCAGCCCCAGTCTTACCCTCTAGCCGAGGCCAATAAGTCTATCTTTGCCATTTGACAATTTTGTTTGAATGATTGTTTGGTAACTATTTATCCTACTAATAAACTTACAGATCATGCGAACTCCAGGTAGATTTAGAGTTGGATATGGAATGGTTAGCGCTACGTGCGCCAGTATTACTGAATGCATTATCAATAAAATAGCTTACTAAAAGCACTGCCAAAAAACTAGAAACTAAAGCTGTAAAATAAATACAGCTGATAAGCTGCATCTAGAACCAAATGCTCAATTACCAGAGACCAATACTCAGACAAGTAATTATCAACCCAGCCATTCGTCCTCAGAAAGACTAAGTAATCATTCCACAAAGCACTTAACCAAAGGCTAGGGCATCAGTACATGATTTTAATGAAAGTTCGGATAAGTGATGTGCTGCAGCCCAAAAGTGGTCTAGCACAAAAACTACCCTCCTTAAGTGCATTGTGGGCAACATCAGTAGATATTTAGAATTTATCGGGTGCAATAGATATAATGCTTGGCTTGTAATGACAAACTAGGTTACTCAAATTAAGTAAGCTTGCTCTTTAATCCTTAAATTAAACTACCACAAACCAAGTAAATTCTACCAGCACTTACAGTCCCTAAGCTTAAGTAAGTCCATTTATCGGGTGACGTGATCTCAGCATGTTCTCATATTGCATCATATAGCCATGAAGCGGGCGATTACTAAAACTCTAATATATTGGATCACAATCATTTTAGTCTTCATTTTTGGCTTTTATTTATCATCTCAGCGTTCAGAGCATGATGACATTCAAGCGACTTCTGTACAAAATAATTCTTCTGAGACCCAGTTTGATGACAAGGATTATTCTGTAAAACAAAAATTAATAAATGATTTTGAGATTGCTTTTCTTAAGCAATACACGCCTCTAGTGGGCTGTGAAAAATTAGATAGTGAAATTAAAACGACTGCGTGCAGCCAAATATAGAACAGGCTAAATATGGCTTCCAACGACAGTTTATAAAAAGCCGTGGACTACCTAATGATACTTTTGAGGAATTGAAACTTAGTTTTGCAGATTAAACAGGATTAATAATTATTTCTTTGTAGCCATATTTTTACCGATAAGAATCATGCGAATTACTCGCTCCGCAGCATTTGCTAGATCTTGTTTGGAATTCAATATCGCCTGCTCTAAGCTCATATCCTTAGCAGCAGCACTTTCAATACCATCAATACCATGATCAAATACTTGTCTCGCATCATCAGATAAAGCACCGCCGATCACAATAACTGGTATATTATATTTCTTTGCTTCTTTTGCTACACCTGATGGTGTTTTTCCAAAGGCAGTCTGGAAATCTACACGTCCCTCGCCTGTTAGTACTAAATCTGCACCTTTAATATATTTAGCAAGGTTGGTAGCTTGCAACACTATCTTGACACCACTCTCTAGTTTAGCGCCTGCAAATGCTACTAAGCCTGCTCCTAAACCACCAGCAGCTCCTGCTCCTGGCATACGACCAACATCTTGCTTGAGGTCACGCTTCATTAATTTACTTAGATTTTTTAAATTCTCATCCAATTGCAGTACCATCTTAGAAGTGGCCCCTTTTTGAGGACCAAATACATGCGATGCACCTTTTTTCCCGAACAGTGGATTTTCAACGTCACAGGCCACTACAATTTTTGTCTTTGCTACACGTGGATCTATAGCCTGCGTATCAATACCAGACACTTTTGCAATCATTCCACCTGAACCAAGCTCTTTAATTTCTTTACCATTGGCGTTTAAAAATCGCACGCCGAGTGCTTGTGCCATGCCTACGCCACCATCATTTGTAGCTGAACCACCGATACCAATGATGATTTTTTTAGCACCTTTATTTATTGCATCTAAAATCAATTGGCCAGTGCCGTAAGTTGTAGTCTTTAATGGATTTTTTTCGCGCCCTTTAACTAGCGGCAAACCAGATGCTTCCGCCATTTCAATTACTGCTGTTCTATCTTTAGCTAACCAGCCGTATTTTGCTGTAATTAGTTTACCTGTTGGACTTTTAACTCTTTTAGAAACGAATTTGCCTTTCGCTGCATCAACCATAGATTGAACTGTGCCCTCACCACCATCCGCCATCGGTACTTTTACACATTTAACTTTTGGCAAAACACGCTTAACACCTTTCTCTAAGCAACTTGCCACTTCTAATGAAGTGAGGTTTCCCTTAAAAGAATCAGGGGCAATAACAATTTTTTTCATAATAAATTATTTTTATGGAGTTCAATTTACATTATATAAGAGCCGGCAACTAAAGCCATATCGTCAAGAAGTGATACAATCCTTACGACTGAGCATATGCCAACCTAGATCCAACATGCAGCTTATAAGAATTTATTTCTTCATGCTGGTATTTTTATCAGACGTTTCATTCGTGAAGCTACATAAAGTTGCTAGTAAGTTAGATGGCTATACATTTGAGTTAATTCATGCAAAAACTGTCCCACTTTAGGTGTAGATGGTTCAATTCATACAATACTTTTTAGGTAACACAGCACCTATCACCAATCATGCCTTTAGCTGCTAACAAGAATCTGCGTCGGATACTTTTGCAACTGATTTACTAATAAAATTTTATGACCACGCTCCTCATGTTGCAGAGTTAATTCAGTACATAAAATTAGAAAAAGACAATATGTCACAAATAATTAGCTTTTTAAGCACTCGCCCATCTAAAAATAGAATTTGAAATTTTTTATAACTCAAATCTAAATTCTGGTGATAAAAAATCATTACCCAATTTATTAATGGCTATACTCAAATAGAGAATGAAATTGACATGTTTGAATAACTCAAAACTAATCAAATTTATGTATTTTTCTATGCATATTTAAACTTTTGATTAACACCACTTATCTGATATTTCACCTTCTTCACTCACTGCTTAAACACTCTTCTTACCGCAATACCTAAACTAAAATGATCTATTTTCTAGGTATCGATTGAATTTAATCTCATCTAGAAAAGTCTTTTATATATATCTACTTATATA